>Ga0193699_10000040_pt1 | contig 79311 bp, 77 predicted proteins | sample L3c2metaG_FD_160095 | JGI IMG/M metagenome (GOLD analysis project Ga0193699, IMG submission 160095) | Soil microbial communities from a riparian zone of the East river system, Colorado, United States - L3c2 | ecosystem: Environmental > Terrestrial > Soil > Riparian zone | place: USA: East...
AACATCACGGTCAACCGGAGTATGGTGCGCAACGTGCTGGAGGCATTGTCGCCCGGCGGCTCCGTCGAACACGCAGCCCTGGTGACCGGCCTCAAGCATTACCTCGGACCGTTCGAATCTTACGGCAAAGGCCCATTGCCGCCGACGCCGTTTCGCGAAACGCAGCCGCGTCTCGACATCGAGAATTTCTATTATGCTCAGGAAGACGAGCTTTTCGCTGCCGCCAGCCGCGATGGCTTCGGCTGGAGCGTGGACCGGCCGCATACCATCATCGGCTATGCGATTGGCAACGCCATGAATATGGGCGTGACGCTCGCGGCCTACGCCACGATCTGCCGCGCGACGGGCCGGCCGTTTTTGTTTCCGGGCTCTGCGAAGCAGTGGAATGGGCTGACCGACATGACCGACGCCGGTCTGTTGGCGCGCCATCTGGAATGGACCGCGACGACCGCCGCGGCGCGCAATCAGGCATTCAACGTCGTCAACGGCGATGTTTTTCGTTGGAGTTGGATGTGGTCGCGCATCGCCGAATGGTTCGATCTCGAACCAGCGCCTTTCCCGGGCGAAGGCATGCCGTTGGAGCGTCAGCTCAGCGATGCCGGTCCGATCTGGGCCGGGATTGCCCGTGACAAGCATCTCGTGGAGTCCGATCTCGGCGTCATCGCGTCGGCCTGGCACACCGACGCCGACCTCGGCCGTCCGATCGAGGTGGTGACCGACATGAGCAAAAGCCGCAAGCTCGGCTTTCTAGACTACCAGGCGACGGACGAGGCGTTTTTTGCTTTGTTCAAGCGCCTGCGTGAGTCCCGGATCATCCCGTAACGCGCTCTCGGCGAGCGTGGATGCGTGAAGTCGCGGGCCGGGTTCGCACCCGGCCTCTGATCGCATGTCGTTGCGCGCTAAGCGGCGAGCGCTGTCAGCAGACCCGCCTCAAACTCCACACCCAGCCGCCGCGCCCGTCATCGACCCGCACGCGTTGGGAGTGGCAACTTTGCGCGTAGGTTGAATAGCCCGAATACCCTGAGTAGCCGCCATTGCCGTAGTAGTAGCTCGAACGGTAGGGCCGGCCATAGTAGCCGTTGCCGCCGTAGTAGCCGTTGCCACCATAATACGCGCCGCCTCCATCGAGGCGCACGAAGTGCGACGTGGTCTCGTGGCGGATGACCTTCTGGTAGCAGCAACGGCTTGAGTAATAGACGTTGCCATAGCCGCCATTGCGGTAACCGTTGTAGTAGCCGCCATTTCGGTAGCCGTTGTAGTAGCCGCCATTTCGGTAGCCGTTGTAGTAGCCGCCATTTCGATAACCGTTGTAGTAGCCGCCATTTCCATAGCCGTTGGAGTAATAGTCACCGGCTTTGGCGGGCACGACAACGCCAAGTAACGCAAGCACGCTGAGGCATAGGACGGAGATACGCATGGCTAAACACTCCCTGGAAATGAACCCACGACGGAAAATGCAGCGATCAAGCGATTGTTAAGATTTTAACAGAATATTAACCATTTAACCAAATGCCAACCATTTAATATTAACCATTTAATAGAATATTAACTATTGCGGCTATGGATTTGATGCCATAGCCAAAACTCTAAGCCATTGGAAATTATATTGAATCGCTCCAATCGCCGGAGCCGCGCTCACAAATTCTGCGCCGGCGCTTTGGCGATCCCCGCTTGCGCCTGGCGCCGTCCCGCCACCAAAATCATGCCGCCGACCAGGCTGGTGACGGCGAGAATGGCGATGATCGGCAAATTGCCATTGGTCTTGCCGAGGCTGATGCCGGACGAAATCACCGCGCCGATGCCCAATTGGATGAAGCCCAGCATCGCGGCAGCGCTGCCGGCGTTGCGGGCAAATGGCATCAGCGCGATCGAGGCGGCGTTGGGATAGGTGATGCCGACACATCTCAGCGTGATGAAGAACAGCACGACGGTTGCCTCTAGTCCGTACCAGCCAGCCCAGGTACCGATAACAAATATCATCGTCGCGACGACTTGGACGGCGAGCACCGCGCCGAACAGCGTCTCGCTGGAAAAACGCTTGAGCAGCAGGATGTTCACCTGGCTGGCGCCGATAAAGCCGACCGCCAATAGCGCGAAAATGCCGCTATAGGCGGCGGCGCCGAGATGGAAGTTATCCATGAAGACGATCGGCGATCCGGCGACATAGGCAAACAGACCCGAGAACGAAAACGCGCCGGCGAAGGCGTAGGTGGCGAAACAGGGGTGGCGCGCGATCGAGGCATATTCTTTCAGGATCGGCCCCAGCTTGAGCGAAATGCCGCAGTCGGCCTGATGGCCCTCGGGCAAGAACCGCCAGCACAGCATCATGACAATCCCGACGATCACGAGCAGCGCGACGAATACCGCCCGCCAGCCCCACGCTGCCACGATCAGCCCGCCGACGGTTGGAGCCAGAAGCGGCGATACGGCGATAAATAGAAACAGCGACGACAGGATGCGCGCGCTCTGCCGTGGCGGAAAGAAATCGCGCACCATCGCCAGCGACGCCACTTGCGCGCCGCAACCGCCAAGACCTTGCAGAAAGCGCAGCGCGATCAGCATCCGCACGTCGGTCGTCGCCGCGCAACCGAGCGACGCCACGAGAAAGACGATGAGACCGAAAAACAGCGGCGGCCGGCGCCCGAACCGGTCGAGAAACGGTCCGTAGAAAAGTTGCCCCCCGGCCATGCCGATGAAATAGGCCGTTAACGTCAGCGAGACGACGTTGGTCGACACGGCGAACTCCCCCGCGACCAGCGGATAGGCCGTCAGGTACATGTCGATGCTGAAGGGACTGATGACGCTTAACGCGCCGAGCAGCGGCAGGATGACAAGGCTAGAACGTCTGGCTTCCATTGCCAGACCTGTACTCGAGTTGGCCGCTGGGAGCGACCCCGGACCGCGAATAGCGGACGAGCACTGGCGTCAGGACGTCATGCTGCGGCCAATGAAGAGACCGACAAACACCGCGCCGAGAAACAGCACCAGGAAGATACCAAACAGAACCTTGGCGATGGTCGCGGAGGCTTCCTCGACACCCGTGAACCCGAAAATGCCGGCAACGATGGCGATCAGCAAAAATACGGCGGCCCATTTCAGCATTGGCGGCTCCTGGCGCAATCGGAAAACGTCGCCCCGTTAATTGCTTACGGTGTTTAAGGTTCCATTTTTATGGCGCATGATCTTTTCCGAAAACCGGGGTCCACTTTTCGGGATCATGCGCTCGTTTGAATCGACCTCGGATCGCGCGGCGGCCAGCGGCCGGCATCGACGCGGGCGAGGAAATCGCCGACCGCCTGGTTGAACAAATCCGGCTCTTCCAGATTCACGACATGGCCGGTCTTGGGCATCATCACCAGCCCGGAAGCGGCGATGGTCTTCTTCAGGAACAAGCTCGGCTCGATGCAGCGCTCGTCCTCGTCACCAACAACAATGAGGGCGGGCGTCGTGAGTTTTCGAATTTCGTTTTCGAAGTCATAGAGTGACGGCCGCCCGCCCTGAAAGCCGCGCGAGGTATTGGCCGAACCCTGCGCGTCGTGCTGGGCCAGCATCGCCGTGAATTCGGCGAAGCCGCGCGGGTCCTTGATCAGAAAGGTCACACGGGCCGGCCCGTAGCCGTAGGTTTCGGCCACTTTCGCCGCGCCCTCGCGCTCGAACGTCGCGGCAAGCTCACGCGAATGCTGGTGAAACGTCTCGGTGAAGCCACGCACGCTGCCGGAGCCGGTGCCAGCCAGCACCATCGAGCGCACGCGGTCCGGATGATTGAGCGCGACCTGCAAGCAGGTGTAGCCGCCCATCGACAGGCCGACGAGATGCGCCTTGTCGATCTTGAGATGATCGAGCACGGCGACGCAATCGCGCATCACGTGCTTGTAGGTGTAGGCGTCTTTGTCGGCCGGCACGTCGGAGGGCGTATAGCCGCGCGCCGAATAGGCGATGCAGCGATAGCGCTTGCCGAGCTCGCGCATCTGCGGCTCCCAGCCGCGATGGTCGGCGGCGAATTCATGCACGAACAGAATCGGCACGCCAAATTCCGTTTTTTGGCCGACTTCTTCGTAATAGAGCTTCACGTTGTCAGGGGTCGTTGCGTAAGGCATTAGAATAAAATCCAGATGAAAGCGCGCGAGTTCGGCGAACTTATACGAACTACGTCACCGGCCGGAAGCGGCCAAAAACAAAACGGCCGGCGCAAAGGCCGGCCGCCAAATCGATAATTAATCACGAAATCTCAGCCAGGATGCCGCGCGGCCCAGCCCGAGTCCAGGCGGCGCTTCCAGGCGGTCTGCCGCAAGCCCAACAACCGGCTGGCCGTGGTCTTGGCGTCGGCGCGGCTGGCGGCGGAGCATGTGCGATATTCGAGATCGTTGACGCGCGACACCAGCGGCTCGCGCCCGAACAAACGGGCAAAGGCGCTTACGCCTCCATTCACTTTCAGTTCGGAAATCGCATTGGCGACATTGCCGGTGTGGCCGAACGCCACGACACGACCGGTCATGGTGTGGCGCACTTCGTACACGCCGGGACCGATCGGCGCCTCAAGCTGGCCGCCGAATTGCGCGTCTGGAAACCGTTTCCAGCCGCTCCAGGTCTGAACCATCGCGAAACCCCTCGAATACTCAGAAAACGCCACCCATTAACGCGAAACCTAAGCTTTGGTTCCACCGGGTCAACCGCGGAATGTCGAAAAAGCGGCGGAAAGCCGCACCAAAGCGCCGACTCTCACGAGGTATTGATAGCCGCCGCAGGCTTCAGCGGCCCGGCAGCACCAGGACTTTGGGCTTGGCCGGCAGGCTGGCCTTGGACACGACCACCGAGGGCACGTCGGCGACCTCGACATCCCAGTCCTGCCGCACGCGCGACAGGAAGCGGTCGAGCGTATAGGCGCTGAAATAATGCATCGGGATCATCAGCGGCGCCTTCAGCGCACGCAGCACCTCGATCATGCCTTCGAGATCGAGCGTCGCGCCGCCGTCGACCGGCACCATGACCACATCGACGCGGCCGATCTCGTTGAGCTGAGCCTGGCTGAGCGTGTGATGCAGATGGCCGAGATGCGCGACGCAGAGATTGGCCACCTCGAAAATGAAAATCGAATTGCCATGGCGCTCGGTGCCGCCCGTGCTCCACGAGCGGATATTGGTCGGCACGTTGCGCACGCGCACGTCCTTGTATTGCACGTCGACACGCGCCGGCTTTTCGTCTTCGGCCCAGCCGCGCAGCACGTGCCTGATCCCGGCATCCGGTGCGTCGGTGTAATGCGTCGAGTGCGCGTGGTTCATGGTGACGATGTCGGGCAGCACCGCCGGCCTGACGTAGTCATTGTAGTCGGTGGCGACACGCACCAGCCGCGGGCTTTCCATCAGGAAGGTCGAATGGCCGATGTAGCTGATGCGCACCTGATCGGCATTGAGCGCGACGCGGCGGACCAGCGGCGCGTAAGGCGGGCGCTGCGCGACCAGCCCCGGACAGTTTTCCATCATTTCCGGTTTTGCAGGGGGCGCCGCGCCTTGCGCCAGCAGTTGCGCCAAATTCTGCGCCGACGCCGGAGCGGCGGCCATCAGAACCCAGGCCGCGGCGAATACGATCCTCAGCAAAGTGCCGCTCATGACATCGATCCGTGCCAGCCCAGCGTCATGCGCTGAAACTGACACGGTTTTGGCCGCCCCGCCCACTGGGCTCCGACCAAAACAAAAGCGGCGCCGTCCTGGCGCCGCTACTCACGTCGATGTCGCGTTTAGCCGCAGAACTATTCGAAGTAGCGGCGGTCGCGCATGGAGACGATGATCCCCTTCGGGGTCGTCACCACCCAGCGGCCATCCTGCCGCCGGATCGATTCCACGGGGCCGAGGCCCGGCAAAGGCGCGCCGGCCACGACCTGAAACACGTCGCCATGGCCCTGCACATAAACGTAGCCGTCGCGAGCTTCGCGGATCGCCCAATCCTGGACGATCTGCGGGCGCGAGGGGGCCTGCTGGATTTCGGGCGCGGCAATGCGCGGCGCCGGGCGTGGCGTTGGGACAGGAACGGGCGCCGCCGCCGCGGGGACGGTCTGCGGCGCGGAGATCGATCCGGTGACCAATTCGGCGCTGGCGTTGCGCTCGATGCGGTCGGCGCGCTCGCTGATTTTCGCAATTTGCGCATGCGCCGCTTTGTTGGTGGCGTCCAGACTGGCTTTCAGCGTGGTGACCTGGCTGGTCAGCCTGGCGATCGATTGCTCGAGCGCCTTGCGATCGTCAGCGGTCGCGACGTTGACCAGCGGGGCTGGCTTAGGGGCAAAGCCGCCGCTCGCCGCGGCGCCGATAACGGCGCCGAGCGCGCCGACGATCGCCACCGAAGCCGCGAGCAATGCATGGCGCTTGTGACGCGGCCTGAGTTTCGGAACGTTGAACGTCGGCCAGATGATTTGGATGCCAGACTCGGCGGCCGGCTCAACGGCAGGGGCAGCCGCGACGACCGGTTCGGCGACCGGTGCAGCAGCCGCGGCGACCGGCTCGATCACAGGCGCAGTCTCGGACACCGGCTCGCTGACGGTAACGGTCACAAGGTCGGCCGGCGAGATCGACGGCGATTCGACGCTCGGCAGATCGAGCTTGGCCACTTCGACCTTCGCCGATTCGGTATTGGGGGTGGCTTCGTTGGGATTCGCCATGGCGCGTCCTCTGAATTGGTTGTTCACCAATCGGTAACCATGATCGGTTACCAATTGGTTACCAATTCGGAGCCGCGGCTAGACCGCCAGGCCGTTCTCGGCAGCCAGCGACTTGAGTGAGACCATCGGACGCGCGCCGATATGCTGGATCACTTCGGCGGCGGCGAGCGCGCCGAGGCGGGCAGAGGTGCGGTGATCCTTGCCGTGCGAATGCCCGACCAGGAAGCCGGCCGCGAACAGATCGCCGGCGCCGGTGACATCGACCACACCTTTTTCGATCGGCATCGCCTGCACCGCTTCGACGCCGTCGCGCGCGACCACGACGCAGCCTTTTTCGCTGCGCGTCACCACCGCGAGCTTGGCGTCATTGCGCAACGCCTTCACCGCGGTGTCGAAGTCCGCCGTCTCATAAAGGCTGAGCAGCTCGCCTTCATTGGCGAATAGAATGTCGACGGTGCCCTTGCGGATCAGGTTGAGAAATTCGGCGCGATAGCGGCCGACGCAGAACGAATCCGACAGAGTCAGCGCGACGCGGCGGTTGGATTTATGCGCGATCTCGGACGCCTTCAGAAAGGCCTCCTTGGCGTGCGGCGGATCCCACAAATAGCCCTCGAGATAGATCACGGCCGAGGCCGCGATCGCCGTCTCGTCGATGTCCCGGGGGTGCAGATCCTGCGCGGCGCCGAGAAAGGTATTCATGGTGCGCTCGCCGTCGGGCGTGACCATGATGTAGCAGCGCGCGGTCGACGGGCCGTCCGACGCCGGCGGCGTGTCGAAGCCGACTCGGGCGGCGCGGATGTCGTGGGTAAAGACCTGCCCGAGCTCGTCGTCCTTGACCTTGCCGACGAAGGCGGCACGGCCGCCGAAGCTGGAGACGCCGACGATGGTGTTGGCCGCCGATCCGCCCGAGCTCTCCGTTGCCGGCCCCATCGCCTCGTAGATCGCTGCGGCGCGCGCCTCGTCGATCAGCGCCATAGCGCCCTTGTTCATGCCGTGGGTGGTCAGAAAATCGTCTTCGGCGCGGGCGATGACGTCGACAATGGCATTGCCGATACCAAGCACGTCGTAGCGGGAAGCAATCATGAGAACCTCTAGGTGGGAACGGCACTATAACCGCCGCGAATACAGAGGCAACGTACCAAAAGCATGTGTCCGCCATACGGCGGAGCCGCAAGGAGGCATGCGGCGGGTGCCGCGGGAGGTAAAGCTCTTGCGCCGTGGCGTCCAGCCGTGGCATGGCTCGCCACTCAATCAGAGGAATAAAGATGGCGTTCAAAGAACGCGTATTTTCCGGCGTGCAGCCGACCGGCAATCTGCACCTCGGCAATTACCTGGGCGCGATCACGAAGTTCGTGGCGCTGCAGGACAAGTACGACTGCATCTATTGCGTGGTCGATCTGCACGCCATCACGGTCTGGCAGGACCCGCCGGAACTGACGCGTACGATCCGCGAAGTGACGGCGGCCTTCCTGGCCTGCGGCATCGACCCGAAGAAGCAGATCATCTTCAACCAGAGCCAAGTCGCCGAGCACGCCGAACTGGCTTGGGTATTCAATTGCGTTGCGCGGCTGGGCTGGCTCAACCGCATGACCCAGTTCAAGGAGAAGGCCGGCAAGGATCGCGAGAACGTGTCGGTCGGCCTTTACGCCTATCCGAGCCTGATGGCCGCCGACATTCTGGTCTACCGCGCCACCCACGTGCCGGTGGGCGAAGACCAGAAGCAGCATCTCGAACTGGCCCGCGACATCGCGCAGAAATTCAACGTCGACTTCGCGCAATCGATTCATGCTCATGGTTTCGGCGAAACCTTCTTCCCGCAGCCCGAGCCGATCATCCAGGGCCCGGCGACGCGGGTGATGTCACTGCGCGACGGCTCGAAGAAAATGTCGAAGTCGGAGCCGTCGGATTATTCGCGCATCAACCTAACCGACGACGCCGATACCATCGCGCAGAAAATCCGCAAGGCGAAAACCGATCCGGAGCCGCTGCCGAGCGAAGAAAAAGGCCTGGAGCCGCGGCCAGAGGCCGACAATCTGGTCGGCATCTACGCGGCGCTCAAAGGCGTGAGCAAAGCCGATGTGCTGCGCGAATTCGGTGGCTCGCAGTTCTCGACCTTCAAGACGGCGCTCGTCGACCTGTCGGTCGCCCAGCTCGGCCCGATCGGCGCGGAAATGAAAAAGCTGGTGCAGGACCCGGTCTATATCGACTCGGTCCTGGCCGATGGCTCGACGCGCGCGCAGGCGATCGCCGCCGAAACCATGAAGGCGGTCAAGGACATCGTGGGTTTCGTGCGGCGGTAATCCGCGCATGATTCCGAAAAGCATGCCCTCGGACTTGATCCGAGGGTGGCACCGGTTTTCGGCCAAGATCATGCGCTAGTAAACACGATCTTGTCGTGCCGCCACCGGCCGTGCCACCATTCCCGGATGGGGAACAAACGCCGCAGCTTCGAGGCCGGACACAAGCGCAAATATCTCGTTGTCATCGACGACACCGAAGAGTGCGAGCGCGCCGTCTATTGGGCGGCCAAGCGCGCCGGCCGCACCAGGTCGCAGATCGTCATGCTGCGCGTGATCGAAACCGCCGAACGCAATCAGCAGTGGCTCGGCGTCGCCGACATCATGCAGGCCGAGGCGATGGAAGCGGCCAACGCCGTGCTCGATAAATTCGGCGCGCGGTGCCAGACCGTCGCCGGCATCACGCCGGACCGGGTGATCCGCGAAGGCGACACCACCGAGCAGATCGCGAAGCTGATCGACGAGGACACCGACATCGGCATCCTGGTGCTGGCGGCCAGCACGGGCAAAGAAGGCCCGGGGCCGCTGATCAGCAATCTCGCCAAGACCGCGGGCGAATTCCCGATCCCGGTTGCGGTCATTCCCGGCCATCTGAGCAACGAAGACATCGACGCGATGTCGTGATTACGGGCCTTTTGCGCCGGTTGACCTTGTGGTCCGCAGGGGCCATCTATCCATGGTATATGCCATCCACGGGCCTTGAACCCGTCTGCGCATGATCCCGAAAAGTGGGGTACCGGTTTTCGGGCAAGACCATGCGCAAATAAGGAAGAGCAAACCGATGTTCATCCAGACCGAAGTCACGCCGAATCCGGCGACGTTGAAGTTCCTGCCCGGCCGCGCCGTGCTCGACGCCGGCACGCTCGACATGCCGACCAAGGAAGCCGCCAACCAATCTCCGCTGGCGGCGCGCCTGTTCGACATTCCGAATGTCGGCGGCGTGTTCTTCGGCTCCGACTTCATCTCGGTGACCAAGACCGACGGCGAGTGGCCGCAGATCAAGCCGGCCATCCTCGGCGCCATTATGGAGCACTACCTGTCGGGCGCGGCCCTGGTGGCGACCGATGCGCAGGCGCCCGCGGGCACCGGCGATGAATTCTTTGAAGAGAAAGACGCCGAGACGGTCGCGACCATCAAGGATCTGATCGAGACCCGCGTGCGCCCGGCGGTGGCTGGCGACGGCGGCGACATCACCTTCAAAGGCTACAAAGAAGGCGTCGTGTACCTGGAGATGAAGGGCGCCTGCTCCGGCTGCCCGTCCTCGACCGCCACGCTGCAGCACGGTATCCAGAACCTGCTGAAGCATTTCGTGCCCGAAGTGGTCGAAATCCGGCCAGTTTAGGCGCAAGAAAAGCGTGGACGGCACGCACGCCGGGTCGTGACGGTGTTAGATTAGCCGCCATGCGTATTCTCGCCATCGACACCGCACTCGAGGCCTGTTCGGCCGCCGTGCTCGACACCGAACAGAGTGGCGGTGCCGTCACTGAATCGCTGCCGATGGCGCGGGGGCATGCCGAAGCGCTCATTCCCCTGATCGCGCGCGTTATGGATCGCGCCCGGATCACCTTCTCCGACATCGATCGCATCGCCGTCACCACCGGCCCCGGCAGTTTCACCGGGCTGCGCGTCGGCATCGCGGCGGCGCGCGGTATTGCGCTTGCGACCGGTAAACCGGCCGTCGGCCTGTCGACACTGGCCGCTTACGCCGCGCCTTTGATCGCCGAAGACGACTCGTTGCCGGTGGTCGCGGTGATCGATGCGCGGCACGATCACGTCTACATGCAAGCCTTCGGACCCGGCGGCCGCACGCTGGTGACGGCGCGGCTGGTGCCGTTGCGCGAAGCATTGCGCTTTGCCGCGACCGGCGCGCCGCGTTTGATCGGCACCGGCGCCAAGCTTCTCGCCGCGGTCTGGCCGCCAGCCGAACGCCCGCCAAGCGCGGTCGATCCGCTCAGCGCGCCCGATATCGATTGGGTGGCGCGGCTCGGCGTCGCCGCCGCCGAGACCGGTTCGCCACCGAAGCCGCTGTACTTGCGCGCACCCGACGCGCAACCGCAGAACGCGGCGCAACTGGCGCGTCGATGATCGGCTTTCTGCGCGGCCTGTTCGCACGCGGCGAACCCATGCTGTCGGAAGCAAGCAGCCGCGACGCCCCGGCAATTGCGCCGCTGCACGCAGCATCGTTCCGGCGCGGCTGGAGCGAACAGGAAGTCGAAGGCCTGCTGACCGACCGCACCGTGATCGCGCATCGCGCCATGGCGGGAAGCACATTGGTCGGCTTCATTATGTCGCGGCAGGTCGAGGACGAAGCCGAGATTCTGTCGGTCGCGGTGATGAGCGCGCGGCGCGCCCGCGGCCTGGCGCGCAATCTCTTGACGCTGCATCTGCGCCGGCTGGCGGGGCTCGGTGCGCGCACCGTGTTTCTCGAAGTAGACGAACATAATCAGCCTGCGATCCGGCTTTATGACCGCGCCGGTTTTCGCGAAATATCGCGGCGGCCCAACTACTACGCCTCGCCAGGGGCGAAGCCCGCCGCGGCGCTGGTGCTGCGCCGCGACCTCGCCTAAATCAGCCGCCACCCGTTCCAGAATGTGATATGAGGGCCGAAAAGGAGACGTGCTTATCGTGGCCGCGCTGGACAAAAACAGCCCTGAAAGACGCAATATCGAGGCTTTGTGCGCCGCCAAGGGCATGCGCATGACCGAGCAGCGGCGCGTGATCGCGCGCGTGCTGGCGTCGTCCGACGACCATCCTGATGTGGAAGAACTCTACCGGCGCTGCGCCAAGGTTGACGACCGGATTTCGATTTCGACCGTCTACCGCACCGTGCGGCTGTTCGAGGATTCCGGCATCATCGAGCGCCACGATTTCCGCGAAGGCCGCGCGCGCTACGAAACGGCGCCTGAAGCCCACCACGACCATCTGATCAATTTGCGCAGCGGCGAAGTCATCGAATTCCAATCGGAAGAGATCGAACGCCTCCAGGCGGAAGTCGCGCGCAGGCTCGGCTATAAGTTGGTCGACCACCGGCTCGAGCTTTACGCCGTACCGCTTACCGACGAGAAGAAAAAAAGCTGATGCGCGGGCCTCTTGTCGCGGCGTTGTTCTTCACAATCACGCCTTTGTTGATTTTCTTTCAATGGGTGCTGCGCAAGCTGAATGCGCCGGGCTGGGGCGTCATCGGCGTGCGCTATTACAGCGCGCTGTGCACCGCGTTGCGGCTACGCGTGCGCGTGGTCGGCAATCCGGTACGCGACCGCGCGGTCTTGTTCGTTTCCAACCACGTGTCGTGGGCCGACATTCTGGTGATCGGCTCGATCGCGCCGATCGCCTACGTGTCGAAGAGCGAGATCGGCAACTGGCCGATGGTCGGCACCGCCGCAAAATCGCAGCGCACGATCTTTGTCGACCGCTCACGCCGCCAGCAGACCGGCGACGCCATCGCCGATATCGTCGACCGGCTCTCCAACGGCACCTCGGTCGTGTTGTTCGCCGAGGGCACATCGAGCGACGGCAACCGGGTGCTGCCGTTCCGCTCGGCGCTGATCGGGGCGGTTCGCGAAGCCGCGGCGCGGTCCGAGCACGGTATTCTGATTCAGCCGATGTCGATCTGCTACACCGCGCTCAACGGCATCCCGATGGGCCGCCAGCACCGCCCGACCGTGGCCTGGTACGGCGACCTCGACTTCATGCCGCACATTTCGGCCTTCATCGCGCGCGGCGCCGTCGACGCGGTGGTGAGCTACGGCGAACCGATCGCCGCCGACGCCAGTTCGGACCGCAAGGTCATGGCCAAGACCCTGGAAGGCGCGGTACGCAAGATCACGGCCACGACCTTGACCGGCCGCAGCCCGGCCGCGGCGCACTTCTAAAGTTCAATGAAATCAAGGGCCTGGTAAGCCGGGACAAGGGCCGCCCGGCCAGCTAAAATGAGCGCTGTTCGCACCGAGATGGCATGACCCAAGCCCGCAAAGTCCACATCAAGTCGTTTGGCTGCCAGATGAACGTCTACGATTCACATCGTATGGCGGACGCGCTGGCGCCGGCCGGTTACACCGAGACCGCGCAGGTGGACGACGCCGATCTGGTCATCCTCAACACCTGCAACATCCGCGAGAAGGCGGTCGACAAGGTCTATTCCGAGATCGGCCGCGTCCGCGAGTTCAAGGAAGCCGCCGCCGCACAAGGCCGCGACATGTTGATCGCCATTGCTGGCTGCGTGGCGCAGGCCGAGGGCGAGGAGATCACACGGCGCGCCAGCGCGGTCGATCTCGTGGTCGGCTCGCAGAATTATCACCGCCTGCCCGGCATGATCGCGCGCCTGCGTGAAGGCGAGCGCATCGTCGACACCGAATTTCCGGTCGAGGATAAATTCGACGCGCTGACGCCGCCGTCGCGCACGGCCATCGCCAAGCGTGGCGTCACGTCGTTCGTCACCGTGCAGGAAGGCTGCGACAAATTCTGCACCTTCTGCGTCGTACCCTATACGCGCGGCGCCGAGATTTCGCGTCCGGTGATGAAGATCGTCGCCGACGTCGAACGGCTGGCCGACGCCGGCGTGCGCGAGGTGACGCTGATCGGGCAGAACGTCAACGCCTATCACGGCGACGGCGAAGACGGCGGCCCGGCAACGCTCGGACATTTGCTTCGCCGCTTGGCGCAAGTGCCAGGCATTGTGCGGCTGCGCTACACCACCAGCCATCCGCTCGACATGAATTACGATCTGATGGCGGCGCACCGTGATCTGCCGGCGCTGATGCCGTCGGTCCACTTGCCGGTGCAGTCCGGTTCCGACCGCATTCTCGCGGCGATGAATCGTAAGCACACGCGCCGCGACTATCTCGACGCCATCGCCAAGCTGCGTGCGGTTCGTCCGGACATCGCCTTCACCTCCGACTTCATCGTCGGCTTTCCCGGCGAGACCGAAGCCGATTTCCGCGATACGCTCTCGCTGGTCGAGGAGGTCGGCTACGCCGGCGCCTACTCATTCGCCTATTCGCCCCGGCCGGGCACGCCGGCCGCCGACATGGACAATCCGGTTCCGGCGGCAGAGACGCACGAGCGGCTGCAACGGCTCCAGGCCCTGATTACCCGCCAATGGCGGGCGTTCAACGCCAGTTTCGTCGGAAAAACCGCCGAAGTGCTGCTGGAAAAGCCTGGCCGCCTCCCTGGGCAACTGGTCGGCAAAACCCCATATTTGCAAACTGTGCAGGTCAACGCGCGACCTGAACTGATCGGATCGGTGATCGACGTGAAGATCACCGGAACCGGAACCAATACGCTGTTCGGCGACGGCGCCGAACAGACCGCTTACGCGCCGGCCAAAGACGCGTCATTGGCTGCAGCAGGAGCTTGAGCACCACCTTGCGAACATCGGATCCCGTGATCCCGCCCGCCGCCGCCTCCGAAGAGACGGCGACCACGCAAATCGTGCTCGCGTTCGAGGACAACAAACTCGCCTCGCTGCTGTTCGGCCAGTATGGCCAAAACCTTGCGCTGATCGAACGGCGCCTTGGCGCCGTCGCCGAACAGCGCGGCAATCACGTCACCATCAACGGCTCGCGCGGCGCCTGCGAACAGGCGCGCCGCGTGCTCGAAGGCCTCTACGAGCAGATCAAGCGCGGCGGCGAATTGTCGTCCGGCGACGTCGAGGGCGCGATCCGGCAAGCCATCGCGCAAGGCTCGCTGTTCGATTTCGATCCGGCGAGCGGCCGCGGCGCCTTCGAGGAAATCAATTTGCGCAAACGTCCGGTGCGCGCGCGCACGGCGGCGCAGGATGCTTATATCCGCGCGCTCAAGCGCTACTCGCTGGTGTTCGGCACGGGACCCGCCGGCACCGGCAAGACCTGGCTCGCGGTGGCGCAGGCCGTGCAGATGTTCGAGCGCAAGGAAGTCGACCGCATCATCCTGTCGCGGCCGGCGGTCGAAGCCGGTGAACGGCTCGGCTTTTTGCCCGGCGACATGCGCGAGAAAGTCGATCCTTATCTGCGGCCGATCTACGACGCGCTGTACGACCTGATGGACTCGCGCATCGTCGAACGCGCGCTGGAAGGCGGCGAGATCGAAATCGCGCCGCTCGCCTTCATGCGTGGCCGCACCTTGTCGAATGCCTGCGTCATTCTCGACGAAGCGCAGAACACCACCTCGATGCAGATGAAGATGTTCTTGACGCGGCTCGGCGAGAATAGCCGCATGATCGTCACCGGCGATCCGAGCCAGGTCGATCTGCCGAACGGCCAGCCGTCGGGCTTGGCCGAAGCGGTACGGCTGCTCGATGGCATCGAAGGCATCGGCCACGTCGCCTTCAGCGCCCAGGACGTCATTCGACACGAACTGGTCGGACGCATTGTCGAGGCCTATGACCGCGGCACGCCGGCGCGCGAGGAGAGAAAATGACGCCGGCCCTGAAACGGCGCGAGGCTGCGCCGTCGGTCGACATTCAGATCGCTTCGCCGCTGTGGGACGCCCAGCCTTTGGCGGAGCAGACCGTGCGCGACGCCATTGCCGCGGCCGCCGCCGCGCTGGCGCCGGACGATGGCGAAGTGAGTATCGTGCTGACCGACGACGCGGCGATCCGCGCCCTCAACCGCGACTGGCGCGGAATCGACAAGCCGACCAACGTGCTGTCGTTTCCGGCGCCCGCACCCGCCGGCGGCGAAAAGATGTACGGGGATATCGTCCTTGCCTACGAGACGATTGCCCGGGAATGTCACGATGAAGATAGGGTTTTCCTGCACCATCTGGCCCATCTCACCGTGCATGGTTTTCTGCACCTCATCGGCTACGATCACCAGACCGATTCCGACGCCGACGCTATGGAAGCGCTTGAAAGCAAGATCATGATCGCCCTGACGCTGCCCGACCCTTATCTTGGACGTGATCTTGCCCGCGGCGATATCTGACGCCATGCCCGACAGCGACCCATCGACCTCTTCCTCTGGCGACGCGACGTTCGAGCCGCGCAATCTGCCCGTGGTGCAGCGGCCGCCCGAAGCCACCGGCAACTGGTTTGTGCGCACATTCCGCTCGCTGTTCGGCTGGAAGCCGGGCCAGATCCGCGCCGACCTCAAGGACGTGCTCGACGACATGTCGCCCGGCGAATCCGGCTTCTCGCCGGAAGAAAGCCGCATGCTCAAGAATATTCTCGGGTTGCGCGAGCGCCGCGTCGGCGACGTGAAGGTGCCGCGCGCCGACATTGTCGCCGTGCAGCAGGACATCCAGATCGGCGAACTGGTGCGCGTGTTCGAGAGCGCCGGTCATTCGCGCCTGGTGGTCTACAACGACACGCTCGACGATCCGATCGGCATGATGCACATCCGCGATCTGATCGCCTTCATGACCGCGCATGCCGCGGTCGACGAAGAGAAGAACAAGAAGCGCAAGAAACCGCTGCCGGCCGGGCTCGATCTCAAGGCCATCGATCTGGCGATGCCGCTGTCGGCGGCCAAGATCGTGCGCGAGATTCTGTTCGTGCCGCCGTCGGCGCGCGTGATCGATCTGCTGGAGCGCATGCAGGCCAAGCAAATTCATCTGGCGCTGGTCGTCGACGAATATGGCGGCACCGACGGCATCGTCTCGATCGAGGATATCGTCGAACAGATCGTTGGCGAAATAGCCGATGAGCACGACGAGGACGTCGACGCCGACGTTGTGCGCCAGCCCGACGGATCCTACATCGCCGATGCGCGCGCCAAGCTCGAAGATGTCGTGGCGATTGTCGGTCACGACTTCGACGTCGGCGACGCGGCCGAGGAAGTCGACACGCTCGGCGGCTATTTGGTGACGCGCGCCGGACGGTTGCCGTTGCGCGGCCAGATCATCCCCGGCCCGGCGCTGTACGAATTTGAAGTTCTCGATGCAGACCCTCGCCGCGTTAAACGCGTGCGCATCACCCGCCTGAAGGAGCGTCGCGACCGCTCGCGCAAGCGCGACGAGCCTGACGCCGTGCTCGCCGGCACCACACCGCCAACGTTGCTGATCGACGAAACGCCGGCGCCGACGGAATCCGCCGGGCCGGCGCCGCGGTCGACTGCCACCAAGCGCCGCTCGTGACGCTGACCCACATCAGCCATTCGATCATGCTCGCCTCCGGCTGGCGGCGCGCGGCCATTGCGCTCGCCGCCGGCGCCGCATCGGCCTTGGCCATGGCGCCGTTCAACGCCTGGCCGATTTTGTTCGTAACATTTCCGGTGCTGGTCTGGCTGGTCGACGGCTCCGCCGCCGGACGCTGGAGCGGCGCGATGACGGCGGCGATTGCCGGCTGGTGCTTCGGTTTCGGCTTCTTCGTCGCCGGGCTGTACTGGATCGGCTATGCCTTTCTGGTCGACGCCAAGACCTTCGGCTGGCTGCTGCCGGTCGCGGTGTCCGGCCTGCCGGCCTATCTCGCGCTCTACACCGCGGTGGGTGTCGCCGCGGCGCGGCTGATCTGGGTGCGTGGCCCGGAGCGCCTGCTAGCGCTGGCCGCCATGCTGACGATCGCCGAATGGCTGCGCGGCCATCTGCTCAGCGGCTTTCCCTGGAACACGTTCGGCTACGCCCTCACCCAGCCGCTGGCGCTGGCGCAAAGCGTGTCGCTGGTCGGCATTTGGACGCTGACGTTTCTTTGCGTGGCCATTTGCGCGACGCCGGCAGTGCTTGCCGACGATAAGATCGATACGCCACGGCCCTATCGCCCCCTTGTGATTGGACTTGCGATCCTCGCGGCTTTCGCCGCCTACGGCGCCGTCCGGCTCGCGCTGCATCCGACCACGTTTGCCGATGGCGTCATGCTGCGCGTGATGCAGCCCAATCTGCAGCAGGACGACAAATTCAATTACTCGGCCAAGGATCAGGTGATGGCGCGCTATCTGCGCCTGTCCGGCCGCGCCACCGGTCCGGATTCGAACGGCCTGCGCGACATCACGCATCTGATCTGGCCGGAATCGGCCTTTCCGTTTTTCCTGACGCGCGAACCGGACGCGCTGGCGCAGATCGCAGGCTTGTTGAAACCGGGCACCGAATTGATCACCGGCGCCGTGCGCGCCGCGCCGAACGCCACCGCCGAAAACCCCCGCGCCTATAACTCGGTCTATGTGATCGATCCCGACGGCTCGATCCATGGCATCTACGACAAAGTGCATCTGGTACCGTTCGGCGAATATCTGCCCTTCCAGTCGCTGCTCGAGAAGATCGGCCTGCGGCAACTCACCAAGCAGATCGGCGGATTCCAGACCGGCGGACGGCGGCGCGCCATGGATGTGCCACGCGCGCCGAAGATGCTGCCGCTGATTTGCTACGAGGCGATCTTTTCCGGCGCGGCCGTGCCGCCCGGGGAGCGGCCAGGCTGGTTGGTGAATGTGACCAATGACGGCTGGTTCGGCATCAGCACCGGGCCGTATCAGCATTTTCAGCAAACGCGCGTGCTGGCGATCGCCGAAGGCCTGCCGATGGTGCGCGCGGCCAACACCGGCATTTCCGCTGTGATCGATCCGGTCGGCCGTGTGATCAATTCCCTGCCGCTCGGCGCGGAAGGCGTCTTCGATTCGCGGTTGCCTAACCCGATGGAGCCCACATTTTTTGTGATGGTTGGTGATTACGCCTTGATTCTATCACTGGTCGTAAGTTTCATTGCTGTGAGCCGCCGTCGATATCGCGCTTAGATTGAAATCAAATTTTAAGTCGCTCGATTAAGTTGTTATAGGCGCAATTTAACCTGCCACTTATGCGCGACGACATGGATTTCGACCCTGCGAAACCAATTGATATTGTTACCAAATTTTCACTTTAGTTTTTCTTTATATATCGAATTACGGGAAATCGCCGATTGCATCGCGCCCCCCTTCTGTGACATTACGGAACCAAGTAGTCGCATAGGAGATCTTTATGGCTAAGAAGGCCCCTAATCCGATCGACAAACATGTCGGTTCGCGCGTTCGTATGCGCCGGATGATGCTGAGTATGAGCCAAGAGAAGCTCGGCGACGCCCTCGGCCTGACATTCCAGCAGGTCCAGAAATATGAGAAGGGCACCAACCGGATCGGCGCCAGCCGGTTGCAACAAATTTCCAACATCCTGCAGGTGCCGGTGTCTTTCTTCTTCGAAGGCGCCCCCAATATGCCCGGTCATACCGGTGGCCTGGGCGAAGCGCCGTCGCCGGCCTATGTTTCTGACTTCCTCGCCACCACCGACGGATTGTCGCTGACCAAGTCGTTTATGAAGATCAAAAACAGCAAATTGCGCCGACGTATCGTCGAGCTGGTCGAGCAGATCGCCGGAGAAGAATAAGGAGTTCACGTGCGCGGCGGCGGCCCATAGTTGCCCGCATCTTGACCTTGTCCGCTGCCACTGCAAGAAACACCCCCGAATTCAATCGGCGCAGGGTCGTCCAGTGCCTTGGGAGGAGTTTCAGCGGTGGCGCACAATAATTTTCTCTTCACCAGCGAGTCGGTCTCGGAAGGTCATCCGGACAAGGTCAGCGACCAGATCTCCGATGCTATCCTGGACGAGTTCTTGGAACGCGACGTCAAGCTCGGCATCGCCGACGACAGTCAGGTGAACACCCGCCTCGGCTGCGAGACGCTCTGCACCACCAACAAGATCGTCATCGCCGGCGAAGGCCGCGGCCAGCTCTTTCGCACGATCCACGGTAAATCCGTCGTCGATCGCGAACTCATCACCCAGATCGCACGCGATGTCGTGAAGGACATCGGCTACGACCAGAACGGCTTCTCCTATCACGGCGCGGATGTCGAAGTGCTGCTGCACGGCCAGTCGCCGGACATCGCGATGGGCGTCAACGCCAAGAAGAAAAAGAGCGGCGAAGAAGAAGGCGCCGGCGACCAGGGCATGATGTTCGGCTACGCCTGCAACGAGAGCGAAGTCTACGAGAAGAACTCCTTCATGCCGGCGCCGATTTATTTCGCGCACAAGATCCTGAAGGTGCTGTCCGACAAGCGCCGCTCGAAGCAGCTGTTCGATCTGCAGCCCGACGCCAAGAGCCAGGTCACCGTCAAATACGTCGACGGCAAGCCGGTCGGCTGCACCAAGGTCGTCGTCTCGACCCAGCACAACGAGCAGAGCCGCAACGGCAAGAAGTACACGCCCGGCCTGATCAAGGACATGATCGCGGACGCGGTCGAGTCCGCGCTGCCGAAGGGCTGGATGCCGGCGAAGTCCTCCGACTTCCTGGTCAACCCGACCGGCAACTTCGTGGTTGGCGGCCCCGACGGCGATTGCGGCCTCACCGGCCGCAAGATCATCGTCGACACCTACGGCGGCTACGCCCCGCATGGCGGCGGCGCTTTCTCCGGCAAGGACCCGACCAAGGTCGATCGTTCGGCCGCTTACGCCACGCGCTATCTCGCCAAGAACGTGGTCGCCGCCGGCATCGCCGACCGCTGCACCATCCAGGTCGCCTACGCGATCGGCGTCGCCGACCCGATGTCGGTCCTGGTCGATTTGCATGGCACCGGCAAAGTCGATGAGAAGAAGCTCGAAAAAATTCTGCCCGAGCTGTTCCGCCTCACCCCGACCAACATCCGCCGCACCCTCAAGCTGAACAAGCCGATCTACAAGCGTACCGCCGCCTACGGCCACTTCGGCCGCGCGCCCGACAAGGACGGCGGCTTCTCGTGGGAAAAGACCGATCTCGCCGCAGCGATCCGCAGCGCCTGCAAATAGCTTCCGGCGCAAGACCATTCAAGCGAAATGCCCCGTGAAAGCGGGGCATTTCTGCATTTGGGGCCGGGCGCGTATCATCGCGGATCGGCAAATGACGGCAGCATGAACGAGCATCACGACGACAACGACGTTTCGCAGCGCGCCTTCTTCGGGCGGCGCAAAGGCCATCCGCTGAAAGCGCGACAGGCCGAGCTGTTCGACACGCTGCTGCCGGAGATAGCGCTCGACCTGACCAAGCCGGCGCCCGATCTCAAGACCTTGTTTCCGCTTGCCCCCGACACGCTGCGTCTGGAAATCGGTTTCGGCGGCGCCGAGCATCTGATCGCGCAGGCATTGGCGCATCCGGAATGCGGCTTCATCGGCGCCGACGGTTTTCTCAATGCCATCGGCAAGGCGCTGGTGGCTATTGAAGACAACGACCTCACCAATGTGCGCCTGCAGTTCGGCGATGCGAGCGAGTTGCTCGACTGGCTGCCCGACGCAGCGTTCACACGCATCGATCTGCTGTATCCCGACCCGTGGCCGAAGCGGCGGCAATGGAAGCGGCGCTTTATCCAGGACGACAACCTCAAGCGCCTGGCGCGCCTCCTCAAAAGCGGCGGCGAACTGCGTTTCGCCACCGATATCGCGAGCTACGCCGCCTATGCGCTGGCGCGGGTGATGCGTTCGGATGATTTCATCTGGACGGCGGAATGCGCCGACGACTGGCGCAAGCCCTGGGACGGATTTTCCCGCACGCGCTACGAGGCCAAGGCAATCCGCGAAGGCCGCACGCCGGCTTATTTTATTTTCCGGAGAAACTAGCCGCTTGTCCCGAGCGCAGCGCAGCGAACGGTGCGCTGCAGAACCAGGACCGTCACAAGCACTGAGCCTGCGAAGACCTTACTCCCCCGTGCCCTGGCGCACCTGCCAGAAGCGCACAACGCGCTGTGCCGTAGCCCCGGTGAGCTTCTCGAAATTCTCAAACGCATTGTCGAGCATCTGGCTCGACGGCTTCGGGCCCGGCCGCGCGCTGACCACTTCGCGCACCGTCGGCCAGCCGAAATTGGCGGACTTCGCCAGGATCAGCACCGGATCGGCGCGCTCGCCGCTCATCAGGCGATCGACCACCTCGACCGGCACCGCGCACAAGGTTGCCAGCGCGGCGATGGTCTCTTCGTATTGGCCGGACTTGGCATATGCGGCGATATCGGCCTCGGTGAGCCGTTTCTCTTTGTGAAGCGCACGCACCGTCGCCAGCGCCGCGATGTAGTTGCGGGGCGCGGCCTTGGCGCCGACTTCGTCGGTCACTTTCGCCAAAACGCGGCGGATCTCGGCCTGGGTGTCGGGCTTGGCGTTCGCCAGGAGCCGCTTCTGCACCACGTCGCTGGCCTGCATCAGCAATTGGCGGAACAGCCGCGGCGGTATGTCGGTGCGCAGGCCGACTTTCTCCGCCAGCACGCCATCCTGCTCGGCGCGCTTGACCAGCGTGGTGAAGGCGTTCTCCGACAGATGCGCCTTGTGATTGGTGGCGATGCTGCGGGCGACCTCGCGGTCGCCGCGATCGACCAGAATCTCCGACAGCGCCTCGCTGAGGCCGGCGCGGCTCGACAGCGCCAGCAGATGCGCCTGACTCTTGGTTTCGGCGATAAATCTGAGATCGGGATCGCTCAGCGCCGCGCCCTGGAGCAGCGGCCCCGCGACCGTAATGTCGTCGTTCTTGGCAAGCTTGCTGACCACGCCGGCCGGCGCATTCGGCACAGGTGCGATCCGCCGCGCCAGTTCCGCCAGTGCCTTAGCCTCGATTTCCTCGATCAGGCAGCCGATGACGTCGTCGAACAGCGCCACATGCTCGGGATTGAACAGCTTGGCGCCGTCGAGGAATAAAGTGGTGATACGCCGGAGCGTCTCGGCCCGCTTCTCCGCCGAGCCATTTGTGACGACGTCTTCCAATTCGGGAAGCAGAGACGCGGGAGCACCCATTACCAAAACTCACTAAACGTCTGTGGAACTCGCTGGAGTGGCGGCTTTACGCAAATTTAAGCTCGATTTCTGAAGGAAGGGTTAGCCCGGCAAGGCCCCGTTACCCTTGCATCCCTCTGAAAAACCGCTATGTTTACGGAGTTAATCAATACACCCTCATAACCCATCAGGTTTTGAGAGTGGGTCCCGCAAGGACCCGCTCTTTTTTGTTACGAGAATGGCCACAACCGAAGCACTCCAGGCGGACGCGGCGACCGACGCCGCCTCCCGCGAGACCGAACCCAGGCTCATCACCGAGCCGGGGATGCCGGCACGCGTCGCGTCGATCGCCGAGCCTGTGATCGAGAGCCTCGGCTACCGGCTGGTGCGCGTGAAAGTCTCCAGCGCCGAGGGCTCAACCGTCCAGATCATGGCGGAGCGGCCCGACGGCAGCATGACGGTCGAAGACTGCGAGACAATCTCGCGGGCGCTCTCGCCGGTGCTCGACGCCAACGATCCGATGGAAAAGGCCTACCGGCTGGAAATTTCGTCGCCCGGCATTGACCGTCCGCTGGTGCGCAAGTCCGACTTCGAGCGCTACGTCGGCCACTTGGTCAAGATCGAGATGGAACTGCCGTTCAATGGCCGCAAGCGGTTCCGCGGCCATTTGTCCGGCACTGCCGACAATGCCGCGCGCCTGACCCGTGACGAAGTCCCGGAAGGCGAGGAAGCGGACGTGCTGCTTCCGATCGAAGACATGAGCGACGCCAAGCTGGTGCTCACCGACGATTTGGTGACGCAAGCTTTGCGCCGCGAAAAGGCCGCCAAGCGCGACGCGCGCGCGGCGAAACGAGAACAACGTCGGCGCAAGTCCGGACAATCCGGACAGGCAAAACTTTGAAAGAGGGAGACTGAGCTATGGCTGTCAGCGCCAACCGGCTCGAGCTGTTGCAGATCGCGGATGCAGTCGCGCGCGAAAAATCCATCGATCGCGGCATCGTCATCGCCGCGATGGAGGACGCCATCGCCAAAGCGGCGCGCTCGCGCTACGGCGCCGAGACCGACGTCCATGCCGAGATCGAGCCCAAGACCGGCGATCTGCGGCTGACGCGCCACATGCTGGTGGTCGAGACAGTCGAGAATTCATCAAACCAGATCACGCTCGAGGACGCGCGCAAGCGCCACCCGGCGGCGCAAGTCGGCGACACCATCGCCGATCCGCTGCCGCCGCTGGAATACGGCCGCATCGCCGCGCAGTCCGCCAAGCAGGTTATCGTCCAAAAAGTAAGAGAAGCCGAGCGCGACCGGCAATATGCCGAGTACAAAGATCGCATCGGCGAAATCGTCAACGGTGTCGTCAAGCGCGTTGAATACGGCAACGTGGTGGTCGATCTCGGCCGCGGCGAAGCCATCGTGCGCAGAGACGAGTTACTGCCGCGCGAGGTGTTCCGCAACGGCGACCGCATCCGCGCCTATATTTACGACGTACGTCGCGAGCCGCGCGGCCCGCAGATCTTCCTGTCGCGCACGCATCCGCAGTTCACCGCCAAGCTGTTCGCGCAGGAAGTGCCCGAAATCTATGACGGAATCGTCGAGGTCAAGGCGGTCGCCCGCGATCCAGGCTCGCGCGCCAAGATCGCCGTGATTTCACGCGATTCCAGCGTCGATCCGGTCGGCGCCTGCGTCGGTATGCGCGGTTCGCGCGTGCAGGCGGTGGTGAACGAATTGCAGGGCGAGAAGATCGACATTATTCCGTGGTCGCCGGATATCGCTACCTTCGTGGTGAACGCGCTGGCGCCGGCGGAAGTCGCCAAGGTCGTGCTCGACGAAGACAAAGAGCGCATCGAAGTCGTGGTGCCGGATCAGCAGCTTTCGCTGGCCATCGGCCGCCGTGGCCAGAACGTGCGTCTCGCTTCGCAGCTCACCGGCTGGGATATCGACATCCTGACCGAGCAGGAAGAGTCCGAACGCCGTCAGGCCGAGTTCGAAAACCGCACCAAGATTTTCGTCGACGCGCTCAACCTCGACGAAGTCGTCGGTCAGTTGCTGGCGTCGGAAGGATTCGGCTCGATCGAAGAGCTCGCGATGGTCGACGAAAAGGAAATCGCCGGCATCGAGGGCTTCGACGAAGAGACCGCGAAGGAATTGCAGGAGCGCGCCAAAGAATATCTCGACAAGCTCGAAGGCGAACTCGACGCCAAGCGCGTCGAGTTGGGCGTTGCCGACGAGTTGCGGGACATCCCCGGCATCACCACCAAAATGCTGGTCGCGCTTGGTGAGAACGGCGTGAAGACGGTCGAAGATTTCGCCGGTTGCGCCACCGACGATCTCACCGGCTGGACCGAGCGCAAGGATGGCGAGGCCAAACACGAGGCGGGCTACTTCGACGGTCTCGACGTGTCGAAGGAAGACGCCGAAGCCATGATCATGCAGGCGCGCCTCAAGGCTGGCTGGGTGACCGAGGCCGAACTCGCCAAGCAAGCGGCGCCGGAAGCCGAACCGGCTGAAGCGCCGAACGCCTAAGGGAGACTCAATGCTGGCAGAGGTTGCGGATATTGCGCAGGACAACGATCTCGACCGCGGTGCGACCAGCGTCGCGCCGGGGACGGAGCGTACCTGCGCGCTGAGCCGCAAGTTCAAGCCGGTATCCGAGTTGATCCGCTTTGTGGTGGGGCCGGCCGGCGAGGCTGTGCCCGACATCAAGCGCAAACTCCCGGGCCGTGGTCTCTGGATCGACGCCACCCGGGCGTCGGTCGAGGAAGCGGTCAAACGCAACGTCTTCGCCCGCGGCTTCAAGCGCGACGTGAAGGCCGGCCGCGACCTGGCCGCCCAGACCGAGCGATTGCTGCAGAGCGCGGCGCTGGATGCGCTATCGATCGCCGGCAAGGCGGGGCTCGTGGTGGGCGGCTTTTCGAAGGTCGAGGCGACCCTCGCCCATAAGGGGGTTCTGGCGCTCATTCACGCTTCCGACGCCGCGGCGGACGGAAAGCGCAAGCTGGACGGCGCCTTGCACCGTAATAGCGACGAAAAACGCCCAGAAATCACGATCATCGACATATTTTCGGGGCAGCAATTGGATTTGGCATTAAACCGCCCAAATGTGGTACATGCAGCCCTGCTTGCCGGCCCCGGGAGCGAGACTTTTCTCGCTCGCGTCGCGCGCTTTGCGCGCTTTCGGACCGGAAACTCGCCCGATGCAGTTAGCGCCGATGCGCCGACGGACGGCGCACTGAATGTGAATGCGCCAATGGATGGCGCACAAGGAAACAGTTCGTAATGAGCGAAACTAAGAATCCTGGCGAAAAGAAACTGACGTTGTCGCTGAAACCGCGCACCGAGACGGGCGTGGTGCGCCAGAGTTTCAGTCATGGCCGCAGCAAGCAGGTCGTGGTCGAGGTCAAGAAGCGCCGCACCATCGGCGGACAGCCCGAGGCCAAGGCCGAACCGGCGCACGTCGAGGCGCCCAAGCCCGCAGCGCCCGTTGCCGCCAAGCCCGCGCCGGCGCCCGTCGAGACCAAGCCCTCCGGTGTCGTGCTACGCACGCTGACCGAGGAAGAACGTGTCGCGCGCGCCCATGCGCTTGCCGACTCGCGCGTGCGCGAAGCCGAAGAACGCAAGATCGCCGAGGAAGAGGCGCGCCGCCGCGCCTCGCGCGAAGGAATTGAACAGGCCGAACGCGAGGCCGCCGAAGCGCGCAAGCGCGAGGAAGACACGCGTCACAAAGTCGAGGAAGAATCCAAGCGCAAGGCCGGCGAAGTCGCCAAGAAGCGCCTTGTGGTTGACGAGGAGGTCAAGAAGCCTGCTCTCGGCCGCATGAAGCTCGAAGCGGAAGAAGACGATGGCCCGCGGGTCTCCCGTCGTCCCGGTGCTCCCGGGGCTGCTCGTCCGGTAGCGGCACGTCCCGCAGCGCCCCGCGCCGCGCCGCCGAAAGAACGCGGCCGCCTGACGCTGGTCACCGCCTTGCGCGCCGACGAAGTGCGCGAGCGCTCGGTCGCCTCGTTCCGTCGCCGTACGCAGCGCCTCAAGGGTCATGCGTCGAACGAGCCGAAGGAAAAGCTCGTGCGCGAAGTCACGATCCCCGAAGCCATCACGGTCGGCGATCTCGCCAACCGCATGTCCGAACGCGCGGTCGACGTCATCCGCCTGCTGATGCAGCAGGGCCAGATGCTGCAGATCAACGACGTCATCGATGCGGATACCGCGCAGCTGATCGCCGAAGAAATGGGCCACACGGTCCGCCGCGTCGCCGAAGCCGACGTCGAGGAAGGCCTGTATGCCGCCGACGACGCCGAGCAGATGCTGCCGCGCGCGCCGGTCGTCACCGTCATGGGCCACGTCGATCACGGCAAGACCTCGCTGCTCGATACCATTCGCGAAGCCGACGTTGTCTCCGGCGAAGCCGGCGGCATCACGCAGCATATCGGCGCCTATCAGGTGACGTCGCCTTTGGGCTCCAAGATCACCTTCATCGATACGCCCGGCCACGCCGCCTTCACGGCGATGCGTGCGCGCGGCGCCAAGGTCACAGACATTGTCGTGCTGGTCGTTGCCGCCGATGACGGCGTCATGCCGCAGACGGTGGAAGCGATCGCGCATGCCAAGGCCGCGAAGGTTCCGATCATCGTCGCCATCAACAAAATCGACAAACCGGACGCCAAGCCGGATCGCGTGCGCACCGAACTGCTGCAACATGAGATTCAGGTCGAGTCGCTCGGCGGCGACGTCGTCGACGTCGAAGTGTCGGCGACCAAGAAGATCAACATCGACAAACTGCTGGAAATGCTGGGCTTGCAGGCCGAAATCCTCGACCTCAAGGCCAACCCGAATCGTCCAGCCGAAGGCACCGTGATCGAAGCCAAGCTTGATCGCGGCCGCGGCTCGGTGGCGACAGTGCTGGTTCAGCGCGGCACGCTGCGGGTCGGCGACCTGGTCGTTGCCGGCGCCGAATGGGGCCGTGTCCGCGCCCTCGTATCCGACACCGGCGAGACCATCACCAGCGCCGGTCCGTCGACGCCCGTCGAAGTGCTCGGCTTCTCCGGTACGCCGGATGCCGGCGATCGTCTGGCCGTCGTCGAGAACGAAGCCCGCGCCCGCGAAGTCACCGATTACCGTGCCCGTCAGAAGCGTGAGAAGTCCGCCAACCGCGGCACCGCGATGCGCGGCTCGCTCGAGCAGACGATGGCGCAGGCCAAGACCTCGGGCCGCAAGGAATTCCCGCTGATCATCAAGGCCGACGTGCAGGGTTCGCTGGAAGCGATCATCGGCGCACTGGACAAGATGGCGACCGACGAAGTCGCGGCGCGCGTATTGCACGCCGGTGTCGGCGGCATTTCCGGTTCGGACGTGACGTTGGCGGAAGCATCGGGCGTTCCGATCATCGCCTTCAACGTGCGCGCCAACAAGGAAGCGCGCGAGCTGGCCGAACGCGTCGGCATCGAAATTCGCTACTACAACATCATCTACGATCTCGTCGACGACGTGAAAAAGGCCATGTCCGGCCTGCTGCCGCCGACCATGCGCGAAACCATGCTCGGCAATGCGCAGATTCTCGAAGTGTTCAAGGTGTCGAAGGTCGGCAACATCGCCGGCTGCCGCGTCACCGACGGCACCGTCGAGCGCGGCGCCAGTGTGCGCCTGATCCGCGACAACGTCGTTGTCCACGAAGGCAAGCTCTCGCAGCTCAAGCGCTTCAAGGACGACGTCAAGGAAGTTGCGTCCGGCATGGAATGCGGCATGGCCTTCGAGAACTACCAGGACATGCGCGCCGGCGACGTGATCGAATGCTACCGGGTGGAGACGATTCAACGCAGCCTGTGAGTCCAAATCTCACGGCTTCGGAATAGTAATTCTCCGCTCATTTCACCGTACAGCCTGGGCCTAGAGCCCAGGTCTTTATGTGCGCCTTCATTGGAGAAGGGCACGGCCGGCCGGAATGTTTCCGGCACGAATGATTTTGGAACGATATGACACGCAAAAAGGGCCATCGCGACAGCGGCACGCCCGGCGGTTCGCAGCGTCAGTTGCGCGTCGGCGAACTGGTGCGCCACGCGCTCGCCGACCTGCTGATGCGCGGCGAAGTGCACGACCCGGTGATCGAAGGTCACCTCATCACCATCCCGGAAGTGCGCATGACCGCCGACCTGCGGCTGGCGACCGTCTATGTCATGCCGTTGGCCGGCCGTGACACCGATGATGTGATTGCTGCGTTCGAGCGCAACAAAAAATTCCTGCGCGGCGAAGTCGCGCACCAGATCAATCTTAAATTCGCGCCCGATCTGCGCTTCCGCGTCGACGACCGGTTCGAGGAAGCGGCGCGCATCGACAAGTTGCTGCGCTCGCCGGAAGTGAAGCGCGACCTCGATAAAGACGAGCCCGGCGATGAATAAGTTTCTCGAAACAATGTCCGCTCCGACCGAGGTTGAAGCCGAATTGCCGGTCGATCCGGCTGCGCCGGTCATCGACGCCACCGCGCCCGAATTGCCCGCCGGCTTCACCCCCCGCGAAAAGAAAAAGCAGTTCAAACGCGACAAGCGTGACGTCCATGGCTGGCTGGTGCTCGACAAGCCGGTCGGCATGACCTCGACCCACGCCGTCAGCGTCATCAAGCGCCTGTTCACCGCCAAGCGCGCCGGCCACGCCGGCACGCTTGACCCGCTGGCCTCCGGCTGCCTGCCGATCGCCCTGGGCGAAGCCACCAAAACCGTGCCTTTCGTCATGGACGGCCGCAAATTGTACCGATTCACCATCTGCTGGGGTGAGGAACGGGACACCGACGACACCGAAGGCAAGGCGATCGCCAATAGCGACCTGCGGCCCACCCCCGAGGCGATCCGGGCCCTGCTGCCGGCCTATATCGGCACCATCCAGCAGGTGCCGCCGAAGTATTCGGCCATCAAAATCGAGGGCGAACGGGCCTATGACCTCGCCCGCGACGGCGAAACCGTCGAATTGGTCGCCAGACCGGTCCAAATCGACCGTTTGGAGCTGGTTGACGTCCCGGACGCCGACCACGCGGTCCTGGAGGCCGAATGCGGCAAGGGCACCTATGTCCGCTCGCTCGCCCGTGACCTGGGCAGGGCCCTGGGCTGTTTCGGCCATGTCAGCGCCCTGCGGCGCACGGCGGTCGGGCCCTTCGTCGAAAAAACCATGATTTTACTGGAAGATCTGGAGGCGTTGTGCCAGAAAGCCGCGTCCGGTGAGGGTAGCCTCGCGGACGCCCTCATGCCCGTTGAGACCGCGCTGGACGACATCCCGGCGCTGGCCATCAGTCGGTCAGATGCGGCGAGGCTCACACGGGGCCAAGCCGTTTTGTTGCGCGGACGGGACGCACCCAATTTCCGCGGCACGGTCTACGTCACCGTCTCGGGCCAACTCCTGGCTCTGGCCGAACTGGACCGTGGCGAGATCGTCCCCAAGCGCGTGTTTAACCTCGCCGGCCTGATTGGCAGAGCCGGCGTCATGAAAGGATAACCGATGTCGGTTACCACGGGCCGCAAGGCCGAAGTGATCAAGACCTATGCTCAGAAGCCCGGCGATACCGGCTCGCCCGAAGTTCAAGTGGCGATCCTGTCCGAGCGCATCAACAATCTCACCGAGCATTTCAAAGCCCACGTGAAGGACAATCATTCCCGTCGTGGTCTGCTCAAGATGGTGAGCCAGCGCCGTACGTTGCTCGACTACCTCCGGCGCACGAACGAGAGCAGCTACAAGTCGCTGATCGAGAAGCTCGGCATCCGCCGATAAATTGTATCCGCGCAGGGCGATTGAGCCCCGCGCGAATCCGAGGCGGATGCATTGTGCATTCGCCGATTTGGTCCGGCGGCGATGGCGCCGCTGGAGACAGGCAAGAGCCGGCACAGCCAGCCTCTTGCCTAGGCAAAGCTCAGGAACGCCATGGCAGGATCGCCAGACGCTGCTCGCTCCCCGCTTCGTTCGCGGATGCGTGCCAGCTTCTCGCCGTCTTGCTCATGGCTTTCGGGCTTGGCCTGAACACATGAGAGAAAAACGCAATGTTCGATATGCATCGAGTTGAACTCGATTGGGGCGGGCGCAAGCTCGTCCTCGAGACCGGCCGCGTCGCGCGGCAAGCTGACGGCGCCGTGCTCGCCACCTACGGCGAGACCACCGTCCTCGCCACCGCCGTCGCCGCCAAGCAGCCGCGCGAAGGCGTCGACTTCCTGCCGCTTACCGTCGACTACCAGGAAAAATATTACGCCGCGGGCCGCATTCCCGGCGGCTACTTCAAGCGTGAAGGCCGTCCGACCGAAAAGGAAACGCTGGTTTCCCGCCTGATCGACCGCCCGATCCGTCCGCTGTTCGCCGATGGCTGGCGCTGCGAGACGCAGGTGATCGTCACCACGCTGTCGCACGATCTTGAGAACGATCCCGACATTCTCGCGCTGGTCGCCTCGTCGGCGGCGCTGACGCTGTCGGGCGCTCCCTTCATGGGCCCGATCGGCGCTGCGCGCGTCGGCTTCGTCAACGGTGAATACGTCCTCAACCCGACGATCGACGAGATGGCCGAAAGCCAGCTCGACCTCGTCGTCGCCGGCACCGCCGACGCGGTGCTGATGGTGGAATCGGAAGCCAAGGAACTGTCCGAGGAAGTCATGCTCGGCGCCGTGATGTTCGGCCACCGCCACTTCCAGCCGGTGATCGAAGCCATCATCAAGCTCGCGGAAAAGGCGGCCAAGGAGCCGCGCGAGTTGACGACCGTCGATAACACCGACCTCGAAAAGGAAATCCTGGCACTCGCCGAGAAGGATCTCCGCACCGCCTACGTCATCCCGGCCAAGAAAGAACGCCAGGATGCAGTCTCCGCCGTGAAGAAAGCCGTCATGGCGAAGTTCTTCCCGGAAGGCGCCGAGCCGAAATACGACAAGCTGCGCGTTGCCGGCGTGTTCAAGGAACTCGAAGGCAAGATCGTTCGCTGGAACGTGCTCGACACGAAAAAGCGCATCGACGGCCGCGATCTCACGACCGTGCGCCCGATCGTGTGCGAAGTCGGCATTCTGCCGCGCACCCACGGCTCGGCGCTATTCACCCGCGGCGAAACGCAGGGCCTGGTCGTTGCCACGCTCGGCACCGGCGAGGACGAACAGTGGATTGACGCGCTGCAGGGCTCCTACAAGGAATCGTTCCTGCTGCACTACAACTTCCCTCCCTACTCGGTCGGCGAGACCGGCCGGATGGGCGGTACCAAGCGTCGCGAAATCGGCCACGGCAAGCTGGCCTGGCGCGCGCTGCATCCTCTGCTGCCGAAGGCCGAGGAATTCCCCTACACGATCCGTCTGGTCTCGGAGATCACCGAATCCAACGGCTCCTCGTCGATGGCGTCGGTGTGCGGCGGTTCGCTCGCATTGATGGACGCCGGCGTGCCGATCAAGCGTCCGGCCGCGGGCATTGCGATGGGCCTCATCCTTGAGGACAAGCGCTTCGCCGTATTGTCGGACATCCTCGGCGACGAGGATCACCTCGGCGACATGGACTTCAAGGTGGCCGGTACCGATCAGGGCGTCACATCGCTGCAGATGGACATCAAGATCGCCGGCATCACCGAAGAGATCATGAAGGTCGCGCTGGGCCAGGCCAAGGACGGCCGCCTGCACATCCTCGGCGAAATGGCGAAGGCCCTCACCTCGGCTCGCGCCGAGTTGGGCGAACACGCCCCGCGCATCGAGATGTTCAAGATCCCGACTGACAAGATCCGTGAAGTGATCGGCACCGGCGGCAAGGTGATCCGCGAGATCGTCGAAAAGACCGGCGCCAAGATCAACATCGAGGACGACGGTTCGGTGAAGGTCGCCTCCGCCGACGGCGAGTCGATCAAAGCGGCGATCAACTGGATCAAGTCGATCGCGTCCGATCCGGAGCCGGGCAAGATCTACGAAGGCACCGTGGTCAAGACGATGGACTTCGGCGCTTTCGTGAACTTCTTCGGCGCCAAGGACGGCCTGGTTCACATCAGCCAGCTCGCCGCCAGCCGCGTCAACAAGGTCACCGACGTCGTCAAGGAAGGCGACAAGGTCAAGGTCAAGCTGCTGGGCATGGACGAGCGCGGCAAGGTGCGCCTGTCGATGAAGGCGGTCGATCAGACCACCGGCGAAGACCTTGAGGCCAAGGGCGACCAGCAGCCGGCATCCGGCGCAGCCGAATAAGCTCGCTCACACAACGAAATCGGAAAAGGGCGGCCTTCGGGCCGCCCTTTTTCTTTGTGTGAAAGCCTGCATCGCAAATTGATGCTAGTGGACGCGCACAACAAAACGAGGAAACAATGATCGTCGAGCACCGCACCTATACCTGCCGCCCCGGCACCATCCGCAAGCAACTCGCCTTCTACGAGAAGCACGGCCTGGCGATCCAGAAGAAGCATCTCGGCGAGCCCTTCGGCTACTTCACGCACGAGCATGGCGACGTGAACAGCTACATCCACATGTGGGCGTACAACGACGTCAACGACCGCATGACGCGGCGTGCCGCGCTCGCCGAGGACCCGGAGTGGCAGAGCTATCTCGAGAAGAACGGCGAGTTGAGCTACCTCGTCGGCCAAGAGAGCAAGCTGCTGGTCGCCACCTCGTTCGCACCGATCAAGCGCTAAAGTTTCCGAGCAATTGCGCGGCGCGGTTCAACGCGTCGCGCGTTTCTTTGCCGGAACGGTCCGCGCCATTTCCGCCAGCAACGCGCCCAACGCCTCGAAATCTTTCCGCCGCGGCGAGGTGCGCCGCCACACCAGGCCGATCTTGCGGCCGGGTTCCGGATCGCGAAAGCGCAGCAGCTTGACGCGCTCGTCGTGCAGTTCGGCATCGACCGCGACCTGCGGCAGCAGCGTCACGCCATAACCGTTCGCCACCATCTGCATCACCGTCGCCAGTGAGGTCGCGCCAAGACTCGCAGGCTGATCGCGCCGTGGTGTGCCGCAGAACGCCAGCGCCTGATCGCGCAGGCAGTGGCCTTCCTCCAGCAGAATGAGGCGGCGCTGATCGACGTCCTCGATGTTGACGCGGCCGTGCACGGCAAACTTATCCGCCGTCGGCACCGCCAGCAGGAACGGATCGTCAAACAGCGGCAGCGTTTCGACGTCGCCGCCTTCCGCCGGCAGCGCCAGCATCACGGCGTCAAGCGCGCCGCTCGCGAGTTCGTCGAGCAGCATCTTGGTCTGCGTCTCGCGCACCTCCAGCCGCAGCAGCGGATAGCTCGCCTGCAGCAGCGGCAGCACGCGCGGCAGAATGTACGGCGCCAGCGTCGGGATGATGCCGAGCTTGAGCGGGCCGCTCAGCACGTCGCGGTGTCGGGCGAAATCGACCAGATCGCGCGCCGCCGTCAAAATGCTCTCGGCGCGCTGCGCCACTTCCAGGCCGGTGTCGGTGAGCGCGATATCGCCGGGCCGCCGCTCGACCAGTTCGGCGCCGATCGCGCGCTCAAGCTCGCGCACCTGCATAGACAGCGCCGGCTGGCTCACGGCGCAATCCTGCGCCGCCCGGCCAAAATGCCTGTGGCGGGCGAGCGAGGTCAAATACCGCAACTGTCGCAAAGTGATCATATCGATAAGGTAAGCTTATCACCCGAGGCAATCAATACGATTAGACCTTATTGGAATGACTCCATATAAGCGCCGCAGGCGCGCGCTACGTTTCCCTTCTGCCCCTTTTCAGCGCGCACACAGTCTCAGTGGAGGACCGATTCATGGACGCAAAGACTGACGATAAAAGCGCGGGCAAATGCCCGGTGATGCACAAAGGCCATCGCAACCGCGACTGGTGGCCGGAATATCTCGATATCGGCGTGCTGCATGCGCTCCATCCTGACGCCGATCCGATGGGCAAAGCCTTCGACTACGCCAAGGAATTCGAAAGCCTCGACCTCGATGCCGTGATCAAGGACCTGCACGCCTTGATGACCGACTCGCAGGAGTGGTGGCCGGCCGACTTCGGCCACTACGGCGGCCTGTTCATCCGCCTCGCCTGGCACAGCGCCGGCACCTATCGCATCACCGACGGCCGTGGTGGCGCCGGCGCCGGTCAGCAGCGTTTCGCGCCGCTCAATTCGTGGCCGGACAACGTCAACCTCGACAAGGCGCGCCGCCTGCTGTGGCCGATCAAGCAGAAGTACGGCAAGAAAATCTCCTGGGCCGATCTGTTTGTTCTCGTCGGCAACGTCTCGCTCGAATCGATGGGTTTCAAGACCTTCGGTTTTGCCGGCGGCCGCGCCGATGTGTGGGAACCTGAAGAGCTGTACTGGGGTCCCGAAGGCAGTTGGCTCGGCGACGAACGTTACAGCGGCGAGCGCCAACTCGCCGAGCCGCTCGGCGCGGTGCAGATGGGGCTCATCTACGTCAATCCCGAAGGCCCGAACGGCAATCCGGATCCGCTCGCCTCGGCCCGCGACATCCGCGAAACGTTCTTCCGCATGGCGATGAACGATGAAGAGACCGTCGCGCTGATCGCCGGCGGTCACACCTTCGGCAAGACGCACGGTGCCGGCGATCCGTCGTTTGTCGGGGTGGACCCTGAAGGCGGCGCGATCGAAGATCAGGGCCTCGGCTGGAAGAGCAAGCATGGCACCGGCGTCGGCGCCGACGCGATTGGCAGCGCGCTGGAAGTGACCTGGACGCAGACGCCAACAAAGTGGAGCAACCACTTCTTCGACAACCTGTTCAAGTTCGAATGGGAGCTGAGCAAGAGCCCCGGCGGCGCCAAGCAGTGGGTTGCGAAGAATGCCGAGCCGTCGATTCCGGACGCCTTCGACAAGTCGAAAAAGCATCTGCCGACCATGCTGACCTCGGATCTCGCGCTGCGCTTCGACCCGGCCTACGAGAAGATCTCGCGGCGCTTCTATGAGAACCCGGATCAGTTCGCCGATGCCTTCGCGCGCGCTTGGTTCAAGCTCACGCACCGCGACATGGGCCCGGTCGTGCGTTATCTCGGCCCGCTCGTGCCGAAGGAAACGTTAATCTGGCAGGATCCGATCCCGGCGTCGACCGGGCCTGCGATCGACGACAAGGACGTTACCGCGCTTAAGGCGAAGATTCTCGCCTCCGGTCTCACGGTGCCGCAGCTTGTCTCGACCGCCTGGGCCTCGGCGTCGACCTTCCGCAAGTCCGACAAGCGCGGCGGCGCCAATGGCGCGCGCATTCGCCTTGCTCCGCAAAAGGATTGGGAAGTGAACCAGCCGGCCCAGCTCAAGACGGTGCTGGCGAAGCTTGAGGCCATCCAGAAAGAGTTCGGCAAGAAGGTTTCGCTCGCCGATCTGATCGTTCTCGGCGGCACCGCCGCGGTCGAAAAGACCGCCAAAGATGCCGGCGTCGATGTGAAGGTCCCCTTCACGCCGGGCCGCATGGATGCGTCGCAGGAGCAGACCGATGTGCCGTCCTTCGCGCCGCTCGAACCGCGTGCTGATGGCTTCCGCAACTACATCAGCGGCAAGCAACAGTTCATGGCGCCCGAAGAGGCGCTGGTGGACCGCGCGCAACTGCTGGCACTGACCGCGCCGGAAATGACAGTGCTGGTCGGCGGCCTGCGCGTCCTCGGCGCGAACGCGGCGGACTCCAAGAATGGCGTCCTCACTAAGACGCCCGGCAGACTGACGAACGACTTCTTCGTCAACCTGCTGGACATGAACACGGTGTGGGCACCCGCCAGCACCGAGGGTGTGTATGAAGGCCGCGACCGCAAGACCAAGGCGGTCAAGTGGACCGGCACGCGCGTCGACCTGATCTTCGGGTCGCACTCGCAGCTTCGCGCGCTGGCGGAGGTCTATGCCTCCGCCGACTCGAAGGCGAAGTTCGTGAAAGACTTCGTCGCCGCGTGGACCAAGGTGATGAACGCCGACCGCTTCGAGGTCGCCGCTCAGCCGGCGCTTGAGGCGGCTGAGTAATCAGCTTTCCGTTCGCCAAAACAAAACGGCCGGGAAATCCCCGGCCGTTTTTTTATTCTTATCCCTCCCCCGTAGGGGGAGGGTGGCGAGCCATAAGCGCGTTTACGCGCGTCTTCGACGCGCTATGGCGAGCCGGGTGGGGTTTAGTGAAATGTGGAGCGATGACCCCACCCCGCGCTTCGCGCGACCCTCCCCTTTCAGGGGAGGGATAAGGAAGAATTACTGCCCGCCATTTTCCACCGCACCGCCGGCGGCCTTGAGCGCGTCCGGCTGCGGCATGGCGATGACGTTGTAACCACTATCGACGAAGTGAATTTCGCCAGTGACGCCGGTCGACAGATCCGAGCACAGATAAAGCCCGGCGCCGCCGAGTTCCTCGAGCGTGACGCCGCGGCCGAGCGGCGAATATTTCTGCTGGAACGCAAACATATAGCGCGCATCATTGATGCCGGCGCCGGCCAGCGTGCGGATCGGCCCCGCCGAGATCGCATTGACGCGGATTTTCTGCGCCCCGAGATCGACGGCGAGATAACGCACCGAGGCTTCGAGCCCGGCCTTGGCGACGCCCATCACGTTGTAGTTCGGCATCGCGCGCAGGCCGCCATTGTACGTCAGCGTGATCATCGAGCCGCCGTTCGGCATCAGCGCCGCGGCGCGCTTGGCGGCCTCGGTGAAAGCGTAGCAGGAGATCACCATGGTGCGGATGAAGTTCTCGCGCGTCGAATCCGCGTAGCGGCCTTTCAACTCGTTCTTGTCGGAGAAGGCCACGGCGTGCACGAGAAAATCCAGCGTGCCCCATTGCTTCTTGACCTCGTCAAACACCGCGTCGACCGAGCCAATGTCCTCGACGTCGCACGGCATCAGCATCGTCGATCCGACGGATTCGGCGAGCGGCTTCACCCGCTTCAAAAGCGCGTCGCCCTGATAGGTGAAGGCGAGCTTGGCGCCGTGGTCGCTCAGCATCTTGGCGATGCCCCAGGCGATGGAATGGTCGTTGGCGACCCCCATGATCAGGCCGCGTTTTCCGTCCATCAATCCCGGCATTGTCGCTTTCCTAAGTGTCTGTCATTCCGGGCCGCGGGCGCAGCGAGCGAACCCGGAATCCAGAAGCTTGCGCTTGGCTCTGGATTCCGGGTCCGGTGCTTCGCACCGTCCCGGAATGACGGGAATAAATTAAGCATCCACGTGCTTGAGCACGATCGAAGCATTGGTGCCGCCGAAACCGAACGAGTTCGACAGTACGGCGCCGAGCTTCACGTTGTCCTTGCGCTCGCGCAAAATCGGCATGTCGGCGAAAGCGGGGTCGATATTCTGGATGTTGGCGCTTTCGCAGATGAAGCCGTTATTCATCATCAGCAGCGAATAGATCGCCTCCTGCACGCCGGCGGCGCCGAGCGAATGGCCGGTGAGCGATTTGGTCGCCGAGATCGGCGGACACTTGTCGCCGAACACGTCGCGCATCGCCCCGATTTCGGCGGCGTCGCCGACCGGCGTCGCGGTGGCGTGCGGATTGATGTAATCGATCGGCGCCTTACAGGTTTCCAGCGCCATCTTCATGCAACGCATCGCGCCCTCGCCCGACGGCGCCACCATGTCGTCGCCGTCCGACGTCGCTCCGTAGCCGGCGATCTCGGCGTAGATCTTGGCGCCACGCGCCTTGGCGTGTTCGAGCTCTTCCAGCACCAGCACGCCGGCGCCGCCGGCGATGACGAAGCCGTCGCGGTCCTTGTCGTAGGCGCGCGATGCCGTCTGCGGAGTGTCATTGTATTTCGTCGACATCGCGCCCATGGCGTCAAACATATTCGACAGCGTCCAATGCAGCTCTTCCGAACCGCCGGCGAACACCATGTCCTGCTTGCCCCACTGGATCAATTCGGCAGCGTTGCCGATGCAATGGTTGGACGTCGCGCAAGCCGACGAGATCGAATAGTTCACGCCCTTGATCTTGAACCAGGTGGCGAGCGTCGCCGACGCGGTCGACGACATGACCTTGGGCACGGCGAAGGGCCCGATGCGCTTGGGCGAATTATTCTTGCGCGTGGTATCGGCGGCGTCGACGAGCACGCTGGTCGACGGACCGCCCGATCCCATGACGATGCCGGTGCGCGGATGGGAGATGTCTTTTTCCTCGACGCCGGAATCGCGGATCGCCTGCTCCATGGCGACGTGATTCCAGGCCGAGCCGGGCCCAAGGAAGCGCATGGCGCGGCGGTCGATCGAGCCGGCCGGATCGAGCGTCGGCATGCCCTGCACCTGGCACCTGAAACCGTGGGCCGCGAAGTCCTCTGCGCGCGAGATGCCGGACTTGGCCTCGCGCAGGCTGGCGAGGACTTCCTGGGTGTTGTTGCCGATGGATGAGACAATGCCCATCCCGGTCACGACGACTCGTCTCATGGCCGTATATCCTCACCTAAAGCCGCGGAATATCGTTGATTAGCCCCCATTTGGGCCGCGATAAGGGACCGCGCAAGTACACTCTTCGCGTGCACGCGCTTGTTATGCGCCGCTCGGCTGTAACGCTTCTTCTTGCTTGAACAGGCCGACCTTGATGTCGCTCGCCTTGTAAATGACTGTGCCATCGGCGGAAAGCCAGCCGTCGGCGATCCCCAGCACCAGTTTCGAGCGCATCACACGCTTGAAATCGACGCCGTAGACGATTTTTTTCACGCTCGGCAGCACTTGGCCGGAAAACTTCACCTCGCCCATGCCCAGCGCGCGGCCTTTGCCGGGCGAGCCCAGCCAGCCGAGGAAGAAACCGACCATCTGCCAAAGGGCATCCAGGCCCAGGCAGCCAGGCATCACTGGATCGCCCTTGAAATGACAGAGGAAAAACCAGAGGTCCGGCTTCACGTCGAGTTCGGCGCGCACCATGCCCTTGCCGTGCTCGCCGCCGGTCTCCGAGATTTCGGTGATGCGGTCGAACATCAGCATCGGCGGCAGCGGCAATTGCGCGTTGCCGGGGCCGAACAGTTCGCCGCGGCCGCAGGCCAGCAGATCTTCATAGCCGAAGCTGGAACGCCGATTGTCCATGACTGTTGTCTCTCCGAGCGGCGTCTATGGCCTGAGGGTTATGCTGAATTCGTAACACACCGCAAGTAACGGGCAAAGATGGCGTGAAACCCGGAATATCGAGCCCAAATCGCGGCAAATTCGCCGCCCTGGCTCTTGCGAGGGAGTTGCATCAAGAGCGCCATTGCGTATATGTTGCAGATGAAACGGGTTTCGCCGGTCTCTTCCGGAGGCTGGCCAATTGGCCGAGATTTCATGAGTCAAATGCGTACCCCCATGATGCCGTTCGCCAAGGCCGAAGCCTCGCTTCCGGCCCGCACAGACCTGACCGGCTGCCCCTGGCACGACGTGAAATCGATGCTGCGCCAGGTTGGCTTGCGTCCGACCCGCCAACGCATGGCATTGGGCTGGATCTTGTTCGGCAAAGGCGATCGCCATTTGACCGCCGAGGCGCTGTACGAAGAAGCAAGCCGCGCCAAAGTGCCGGTGTCGCTCGCGACCATTTACAACACGCTGCACCAGTTCACCGAAGTTGGCCTGCTCCGCCAAGTCGCTGTTGATGGTTCAAAGGCCTACTTCGACACCAACGCCTCCGCGCATCATCACTTCTTTGTCGAGGGCGAGGACGAGCTGCTCGACATCCCGGGCGCCGAAGTGCTGGTCGGCAAGACGCCGGCGCCGCCGGAAGGCTACGAAATCTCGCGCGTTGATGTGGTCGTGCGGCTGCGCCGCAAGAAGTAGTCATCGACATCCGCTGATCTGCAAGCCGCGCCAAGTGCGCGGTTTATTTTTGCGCGGCTTTTTATTGCCAGAACCACTTCGCGCACTCAGCGCTGCGCTCTTTCTCGGTCCTGCCGATATCCGCCAATAAATGCGCGTCGAGTTCGCGCAAGACGGCACGCGTGGACATCCGTCGGCGCCAAATGGCCACGATGGCGCGGGCCACCGGCATTAGGCGACGCCGTCTTCGAATAGCGAGAAGTCGTTGCTGAGCGATCGTCATAGCCGCACACTGCGTACCGGCCGGGCGGAATGTTACGGTAACGGCCGAAGCATTCGGCCGCCGGACGGGGTAAATTCCCGATCATCCGAGGAGGTCGGCGATGAGCAAAATTGCGGTATTTTCGGAAGTCGCCACAGCGGCGGGCGACCCGGCGCGCGCCGGCATGCTCGACGCGCTGATGGACGGCCGCGCACTGACGGCGTCCGAACTCGCGCGCGTCGCCGGCATCACGCCGCAAACCGCCAGCGGCCATTTGGCGCGCTTGACTGTGGCCGGTCTGGTTGCGGTCGAGAAGCAAGGCCGCCATCGCTATCACCGGCTCGCCACGCCCGCCGTCGCGCGCATGCTCGAAAGCATCATGCAGGTTGCGGCCGAGGCCGAACCGCGGCGGAGGAAAGCTTTCACCGGGCCGCGCGACGCCGCCATGCGCGCGGGCCGCACGTGTTACGATCACCTCGCCGGGAGCCTGGGCGTCGCGCTCGCCGATGCGATGGTAGCCAAAGGCCAGATCGAACTGGCGTCCGACGCCGGCGTCGTCACCGATGTCGGCACGGCATTACTGCAACGTCTGGGCATCGATCTCGATGCCCGCGGCAAACGCAAAGGTCGCCTGCTGTGCCGCCCGTGCCTCGATTGGAGCGAGCGCCGCCCGCATCTGGCCGGCGCTGTCGGCGCCGCGCTGTGCACCCACTGTCTCGACGCCGGTTGGATCAGACGCATCGACGGCACGCGCGCGGTGACCATCACCGTCAAGGGTCAGCGGAATTTTCGCGAAATATTCGGCATCGGCGCCGTGTAGCCGGCACTCGCCTAGTCGAGCTTTTCGTTGGGGTACGCGCCCCACAGCCGTTCCTGCCGGATCCAGCCGCTGAAATTCTTGCCGTTGAATTCGCACCACGTACTGTTGCAGGATTTCAACTGCCCGAGCACGCCGGATTGCAAGCGCGCCACCACGGCGGATTCGCCATCGGCGCTTGCGTACAGCGGCACCATATCGTCCTTCAAACTCGGCACCACGACCGCACTACGCCGGCCGCTCAGCAGCGAGTGGTAGACCCAGCCTTCGGCGCCTTCCCAATCGCGGATGCGGCGCCAGTTCTCGAATTCGGCGGTGACTTCGACCGGCATGCCGGCGCGGGTATAGACCCAACGGACGTCCTGATCCTTGTTCGGACCCGAACGGACATTGACCCTGTCCGACTTAAGGCTGACGAAGCGCGGCACTGGCAGGCCGCTGGCCGAGCCGGTGGGAACATCGTTGGCCGCCAAAGCCGTGCCGCCCAACGCGACCAGCATCCCCACCGCACGCATGGCGCGGCCCAAGGGCTTGCAAGCAGCCCGAAAGCTTTGTGTTGTTACTGCCATCTGGTAGAAAAATGTATGGATTTCGACCCGCCCCGTCCTTGCGCCGCAGTGTGCGCGAGCACGGTTAAAGAGGCCTGAACGGCGCTTCGGTAAAGTGGATATGGTGAAGAACAAGAAGCCGATCGTGATCGTCACCCGTAAACTGCCCGACAGCGTCGAGCTGCGGATGCGGGAACTTTTCGACGCCCGGCTCAATGCCGACGACAAGCCTATGACGGCGCATCAACTGACCGAGGCGGTCAAGATCGCCGATGTCCTGGTGCCGACGGTGACCGACCGCATCGACGCCGCGGTGCTCGGCAAGTCCGGCGAGCAGTTGAAGCTGATCGCCAATTTCGGCAACGGTGTCGATAATATCGACGTCGTCACCGCGGTTCAGCGCGGCATTACCGTCACCAATACGCCGGGCGTGCTCACTGAAGACACCGCCGACATGACGATGGCGCTGATTCTGGCGGTGCCACGGCGGCTCGCCGAAGGCGCCAACGTGCTGACCGCCGAAAAAGACTGGACCGGCTGGTCGCCGACCTGGATGCTCGGGCATCGCATCTGGGGCAAGCGCCTCGGCATCATCGGCATGGGACGGATCGGCCAGGCGGTGGCGCGGCGCGCCCGCGCTTTCGGTCTGCAGATCCACTATCACAACCGCCGCAAGGTCGCGCCGAAGATCGAGGAAGAGCTCGACGCCACGTATTGGGAGAGCCTCGACCAGATGCTGGCGCGCATGGACATCGTGTCGGTGAATTGCCCGCACACGCCGGCGACCTATCACCTGCTGTCTGCGCGGCGGCTGAAGATGCTGCGGCCCGAGGCCTTCGTCGTGAACACCGCGCGCGGCGAAGTGGTCGACGAAAACGCGCTGGCGCGGCTGATCGAATCCGGCGACGTCGCCGGCGCCGGCCTCGACGTGTTCGAGCATGAGCCCGCGGTCAATCCGAAACTGTTGAAGCTGGCGCGAGCCGGCAAGGTCATCGTGCTGCCGCACATGGGCTCGGCCACCATCGAAGGTCGCGTCGATATGGGCGAGAAGGTCATCATCAACATCAAAACCTTCATGGACGGACATCGGCCGCCGGATCGCGTGCTGCCTTCCATGCTTTAAGACGGGTCGCGCATGCGCGAGCCTTTTGTATGTTGTAAACGTCAATATTTCCCGGACAAATCCTGGATTGTCGGATTTTCCCCGCTGAGCGGATTGTCCTTGTCCCACGTGTAATTCAGCGTTTCGAACCGCATCGCTCGCGCATCGACCATCAGCAAGCGACCGACCAGGCCTTCGCCGAAGCCGACAATCTCGCGGATCACTTCCAAGGCCATCATCGAACCGAGAATGCCGGGCAGCGCGCCGAGAATACCAGCTTCGGCGCAAGCCGGCACCGTGCCGGGCGGCGGCGGCTCCGGAAACAGACAGCGGTAAGTCGGATTGCGCACGCCATCGCGCGTCTCGTGCGCGCGCAATGTGGTGAGCGTGCCGTCGAAGGTGCCGACCGCGGCGGTGATCAGCGGTTTCTTGGCGAAGTAACACGCATCCGACACCAGATAGCGCGTGGCGAAGTTGTCCGAACCGTCGGCAACGATGTCGTATTTCGAAATCAGATCGAGCGCGTTGCTGGTGTCGAGCCGCATCATATGCGTCTCGACCGCGACATGCGGATTGAGCCGCGCGATCGCGGCTTCGGCGCTGTCGACCTTGCGCAGCCCGACGTCGGGCGTGGCAAAGATCACCTGACGCTGCAGGTTCGACAGCGACACGATGTCGTCGTCGACCACGCCGAGAACGCCGACCCCGGCGGCTGCGAGATAAAGCAGCACCGGCGCGCCGAGCCCGCCGGCGCCGATCACCAGCAGCCGCGCGGCCTTGAGCTTGGCCTGACCCGGGCCGCCGACCTCGCGCAGCACGATATGGCGCGCGTAACGCTCGAGTTCCTGGCGGTCCAGCATGACCTTAACCCTATGGGATCGCGATGCTTTCGGCCAGCCCGCTGCCGCCTTGCGCCATCGCCTCGATGCTCTAAGGTGACCGCGAACGCCGTTAGGGTTCTGTTAACACATGCGTCTGGCGCCGATCCTGATGATGCTGCCGTTCCTGCTCTGCGCTCCGGCGCGGGCTGAGGAGGCGAAAAGCATTCTTGATCTGTTCAAACCGGCCGCCGAAAAACCGGCCGCGCCGAAAGCAGCCGCCGCCAAGCCGAAGATCGTGAAGCGCGCTAAGCCGACGCTTGCACCGGCCGCGGAGAATACCCCGCCCAAAACGCCCATCATCCCGACACCGCCGCCGAAACCTGAAACCGCCAAAGCCGAGCCGGTCAAATTGGCACCGCCGCGACCGGAGCAAGCCAAAGCGGCTGAGCCAAAACCTGAATTGAAAACGACCGAGCCAAAAACACCCGAGATCGCCAAGGCAGAGCCGCCGAAGGCCGATCCCGCGCCGGACATCTTCGCGGGAATTCTGCCCGCCGATCGCCAGAAGGTCCAGGCAGCCCTGCTGTGGTCGGGTGACTATGCAGGCGCGGCCAATGGCGAAGACCCGCTGGTCTCGGCCATCAAGAATTACCAGAAGCGCAGCAAGGGCAAGGTCACCGGCACGCTCACACCGGCCGAGCGCGCCAACCTGCTCGCCGCCGCCGGCAATCACGAACAGGAATACGGCTGGAACATCGTCGTCGATCCGGCGACCGGTATTCGCATCGGCCTGCCGACCAAGATGGTGCCAAATGCGACTGATACGCCACGCGGCACGCGCTGGTCCTCGGGTCATGGTGAGGTGCAGGTCGAGACGTTCCGGATCACGAACCGCGATCTCAAACTGGCCGCGCTGTTCGAGCAGGAAAAGAAGGAACCGTCGAACCGCAAGATCGAATATAGCGTGCTGCGCGACGACAGCTTCTTCATCAACGGCTTCCAGGGCCTCAAGAAGTTTTCCGTGAAGGCGCAACTGCGCGACGGCGAAGTGCGCGGCTTCACCATGATGTACGACCAGATGATGGAGACCATCGTCACGCCGGTGATGGTCGCCATGTCTGCGGCGTTCTCGCCATTCCCCGAACGCAGCGCGCCGTTCGCGGCGCTCGCCAAGTCGGTCGAATACGGCAACGGCCTGGTCGTGAGCGCGCAGGGCCACATCGTCACCGACCGCAAGCTCACCGAAGGCTGTCAGGTGATCGTCGCCTCCGGCCTGGGCGACGCCGTGCGCATCGCCGACGACAAGGACAACGGGCTGGCACTGCTGCGGGTCTATGGGCCGCGCAAGCTGTCGCCGCTGTCGTTTGCGCAGGACGCACCGAAAACCGGCGAACTGACGCTGTTCGGCATTCCCGATCCAAAAGACCAGAACGACAACCGCAAGCCGACCGAGATCAAGGCGCGCCTCGTCGGCGGCACGGCAATCGAACTGCGCCAGCCGGTGCCGATGGCGGGGTTTCCCGGCGCCGCCGCGCTCGATCCGCAGGGCCGCTTCCTCGGCATGATGGAAATGCGCAACGCCGTGCTCGCCAGCATCGAGCCATCCGCCCCGCCGGTGCGGCTTGTGACTGCCGAAACCATCCGCGGGTTCATGACGGCGCATAACGTCGCCGCCAACGACGCGCCGGCCACCGACGCCAAGGCGTCGGTCGTGCGCATGATTTGTGTGAGGAAGTAGTTCCGTCACCCTGAGGTGCGAGCCAACGAAGTTGGCGAGCCTCGAAGGGCGACGGCCCGCATCCTTCGAGGCCCTCGCTTCGCTCAGGCACCTCAGGATGACGGCATTATTATTTATGCTTCCAATCCGGCTTTCGCTTTTCGACGAAGGCCTTCATGCCTTCCTTCTGATCGGCCGTCGCGAACAGCGAGTGGAAGATGCGCCGCTCGAAGCGCGCGCCTTCGGCGAGCGAGGTTTCGAACGCGGTGTTGACCGCTTCCTTGCCCGCCAGCACAGACGGCAGCGACATAGTAGCGATGGTGTCGGCGACCTTCATCGCCTCGTCCATCAGGCTCGCCGCTGGCACCACGCGCGCCACCAGTCCGGAGCGTTCCGCTTCCGCCGCGTCCATCATGCGACCGGTGAGGATCATGTCCATTGCCTTGGCCTTGCCGACCGCGCGGGTCAGCCGCTGCGTGCCGCCGATGCCGGGGATGACGCCGAGCTTGATCTCCGGCTGGCCGAATTTGGCGTTGTCGGCGGCGATGATGAGATCGCACTGCATCGCCAGCTCGCAGCCGCCGCCGAGCGCAAAGCCGGCAACAGCGGCAACCATGGGTTTGCGGGCAAGCGCGGCACGATTCCAATCGGCGCAGAAGTTGCCGAGATAGGCCTCGATAAAGGTCTTGTCCGCCATCTCCTTGATGTCGGCGCCGGCGGCAAAGGCCTTTTCGTTGCCGGTCAGCAGCATGCAGCCGATGCCCTCATCGGCCTCGAAGCCATCGATCGCCTGGAAAAGCTCGGTCACGAGCGCGCGGTTAAGCGCGTTGAGCGCCTGCGGCCGGTTGAGCCGGATGATGCCGACGCGGCCTTTGGTTTCGACGATGATGTTTTCATAAGCCATGGGGTCACTCGTGTTGATCGGGAACGATACGGATAATGGACGGCTATGGAAACTGGATCATTTTAACGGAATTACCCCGTTTTTACTCTGGCGAGGCGGAGGCGCAACCGGGCCGCCATTGTCAGCAATATTTAAGGTCGCCGCGGTATCAGGACGCCCTGGGAAACGGGGTTCGCGGCAATATCGCATGAGGAGGATTTTGATGCGAAATGTCTTCATTTACGCGGCCCTTGGGCTTGGCCTCGCCGCAACCACCGCAATGGCGCAGGCGCCCGGCAGGATCAGCGTCAGCGTATCCGGCCTGCACAGCGACAACGGCGTCGTGCGCTGCGGGCTGTACGCTTCGGCCGATACTTTCCGAAAACCAGGCCGCGAAGCGCGCGGGGTCGTCGCACGTCCCAACGGCCAGCGAGCGACTTGCATCTTCAGCGGCATCACCGCCGGTTCATATGCGGTTGCGGTGTTTCACGCCGAGCAGAACGAAGCCCAGATCGAATACGGCATGTTCGGCAAGCCGAAGCAGGGCTACGGCTTCTCACGCAATCCTTCGTCGGCCTTCGGGCCGCCCAATTTCGAGGCCGCGGCCTTTGACTTTACCGGCACCAATCAGACAATGCCCGTGACGCTGCAGTACTAACGCATCGGCATTCATAAATGGCGCCTGGCGCGAGCCGACCCCAATCCGACGACCACGCAGCGCCGTGGAGGGCCGGCTTTGCGTCGCTCGAGCAGGAATTCGAGTATCGGGTCGATGAGATAGACGGACGGGTGCCGCCGGCCTTGCGCGGCACGTTGTTCCGCAACGGCTCGGGCCGCAATGAACTGAACGGCCAGTGGTTTCCGCACTGGTTCGATGGCGACGGCATGATCTCCGCTATCGCGTTCGACGACAGCGGCATCCGCTACCTCAACCGCTACGTCCGCACCGACAATTACGTCAACGAAACGCGCGAAGGCCGCGTGCTCTACCGCGGCTTCGGCAAGTCGCGGCCGGGCGGCGTCATCGCCAACGCATTCCGCCAGCCCGGCAATGTGTCGAACACCTCGGTCGTGCTGCAAGGCGACCGGCTGCTGTCGCTTTGGGAGGGCGGCGCGCCTTATGCGCTCGATCCCAAGACGCTCAAGACCTTCGGCCTTGAGGATTTCGAAGGCCGGGTGCGCGCGTTCTCGGCGCATCCCAAGATCGATCAAGAGAGCGGCGATCTCTATAATTTCGGCATCGACTACAGGGCGAAGACCACGCTGACGCCCTACCGGATCAGCCGCGACGGCACGCTCAAGGCTTATCCTGCGATCGCCCTGCCCTATCCGGTGATGAATCACGATTTTGTACTGACGAAGAACTATCTGGCGTTTTGTCTCGGGCCGATCCTGGTGCATCCACTCAAATTCGCACTCGGTCTCTCAAGCTTCGACGGCGCACTGCGTTGGGACGGCGGACGTCCGACCTTGATCCTGCTGGTGCCGCGTGACGGCGCGAGCGCGCCGCGCTGGATCGAGACCGACGCATTTTTCCAGTTTCATTTCGCCAATGGCTTCGAACAAGACGGCGCCTTGGTGGTCGATCTGACGCGCTATCCGGACTACCTCACGATCGGCGATACGCTGCGGAATTATTGGCATTCGGATTGGGCCGCCGACGGCATGGCGTCGCTGGTGCGGCTGAGTATCGATCTCGCAAGTGGAAAGGTTACCAGCCGCAGCTTCAACACCGGCAACGCCAACGAGTTTCCGCGCATCAACCCGCAGCGCACCGGGCGGCCCTATCGCTATGCCTATATCGCCAACAATCCGACCGGCCAGAACATTGGATTGCAGCGGCGCGTGACGCGGGTCGACATGGAGGTCGGTTCCACGGCGTCGCACGATTTCGGCGTCGAGCATTACGTCGGCGAGCCGATATTCATTCCGACTCGCGACGGCGCGGAAGAGGATGACGGCGTCGTGGTGACGCTGGTGTTCGACGCCGCGGCAAATCGCACGGATATCGTCGGCCTCGATGCGCGCGATATCGCGGCACGGCCGCTGTTCACGGCACGGCTCAAACATCACGTGCCGTATTCGCTGCATGGCTATTTCACGCCGCGGCTGTTCTGATTTCACACGGCGGCGATGTCTTAACGCAGCCTTAACGTGCCGCGGCTATGTTCGCGCGACATTTTACCCGAGCGGAGTTTGCTATGCGCGCCATCGTGATCGCGGCTTTTTCGTTGCTAGCGCTTGCCGCCACTGCATCCGCTTCCGACCTTCCGCGCGGCCCGCGCTACCAGCCCGCACCGATCCTCCAGGCAACGTCCACCTGGGACGGCTTTTACGTCGGCGGCAATCTCGGCGGCGGCTGGGCCAATGCTCGCTCCGACTTCTCAGCCGCGGGCGTGGTGTTCGGCACTGCCGACAATCACATGGCCGGCTTCGCGGGCGGCGCGCAGCTTGGCTACAACTGGCAACGCGGCCCGTATGTCTTCGGCGCCGAAACCGATTTCCAGCTTGCCAATATCAAGGGCAGCCTTTCGACCAGTTGCTCCGCGGCGCAATGCGGCGTGCCGCTGGCGGCGAGCTATGAACAAAAAATGCCGTGGTTCGGCACCGTCCGTGGTCGCATCGGTTATGCGCAGGACGGCTGGCTGCTCTACGCCACCGGCGGCTATGCCTATGCGCGGCTTACGACCAACGCATCGGCGTCCGCCGGCGGCGTCTCGGCGAGTTTGAGTCAGCAAGATTTCCGCAGCGGCTGGACTGTCGGCGGCGGCGTCGAAGTCGCGCTGACACCGCGCTGGAGCCTGAAGACCGAGTATCTCTACATGGATTTCGGCAGCAAAAACACGACATGGACCGTCACCGGCCTGCCGGCGCTGGGCGACTCTACGAAGCTGAATGTGAACTTGGTGCGCACCGGCGTGAACTACCGGTTCTGACGCCGGCTTCGGCGCGTCTGCTCAATCGAGCCTCGCGCCCGAGCGCCGGATGACGTCGCCCCATTTGGCGGAATCGGCCTTGATGGCCGCGGCGAAATCCTCAGGCGTACCGCCGCCCGGCTCGTCACCGAAGGTGGCGAATTTGTCCAGGAACGCCTCCGACTTGAGCGCCTTGTTGACCGCGGCGTTGAGTTTGTCGACGATTCCGCGCGGCACACCCGCCGGCGCGACGATGCCGGTCCAGGTGGCGGCGTCATAACCGGGTACGCCGGCTTCCGCGACGGTCGGCAGATCCGGAAACGCCGGCGAACGGTGATCGCCGGTCACCGCCAGCGCGCGCACATTGCCGGAACGCGCGACCGGCGCGATCGATTGCAGGCTCTCGAACATCAGGTCGACATGGCCGGCGATCAGATCGTTGATCGCCAGCGAGCCGCCGCGATAGGGGACGTGAACGATCTGCGTGCCGGTCATGTATTTGAACAATTCACCGCCGACATGACCGGGCGAGCCGTTGCTGGACGATACATTCGTCAGTTTGCCAGGATTGCTCTTGGCGTAGTCGATCAGTTCCTTGACCGAATGGATCGATGACTTCTGAGAAACGGCCAGTAGCATTTGGCCACGCGTGACCAGGACGACCGGCTGGAAATCGCGCTCGATGTTGTAAGGCAGCTTGGTCACCATGTGGCGGGTGATGGCCAGCGCGCCGATCGGACCCATGCCGAGGGTGTAACCGTCCGGCGGCGACTTCGCGACCAGATCGAGCCCGATGGTCAGCGCGCCGCCGGGACGGTTCTCGACGATGATCTGCTGACCGAACTCCTGGCTCAGCACCGCGCCGACCAGGCGCGCCGCATTGTCGGTGGCGCTGCCGGCCGCTTGCGGCACGATCAGCCGGATCGGGCGATCCGGATATTCGGCGGAGGCGGCGCCCGCGGTTACGACGAGAGCAAAAGCGGTCAGACAAAGCTTGCGCATGTTGTTTCCCCGGGCCGTCGCACTCTACTTCGTCACGGCCGGGTTTGTCACCGAAAGCCTGGAAACTTCTATTCGCTCAGCTTGATGTTCGCCTTCTCGATGACTTCTTTCCACTTCGCATTATCGTCTTTGATAACCTTGGCGTAATCCTCCGGCGTGCCCGGCGCCGGTTCCTCGCCGATCATCTTGAATCGATCCGCCATCAATTGGGATTTCAGCGCGTCGTTGACGGCGCGGTTGAGCCGCTCGACTATCGGGCGCGGCGTCTTCGCCGGGGCGACGACGCCAAGCCAAGTCACCGCGACGTAGCCTGGCACACCTGCTTCCGCGATCGTTGGAACATCGGGGAAAGCTGGAGAGCGGGCCGGGCCGCTAACACCGAGCCCGCGAACACGATGGTCGAGCACGAACGGCGCCATCGACGCCAGACCCTCGAACATGATTTCGACACGGCCAGCCATAAGATCGTTGATGGCCGCGGCTCCCCCGCGATAGGGCACGTGTGTGATCTGCGTGCCGGTCAGACTCTTGAACAGTTCGACACCAATGTGCCCGGGCGATCCATTGCCGGACGAAGCGGCCGACAACTTGCCGGGATTGGCCTTCGCATAGTCGATCAACTCCTTGACCGACTTGACCGGCAGTTGAGGCGATACGGTCAGCATTAAGTGCCCGCGTCCGATCATTCCGACCGGCTCGAAATCCTTCAGCACATCGTACGGCAATTTCGTCACCATGTGCGGCGTCAACGCCATACCGCCGATCAGTCCGACGCCGATCGTGTAACCATCGGGCGGCGACTTGGCGATGGCGTCGAGGCCGATGACAAAAGCGCCGCCGGGCCGGTTTTCGATGATGATCTGCTGACCGAGCGACTTGCTCATCTCGGCGCCGAGCACGCGGGCGTAAAGGTCGGTGTTGCTGCCCGGCGCTTGCGGGACAATGAAGCGGATGGGCTTATCCGGATAGTCTGCTGACGCGCCGCCGCACAGCGCACCGAGAATAATCGCGGCAAGAACCACGTGACGCATGTTTGCCTCCCCAGGCATTTTTTTCATGGCCGGGGTTTTCCCCGGTCCAGGCCGTGGAGACATGAAAGCAAGCTCGGGAGGTCATGCACAAGGGAGGGGTCTCTTGAAAGTTCTTTGCCCATCCGTTGGCCGACGCGGGCCAAGTTGCGATGCACCAACGTGTGCGGGAACTATTTCTGGCAGATCGGGCAATAGAAGGTCGAGCGGCCGTTCTGCACGATGCGTTTGACCATGCCCTTGCAACCGCCGGGGCACGGCTTGCCCTCGCGGTCATAGACCAGGAAATTGTGCTGGAAGTCGCCGAGCGAGCCGTCAGCCCGGCGATGGTCGCGCAGCGACGAGCCGCCGGCCTTGATGGCGTCGTGCAGCACCGCCTTGATGGCGTCGACCAAAGCGACGGCGCGTTCGTTAGGTTGGCCTTTCCGGTCGGCGATGGTGGATGCCGGCCGCTTCGGCGACAGCCGCGCGCGGAACAGGGCCTCGCAGACATAGATATTGCCGAGGCCCGCGACCACGCGCTGATCGAGCAGCGCCGCCTTCAGCGAGGTCTTTTTGCCGGCGCAGGCTTGCGCCAGCATCGCGGCATCGAATTCGTTGCCGAGCGGCTCCGGCCCGATGGAGCGCAGCAGCGGCTCCTGATCCATCTTCGTGCGCGGCACCAGCTTCATCGAGCCGAAGCGCCGCGGATCGTTGAACGTGACGGTGCTGCCGTTCGACATGTGAAACACGATGTGGTCGTGCGTCGTGCTCTTGGACTTCTCGTGATGGTATTTTGCGATCTTGCCGTCGTTGACACGGAACGAACCGGACATGCCGAGATGCATCACCAGCACGTCGCCGGACGACACATCCACAATGAGATATTTCGCCCGGCGGCCGACACTGGTGACGGTCTGGCCGGCGAGCCGCTTCTCGAAGTCTTTCGCGACCGGCCAGCGCAGGCCGCGGTGACGCACCTCGACCTTGTCCAGCCGCGCGCCCTCCATGGCGGGCGCCAGGCCGCGGCGGACGGTCTCGACTTCGGGCAACTCGGGCATGGTTAACCGCTTTCTTAACGACACATAGCGCCCCGTACCCTGCCGCGCTATGGTCCTGCCCGCAAAGGATTATTGGCTGATGACTGCGCGTGAAGACACCCACTTTGGCGAGAAAACCGTCCCCCTGTCCGACAAGCAGGGCATGGTCGACGAGGTGTTTCACTCGGTCGCCAAGCGCTACGACCTGATGAACGACCTGATGTCGGGCGGCCTGCACCGGGCCTGGAAAGACGCGCTAGTCACGGCGGTCAATCCGCCGCGCTCCGATAGGGATTTCGCGCTGCTGGATCTCGCCGGCGGCACCGGCGATATCGCCTTTCGCGTGATCGAAGCCGGCGGCATGGGGACCAAGGTCACCGTCTGCGACATCAACGCCGAGATGTTGGCCGTTGGCCGCGAGCGCGCCGAACAGCGCGGGCTCGACGGCATGGTCACCTTCGAGCAGGGCAATGCCGAGGAACTACCCTATCCCGACCGCAGCTTCGATTGCGTCACCATCGCCTTCGGCATCCGCAACGTGCCGCGCATCGAGCGCGCGCTGGGCGAGGCGCATCGCGTGCTCAAGATCGGCGGCCGCTTTTTATGCCTGGAATTCTCTTCGGTCGACGTGCCCGGGCTCGACAAGATCTACGACCTGTTTTCATTCCAGGTGATCCCGCGTATCGGCGATGCCGTGACCGGTGACCGCGAAGCCTATCAATATCTAGTCGAATCCATCCGCAAATTTCCCAAGCCCAAGGCTTTCGCGCAGATGATCGAGACGGCCGGCTTCCGCCGCGTCTCGTTTACGGCCATGACCGGCGGCGTGGTCGCGCTGCATTCGGGTTGGAAGTTGTGATCGCTTCGATTTCCCATCTCGTTCGCCTCAGCCGCGCCGGCTATGTCTTCGCGCGCGAGGGCGTATTCGCGCTCGTGGATACCCGGACCTTGCCGCTGCCGGCCAGGACCGCCATCGCACTGGCGCGGCTCATCGAACGCCCGACGGCGAAGGACGGCTCCAGCCGCCTCGCCGCGGCGCTGACAAAACTAGGTCCGACTTACGTCAAGCTGGGCCAGTTCATGGCGACGCGGCCCGACGTGGTCGGCGCCGCCATCTCGCACGATCTCGAAAGCCTGCAGGACAAAATGGCGCCGTTTCCGCAGAGCGAAGCGGAAGCCGTGGTGGTCGGCGCTTTCGACAAGCCGCTGACCGCGATCTACGCCAGCTTCGGTCCGGCGGTCGCGGCGGCCTCGATCGCGCAGGTTCACAAGGCCGAAGTCGACATCGACGGTGCGCGTAAGCCGGTGGCGGTGAAGATCCTGCGGCCCCATGTCGAGCGCCGCTTCAAGGTCGATCTCGACGCCTTCATGTTCGCCGCACGCAAGGCGGAAGATTTTTCACTGGAAGCGCAACGCCTGCGGCCGGTCGAGGCCGTGGTGACGCTGGCGCGGTCGGTGGCGATGGAGATGGATTTCCGGCTGGAAGCCGCCGCTTTGTCCGAAATGGCCGAAAATACCGGCAAGGACGACGGCTTCCGCGTGCCCACCGTCGATTGGGACCGCACCGCGCGCGAAGTGCTGACGATGGAATGGATCGACGGCACGCCGCTCAACGACCGCGCCGCGCTCGAGGCCCGCGGCCTCGATCTGCCGGCGCTCGGCCACAAGGTCATCCAGAGCTTCCTGCGCCACGCGCTGCGCGACGGCTTTTTCCACGCCGACATGCATCCGGGCAATCTGTTCGTCGACGCCGAAGGCCACTTGGTGGCGGTGGATTTCGGCATCATGGGCCGGCTCGGCCCCAAGGAACGCCGCTTTCTCGCCGAAATTTTGTTCGGCTTCATCACCCGCGATTACCAGCGCACCGCACAGGTGCATTTCGACGCCGGCTACGTGCCGCACCACCATTCGGTCGAGAGCTTTGCGCAGGCCATCCGCGCCATCGGCGAGCCGATCCACAACCGCACCGCCGAAGACATCTCGATGGCGAAGCTGCTGATGCTTCTCTTTGAAGTCACCGGCCTGTTCGACATGCGCACGCGGCCGGAATTGCTGCTGCTGCAGAAGACCATGGTGGTGGTCGAAGGCGTCGCGCGCACGCTCGACCCCAAGCTCGATATGTGGGCCGTGTCCGATCCGGTGGTGCGCGAATGGATCGAGCGCAATCTCGGGCCCATCGGAAAAATCGAAGACGTCGCGCAAGGCGCCGGCGAGATCGGCCGTTTCCTCGGCCAGGTGCCGTCGCTGCTGACCCGCGCCGGTGTCTTGATCGATCAGTTCGACGACATCACCCGCAACGGCTTGGTGCTGGCGCCGGAAACGGTGGCTGCAATCGGCAAGGCAGAGGCGCGGCGCAACCGCTGGACCGCGGCGGCGCTATGGGCGATTGCAGGCCTGCTCGCCGCGATTGCGTGGATGCTGGTGTGACTTATCCCTCCCCTGAAAGGGGAGGGTCCGACGCCATAAGCGCGTTTACGCGCGTCTTCGACGCGCCATGGCGTCGGGGGTGGGGTCATCGGGCTATATTGCGCCACCCCCCACCCGGCTCGCTCGCGCTCGCCACCCTCCCCCTGCGGGGGAGGGATTAAGAACGCACCACCAGCTCTCCCAACTTGTCGATGCTCTGGTTCCAGCCCGCGTTCATGCCGGCCAGCATCTGCGGCGCCATCGGGACACGGCCGACGGCGCGGGTATGCAGCGTCAGCGTGGTCTTGCCACCCTGCTCCGTCAGCGTGACGGTGGTTTTGCCTTCCAGCAGATGATTGCCGTCGTGATCGAGGGCGATATTGGTGAAGACCAGACGCTCAGGCGCAACCACCTCGAGAAAGACACCTTTCATCGGATAGTCGTTGCCGTCCGGCCCGTGCATGACGATGCGCAAGGCGCCGCCGACGCGGGCATCCAACTCCGGCACAGAACTGGTGAATTGCCGCGGCCCGAACCATTCGGCCATCATTTTCGCATCGGTCCAGGCCTGCCAGACCAGCGCACGCGGCGCGTCGAATACGCGGACGATGTCGACGGTGCCCTCGCCGAAAGATGTGGCGGCGCTTGTGTTGGCGGCGTTCATGCGTCTTCTCCTGTGTAAACGCGCGTGAGCGCGCCGAGGTCTAGCTTTTCCATCCTGATCAGGACATCCATAGCCCGCTCGGATTTTTCGGCGTCGGGATCGGCCATCATTGCGGGCTACGCGCGGCGACGACTTGCCAGGACAGACCGTATTTGTCTTTCAGCCAGCCGCCGCGGCTGTGCTCGCCGCCTTTCCCGAGCGCATCCCAGAAATATTCGATCTCGGCTTGAGTATCGCAAAAGACCTGGAAGGACACCGCCTCGGTGAACTTGAAGTGGGGTCCGCCATTGAGCGCGACGAATGGCTGGCCGCCGAGTTCGAATTCCACGGTCATCACCGTGCCCGGCTTCTTGCCGTGAACCTCCTGGCCGGCGTTGCCATAGCGGCTGATCTTGCCGATCCGGGAGTCTTTGAACACGGACACGTAGAAATTCGCCGCGTCCTCGGCCTGTGTATCGAACCACAGGCAGGACGTGATCTTCTGCTTGGCAAGTGCCATCAGTTGCCTTCGCCAAATTTGTGCTGAATGTCCATATGACCTCCCTGAAGCCTATTTGCCGTCGGCGGCGCGTTGCAGCGTGGCGATGTCGAGTTTCTTCATTTTCATGAAGGCGTTCATCACGCGCGCCGCCTTTGCCGGGTCGCCCGCCATCAACTGCGGGACGATGCTGGGCACGATCTGCCAGGACAGCTTGAACTTGTCCTTCAGCCAGCCGCATTGGCTTTCCTGTCCGCCACCGGCGGTGAGCTTGCTCCAGTAATAGTCGATCTCGTCCTGCGTCTCGCACATCACCTGGAACGACACGGCTTCGTCGAAGGTAAATTGCGGCCCGCCGTTCAACGCCGTGAAAATCTGGCCTTCGATCTCGAACTCGACGACCATCACCGAGCCGGCATCCTTGCCGTGGATCTCTTTGCCGGCATCCGGAAAGCGGCTGATGCTGCCGATGCGGGAATTCTTGAAGATGCCGACATAGAACTTCGCGGCGTCCTCGGCCTGCGTATCGAACCACAGACACGGCGTGATTTTTTGCTTGGCAATCGCCATCGGGTTTCCTTTCGAACGTTTTACGAGAAGCTGAGGAAGCTTTTGAAGCCGCCGAAGATCATGCGCTTGCCATCGAACGGCATGGCTTTCGGATTCATCATCGCGGCCAGCCGCTTGTCTTTCATCACCTTGTCCATGATGCGATCGCGCGCCGCACGCGACGGATAGGTGATCCAGGAAAACACCACGACCTCGCCGCGCGCGAGTTTGACACTGCGCGGGAACGACGTGCGTTTGCCGACCTTGACGTCATCGGCGACGCATTCGACGTAAGTCAGGGCGCCATGATCCATCCACACCTTGCCGGCCTTTTTCGCCATGCTGCGATAGGCGGCGAGTTTCCGGCGGGGCACCGGAACGACAAACCCATCGACATAGGTCATTGCGCACCTTTCAAATAGTTTTCGAGGTTCTCCATCGTGCCGCTCCAGCCGCCGGTCATGCTGGCGTGGCCGGCGTCGAAGGTCTTGCGCTCTTCTTCGGTCGCGTTGTGCGGCCGCCAGGTCACGGTGAACTTGGTCTTGCCGCCGGGCTGTTCCTCGAAGGTGAAGACCGACAGCATCTCGAGGGGCCAGGTGGGCGCCAGCGGATGCCGCGTCAGACCGCCGGTCTCGTCGGAGAACGAGTTGATGAATTCCAGCCGCTCCGGCGGCGTGATGGAGCGATAGACCATGCGGCCCCACATCACGGTGCCGTCCGGTGTCTGCATGCCGTAGAGGTAGGTGCCGCCGACGCGCAGATCCATTTGCGACTTGAGGATCTTGACGCCCTTGGGGCCCCACCATTGGCTCATGCGTTCCGGCTGGGTGAAGCATTGCCAGACCAGATCGCGCGGCGCGTCGAACACGCGCGAGATCACGAAGTCCTTGGACGCAGTTTTGTTGGTTTGGTCTTGCATCACCGCTTCTCCTTATAGACCTGAGGCTTGGTTTCCATCGGGAACATGTCGAAGTACGGCTGCGCTTCCTCGATCGCGCGCGTATAAGACGGGCGCGACATCAGCCGGCCGAAATAGCTCTGCAGGTTTTTCTGCGCCGGTCCGAAGGGCTCGACCGTGTTGGCGTAGAACAGTGCAGGGGACGCGGCGCAGTCGGCCAGGCCGAAGTTTTCGCCGGCCGCCCAGGCCTTGCCCGCCATCTCCTGGTCGATGATTCCGTAGACGCGCCGCAGCGTCGCCCTCGCCTCCTCCACGCCGAAGGGATCGCTGGCGCCGGCGGGACGCAGCCGGTCGCCCACGATCTTCTGCATCGGCAGATGAACGTAGAGATCGTAGAACCGGTCGCGCATCCGCGTCTGCCAGGCGAGATCCGGATCGGCCGGCACAAATCGCGTCGGGCCTGGATAATACGTGTCCAGATATTCGATGATCACGGTCGACTCGGCGACCGCGCAATTTCGCGCTTCGTCGCGCAGCACCGGAAATTTTGCTATCGGCCACAGCGAGCGGAGTGCAGCGCTCGATTTCTCGTCGGACAGATCGACGAAGACCGGCTCGAACGGAGTCTGTCCTTCATACAGAGCGATAAGCGCCTTGTGGCAGAAGGACGACAGCGGATGATAATAGAGTTTCAGCGACATGGATTGAGTTCGACCGTTCATTGCCCGTACTCGAGCTTCGGGTACCATTTCGGCGCCCGGCCTTCCGGCGTGCAATCGAGCACAGTCCAGAGCGGCATGAGATCGGGCGCGCCGCGCGGGTCCTGCCCGGGATCGGCGGTGCCAAAATCCATCTCGCCGCTCCAGAAATGCCGGATGGCGCCGTCACGCCGGCTGAAGACGTTGAGGCCGGCATAGTCTTCGCCCTTCGGGCCGACGGCGTGAAAATCCTGGCTGAAATCGCCGCTGACATCGGAGTAGAGTTTCAGATCGCGCCAGCCACGCTCTTTCTTGAATGCGACCAGGCGTTCGATGGGCGAGCGGGCGGTCACCGCTAAAGCCACGTTCTGCATGATGTCCTGCGCCTCGCCGTCCCAGGAACTGAGCAGCGACGTGCACATCGGACACGGCCGCTCGCGCTGCGGTCCGTACATGTAGGTGTAGATGACGAGCGTCTGCTTGCCGCCGAACAACCTGGCGAGGTCGGTCGGCCCCGCTTCACCGACGAAGCTGTAGTTCTTCACCTCGCCGCCGGGCGGCAGCGCGCGGCGCAATTCGGCGACGCGCTCGATTTGACGCCGCAGGTCGATCTCTTCGGCGAGCAACGCGGTGCGGGCCCGGCGATACTCCGCGCTTTCGTTGGGAAAGCGGACCTTGCAGTTGTCCGCCAGCTCTTTCGCAGAGGTGAGAGTGTTGGCTTTATCAAGCATCGCTGTCTCCTTGCCATTCCCAGCCCGCCGAATCATTGGCGCTTACTGCTCCGCCAGAATCATCCAGTGCACGCCGAACTTGTCGACCAGCATGCCGAAACGCGGCGAGAAGAACGTCTTGGACTGCGGCATCGTCACCTTGCCGCCGGCGGCCAGTGCGTCGAATGCCGCGTTGGCTTCCGCTTCGGTCTTGGTCGTCACCGCCAGACCAAACCCCTGAAAATTGGGTTGACCTTTGTTCTCGCCGTCGGAAAGCAGGACGTGGGTTTCGCCGATACTGATGTCGGCGTGCATGATCTTATCTTCGGAACCGGCCGCACATTTGCCGTCGGGCATTTCCTTGAATCGCATCAGCGTATTGACGCTGGCGCCGAGCGCCTTTTTGTAGAACTCGATCGCGTCGTCGCCGCGGCCGTCCATGAACAAATAAGACTGAACTTGCATTGGCTTTTCCTTCTGCCGTTGACAATTACGTTGATATCAACCTATATTGGGTTATGTCAACCCGTGAAATGCCGGCGCTGCCTTTCGCCGCAACCATCGAGGTCCGCGATGCCTGTCTGTGCCTGCACGTGCAGCGCGCCGCGCGCGCCCTGGCGCGGAAGTTCGACGATGTGCTGCGGCCGTTCGATCTCACGCATGGACAATTTTCGCTGTTGGTGTCTTTGAACCGGCCCGAGCCGCCGACCATCGGCAGCGTCGCCACGCTGCTGGCGATGGACCGCACGACGCTGACGGCCAATCTCAAGCCGCTGGAGCGGCGCAAGTTGCTGAAGATTGCGGTCGATAAAGAGGACAAGCGCAGCCGTCGCCTGATCATCACGCCCGCGGGGCGGGCTTTGCTGAGCAAGGCCTTTCCGATCTGGAAAGAGACTCATGTCGAGGTCGAGTTCCGGATTGCGCACGGCAGCGCCGACGATCTGCGTAGCGCCCTGCGAGCGCTGTCCTGAGCGAAACGCGCGGCTGTCGATGCGGTTCCGCGTCATTTCGCCACCGCCGCCTCAACATGCGCGGCAAGCCGTGACAACGTCTGCACCAGGCCCTTGTCGGCGCCGTATTCCTTGATCACCCGCGCACGTTCGACGGCGGACGGGAACGTGCCGTGCCAAATGATGCGTGTCTGGCTATGCCCGAGATCCTCGAAGGTCACGGTGGTCGTGAACTGCACCGGCTCGACGTCGTCACCGCCGCCGTGATGATAGGCGATGCGTTCGGGTGGCACGATTTCGTCATAGGTGACGCGGTTCTCGTAATCACGGCCGTCCGGCCCGTGCATCACAAAGCGCCAGACACCGCCGACCCGAAAGTCGAAGGCATGCGTCGTCAGCGTGAAACCGTCCGGGCCCCACCATTGCGCCAGATGTTTCGGATCGGCGAAGGCCGCGAACACCAAATCGCGCGGCGCGTTGAATTCGCGTGAGCCGATAATCGAGCGCGGATCCCGATCGAGATCGAGGTTACTTTTTTCGGCCACGGTTTTTCTCCTCGGCTTTGGCTTGCGGGCCTTTCGCCTGAATCGCCTTCAGATAATCCTCAAGGCGATCGAGCCGCTGTTCCCAGAGCTGGCGATACTCCTCGAGCCAATCGTCGGCTTGCTTCAGGGCGGCCGCTTCGATCTTGCACGGCCGCATCTGCGCGGCACGGCTGCGCGTGATCAGGCCGGCATGCTCCAGCACCTTGAGATGTTTGGAGACGGCGGGCATCGACATCTTGAACGGCTCGGCCAGTTCGGACACCGAGGTTTCGCCGAGCGCGAGGCGGGCCAGAATGGCGCGGCGCGTCGGATCGGCGAGAGCCTGGAACGTGGCGCTGAGGCGGTCGGGTTGGACGGTCTGCATCGTTGTGAACCATTCGGTTAAATAACCTTCTGGTTAAATACATAAGAGAGGCGTGACGGTCAAGCGGGCGTCAAAATAAATAGAAAGGACGAATTGATTGCACTGATTGCACTGCAATCAACATAGTGCTAAGTGATTAAGACCATAGCGGATTTTACCATGGCCTCGCTCACCATACGCCAGCTTGATGACCGGCTTAAGAAGCTATTGCGGCTGCGGGCGGCGCGCAGCGGACGTTCGGTCGAGGACGAGGTGCGCACGATTCTGCGCGCTGCGGTCGACGAGACGGGGGTGGAAGCGCTGGACCCGGTCAATCCGCCGGCGCCGCGAACGACGCGCCGCCCCGCCCCGGATACCAAGCGCGTGCTGCTCATCATCGGCGGCGGCATCGCCGCCTACAAATCGCTCGACCTGATCCGGCGGCTGAAGGAGCGCGGCATTGCCGTCCGTTGCATTCTCACCAAGGCCGCCGAGCATTTCGTCACGCCGCTGTCGGCCGGCGCGCTGGTGGGTGAGCCCGCGTTCACCGATCTGTTCGACGCAGCGACCGAATTCGACGTCGGCCATATTCGGCTGGCGCGCGAGACCGACCTCATTGTCGTCGCGCCCGCTACCGCCGACCTGATGGCGAAGATGGCCGGCGGTCATGCCGATGACCTCGCCACCGCCGTGCTGCTGGCGACGCACGCCAGGATACTGCTCGCGCCGGCGATGAACCAGTTGATGTGGTCGAACAAAGCGACGCAACGCAATCTCGCGCAGCTTGGCGCCGATGGCGTCGCGCTGGTCGGCCCGAACGAAGGCGAGATGGCGGAATCCGGCGAGCGCGGCATCGGCCGCATGGCCGAGCCGCTGGAAATCGCCGCCGCCGCCGAAAAGCTATTGAGCGCGGGCGCAAACCAGCCGCTCGCCGGCAAGCGCATGCTGATTACATCGGGTCCCACGCATGAGCCGATCGATCCGGTGCGCTATATCGCCAACCGCTCGTCCGGCAAACAGGGCCACGCCATTGCGGTGGCGGCGGCAGAAGCCGGCGCCGATGTCACGCTGATCAGCGGCCCGGTGAACCTGCCCGATCCGCCGGGCGTAACGATCGTCAAGGTCGAGACCGCGCGCGAGATGCTGCAAGCGGTCGAGCATGCGCTGCCGGCCGACGTGGCGATCTTCGCCGCGGCCGTCGCCGACTGGCGCGTCGTCAATGCCGGCGAACAGAAGATCAAGAAAAAAGCCGGACAGGCGACGCCGGCCTTGTCGCTCACCGAAAATCCAGACATCCTGTCGACCATCGCGCATCGCAAATCGCAGCGGCCTAAACTCGTGATCGGCTTTGCCGCGGAAACCGAAAACGTCGCGGCCAACGCCAAAGACAAATTGGCGCGCAAAGGATGCGACTGGATCCTCGCCAACGACGTGTCGCCGCAGACCGGAATCATGGGCGGCGACAGCAACACCATTCAACTGGTGACGGCCAAAGGCATCGAACCCTGGCCGCCGCAGACCAAACAGGACGTCGCCGCGATGCTGATCGCGCGCATCGCCGCGGAGATCGAGAAGCAATGACCACCGAAGTCCGCGTCATGCGCCTTCCCCACGGCGCCGATCTGCCGCTGCCGTCCTATCAAAGCGCGCTTGCCGCAGGAATGGATCTGATAGCCGCGGTGCCGGCCGACGCACCGCTGGTGATCGCGCCCGGCGCCCGCGCCCTGGTGCCGACCGGCATCGCCATCGCGCTGGCCGAAGGCACCGAAGGCCAGGTCCGGCCGCGTTCCGGCCTGGCCATGCGGCACGGGCTGACGGTGGCCAATGCGCCCGGCACCATCGACGCCGACTACCGCGGCGAGGTTCAGGTGCTGCTGGTGAATCTCGGCGCCGACTCAGTGAATATCACCCGCGGCATGCGAATCGCGCAGTTGGTGATTGCAGCCGTAGCGCGAGTGCAGTTGTACGAAGTGGCCTCGCTCGGCGAAACACCGCGTGGCAGTGGCGGATTCGGCTCTACCGGCGGTTGAGGCGAAAAGTTCTGTGTTTGGGTGCTAGACGGCTGGATGACCGTAGCCTATTACCGCTGCACTTAGTTGCAAGTGGTGCCCATCATGCCGCTAGTGTCTCGCAAGGGCGTCCTTGCCATTGCCGCTGTAATCGATGTCGCGATCCACGCCAATGGACGCCCGGTGTCAGCCAAAGCCCTGGCCGCGCGCCACAAGCTCCCGCCGCGTCACCTCGAACCTGTTCTGCAAGCCTTGGTGCGCGATGGCATCCTGAAAGGGCTGCGCGGGCCGCACGGCGGTTATGAACTGGCGCGCGAACCCAGCCGCATCACCGCCGAGGATATTCTGCGCGCCGCCGGCAGCGCCGAAGAAGCCGGCGAGCCGCCCTTGCCCGCCTCAATGCTGGTGAACGACGTGGTGCGGCCGGCACTGGCCGAGGCCGAGCGGACTTTCTCCGCGGCGCTTGGCCGGATCAACGTCGAAGACATTGCCAACAGGCCGAAGGCCTGAAGTAGTCACACTGGCCCGCCAAATATCACGTTCACGATCTGGACTCTTTCGGTGCGATTCCCCGAGGGAGTAAAGTCCAGCGATTCGTGGACGGTGTGGCGGACACCATCCCCTAATCCCTGGGGCAAGCCTGAATGCCGGAGACAATCCGGGCGGCGAACGAGAGGCTGCGTTCTCGTCCTCGGCGAGGCGGTCTGCAGGTCGCCTTCCTGATCGCAAGTTTTTGCTGGGTCACCGTCGCGCACGCCGACGCGGACAGCGGCGTTGCTGACACAATCGACACCACCATCACCGCGCTCGGCCAGCCGCAGCTCGCCAACCTGACGCTGACATTAGGGCTGCTGATCTTTGCCGTGCTCGCGACCATCGCCTTGCTGCGCACGCGCAAGACGGCCGACCGTGCGCAAACCGCATCGCGCGACCAGGCGATGGAGCGCAACGCCGAGATCGACCGGCTCAAGACCCTGCTGCTGTCGGAGCCGCAAGTGCTCGTGGCTTGGGCCGCTGCGACCGACGAGACCGACATCCTCGGCGACACCGGGCTGATCGTCGGAGACCACCAGCCCGAGCGCGTGCTGGCGTTCGGCGCCTGGCTGGAACCCGCCGCGGCACAGCGCATGGAGCACGCGGTCGAGACGCTGCGCGGAGAAGGCCGCGGCTTCGTCATGACGCTCACCACCAACGCCGGACGCCCGATCGAAGCCGAAGGCCGCGCGGTCGGCGGACGCGCGGTGCTGCGACTGCGCGACGTCAGCGGCATCGAGCGCGAATTGATCGACCTCGCCGCGCGCCACGACCGGCTGCAGAGCGACGTCGAAACCCTCAAGGCGCTGCTCGATTCATTGCCGGCGCCAGTCTGGGCGCGCGATGCCGCCGGCAAGCTGGTGTTCGTGAATTCGGCCTACGCCCACGCCGTCGAGGCCAAGGATTCCACCGACGCGGTCGCGCGCGAACTCGAGTTGCTGGATCGCGGCGCGCGGCACGAACTCGCCCGCGCGCGCAGCATCGGCGAGGCCTATTCCGGCCGGCTGCCGGCCATCGCCGCCGGATCGCGCCGGATATTCGACGTCGTCGATGCGCCGAGCGGCGCAGGCTCCGCCGGCATGGCGATCGACCGCACCGAGGTCGAAACCATGCGCACCGAGCTCGCCCGCATGGTCGAGGCACACCGCCGCGTGCTCGACCAATTGGCCACCGGCGTCACCATCTTCAACGTCGACCGCAAGCTGATCTTCTACAACAGCGCGTTCCGCTCGCTGTTCGATCTCGCGCCCGCTTTACTCGACGAAACGCCGACCGACAGCGCCGTGCTTGACGCTTTGCGCACCGGCCGCAAGCTGCCGGAAGAAACCGACTACCGGCAATGGAAGGCGCAACTTTACGAAGCCTATCGCGCGGTCGAGCCGAAAGAGCACATGTGGCATCTGCCGGACGGCCGCACGCTGCGCGTCGTCACAACGCCCAATCCCGAAGGCGGTGTCACGTATCTCTACGACGACGTCACCGAGCGGCTGGCGATGCATCGCCGCTACGACGCGCTGATCAAGGTGCAGAGCGAGACGCTGGATCATCTGGCGGAAGCGGTCGCGGTGTTCGGCAGCGACGGCCGCGTGCGGTTGCACAATCAGGCGTTCCAGCGGATGTGGAAGCTCGCCCCCGAGGCGCTCAACGCGCATCCGCATATCGAAGCGGTCGCCGCCTGGTGCCAGGCGCAACATGACGACAACGCGTTGTGGCGATCTTTGCGCGGTGCCCTCACCGCGATCGACGGCCGCGAGCCAATGGTGGCCCGCATCGAGCGCCGCGACGGCGTAATGATCGACCTGACCACCATGCCGCTGCCGGACGGCGCCACCTTGGTGACGTTCCAGGACGTCAGCGACACGGTCAATGTCGAGCGGGCGTTGCGCGAACGCAACGAGGCGCTGGAGACCGCCGACGCCATCAAGATCGATTTCGTCCATCACGTGTCGTATGAGCTGCGCTCGCCGCTCACCAATATCATCGGCTTCGCGCATTTCCTCGGCGATCCGGCGTTCGGTCCGCTCACGGACAAGCAGCGCGAATATCTCGGCTACATCACCACCTCGACCAACGCGCTGCTGGCGCTGATCAACAACATCCTCGACCTCGCCACCATCGACGCCGGCGCCATGGCGCTGACGCTGGGCGACGTCGATATCCGCGTCACCATGGATGCCGCGGCGGAAGGCGTGCTGGACCGGCTGGTGAAGGACAATCTCAAGCTCGAGATCAACGCCATGCCCGGCATTGGCCGCTTCACCGCCGACGAACGGCGGCTGCGGCAGATTCTGTTCAACTTGTTGTCCAACGCGATCGGCTTCTCACCGCCGAATGGCATCGTCACGTTGACCGCCGAACGCCGGCCCGACGCGGTGGTCTTCACGGTCACCGACCGCGGCCCCGGCATCTCGCCGGAGCAGAAAGACAAAGTGTTTGAGTGGTTCGAGACGGACTCGAAAGGCTCCGAGCATCGCGGCACGGGCCTCGGCCTGTCGCTGGTGCGTTCCTTCGTCGAACTGCACGGCGGCACGGTGACCATCGACTCGACGCCCGGGCAAGGCACCACGGTGACTTGCGTGTTCCCGGTCGAGCACGCCGTCCAGCCGATCACCAAGCAGTCGGCGAAGCAGTCGGCGGCTTAAAGAAAAAGGCCTCCGCGGCGAACCGCGAAGGCCTTCGACTGCATCCAATATTGAATGCTTTAGCGCATGCTCACGCGGCGGCGCGGGCCATCGCCGACCCACTGGCCGTTCACGCATTCGCTACGCGCCGTCCAGAGAACGCCGAAGCCGTGGCATTTCGCGGTGACGCCTTCGAGCAGAGCAATCGTGCCGACGCCGGCAACGCCGCCAAGCGCGGCCGCGGTACCGGCTGTCGCGCCGCCCGCCGTCACGAAGGCGCTGCTGCCGTACCAACCCTGATAGAGGCCGACGCCGACGGCGGTGCCAACGAGCGCACCACCCGCGACAACAGCAGGTGCGTAGTTTGGATTGACGCCGTCGATTTCCGCCGACGCCGGAGTAATCAGCGCCGCTGCGGCGACTGCTGCAATCGAGAGTGCGGGAATAATTCTACGCATCATATGTAAACTCCTTTTGATTCTCTTAGCCCGCCTGACAACCCCGCGCGGCGTCATGCGTTCCGCGATGCACGCGTGACGTCGTCAAAGAATTAGAAAAACTCTTTGAACGATGGCAATGATGTGGTGGGGGCGTGGAACAGCGTTATCAACGCGGTGAAATCGTGGCGTCACTGTGGTGATGAAACTCGCGCGCGCGGAACGCGTGTTTCGCTCAGCCCGCTTTGGCGCGCACCGGCGCAATGAGTTTGCGGCCCACGGCCTCGGCGTAGTCGGCAATCGCGAGCGGCCGGCCAGTCAAATAGCCTTGCACTTCGTCGCAGCCTTCCTTGAGCAAGATGTCGTGCTGCGCTTTGGTTTCGACGCCTTCGGCCAAGATCGGAATGTTGAGACTGCGGCCGAGGCCGATGACCGCGTGAACGATCGCGATCGACTGCTGATTGATACCGAGATCGGTGATGAACGAGCGGTCGATCTTGATCTTGTCGAACGGGAACGCGCGCAGATACGACAGCGACGAATAACCTTTGCCGAAATCGTCGAGCGCAATCCGCACGCCGAGCGATTTGAGGCGGCGCAGGATCGATACGGCGCGCGAGAAGTCGTCGATCAAGACGCCTTCTGTGATCTCGAGTTCGAGCCGGTTCGGCGCGAGCCCGGTCTCGAGCAGGATGGAATGCACCAGTCGCGGCAGGTCGCCGTGACGGAATTGCACCGGCGAGACATTGATGGCGATATTCAACGGCCGCTCCCACGAGGCGGCCTCGCGGCAGGCCTCGCGCAACACCCATTCGCCCAGCAGCAGGATCAGGCTGCTCTCCTCGGCAAGCGGGATGAATTCGGACGGCGGCACCATGCCGCGTTTCGGACAATGCCAGCGCGCCAAGGCTTCGAAGCCTTTCATTTCGCCGGTGATTTTCAACTGCGGCTGGTAGTGCAGGCGTAGTTCGTTATTCTGGATGGCGGATTTCAAATCGGCCTGCAGCGCCGCGCGTTCGCGCAGCCGCGTCGTCATCTCGGTCTTGTAGAACGCCACCGACCCCCCGCCTTCGGCCTTGGCGCGGTACAGCGCAGCATCGGCATTATTCAGCAGCGTCTTGGCGTCGGCGCCATCGGCTGGATAGATCGCGACGCCGACGCTCGAGGTCTGCGGCAGCCGGTGCTCGCCGACGTCGAAGTCTTGCATCAAGGCGGCGCGCAGCCGCGCGGCCAAGTGCTCGAGATTCTCTTTGGTCCGGTTGGTCGCGATTATCGTGAATTCATCGCCGCCGAGCCGCGCGATGAAGCAATCCTCGGCGACGTTGCGCAGGCGATCCGCGATCTGACACAGCAAAGCATCGCCGACGGCGTGGCCGTAGATGTCATTGATGCTCTTGAAGCCGTCGAGGTCCATGCACAGGATCGCAAAGTTCCCGTGCTCCGCCTCGGCCTGTTTCAGCGTGACGCTCAGCCGCTCGCTGAACGCGGCGCGGTTCGGCAGATCGGTGAGCGGATCGCTGTGCGCCATATGAGCGATGCGCTGCTCGGTGCGCCGCTTTTCAGTGACGTCGTCGATCAATGTCAGAATGTATTCGGGAGCGCCATCGTCGCCCAGGATGGCCACTTTCTTGGTGGTGATCAGCCGGTCGCCTTTATCCGTGGAAATCGCATGGTCGCGGACTGACGTGTGGTTTTCGTTTGTCAGACATTCTAAATCCTGCGCGGCGATGCGACTGGCGAGCTCGTGTGAGAAAATGTCGAACACAGTTTTCCCGATCGTCTCGTCACGGTTATAACCGTGGAGTTCTCCGCAAGCCTTGTTAAGCAGCATGAAGCGGCCGTCGGATACGGTCTTGACCGCGATCGGCATCGGAACGTTTTCGAACACCGTATCGAGAAACTTCTGCATGCGGTGGCGTTCGTTCTCGGCGAGCTTTTGCGCGCTGACGTCGTGGATCGCCGCCAGCCGCACTTTGCGGCCTTCGTAGTTCATGATGCGCGAACAAATGGCGACCGGAAACGTCGTTCCGTCCGCGCGGCGATGCAGCAGAATCTTTTGGTCGTTCTGCACGTCGGGCAGCGCGCGAATCGCGGCCTCTGCTTCAACCGGGTCCTGGGCGCGGGTATCGATCAGGTTCATCGAGAGAAATTGTTCGCGGGTGTAGCCGTAAGTCTCCAACGCGGCATCATTGACGGCGACAAATTTCAGCGTCTCGCGATCGGACAGCCACATCGCCATCGGGTTGCTTTCGAACAGCAGCCGGAACGATTCATCGCGGCGGCGCAGTTCGGTGCGGTCCTCGTGGGTCGCGACCCATCCGCCATCGGCGATCGGATAATCGGTGATGGCGATTTCGCGGCCGTCGTCGGTTTCGACAACGCGGCGCACCACTTCATGCTTTGCAAAACGCACGAGCGTGTCGGCGCAATATTCCTCGGCGTTGCCTTTGAGATGGCCCCGTTCGACCCGGTGCCGGAAAATCTCGAGCAGCGTGGCGCCCGGCTTCACGACGTCGGCGGACAGATTGTACATTTGCAGATAGTAGTCGTTGCAAACGACGAGACGCTTGGCGGCGTCGAACATCAATATCCCTTGCGGGATATTGTTGAACACCATCGACAGCCGCCCGGCCTGGTCGGTGTTGTACCGTGCGGCCTGCTGGCGTTCGGATTGCGCCTTCTGAAGGCGGCGGAGTAGATAGAGCGCAAACGCAAAGCCCAGCGCCACGACCAGACCGGCCAACGTCGTGGTCGTATGGGCGTTGTATCGCTCGAGCAACGTCGCGGCGGCGTAAATAACGAAACCGCCACCGGCAATCGCCAGCGCATCGCGAACAGCCGTGTGGCGCAAAAGAGACATGAGTTTCCCGGCGGAGCCCATCGTCAACAAAATCCAATCGAGACCGTGAGAAATCTAGCGGTCAGCCGTAATGGAAAAGTGTGCGGGTGGACCTAACCGGCGACGTGCTTAATCTTCGGTTGCGCAATTTCCGCCTTAGCGAGCGAATCCAAGCGCCGCGCGGCCGGCGCCTCAGAAACCGCCTTTTCGGCGCAGCCCAGGAATATCGACCTAGCACGTTTCGATTTTCGTTAACCGCTCGGCGGGGCTATTCTATTTACCGTGTCGGAAGCCACAGCCCCCGGGGACAAAGATGGGACAGCCGCTCGATCCGCTCGTGCTTGACCTCGTCGAATGGGTCGCGAAGGAGCCGCGGCCCTACGCCGCCGTCATCGACGCTTGGCGGACGTCATGCCCGAGGCTGACGGTATGGGAGGACGCGGTCGACCGCGGCCTGGTGAAGCGCCAGCCAGTCGCGGGCCAGGCCATGCGCGTGATCGTCACCGAGACGGGCCAGGCGTTCTTGAGCGAAAACGGCCGTCCGCTGAGGCCCGGCCACTAGTGTGGTGGATTTGAAGTTCGTCCAATCGCGCTGTAAGTTCGTAGACGAACTTCAAATCCAAAACCACACTAGAATCATAAACTTGCTAGTGTCCCTTTGATTCCGAAGTTCGCATCAGAGGGTTCCGCAAAGACATGCGAACTTCGGAATCGGGACACTAGCTTCATACCGCCGTCCGCGACGTTTATAAGGTTTGGCGTTCACGCGGATGATTCGATGTTTCCCATCAACCCGGACGGCTTCAGCTTCACGGTGGCGCTCGAGGACGAGCAGGCCACCCGCCGGCTGATGACCGACATCGCCGCCGCGGTCGAGCCGGGCGATCTGATCACGCTGTCGGGCGACCTCGGCGCCGGCAAGACCACCTTCGCGCGCGCGCTGATCCGCCATTTCGCCGGCGACGAGCGCATCGAAGTACCGAGCCCGACTTTCACCTTGATGCAGACCTACGAACTGCCGCGCTTCAACCTGCTGCATGCCGACCTCTACCGGCTGTCGGGCCCGGGCGAACTGGCCGAACTCGGCTTCGAGGACGCCGCGGAAAACGCCGTGACGCTGCTGGAGTGGCCGGACCGCGCCGCCGGCTTTCTGCCGCCGAACCGGCTCGACGTCGCGCTGACGCTGTCGCCCGCGCAGGGCGAAACCTTCCGCAATGCGCGCGTTACCGGCTACGGCACCTTCGCCGCCAAGGCCGAGCGCATAGCCGCCATCCGCCGCTTCCTGGCGCGCGCCGGTTTCGCGCTGGCCGAGCGTCAGCACATGCAGGGCGACGCCTCGACGCGCGCCTATGAGCGGCTGACGGTCGACAACGCCACCTACATCCTCATGAACTCGCCGCGCCGCCCGGACGGACCCGTGGTGCGCGACGGCAAGCCCTATAGCGCGATCGCGCATCTGGCCGAGGACGTGACACCCTTCATCGCGATGGCGTTGGCGCTGCGCGAACAGGGCTTCTCGGCGCCGGCGATTTTCGCTTCCGACCGCGAGCATGGCCTGATGCTGATCGAGGATCTCGGCCGCGAGCCGGTGGCGGCCGGCGATCCACCGGCGCCGATCGAGGACCGCTGCGAGATCGCCATCGACGTGTTGGCGGCGCTACATCGCAACCGGCTACCCGATATTTTGCCGGTCGAGCAAGGCGTCGAATACCGCTTACCGCGCTACGATCTCGAGGCGCTGCTCATCGAAGTTGAACTCCTCCTCGACTGGTATCTGCCGAAACTCGACACCAAGATTTCCGACAACAAACGCGACCTCTTTCTGTCGCTGTGGCGCGACGCGCTGCTGCCGACGATGCAGGGCCAGCAGACCTGGGTGATGCGCGACTATCATTCGCCCAATCTGCTGTGGCTGCCGGAACGCCAGGGCCTGGCGCGCATCGGCCTGCTCGACTTCCAGGACGCGGTGATGGGCTCGCCCGCCTACGACGTCGCATCGATGCTGCAGGACGCCCGCGTCGACGTGCCCGAACTGATGGAGATCGCGCTGCTGTCGCGCTACACGCGGGCGCGGCTGAAGACCGAAGCCGGCTTCGACGCGCCCGCTTTCGTGCGCGCCTACGCGACGCTGGCGGCGCAGCGCGCCTCGAAAATCCTCGGCATCTTCGCCCGCCTCGAAATGCGCGACGGCAAGCCGCAATATTTACGTCATCTGCCGCGGGTATGGGGCTATCTGCAACGCTCGCTGGCGCATCCCGCTTTGGCGCCGCTGCAGAGCTGGTACAAATTGCACGTGCCGCCGTTAAAGGCTTTGAAATGACGACGACGAATGCACCGCGCCGCGCCATGGTGCTGGCGGCCGGCATGGGCACGCGCATGCGCCCGCTCACCGACACGATGCCGAAGCCTTTGGTGAAAGTCGCGAGCAAGGCGCTGCTCGATCACGTGCTCGACCGGCTCGCCGACGCCGGCGTCGAGCGCGCGGTGGTCAACGTTCATCATTTCGCCGAGCAGATTATCGAACACGTCGCATCGCGCACGCAGCCGCAGATCACGATTTCCGACGAGCGCGGCGTGCTGCTCGACACCGGCGGCGGCGTGGTCAAGGCCTTGCCGGAACTCGGCGATGCACCGTTCTTCCATCTCAACGCCGACACCATCTGGATCGACGGCGTGAGGCCCAATCTCGCGCGTCTTGGCGAGACTTTCGATCCGGCAACGATGGACGCGCTGCTGCTGCTGGCGCCGATCGCCGGCAGCATCGGCTATGGCGGCCGCGGGGATTTCAACATGGCCTCCGACGGCCGCTTGCGACCGCGGCCCGAGCGCGAAGTGGCGCCCTTCGTCTATGCCGGCGCCGCGATCCTGTCGCCCGCGCTGTTCAAAGACGCGCCGCAGGGCAAATTCTCGCTGACCACGCTGTTCATGCGCGCCGCCGGAACCGGACGCCTCTCCGGCCTGCGGATGGAAGGCCTGTGGATGCATGTCGGCACGCCCGAGGCCATTGGCGCCGCCGAAGCCGCGATCAAGGCCAGCGCGCAGTAGCGTTCCGCCAAAGCGTGTATAGATTCGGGCTTCATGCCGGCCGCGCCCGCCAATGTTTTCAACATCCCCGCCTCGGCGCCGTTTCTGGCGGCGCTGATCGACGCTTTGCGCGCCGGCAAACTGGTGCCGGGCTTCCCAGCCTCGAATGATCCGCTGGAATTGGCCCGCGCCACGCTCTATCTGCCGACGCGGCGCGCCTGCCGCCTCGCCCGCGAGATGTTCCTGGAGCGCATGGAAGGCGACGCCGCCATCCTGCCGCGCATCGTCGCCATCGGCGATCTCGACGAAGACGAAATCGTGTTCGCGCAGGCCGCCACCGGCGAACTGGCCGAAGCGGCGCTGGCGCTGCCCGAGGACATCAAGCCGCTCGAACGCCGCCTGATGCTGGCCGAGCTCATTCTCAAATGGGCGAACACGGAAGAAGTGCGCGGCACGGAAGGCGCGGCGCTGATCGCCAACACGCCGCAGGCCGCGCTGGCCTTGGCCTCCGATCTCGCCCGCCTGATCGACGACATGACGACGCGGCAGGTCGACTGGAAAGAACTCGATGGCTTGGTGCCGGACGATCTCGACGTCTACTGGCAGCTCTCGCTGCGGTTTCTCAAAATCGCGCGCGAGTTCTGGCCGGCCCGGCTCAACGAGTTGGGCGCGATCGAAGCCGCCTCGCGCCGCGACCAGTTGATCGAAGCCGAACAGCAGCGTCTCGCCAACAGCACCGCGCCGGTGATCGCCGCCGGCTCGACCGGCTCGATGCCGGCCACCGCCAAATTGCTTGAGACCATCGCCAAGCTGCCGCATGGCGCGGTGGTGCTGCCGGGCCTCGACACCGACCTCGACGAAGCGTCGTGGGCGATGATCGCGGGAGATGACAAAGACACCGCGCATGACCAGTTACCCGCCGCCGGCCACGCCCAGTTCGCCATGCAGGCGCTGCTGACGCGCATCGGCATCACGCGCGATGAAGTAAAGCCGCTGGAGGTGCCCGCGCCGCATGGCCGCGAAATGCTGGTATCCGAAGCTTTGCGGCCCGCCTCCACCACCGAACACTGGCTGGCGCGCCGCAGCGCCGAAGCGTTCGACGCGGCCGCTGAGAACGCGCTCAAGTCTGTCGGCATGATCGAAGCGGCCAACGCCGAGGAAGAAGCGCTGGCTATCGCTGTGTGTCTGCGCGAGGCGGTCGAGACGCCGGGCAAGACCGCCGCATTGATCACGCCGGACCGCGCGCTGGCGCGCCGCGTCGTCGCCGCACTGGAACGCTGGAAGGTTCCGGTCGACGACTCCGGCGGCGATGCGCTGGCCGACACATCCGCCGGCGTCTTCGCGCGGCTGGCCGCGGAAGCCGCGCTCAAGAACCTCGAGCCGGTGACGCTGCTGGCGCTGCTGAAGCATCCGCTGCAGCGGCTCGGCGCGCCCGCGGGCAAACACGCCGTCGCCATTGCCACGCTGGAATGCGCGCTGCTGCGCGGCCCGCGTCCGCGCGCCGGTTCGGCGGGCCTCGAACACGCGCTCTCGAACTTTCGCGCCAACCGCGACTCGATGCATCGCAGCGATCCGCGCTGGTTGATCGCCGACGACGAATTCGACGTCGCCGCCGAACTGATCGCGCGCCTCGCCGCCGCGCTGGCGCCGCTGGAAAACCTCAAGCGCGCCAAGCCGCTCAGCCTTCTCGCCGCTCAGCACCGCGATGTGATCGCAGCGCTCAGCACCAATGACAAAAGAGAAGTCGCCGCGTTCGCTGGCAATGACGGTATCGTTCTCGCCCGTGCCTTCGAAGAGCTTGTGACAAGCCCGTCCGCCGCCGGCCTTGCCGTGGCGATCAGCGACTACACCGAACTGTTCCACACCGCCATCGGCGACCGCGTCGTGCGCCGCCCCGAAATCCGCGACGTGCGCGTGCGCATCTTCGGCCCGCTCGAAGCCCGCCTGCAATCGATCGACCGGGTTGTGCTCGGCGGCCTCAACGAGGCCACCTGGCCGCCTGAAACCCGCAGCGATCCCTGGCTCAGCCGGCCGATGCGCCGCGACCTCGGCCTCGATCCGCCGGAACGCCGCATCGGCCTGTCGGCGCACGACTTCGCCCAGGCACTCGGCGCGCCGGAAATCGTTCTGTCGCGCGCGGCCAAAGTCGGCGGCGCGCCGACAGTGACCTCCCGCTTCGTGCAGCGCATCGGCGCGCTCGCCGGCAAAGCGCGTTGGGACGCGGTGCTCGCCCGCGGCCATCTCTATCTCGATTATGCCCGCGCGCTCGATCACCCGGTGCAGGTCAAGGCCGCGGAGCGCCCGGCGCCGAAGCCGCCGCTGGCGGCGCGGCCGTCGCGGCTGTCGGTGACCGCCATCGAAGACTGGCTGCGCGATCCCTACACGATCTACGCCAAATATATCCTGCGCCTGCCGGTGCTCGATGCCGTCGACACGCCGCCCGGCGCGCGCGACCGCGGCACCGTCATCCACGGCGCCATCGGCGATTTCACCGCCAAATTCGCCGCTGGGTTGCCTGACGATCCCTCGCGTGACCTGCTCGCGCTCGGCGAGAAACGTTTCGAGCCGCTCAATGACTATGAGGAAGCCCGCGCGTTCTGGTGGCCGCGGTTCCAGCGCATCACGCGTTGGTTCGTGCAATGGGATAGTGACCGCCGCATCGACCTCAAGACGCTGCACGCCGAGATCAAAGGCGAACTGAAATTCCCGGTCGGCAAGCGCGAGTTCACGCTGTCGGCCGTCGCCGACCGCATCGAGCAGCGCGGCGACGGCCGCTACGCCATCCTCGATTACAAGACCGGCGCCGCGCGCACCGAGAAACAGGTGCGCACCGGTCTGGCGCCGCAACTGACATTGGAAGCCGCCATCCTGCGCGGCGGAAAATTCGGGCCTATTCCGTCGGGCTCCGTGTCCGAGCTCGCTTACGTCACACTCAAAGGCGGCGAACCGCCTGGCAAGCACCTCGCCATCGACTTCAAGGACGGCACGCCGGACTCGCAGGCCGACCACGCGCTGGAGCGGCTCAAGAAACTGGCGGCGGATTTCGAGAACGCCGACACGCCGTACCTGTCGCTGGTCCACCCGATGTGGACCAATCATTACGGCGACTACGACCACCTCGCCCGCGTCAAGGAATGGTCGCTCGGCGGCGAAGACGACGAGATCCCGTCGTGAACGAGAAATCGGCACCATCGCTTGCTTTCTTCACCTCTCCCCTGGGGGGAGAGGTCGACGCGCGTAGCGCGGCGGGTGAGGGGGCAAGGGCCTATCGAGAGTCACAGCCCCCCTCACCCCACCCCTCTCCCCGATGGGGAGAGGGAGCCCACCGGCCGCGTGGCAATGGGAGCGCACACCCGTGAGCACCCCCCGCATCATCCCCATCGACGTCAGCCGCGTGCAGATCGACGCCGCCGATCCGGACGTGTCGGCGTTCGTCTCCGCCAATGCCGGCTCCGGCAAGACGCATGTGCTGGCGCAGCGCGTCATCAACCTGCTGCTGCGCGGCGTCGATCCGGCGAAGATCCTCTGCATCACCTTCACCAAGGCCGCCGCCGCCAACATGGCGAACCGCGTGTTCGGCACGCTGGCCGACTGGACCACGCTCGACGATGCCGCCCTCGACGAGAAAATCCGGCTCTCGACCGGCAAGCCGGCGACGGCTGCGCAGCGCATCCAGGCGCGCCGGCTGTTTGCCTCGGCGCTGGAGACGCCGGGCGGGCTGAAGGTGCAGACCATCCACGCCTTCTGCACGCGGCTGCTGCACCAGTTTCCGTTCGAGGCCAATGTCGCGGCGCGCTTCACCGTGCTCGACGAAGCCACCACGACGCAGACGCTCGACAAGCTCCTGCTGGAGGTGCTGCTGGAAGCCTCCGCGGACACCGAGAGCGCGCTCGGCAAGGCATTGCAGACAGCCATCGTCGTCGCCGCCGACCAGACCTTCAAGGACGTCATCAACGACGCCATTTTCGAGCGCGACGCCATCGACGCCTGGATCAAGCGCGCCGGCAGCGTCGAAGCGGCGATTGCCGAGTTGTCGGGAAAGCTCGGTCTCGGTCCGACCGACACCAAGGAGTCGGTCGAAGCGGAATTCTTCGCGCAATCGCACATTCCCCCCGCCGAATGGCCGGCGCTGATCGAGGTCCTGGAATCCGGGTCGGCCAACGACAGGAAGCACATCGCCGCGTTGCAGACCGCGCGCAGCGCCGTCGGCCGCGACCGTATCGACAATTATCTCAAGGTGTTCTGCACGGCGACGCTGGAGCCGCGCAAGAACATCGTCACCAGCACGCTCGCGAAAAATCATCCGGATTGGCTCGAGCGCCTGATGGCGGAGCAGAAGCGCGTGTGCGCCTTGCTCGCGCTCGAACGCGCGATTGTCGCGCGCGACCGCACCAGCGCGCTGGTGACCATCGCCGCCGAAGTGATCACGCGTTACGGGCGTGAGAAGGAACGCCGCGCGCTGCTCGACTATGACGACCTGATCGACAAGACCATCGACCTGTTCAGCCGCTCGTCCGCCGCCTGGGTGCTGTACAAGCTCGATCTCGGCATCGACCACGTGCTGATCGACGAAGCGCAGGATACCAGCCCGAAGCAGTGGAGCATCGTGCGCACCATCGTCTCCGAATTCCTGCCCGGCGGCGCGCGACCCAATGTGAAGCGCACGGTGTTCGCTGTCGGCGACGAGAAGCAGTCGATCTTTTCGTTCCAGGGCGCAAAGCCGCGCGAGTTCGACGACATGCGCCGCCACTTCGCCCGCCAGTTCGACGCGCCCGAACAAGGCTGGCGCGATTTGAAATTCCGGACATCGTTCCGCTCCGGGCCGAGCGTGCTCGACTCGGTCGATCAGGTGTTCAGTACCAGCGACATTTTTTCCAGCGTCACGACGGACACGATCGGCATCCCCAAGCACGAGTCGCTGCCCGACGCGGCGCCCGGGCTGGTCGAGCTGTGGCCACTGATCAAGCCGGACGGCCGCAAGGAGATGGAAGGATGGGACGCGCCTTTCGACACCGAAAGCGAGGTGAGCCCGCGCGTGCTGCTGGCGCGCAAGATCGCCGCGCAAGTGAAACGCTGGATGGCGCGCGGATTGAAAGCGGGCGACGTGCTGGTGCTGGTGCGCCAGCGCGGGCCGCTGTTCGAGGCCATCATCCGCGCGCTCAAGACCGCCGACATTCCCGTGGCCGGCGCGGATCGCCTCGTGCTAACCGAGCACATCGCGGTGATGGATTTGATGGCGCTGGCGGACACGCTGCTGCTGCCGAATGACGATCTGGCCTTTGCGAGCGTGCTCAAGAGCCCGCTGTTCGGCTTGAACGAGGAGCAACTGTTCGATCTCGCCTATGATCGAAAAGGGTCGCTGCGCGACAGCCTGCGCGCCAAGGCGCGTGACGATCTGATCCTGTCGGCGACCAACAGCACGCTCGATGAACTGAGCACCGCGGCGCGTAGACTGACGCCTTTCGGATTCTTCGCCCACGTGCTCGGCGCCGCGCGCGGCCGGCAGAAAATTCTGGCGCGGCTCGGGCCGGAGGCCAACGACGCGCTCGACGAATTTCTTAATCTCGCGCTCGATTACGAAACGCGGCAGACGCCGTCGCTGCAGGGCTTCGTCGCCTGGCTGCGCGCCGCGCGCGCCGAGGTGCGCCGCGACATGGAAATGGATCGCGACGAGGTGCGGGTGATGACCGTGCACGGCGCCAAGGGCCTGGAAGCCAACACCGTCATTCTCGCCGACACCACGACGCCGCCCGGCGGACCGCGCGATCCGCGGCTATTGGCGTTCGATGATGGGGCGCTCGTCTGGGGCACCGCACGCGCCAACGACGTCGGCGCCATGGCGGATGCGCGCGGCAAGGCGCAGCAGGAGGCGCGCGACGAATACCGCCGGCTGCTTTACGTCGCGATGACGCGCGCCGCCGAACGCCTCGTGATCTGCGGCACACAGGGCGTGAACAAGATTCCCGACGGCTGCTGGTATCAGCTCGTCGAGAACGCCCTGGCGCCGCATTGCGTGTCCGAACCGGCCGATGACGGCGATGGCGAGGTGCTGCGCTATCGCAAGGGCGAGGCGACGCCGGAGAAAACCGAACAGGCGCCGGAAAAGCGCGAAGCGCCCAAAATCGCTTTGCCGCTTTGGCTCGCGACCAATGCTAAGCCCGACGGTATCGCCTTGCGCACCATCACGCCGTCGAGCGTTGAGGATGATGACGCGGCACGCCCTCTCCAGCCCGCCGGTTCGGCCACCGCTTTGCTGCGCGGCTCGCTGGTGCACCGGCTGATGCAGTCGCTGCCGGATATCCCCGCCGACCGGCGGCGTCAGACCGCCGAAGACTACTTGGCCCGCCGCGGCACCGATTTGCCCGCTGAGGAGCGCGCTCGGCTCGCCGAGGAAGTGATGCTCATCCTCGAGGATCCGCGCTTCTACGAGTGTTACGGGCCCGCCAGCAGGGCGGAAGTGCCGATCGTCGGACGGCTCGAAATCGGCGGCAAAACGGTGCGGGTGTCCGGCCAGATCGACCGCCTGGCCGTCACCCAAACCTCTGTCCTGATTGCGGATTTCAAGACGAATCGGCCAGCGCCGCGGCGAATCGATGACGTGCCGCACAGTTACGTCCGCCAGCTTGCGCTGTACCGCGCCGTGCTCGCCAAACTATACCCGAGCCATACAGTGCGTGCCGCGCTCATCTGGACGGAAGTGCCTGATCTGATGGAGCTTTCCGCCGAGGCCATGGACGCCGCGTTGCTGCGCGTCACCCTTGCGTGAGGCCGCCTTGACGCTGTGCAGCGTCGTTCATAGGTTCACGGCCTCGCAATTTGGGGGCGCGATTTTTCGCCCGTTACATGAGGACAGTGCCATGGCCGTCGGCAAAACGTCGGACGCAAGCTTCGAAGCGGACGTATTGAAATCCTCCGAGCCGGTTGTCGTGGATTTCTGGGCTGAATGGTGCGGTCCGTGCCGCATGATCGCGCCGGCGCTGGACGAGATTTCCGGCCAGGTCGGCGACAAGGTCAAGATCGTGAAGCTCAACGTCGACGAGAACCCGAATACCGCGGCCAAATACGGCATCATGTCGATCCCCACGTTGCTGATGTTCAAGAACGGCGAAATCTCCTCGCGCCAAGTCGGCGCCGCGCCGAAGCAGAAGCTGCATCAGTGGATCAGCGGCGCCGCCTGATCGGCGTTGGCGAATTGAATTGACTGAATTGAAATGGCCGGGATTTCCCGGCCATTTTTTTGTGCCGTCATTCAGGCATGCGTCATCGCCCGTATTCTTTATCGGCCCCGGGCAGGCCGTCGCTTAAACCTTGCGCGCCTCGATAAGAACGAGGGCGCGCGGAACGCC
>Ga0193699_10000041_pt1 | contig 78612 bp, 72 predicted proteins | sample L3c2metaG_FD_160095 | JGI IMG/M metagenome (GOLD analysis project Ga0193699, IMG submission 160095) | Soil microbial communities from a riparian zone of the East river system, Colorado, United States - L3c2 | ecosystem: Environmental > Terrestrial > Soil > Riparian zone | place: USA: East...
CGCTTTACGCCGTCCACGCTGCTCGTGGCCGAGCGTCGCCAGGCGGCGCTTCATCTGCGAGACCGCGCGGTGGACCGCCGCCAGGTCTTGCGTGGGACTGGTCGGCAGCGCCCGGTCGAGCTCGGCCAGCGGCCGCGAGGGGGGGAGGGTCTCGGTGCGCTCGATCAGGTCGCGTTCGAGCTCGCGGCGCAGGTGGCGCTCGAAGCGGTTGAGCTGGTCGCGGTCGATCGGCGGCAGCTCGGCGGCGCCGTCGGCCGGCTGCGGCTGGGTGCCGGCGGAGAGCTCGAGCGTGCGGCGGATCCGCTGCACGTCGACCCCGACCACGCCCGAGCCCTCGCCCTGCTGGCCGAAGGCGGCGATCGCCAGCCGGGCAAGATCGCGCATCTGACCCTCGTCACCGTCGACGATCGCCTGGCGGATCTGCTCGCGCAGCTCGTCGATGTCGAGCCGCTCGGCGCCCTCGTGGCGCTGCTCGGTCTCGCCGATCTCGCGCTCGATCGCCTCCGCCTCGGCGGCGCGGAAGAACCAGCGCTCGAACAGCAGCTCGAAGAGCCGCCGGTCCTCCTGCGACTTGGCGATCGTGGTCGCCAGCGCCTCGCGGAAGTCGTCGCGCGACTCCCAGGGAACCTGTTCGAGCGCGGCGAAGGCATCGAGGATCTCCGAGGTGCCGACCGCGACCCCCTCGCTGCGCAGCTCCTCGCAGAAGCCGAGCAGCTTCGCCGCGAGCCCCGGGGGGCCGGTGTCAGCTCTGGGGCCGTACGGGCTCGGCAAGCTTCATCCCCACTCGCTCGGCGACCAGGTCGATGTCGGTGCGGTGCTTGACGATGATCGACATCGACTGCTCGAAGGTCTCGCGGTCGATGTCCTCCGAACCCATCAGCAGCAACGTCCGCGCCCAGTCGATCGTCTCGGCGATCGAGGGCGGCTTCTTCAGGTCGAGTGCCCGCACCATCCGCACCACCTCGACCAGGCGCCGGGTCAGCGCCTCGGAGAGGTCCGGCGCGTGCAGGCGGACGATTTCCATCTCGCGCTCCATCTCGGGATAGTCGAGCCAGAGGTAGAGGCAGCGCCGCTTCAGCGCCTCGGTCAGCTCGCGCGAGTTGTTCGAGGTGAGGACGACGATCGGCATCGAGGTCGCCGAGACCTGCCCCAGCTCGGGGATCGTGATCTGGAAGTCGGAGAGCAGCTCGAGCAGCATCGCCTCGAACTCCTGGTCGGTCTTGTCGATCTCGTCGATCAACAGGACCACCGGCTCGGGGCTGGCGATCGCCTGCATCAGCGGCCGCTCGAGCAGGAACTCCTCGCTGAAGATGTCGTCTTGAACCTCGTCCCAGCCACCTTGGGCGCCGCCGGCCTGGATGCGCAGCAGCTGCTTGCGGTAGTTCCACTCGTAGAGGGCCTTGGCCTCGTCGAGCCCCTCGTAGCACTGCAGGCGGATCAGCTCGCGTCCGCTGGCCCGCGACAGCGCCTTGGCCAGCTCGGTCTTGCCGACCCCCGCCGGGCCCTCGACCAGGACCGGCTTGCCCAGCCGCTGGGCGAGGAAGGAGACCAGCGCCGCCGACTCGTCGGCAAGGTAGCTCGCCGACGCCAAAGCGTCCTTCGTCTCGGCTACAGATGCGGGTGGCTGCGCCTCGGCCATCCGGCGATGATAATCCGCCCCGGTGTTCCACCTCACCCTCTCCCTCGCCACGCTGCTCCCGCACAGCGCCAGCCCCTATATCGCCCTGATGCTGATCGGCTTCGCCGCCGGCATCCTCGGCCACCTGACTGGCCTGCGCTGGCTGGTCGCCGCCGGCATCGCGCTGATCTTCCTCGGCGCCTTCCTCTTCCCGCTGGCGCTCAACCTGACCGAAAGCACGCCACCGCAGCTTAAGAACCGCTGAGGTCCGATCGCTAGCCTTACGATCCCGCAAGGTCCCGCAAACGCTTCGCTTCCAGGAGGCCCGCTTTGAGCCGACTCCGCTCTTTCTATGTCATCACAGCCGCCGTAGCCCTGATTGCTGTAGGTGTCGGCCTGGCCGCGTGTGGCGGAGGAAGCGACAAGAGCAGCGAGAGCCCGCAGACGGTCCTCGACGAAGCGACCCTGCAGGGGATCGAAAGTGGCGACATCGACCTCTCCCTCGGGGTCAAGGCTCAGGGCCCCGAAGGCGGCAACCTGAACGTCAGCCTCTCCGGCCCGTTCCAGGGCGAAGGCAAGGGCAGCCTGCCGCAGCTCGACATGACGGCGAAGGCGAAGGGCAACTTCAACGGCAAGGACATCGACTTCGACGGGGGGCTCGTCCTGCTGCCCAACACCGCCTTCGTCAACTACGAAGGGACCGAGTACGAAGTCGACCCGACCACCTTCAGCTTCGTCGAATCGACGCTCGCCCAGGCCCAGCGCGAAGGTGGGGCCGAAACCGGGTCGGATGGCGTCGCCGCCTGCCAGGAAGAATTCGGCAGGCTGAAGGTCGCCGACTTCCTCGAAAACGGCAGCAACGAAGGTGGCGCCGACGTCGGCGGCACGAGCACGACCAGGGTCAGCGGCGATCTCGACGTCTCCGGCGCGATCGACTCGGTACTCGAAGTGGTCGAAAGCCAGGCCTGCCGCACTCAGCTTGCCGCCGCCGGCCCGCTGCCGTCTAAGTCGGAAGTCGACAAGGCGAAGAGCCAGGTCGCCGACGCGGTGAAGAGCGCTCATGTCGACGTCTACGTCGGCGATGACGACATCGTGCGCCAGATCTCGGCCCAGCTGCAGATCGAACCGCAAAACGGCGGCAGCGGCCCCAAGAGCGTCGAAATCGAGCTCGACCTGAAGCTGTCCGAAGTCAACGAGGAACAGACGATCTCCGCGCCCTCGAACGCCAAGCCGCTGAGCAGGCTCTTCCTCAAGCTCGGCATCAACCCGATCGAACTGCTCGGCCTGCTGCAGGGTGAAGAAGGCGGCGAAAGCCTCGGCGAACTGCTCGAAGGGCTGGCCGAATCCCAGTCTCGCTAGGCAGCTTCCTGCGGGGGGCCGATGGCTGGCCCTACCTGCTGACGCCGCTGATCCCGGTCGCCGTCGCCCTCGAGCTGGCGGGCAGCCCGGCGACGCTGGTCTTCGCCGCCTCGGCGCTCGGCATCGTGCCCACGGCGGCGCTGATGGGACGCGCCACCGAGGAGCTGGCGGCCCGCTCGGGGCCCGGGATCGGCGGCCTGCTCAACGTCACCTTCGGCAACGCGCCCGAGCTGATCATCGCCCTCTTTGCCCTCGGCCAGGGGCTGCACGAGGTAGTCAAGGCCTCGATCATCGGCTCGATCATCGGCAACATCCTGCTCGTGCTGGGCGCCGCGATGCTCGCCGGCGGGCTGGGCAGGGACAAACAGACCTTCAGCCGGACCAGCGCCGGCGTGCAGACCTCGATGCTGCTGCTGGCAGCGGCGGCGCTGCTGATGCCGGCGATCTTCGAGCTGGTCGAGGGCAAGGGGCTGCCGATGCCGGGCGCCGAGCTGGTCAACTACGGCTCGACCGTCGAGCACCTCTCCCTCGCCGTCGCGATCGTCCTCATCGCCACCTACGTTCTCGGTCTCGTCTTCTCGCTCAAAACCCACCGGGACCTGTTCAATCCCGAGTACGCCGACGAGGACAGCTGGGGCTGGTCGGTGCGCACCTCGGTGATCGCGCTGGCGATAGCCGGGGTTTTGGTCGGTGTGATGTCCGAGGTTCTGGTCGGCTCGATCTCCGAGGCATCCGAGTCGGCCGGCCTCTCCGAGTTCTTCATCGGCGTGATCGTCGTCGCGATCGTCGGCAACGCGGCCGAGCATTGGGTCGCGGTCCTGGTCGCGCGCAAGGACAAGATGGACCTCGCGGTCAACATCGCGATCGGCTCCAGCGCGCAGGTGGCGCTCTTCGTCGCTCCGGTGCTGGTGCTCGCCTCGATCTTCGTCGGCCCGGGTCCGCTGGCCCTGGTCTTCAACGGCTTCGAGCTCGGCGCCCTGCTGCTCGCCGTCCTGATCGCCAACTACGTCACCCAGGACGGCGAGTCGACCTGGTTCGAGGGGGTCCAGCTCCTCGCCGTCTACGCCGTCCTCGGTCTCGCCTTCTACTACGCCTGATTGGTGACGTGCCGGTGCGTAGAGGTCCATATGGACCTCTACGCACCGGCACGTCCTTATAAGGTCGCCGCGTGGCGGTTGTCCTCCTGCTCGTCAGCTTTGCCGTAATCCTCGCCGGAGCGCTGCTCTTCACCAATGCGGTCGAGTGGATCGGCCATCGCCTGGAGCTCGGCGAGGGCGCAGTGGGCAGCGTCCTTGCCGCGGTCGGCACGGCGATGCCGGAGACGCTGGTCGCGATCGTCGCCCTGCTCGGGGCCAAGCAGGGTGCCGACCAGGTCGCGATCGGTGCGATCGTCGGCGCGCCCTTCCTGCTCGCCACCCTGGCGATGGGCCTGGTCGGCCTCTTCGCCTACCTCTACCGGGACCGCCGCGAGCAGGGGCTGGAGCTGCGCGCCCACGGGCCGACCCTGGAGCGGGACCTGCTCTTCTTCCTCGCCTTCTTCGCCCTCTCGCTGGCGCTCGCCTGGGGGGCGCCGGCGGCGCTGCGGATCCCGGTCGGGATCATGGTCCTGCTCGCCTACCCGCTTTACATCCGACGCACCCTGCGGCAGGGGGGAGAGGTGCAGGACGAGGAGACGCTCGCTCCGCTTGTCTTCGAGCGGCGCGCCGAACGCCGAATGAGCCCCGGCCTGCTGCTCTGCGCGATCCAGCTCCTGGTCGGCCTCGGTGCGATGGTCGGCGGTGCCCACCTCTTCGTCGAAGAGCTGCTGAAGATCGCCGCCGACCTCGGCGTCGAGGCGGTCGTCCTCGCCCTGATCCTCGCCCCGCTGGCCACCGAGCTGCCGGAGAAGGTCAACAGCTTCTTCTGGGTGCGCGAAGGAAAGGACTCGCTGGCGCTCGGCAACATCACCGGCGCAATGGTCTTCCAGTCGACCATCCCCTTCGGCATCGGCCTGCTCTTCACCGGCTGGGAGCTGAGCACCCACGCCGCCCTCTCGGTCGGACTCGGCCTTGCCGGCGGCCTCCTCGCTTACGAGGCGCTGCATCGCCGCGGCCGTTTCGAGCTGCCGGCGGTCGTCGGCTGGTTCACGCTCTACGTCGCCTTCATCGTCGTCGTCGTGGCAGGTAGCTGAGCGCCTGGCTGAGTTCCGGCACTCGGGTACTCAAGGGGTTTCGTCCCGATCCGAAGTGCGCTACGGTGAACTCGATGTCCCCCTCAGGCAGGGTCGAGGCGGTAGCGGAGCGCTCTGAGCTGGTTCGCCAAGCGCTCGAGACGTCGCGGCAGCTGCACGCCGGGGCGGTTCGCGATGTCGGCGACGAGGTTCCCTTCGTCGAGCACTTGCTGGCGGTCGCCGAGCTGCTGGCGGAGTACGACCTCGGCGACGAGCTGGTGGCGGCGGGCCTTCTGCACGACGCGCTCGAGTACACCGACCTCGGGCTCGGCCCGCTGCGCGAACGCTTCGGGATGAAAACCGCGATGATCGTCTGCGCGCTCAGCGAAGACTTCGAGATCGAGGACTACGAGGAGCGCAAGCACGAGCTCCGCGGTCGGGTCGCCGCGACTGGGATCGAGGCGCAGCGGGTCTTCGCCGCCGACAAGATCGCCAACGTGGTTGCGGCGCGTGACGACTACGTCCTCGTGCAGGAGGACGTCGACCTCGGTCAGCTGGTCGACATCGACACCAAGATCCTCGCCTGGGAGTTCGACATGGAAATGCTCTTCGAGACCGACGAGCACGAGCCGCTGTTCAAGCTCTTCCCGGAGGAGCTGATCGGGCTCTGGGACCAGCGCTGCACCCAGATGCGCGCCGAATCGCCCTGAGGCCGAGACGCACCCCGGCGCGTCCTGTTATGGCGACTCGCCGCCGGGCGGCCGCAGGTACTCCATTTCGTCTTTGAAGCCGATGCTGCGCGCGATCGCGCACTGCAGGGCTTCGTCGGCCACGCGCGAGTACCAGCCCTCCTCGCGGGCGCGGTCGATCACAGCGTTCAGCGAGGAGCAGGCCCTGCCCATCGTCTGTACCGCCTCCATCAGCGATGGCTGGAACTCGAAGTCGCATTCCCAGGCGGTGCGGCGGATGTCGACGAGGAAGGGCGCCGGGGGCGCGCCCGCGACCGGCGGGCGCCGCCGCTCCGCGCCGTAGATCTCAGTCGCGGCGATGCCGAAGAAGGGAGCCAGGATCGGGCCGTCGCCGGTGAAGAGCAGTGCCGCTTTGGCGCCGCGAGCGGCGCAGTTGCCGATCACCAGATCGCAGAGGACGGCGCTCATCAGGATGCGAGTGCCGTGCTCTTCCCCGATCGCGCGCAGCAGTCCACAGGATTCCGCCAGGTCGGGTGTCTCCCCCTGTCGGCCGTGCCCGTCGACCGTGGGCGCGATGCCGAGCGCTTGGGCGAAGCTCTCCTGGTGCAGGCGCTCGGTCTCGAAACCGCCTTCCCAGCGATCGAAGCGCTTGCTGACCAGGCAAGTCCGTCCGGCGATCCTCTCCACCGAGGTGTGGGCGACCGGGAGGCCCAGTTCTCGGTAGGCGAGCGTGCAGGTCATCTCGTTGGCGACCAGACCGCGGCGCTCGGCCGATTCGGGCTTGAGGATGTGCGTGCTGGGCGCCCCTGGCTCCGGCCAGGCCCAGCAACCGGCCTCCTCGTCGTATGAGAGGGCGAGCTTGTGTCGCTCGCCGGGCAGGGCAAAGCGCATACGCCGCTCGTTGGCCGGGTCGAAGAGCTGGGCCGGCTGGGGCTGGAGCAGTTCCTCGAGTTCCTCTTCGGAGAGCCAGGCGGGCGAGTCGGCCTCGCTCGGCTCCGGATCTTCACCCTGCCTGAGGAAGACGACCGCGCCGGGACAGTCACGGCCCAACTCGGCGATCAGCCCGAAGCCGTCGCTGGGATCGAGTCCCAGCTCGGCGGCGATCGCGCTGCGCCGGCATCCCTGCGGCAGGAGACCCTCCACGTACGCGCGGCTGGCGCCGGCGCTGAAAGGCTCGTCGCGGACGGGCAGCGAGTTGCTGAGCAAGACCTCTCCGGCGCCGACCTCCTCGACCGTCTCCGGCCTGTAGGCAAAGCGATAACCGTCCTCGCCGGTGGGGAACAGTCCGCCGATCAACTCTCCATGCAGGTAGACGTCAAGACTCATTCGGGTCCCCTCTGAGTCGTGTACTGGTCCGCTTCCGTTCAAACAACCTAGACCGGATCGGAGTGACGTGCAACCCGGCCAGCGATAGCGTCAACGCATGGCCTATTCGAACAACGGTCTCTGCGACAGCTGCGTCCACCAGCAGCTGGTGCCCAACACGCGGGGCTCGCTCTTCAGCCTCTGCCGGCGCTCCCGCGAGGATCCGGCTTACCCGCGTTACCCACGGGTGCCGGTCCTCAGCTGTCCTGGCTACGAGCCGAGAGGTCTTACGCCGCCATCGGGTCGGGCTCGCCCAGCTTCGTGATGTCGGGGGCATCGTAGGCCTCGCCTACCTTGCCGCCGAGCACGAGCACGCGGATACCCTGATCGCCCGGCCAGACCTTGCGGGTGACGCCGGGACCGACCCGGGCGACGTGGTCGGCGTCGAGTGGGAAGCGCTCTCCCTCGATCTCGATCTCGCCGCCGCCGCCGAGGGTCACGTAGACCTCCTCCTGGCCGTCCTGCTCGTGGTCGTGCACGGGGTAGTTGTCGTAGTTGGCCGGCATGTCGATGATCTGCATCCCGAACGATTCGACCCCGAGCTCGGCCCGGGCCCGCTTGAAGGCTCCCCCGAAGACGGCCTCCATCTCGTCGATCCTCTTCACCGCGTAAGTGCTCATCTGCTTCGTCCTCCCGATTTGTGCGGCCCGGGTTGGGCCGGATCGCAGGCATCTTGTCGTACTTTGTATTTCCAAGCAAGGCTCCCCCCTCACAGGCGGACGTCGAACCGCCTCGCCTCCGGCTAGCTTTGCTCTGTGAGCGACGCTGCGACCCTCTTCGATGCCGACGCTGCCGCCTTCAGTGGCACGGTCGAGGTGCTGGGGGTCATCTTCAGCGCCGAAGACGACGGCTACGCGGTGCTGGAGGTGCAGGACGCCGAGTCGGGCGAGGGCTTTGCGCTGGTCGGCCCGGTCGCCCATCTGAGCGCCGGCGACCGGGCTGAAGTCAGCGGCGACTGGCAGACGCATTCGCGCTACGGGAGGCAGCTGAAGGCGCGTGGCGCGCTGCCGCTCGACCCCGCCGACCGTGAGGGGCAGATCGCTTACCTGACCAGCCTGCGCCACATCGGCCCGGCCCGCGCCGAACGTCTCGTCGACGAGCACGGCGAGGGAGTGCTGGGGGCGATCGCCGCCGACCCGGGCGGCATCTTCGGTGGGCTGCGCGGGGTCAGTGCCCAACAGGCCGCGGCGGCAACCGATTCCTGGCACGCCTCGCGGGCGATCCGCGATCTGCACGTGCAGCTCGCGCCGCACGGCCTGGCGCACTTGGCGGCACCGATCCACGCCCGCTTCGGCGAGCGCTCGATGGCGATCCTGCACGAGGACCCCTACCGCTTGACCGAGGTCGCCGGGGTCGGCTTCGCCCGCGCCGACAAGATCGCGCTGGCCGCCGACGTGCCGCTCGAGTCCGAGCGGCGCGCCCAGGCAGCCGCGGTCTTTGCCCTCACCGAGGCCGAGCAGCAGGGCAACACTTACCTGCCGATTGATGAGCTGAACCGGCGCACGGCGAAGCTGATCGGCCTGCAGCCCGATCCCGACGTGCCGGCGATGGCGCGGGGGCTGCTGCTCGACGAAGGCCGCGCCTACCGCGAGCCGACCCACGCCGGCGAGCTCGCCGTCGCCGCGACGCTGGCCGAACGGGTCGCGGCCCCGACCCATCTCGATCATGACCCGGGCGAGCTGCCGCCTGAGGACAACGAGGACGAGGCCAAGCTGACCGACGAGCAGTGGGCCGCGGTGCGGGGCGCCTTCGCGGCGCGGATCTCGGTGCTGACCGGCGGCCCCGGCGTCGGCAAGACCGCCTGCACGAGGGCGATCGTCGCCGAGGCTGAGCGGGCCGACGTGCCGATCGCGCTCTGCGCGCCGACCGGGCGCGCCGCCCGACGGCTCGAGGAGGCGACCGGTCACGAGGCGCAGACGATCCACCGGCTGCTCGAGTGGATGCCCGGCCGCGAGCCGGGCTTCAGGCCCGGTCACCCGCTGCCGGCGGGTCTGGTGATCGTCGACGAGGCCTCGATGCTGAACCTCCGCCTGATCGAGGTCGTGCTCGGCGGCCTCGCCGAGTCGACCCACGTGGTCTTCGTCGGCGACGCGGACCAGTTGCCGCCGATCGGCGCCGGCAAGCCCTTCGACGACCTGATCGCCTCCGGCGTCGCACCCGTCGTCCGCCTCACCCAGATCTTCCGCCAGGCCGCGCGCTCGATGATCACCACCGCCGCCCACGAGATCAACCAGGGCCGGCCGCCGCACCTGCAGCCGCAGGGCGACCAGGACCACGACTTCTTCTTCATCGACCGGCCGAGCCCCGAACGGGCGCTGGAGACGGTGGTCGAGGTGGTCGCCGAGCGGGCGCCGGCGAGCTTCGGCGTCGATCCGATCCGCGAGGTGCAGGTGCTGGCTCCGATGTACAAGGGGGCGGTCGGGATCGACGCGCTCAACGAGCGGCTGCAGGCGCGGCTCAACCCGGACGGCAAGGCAGCGGTCAGCGAGCGCTTCCGGATCGGCGACCGGCTGATCCAGACCCGCAACTCGCACGAGCTGGGGTTGATGAACGGCTCGATCGTCTTCCTCCGCGAGGACGACCCGGGGGAGGAGGCGATCGTCGTCGATACCGACGAGGGCGGCTCGCTGGTCATCCCATACGGGGAGACGGCGACCCTGCGGCTCGCCTACGCGATCTCGGTCCACAAGGCGCAGGGCTGCGAGGTCCCGGTCGTCGTCGGCGTCTGCCACCGCTCCCACGCCCGCATGCTGACCCGGCCCCTGCTCTACACGGCGATCACCCGCGCCCGCAGCAGCTGCGTGCTGATCGGCGACCCCGCTGCGCTGGAGATGGCGGTCCGCCGCGACGACAGCGGCGCCCGCCACTCGGCCCTCGCCGAGCGGCTGCGCGGCTGAGCCGTGGATTCGCCGAAGCCATCGCTCGCCGCAGTCGCCGTCACCCTGGGCGGGATCGCGGTGCTCGCCGGGCTGGTGCTGGCGATCCCGGAGCTGCGCGAAGCGTTCGAGGCGGCGGTGCGGGGGGACACGGCGGAGGTACGCAGCAAGGTCAAAGACCTCGGCGTCGCCGGCCCGCTGCTGATCCTCGCCCTGACGCTGATCCACACGGTCGTCTTCTACCCGGCGGAGATCGTCGACGCGGCAGCCGGCTTCGTCTACGGCTTCTTCCCGGCGCTGGCGCTGATGATGCTCGGCTGGCTGCTCTCCGGACTGCTCTGTTATGCCGTCGGGCACTCGGTTGCCAGGCCGCTGCTGGATCGCTGGTTCGGCACCGGGCGCTTCGAGCGCATGGAGGCCGCGATCGAGCGCGGCGGCGCCACCCTGCTGCTCGCCGTCCGCCTGATCCCGATCGTCCCCTTCAGCCTCGTCTCCTACGCCGCCGGCGCCGCTCGCGTGCCGCTCTGGCGCTACGCCTGGACGACGCTGGTGGGCTACTTGCCGATCACCGCCCTGTCCGTCTACTTCGGCACGCGCCTCGAGGGCCTCAGCCTCACCGATCCCATCGTCCTGGGCAGCGCCGCGGCGCTGCTGGCCCTTCTCTTCGTCGGCCACCGGGTGATGCAACGAGGCAGGTTCGGCGAGGCGAGCTGAGCTGGGCGGTCCGCGGCTAGCCGACCCGCTTGACCCGGAAGCCGTAGACGACCGCGGTCAAATCGGAGTTGCCGGCGGCGTCACGGGCGACCACGCGAACGACGTGCCTGCCGACGCGGTAGCGGCGTACGAAGCGCGCCGGGCAGGTCCGCCAAGGGCCCCGGTCGACCCGGCAGAGGAAGGTCACGCCGGCCTCGTCTGAGCGGAACACGAAGACCGCCGTGGCGTTGCCGAGCGTCGTCCGGATCACCTTCGGCGGCCGCTTGCCAAAGGAGGTCCCGGGCGGCGTGCTGTCGACCGGCGGTTCGGGTGGAGTGTTGTCTATCGGCGGCTGAGGTGGCGAGGGTGGCAGCGCTTCGATGCCCCAATTGCCCGGTGCTCGCGCTTCCTCGACCGAGCCTTCCGGGGTCGGCACCGGGCAGCTGGGTTCGACCGGAGGGACGGGGGTCAGCAGGTCTTCGACAGCGCCCACCGCGTTGACCAACCCGGTGCCGACGGCGCATCCGTCGGATTTTTCTACCGGGACGGCGCTCGCGAGCAGAGCTCCTTTGATTTCCGATGGATCGGCCGTGGGTTTGGCCTCGGACATGAGCGCGGCGACAGCTGCCGCGTGGGGGGCGGCCGCGGACGTTCCGCAAAACCTCCACACTCCGGCGCTCAGCGAGGCGAAGAAGGTGGTCCTGCCGCAGTCGGTCGCCGCGATGTCGGGCTTGGACCCCACTTCGGCCGACGGCAGCGCTTCGGCCGGGGTCGTGCCGCTTACCGGCCCGAAGTAATGGGTCACGGGACCGCGGGAAGAGTATTCCTCCGCTTCGGTGCTGTTGTAGAAGGGCACCGCACCGACCGAGATCGCGCCGGCGGCGCCGTCGTGCCCGAAGATCGTCGGGCCGACGACGTCGGTGCCGGTCGACCGTGGGTACTCGACGCCCGTTACCCCGGCGCCGTTCTCGAGCAGGGCGAGCTTGAGCCGGGGCGTACCGCCGGCGAAACGGTTCACGACGAGCTGCACCGTCTGCTGGGATCCGCTTTTGTTCGGCCATGGCAACACCTCGACCGGTTTCTGGCTGATTTCGACGTTGTCGCCGGCCGCGACCCCGATCAGGCCCCCGGTCGAGTTGAGCAGGAAGGCGTCGAAGTCGGAGGCCACTCCGAGCCAGGGTTCGTTCCACTGCAGGTCGACCGTCAGCGTCGCCCCCGGCGCGACTTTGATCCCGTAGGTCTTGTCGGTCTGGGAGCCGGGGTCGAAGTCGAGGCAGTGCGTTCCGTGGAACCCGGCGAGCGAGGCGACCGCCGGCGGGCAGGAGCCCGAGTCGCGGTACTGCTGCGCTTCCCACGAGCCGATTTCGTTGCCGGCCGCGTCGAACAGGTTGTTGTTGCCGGCCGCCGAGAAGTACGTGACCCCTTCGCCGGCGACTTTGCTCACCGCGACCCCGACAGGCCCTTCCTGGAAGAAGGGCTCCGCCGGGTAGCTGACGTCGTCGGCGATAACGCTCGCTTCGGCGCCTTCCGGTCCCGGCCCGGCGAGCTTTTCGATGTTTCCGGCGAAAGCCGTTTCGCCGGTGAAGGCCGTCGCGAAGGCGAGTCCCGCTCCCGGCGCAAGGTCGTGGACGATCTGGGCCATGCCCCGTCCCTCATCGCCCGGTTCGGGTTCGTCGGGGTCGGTCGGTTCGTAGTCCTCGAGGACGTCGACCGGAGCCGTCTGGCCGGGGCAGGTGTTGGTTTCCCCCGGCAGGTCGCCGCTTTCGACGTCGTTTTCCGCTTTCGTCGCAATCGGTTGAAGGCCGTTGGCGGATTTGGTCGCCGTGTCGAACGAGTCGGAGAGGATCCCCACCGTGACGCCGCTGCCGTTGACCGAGAACGGCGGTTCCCGCACCTCGTCGGCACGGAGCTGCGCGTCGCCCTCCGAGACGGCGACGCCGGAAGGGCAGGTCGATTCCGCGGTGAAGGGGGTCAGCACCTCGGTAGCGCCGGCGACCCGCGGGACGCCGGAGAGGGCGGGCAGAGCGGCCGGCCTGGCGGCGACCGTGATGGTCTGGTAGCGCGGGCTGACGTTGACGATCTTCGCCCCGGTGGCGCGGAGGTCCTCGACGGCGGCCGCGGCACCGCGGTCGAAGCGCACTTCGACGAGGACGCGATTGCCTGTGCGCAGGAGGCTCCCGGGGCCTTCGGCGGCGAGGCTGAGCTCTTTGGCCTGCCTTGCGGGCGAGGCCGAGCGGACCGAGGGCTTGGCCAGCTCGGCGAGCCTGGGGGAGAGGTCGCCTTCGCTCGGGCGGCTTGCGGCGGCCCAGGCCGTTGCCGGCGCAGGGGCACAGATCAGCGAGAGGAGGACGATCGCGTACGGTCCCCGCCGGAGGCGGGGCGGAATCCCGAGAGGCATCAGCACCAAAGGTATCGGCCTCCCGTGCTTCGTCCTGGAGCAGTCATCGCGTGGTTCCTTTTCACGCATAGCTTGACTAAGGAACCACGGCGCCGGGGCATAGGTGCGGCGTGCCTCCCGGCTGCCGACCCTGCTACGGTCCTCCGCGATAGGCCGGAAGATCCGGCAAAAAGTTGTGTCTAGCGCTCGCGTCGTTGCTTCACCGCATGTGCCGCGTTCGCAGCACATGAAGTGGAGGCAATTCATGCCAACTGGAACTGTCAAGTGGTTCAGCGACGACAAGGGCTACGGGTTCATTACGCCCGACGACGGCTCTAAGGACGTCTTCGTTCATCACAGCGCGATCCTGGGTGAGGGCTTCAAGTCCCTGACCGAGGGTTCGAAGGTGAGCTACGAGTCCGAAGAAGGCCCCAAGGGCCCGGCCGCCGCAAGCGTCCAGCAGACCTCGTAGCAGCGCACCACTCTTAGCAGTGACGGGGCCCGCCGTTCTCGCGGTGGGTCCCGTTTTTTAATGGTTTCAGGGCTGTTCGGCGGTTCATGGCCGAGCAGTCCTAAGACGAAGGAGCGATTGTGCTCCGCACATGAGCGACTGAGGACACCGGAATGCGAAGCGCCATGACCCGCCGAACAGCCCTGAGAAATATCGCGATCATCGCCCACGTCGACCACGGCAAGACGACCCTGGTCGACGCGATGCTGTGGCAGAGCGGCGCCTTCCGCAAAGGCCAGGACGTGGCCGAGCGGGTGATGGACTCGATGGACCTGGAGCGGGAGAAGGGGATCACGATCCTCGCCAAGAACACGACCGTCAACTACGAGGGCGTCAAGCTCAACATCATCGACACCCCCGGCCACGCCGACTTCGGCGGCGAGGTCGAGCGTGGGCTGACGATGGTCGACGGCGTGCTGCTGCTGGTCGACGCCTCCGAGGGGCCGCTTCCCCAGACCCGCTTCGTCCTGCGCAAGGCGCTGGAGGCGAAGCTGCCGGTGATCCTCGTCGTCAACAAGGTCGACCGCCCCGACGCCCGCATCGCCGAAGTCGTCGACGAGGTCTACGAGCTCTTCCTCGACCTCGACGCCGACGACGAGCAGGTCGACTTCCCGATCGTCTACACCAACGCCAAAGCCGGCTGGGCGGCACTCGAAGAAGGCGCCGAGGGGACCGACTTGACGCCGCTGATGGACCTGATGCTGGAGCGGATCCCGGCGCCCGAGCACGACCCCGATCATCCCTTTCAGGCCCTGGTCACCAACCTCGACGCCGATCCCTATGTCGGCCGCCTGGCACTCTGCCGGGTGCGCCACGGGAAAGTCCGCAACGGGCAGCAGATCGCCTGGTGCCGGGCCGACGGCAGCATCGAGCGGGCGGCGATCTCAGAGCTCTACGTGACCGAGGCGCTCGACCGGGTTGCCGCCGCCGAGGCCGGGCCGGGCGAGATCATCGCCGTCGCCGGCCTCCCGGAGGTGACGATCGGCGAGACGCTGGCCGACCCGGACGATCCGCAGCCGCTGCCGGTGATCGCGGTCGACGAACCCTCGCTCTCGATGGTGGTCGGGATCAATACCTCGCCGCTGGCCGGGACCGAGGGCAAGAAGCTGACCGCGCGGCAGGTTCGCGACCGGCTCGACGCCGAGCTGGTCGGCAACGTCTCGATCCGGGTCACCGACACCGAGCGGCCCGACGCCTGGGAGGTACAGGGCCGCGGCGAGCTGCAGCTGGTCGTGCTGCTGGAGATGATGCGTCGCGAGGGCTTCGAGCTGACCGCCGGCCAGCCGCGGGTGATCGTCCGCGAAATCGACGGCAAGGTCCACGAGCCGGTCGAACGGCTGGCGATCGACGTGCCCGAGGGCCACGTCGGCGCGGTCACCCAGCTGCTCGCCGGCCGCAAGGGCCGCCTCGACCACATGGTCAACCACTCGACCGGCTGGGTGCGGATGGACTACCTGGTCCCCGCCCGCGGCCTGATCGGCCTGCGCACCGAGTTCCTCACCGAGACCCGGGGCTCGGGGATCCTGCACCACGTCTTCGACCGCTGGGAGCCCTGGGCGGGCGAGCTGCGCACCCGCCCGACCGGCTCGCTTGTGGCGGACCGGCGCGGCTCCAGCGCGAGCCACGCGCTGATGAACCTGCAGGACCGCGGCACCCTCTTCATCGGCCCTGGCGAGGAGGTCTACGAAGGCATGGTCGTAGGCGAGAACGCCCGCTCCGACGACCTCGACGTCAACGCGATAAAGGAGAAGCACCAGACCAACGTGCGCGCCGCCAGCGCCGACATCCTGGTCCGCCTCGAGCCGCCCAAACGGCTTTCGCTGGAAGCCGCCCTCGAGTTCCTGCGCGACGACGAGTGCGTCGAAGTGACGCCCGAATCGGTGCGCCTGCGCAAGGTGGAGCTGGACAAGAACAAGCGCCAGAAGACGGCGCGCCAGATGGCCCGCGCCACTTAGCGGGAGCTGGGTAGTATTTATTGCGTTAAAACGCTATGATTAGCCGCGTTCAATGGCTAAGAATAGTGATCTCATTTACCTCCCTCGCCTCGTCGATTCAGTCCTCGACGGCCTAATCGCGCAACTTCCAGCCCTGATGCTGGTCGGCCCGCGGGCGACTGGGAAGACGCGCACGGGGGAGCGGCGGGCCGCTAACGTGGTCAGGCTTGACCGCAAAACCGAAGCAGTCGCCTTTGAGGGCGACCCCGATGCCGCCTTGCGCGCCACGCCCGAGCCGGTTCTGCTCGACGAGTGGCAGATGGTGCCGGAGGTGCTCGGCGCAGTGCGCCGGGCTGTGGACTCCGAGCCGCGCCCCGGTCGCTTCCTGCTCACCGGCTCTGTTCGTGCCGCCCTGGAGAACGACATCTGGCCGGCCACCGGCCGCCTCGTGCGGCTGGCGATGTATCCGATGTCTCAACGGGAGATTTCCGGTCGGATTTCCGGTCCCACCTTTTTCGATCGGCTGGCCGATGGCGATGACCTGAGCACCCCGAACGAGCCTCCGGATCTCCGTGGCTATGTGGAGCTTGCTCTGCGCAGCGGCTTTCCCGAACCGGCATTGAGGTTGACGGGACAGGCTCGCGAGGCCTGGCTTGAGAGTTACGTCAACGACCTTCTTACGCACGACGTCGAACAGCTCGAAGAGTCGCCGACGCGGCGGCGAGACTCGCGGCGCATGCGCCGCTATTTCGAGGCGTATGCACTCAACTCCGCGGGGGTCGCCGATCACAAGACGATCTACGACGCCGCACAGGTCAACAAGTTGACCGCCGCCGCCTATGAGGATCTGCTTGGCGGCCTGCTGATCGCCGAGCAGGTCCCCGCCTGGACTTCGAACCGGCTCAAGCGATTGGTTCGGCAGCCGAAGCGATATCTGGTCGACCCCGCCCTGATCGCGGCAGCACTGCGAATCGACGAGCTGGGCGTGATGCGCGATGGCAACCTGCTCGGGCGGGTTCTCGACACGTTCGTTGCCGCACAGCTTCGCCCCGAGCTTGCGGCATCTTCGACGCGTCCGCGGCTTCACCATCTGCGGACTGAGCAGGGAAGACATGAGGTCGACCTGATCGCCGAGCTCGCGGGCGAGCGTCTGATCGGTATCGAGGTGAAGGCGGGTTCCGTCGTGACCGTAGATGACGCACGGCACCTGGCATGGTTGCGCGAGGAAATTGGCGAGCGGTTCGTCGTTGGCGTGGTCCTGCACACCGGAGCGCGGATCTACGAGGTAGCAGAGAGGATCGTCGCGGCCCCGATTGCGTCAATTTGGGCGTAGGCCTCTCACCTGAAGCTGAAGAAAAAGCCGCCGCCCCCGCAGGAACGGCGGCTCGCATCAGGGCCCCTGCCCCGAGTCTCAGACAGTCGCGGCGGCCTGCTCGGACTGGCTTTCCTCGGCTGCTTTCGCCTTGGCGGCTTCGGCCTCCGGGGTGGGCTCGTTGACGTTGCGCGGCAGCAGCACTTCTTTGGCGATGACCAGGCGCTGAATCTGGCTGGTCCCCTCGTAGAGCTGCATGATCTTCGCGTCGCGCATCAGTTTCTCGACCGGGTACTCCTTGATGAAGCCGTAGCCGCCGTAGACCTGCACGGCGTCGACGGTGATCTCCATCGCCGAGTCGGCGGCGAAGCGCTTGGCCATCGAGGAGACGCGGCTGTTGCGCTGCCCTTGGTCGAGCATCACTGCCGAGCTCCAGACCAGCAGGCGACCGGCCTCGACCTTGGTGGCCATGTCGGCGATCATGAACTGGATCGCCTGGTGCATCGCGATCGGCACCCCGAACTGAACCCGTTCTTTGGAGTACTCGGTGGCGAACTCGAGAGCCGCGCGGCCGATGCCGACGGCCATAGCCGAGACGCCCGGGCGGGTGCGGTCGAGGGTCATCATCGCCAGTTTGAACCCCTTGTTCTCCTCGCCGATGAGATTTTCTGCGGGGATCTCGACGTCGCTGAAGGAGATGGTCGCGGTGTTGGAAGCCCGCTGGCCCATCTTGTCCTCCTTCTTGTCGACGGTGACCCCGGGGAGGTCGGCGTCGACGACGAAGGCGCTGATTCCGCGGTGGCCGGCCTCGGGGTCGGTCTTCGCGTAGACGGTGAAGTAGTCGGCGTAGGTGCCGTTGGTGATGAAGCACTTGGAGCCGTTGATGACGTACTTGTCGCCCTGCTTGACGGCGCGGGTCTTCATCCCGGAGACGTCGGAGCCGGCGTCGGGCTCGGTCAGGCAGAAGGAGGCCAGTTTCTTGTCTTCGGTCAGCATCCCGAGGTACTTCTTCTTGGTCTCCTCGGAGCCGCCGAGGGCGATCGGTGCCGAGGCGAGGCCGTTGGCCATCAACGAGGTGCCGATGCCCGAGCAGCCCCAGCCCATCTCCTCCTCGATCAGGCAGCCGGAGAGGTAGTCGAGGCCCGGTCCGCCGTAGGCCTCGGGGATGTGGGTGTTCATCAACCCGACCTCCCAGGCCTTGTCGATGATCTCCTGGGGCCAGGTGCCGTCCTTGTCGTACTCCCAGGCGACCTTGCGGATCTCTTTCTCCGCGAAGTTGTGCGCCAGCTCGCGCAGGTCTTTCTGCTCGTCGGTCAGGGTGAAGTCAACCACTGCAGCGTGCTCCTTTATCTCGGTGGGAGAGGGCCGATTGACTGGTCAGTCAACCAGCGTCAAAGAGTAGCGGATGGCCCGCCAACCAGGGAAGCCCTACCCTGGATTGGCTATGCTTCCTCTAGGGAGTCTGATCGACATCCAGGCAGGCTTTGTGCTCACGCTGATCACGCTCATCGCGCTGCCCGTTGCCTTGATTGCCTTTGCTCGCACGGGGCCCCTTTGGCAGAGCATCGGCAAAGGGCCGTTTGCGATCGAGCAGGAGATGCCGCCGCCGAGCCGCCTCTCCCAACCCGAACCCCCGGTCGACCGCAAGCTGCAGGAGACAGAGGCGCGACAGATGCTGGAGGCGAAGTCCTACCGGCGCCGGCAGCGCGGCGAAGCGCCGCTCGACATCGAGGCCGAGGTGTCGCGGCTGCTCGAATCCCCCGGTGCGGCCGGGCCGGCGATCGACGAGAAGCTGCGCGCCGAGGTGCGCCAGCTGGTCGTCGCCCGCAACGAACGGCGTATGCGCCGGGGTGAGGAGCCGCTCGACGTCGAGGCCGAGATGGAACGCCAGCTCGCGGATTTGTAGGATCGGGGGAGCGATGGCCGCCGACCGCGACAACCTCTACGAGGTCGAGGAGCTGCTCAACCAGCCCGGGACCTATTTCAACCCGCAGACCGAGGTGCTGGTCGTGGTCGACGACTCGACCTCGCTCGACCAGGAGGTCTTCAATCTCGAGGACTACGAGGGCGCCGACTGGGTCCGGATCTCCGACGAGGTTCCGGTCGACGAGGATCGCCGCGACCGGGCGCTGGAGCACTTCCAGACCCATTACCACCCGGGTTCGACCGGATCGGTCTCCGAGACCGCGCTCGAACAGGGTGACGAGGAGCTCGACGAGGACGAGGACGGCCAGGACCCCGGCCGCGAGGACTGAGCCCGCCGATGCTCGAAGCCGGCGAGGCCGCCCCCGACTTCACCCTGCCCGATCAAGACGGCGAGGAGCTGACCCTCTCCAGCCTGCGCGGCGAGACAGTCGTGCTCTACTTCTATCCCCGTGCCGACACGCCCGGCTGCACGACCCAGGCCTGCGGCGTGCGCGATCGCGGCGGCGACTACGAGGCCGCCGGCGCCCGGGTGGTCGGCGTCTCTCCCGACGAGGTCGCCGCCGTAAAGAAGTTCGCCGAAAAGTTCGACCTCGACTTCACCCTGCTGGCCGACGCCGACCACGCCGTCGCCGAGCGCTATGGCGCCTGGGTCGAGAAGTCGATGTACGGCAAGAAGTACATGGGCGTGCAGCGGGCGACTTTCCTGATCGACCCCGACGGCAAGATCGCCAAGGTCTTTCCCAAGGTCTCGCCGAAGACGCACGACGACATCGTGCTCGGAGCCTTGAAGGAGCTCGCCTCGGCCTGAATCAGTCTAGGTTCCTTGTGCAAACTCGCCGCGTCCCCTAAGCTTGGACCCGGTGGCTTGGGAGGACGAATTCCTGCGGAACCTCAGCAGGATTGCGCGAGGGCACCTCGGCGACCCGACCCTCTTCGACGTGCTCGAGCGGCGCCTCTGGCTCGACCTCTGGCGTACGCCCGTGCTGGACGCGGTAGAGGAGGAGCGAATCGAGGTGCGCTGGTACGGCCCGATCCAGGTCACCGTGGTCGCCAACTTGCCGGAGACGCCGATGCTCAACCTGCTGCTCGGCGCCGCCGAGCCGGGCGCCGTCGAGGAAGGGCACCTGGCGGCGGCGCTCGAGTGGGTCGAGTCGCTCGGCATCGACTGCCGCATCCCGATCACTGCGGGGCGCCCGGAGGCCGGCGCGGCCGAGGACCTGCTCAACCAGCGGGGGTACCAGCGCGGCGAGTGCCTGGTGAGGTACGTCCGCGACACCGCGGCGCCCGACTTTCCCAAGCCGGCCGGGATCGAAATCGACGAGGTCGACGACTACCTGGAAGGCTTCGGCGAGTACATAAGCGACGGATTCGACCTGGACCCGATCGCGTGCTGTCTCTTCGATGGCCTGCCCAGGCGCCATCTGTGGCGCTGCTACGTCGCGCTTGACGAGAACGAAGTCGGCGTCGGCAGCGCCGTGATGATGCTCGACGACGACATCGCCCAGCTGGGCTTCGCCGCCACGGAAGGGCCCGCGCGTGGCAAGGGCAGCCACCTGGCGCTGCTGCGCCGGCGCATCCGCGACGCTGCCGCCGCCGGCTGCCACGCACTGTTCGCCGAAACCGAAGAGTCGCTCGACGATCTCGGCCGTCCCTCGCAGGCCGCCCGCAACCTCGTCCGCGCCGGTTTCAAGCGAGCGATGATCCGGCCCGTCTGGCGACCGGTCGAGCCGATCGACTAGGCACTCTCGAAGGTGCGCATGCCGTAGTACTCGCCCTCCGCGAGGAAGCTCAGTAGCAGGCCTTTGTGTAGCTTTTCACCAGCAGGCTGCTGAGCGATTCCGGCTCGATGACGGCCTGCAATTTGCCGACCGCCCGTCTGACCGATGCCATGGACGCGGCTTCAGCCTCCGGTCTCGCCGCCGCCACGACCCGCTTGGAGAAATACTCGGGGTCGCTGAGCTCTCTGCTCTCGGAGTCCGTCCGCACGCTGTTGACGACGACGCAAAACGCGTCGAGCGCGGCTCTCTGGGAGGCCGGAAAACCCGACTGGACATAGCCATATGCGTCGTAGGTGACGTTTGACCTGGCGGCATTGCGAAATCCGAGCAGGACTTCGACGTAGGGGCTGTCAGCCTTTGGCCTCTTGGCTTCGGCCACGCGGGGCGCTTGCTCCTGACTTCCGCAGCCGCCGGCCGGCAGGGCGATGGAGGCCACGGCTACCGTCGCCAGCGCTGAGCGAAATTGGCAATTTAATAGGTGAATTTAAATAGTCTAATTAATAAAGACTATGGGTCGCTGCTCGACGAGCTCTCGAGCTGCTCTATGCCGCTGGCGCGCTGGCCGCCGGCCGCCAGCATCAGTTTGAAGTCGTGGGGGCTGGAGGCGTAATCGAGCGCAACTTGCTCGGCGATCTTGCCCTCCATCACGTAGCGCAGCAACGACTGGTCGAAGGTGCGCATGCCGTAGTACTCGCCCTCGGCGATCACCTCGGTGATCTTGCCGGTTTCGTCGGGGTTGAGGATCAGGTCCTGGACACGGCCGGTGACGACGAGGACCTCGGAGGCAGGAACGCGACCCTCCCCGGTGATGTCGGGGACGAGGCGCTGCGCGATCGCCCCTTTCAGGGTCGAGGAGAGCATCACCCGGGCCTGATGTTGGAGGTGGGGCGGGAAGAAATCGATGATCCGGTTGATCGTCTCGGTTGCGTCCAGGGTGTGGACGGTGGAGAGGACGAGGTGGCCGGTCTCGGCCGCGGAGAGCGCCGTGCGCACGGTCTCCTCGTCGCGCATCTCGCCGATCAGGATCACGTCGGGGTCTTGGCGCAGGACGCGGCGCATCGCCCGGGCGAAGCTCTCGGTGTCGGAGCCGACCTCGCGCTGGTTGACGATCGAGCCTTTGTCTTCGTGCAGGTACTCGATCGGGTCCTCGAGCGTGACGATGTGGTGCGCCCGAGTGCGGTTGATGTGGTCGATCATCGCCGCCAGCGTCGTCGACTTGCCCGAGCCCGTGGTGCCGGTGACGAGAATGATCCCGCGCTGCTCCTCGGCCAGGCTGGTGACGACCTCGGGCAGGCCGAGGTCCTCCACCGAGCGAATTTCGAAAGGGATCGCGCGGCAGACGATCGAGGTCGAGCCGCGCTGCTTGAAGACGTTGACCCGGAAGCGCGATAGGCCTGGGACCGCGTAGGAGAAGTCGGCCTCACCGCATTCCTCGAACTCGGTCAGCGAGCGCGCCTCGGCGATGTCATGGAAGGCCTTCTCGGTGGCCGCGCCGCTGAGCGACTCATGGCCCTCCAAGGCCGTCAGCTCACCGTGCAGACGGATAGTCGGCGGTGCAGCCACCTTCACGTGGAGGTCTGAGCCACCCCGCTCGACGAGCGTGCGCAGCGCTGAGTCGATCTCGAACATCCCGGCCTTTATCGGCCGGAATGCCCGCCTTCATTAGGTCGGTCTACTTGCGGCCCTCGACGAAGATCTCGAACTGCGAGGACTTCGGCTTGCGTGCTTTGCCGCTGCCGGCGAAGGTGTTGGCCAGGCGCATGCCGACCGACTCGTAGATCTCAGTCAGCTCCTCGACGGTGTAGAGGCGCTGGCGAAAGGGGATCTCCTCGTATCTCTCGAAGACCTCGCCGATGCGGATCGGCACGGTTGAGCCTTCGATGTAGCGGTTCTCGGCGTTCCAGTGGTGGTCGCTGAGTTCGAGCGTCGACTCACCGACGATCCAGGATTTCAGCGGCAGGTTCTTTTCGGCGTGGAGCACGTTCGGCAGCTGCATCAGGTGCCCGCCGCCCTCGCGCAGAGCGTGTGAGATGACCTCAAAGGTGCGGAAGTTCTCCTCGTCGGTCTCGAAGTAGCCGACAGCGCCGTCGTTGAGGCTTAGCACCAGGTCGAATTCGTCGCGCATTTCGAGCTCGCGCAGGTCGGCTTGCATGAAGGTCACCTCGAGCGCCTGGGCCTCGGCCTCCTGCTCGGCCATCTCGAGCAGATCGGCTGAGATGTCGACGCCGACCACCTCGAAGCCGCGCCGCCGTAGCTCCAGCGAGTGGCGGCCGATGCCGCAGGCGAGGTCGAGCACCCGCTCGCCGCCCTCTGGCCGCAGCATCATGATCGCCCGGTCGACTTCGGCCTCCGTTCGATCCGCCCATGGCATCGCCGCCGTGATCGGCGGGAATCCCGAGCGGTACCAATCGGGCGGGACTTCGACTGCGCTTCCCATCAATCAGAAACTCTATAGCAAGTTTGTCCGAGCCCGCGAAACCGTTGACGTTTCTTGACATTTACGCGCGCGGACGCGTACTCTCCGAGCGGTGGGGAGGAGGCGGCATTGAGGCGGCGCCGAGCGCCGGGTCGAGCGCGGATACCGCTTGCGCGAAGGCTTTTCGACCTCGCCGCCCTGGCTCTGCTCGTTCCCCTGCTGGCCCTGCCCTTCCTGATCGTCGCCGTCGCCGTCTTCCTCGATTCCCCCGGCTCGGTCTTCTTTCGGGCGAGGCGGAGGGGGTACCGCGGTAGCCACTTCGAGATGATCAAGTTCCGCACTATGAGGGTCGACAACGCCGGCCACTCCGTGGCCGGCGCCAACGACAGCCGGATCACGCCGGTCGGCGGCTTCCTGCGGGCGACGCGGCTCGACGAGCTGCCGCAGCTCTGGAACGTGCTGCGTGGCGATATGACCTTGGTCGGGCCCCGCCCCGAGCTGGAGGAGTTCGTCACACTCCACGCCGCCGAATACACCGAGATCCTCGCTGTCCCGCCAGGCATCACCGGTCCGACCCAGTTGCGTTATGCCGGCTTGGAGCCGCACCTGCTCAGTCTCCACGCTGATCCCGAGCGGTTCTACCGCGAGCAGCTGCTCCCCGACAAGGTCAGGCTCGACCTTGAGTACGCTCGCTCGCGCTCCTTTACCGGTGACCTGGGTGTCCTCGGCCGGACTCTGGCCCTGCCCATACTGCTGCAATTTCGGCGACCGGAAGACGAGGGGGACGGTGCCCGGCGGCGCTTCGGCTGGGCCCCGGTCCTTGCCGGCACGATGGCGATTGGCGTGTTGCCCTTGCTCTTTCTCCTGACGCTGGGATCGCCGCGCTAGCGCGGAGGAACGGCGTGCTTCGCGTCGGAATCGCAGGGCTCGGCTACTGGGGCTCTAACATCGCGCGCAATCTGGACGCCCTGCCTGATTGCGAGCTGGCCTGGTGCTGCGACACCGACGCCGGGCGGCGCGAGCGGATGCAGGCCGCATTCCCGCGGACGCGCTTCACCGCCGACCTCGGTGAGATGCTCGCCGACGAGAGCGTCGCCGCGGTCGCCGTGGCGACCCCGGTGCCTACGCATACGGCGCTGGCCGAGCTGACGCTTGCCTCGGGCCGCCACTGCTTCGTCGAGAAGCCGCTGGCCTGCGATGTGGCCTCCGCCGAGCGCCTGGTTGAGTTCGCCGCCGAGCGGGAAAAGGTGCTGATGGTCGGCCACCTGCTCGCCTACCACCCGGCGCTTGTCGCCCTCAAAGAGCTGTGCGAGTGTGGCGAGCTGGGCGAGATCCGCTACGTCTACTCGCAGCGCCTCAACCTGGGCCGCCTGCGCGCCGACGAGAATGCGCTCTGGAGCCTCGGTGCCCACGACGTCTCCGCGATCCTGGCGCTGACCGGTGAGCTGCCGGCGCAGGTCAGCGCCCGTGGCCAGAGCTACGTGCGCGACGGGGTGGAGGACGTCGTCTTCGCCCACCTCAGCTTTGCCGGCGGCCTCGCCGCGCATATCCACGTCTCCTGGCTCGATCCGCGCAAGGAGCGCCGGCTCACGGTCGTCGGCTCGCGGCGGATGGCAACCTTCGACGACATGGAGCCGGAGCGCACGCTGACCGTCTATGACAAGGGGTTCGATCCCGACGCGGCAGCGGAGGGGGACTACGTCGCCCGCTCGGGCGAGCAGCGCAGCCCGGCGATCTCCCGCCGCGAGCCACTGCGGATCGAGCTCGAGCACTTCCTCGAGTGCCTGCGTGGCGGTGTCGCACCGCGCAGCGGCGGGCTCGAGGGCCTACGCGTCGTGCAGGTGCTGGAGGCACTGCAGGAGTCGCTCGACGCGGGCGGAGAAGCGGTCGCGCTCATTCCTCGTGGGGCGCCCGCGTGAGGGAGGCAATGCCTCGTCCCAGCGAGCTGGCGCCGGGACTGCTGTTGGGGGAGGGGGTGCGGATCGGCGACGGGGTGCGGATCGGCGGGCACGTGGTGATCCACAGCGCGGTGGAGATCGGCGACGGGGCGCGGATCGGCGACCATGCTCAGATCCGCGAGCGCGCCCGGATCGGCTCCGGCGCGACCATCGGCAGCTTCGTCTCGGTCGATCCTGACGTCCAGGTGGGCGCTCGGGCCAGCGTGCAGACTCGCTGCTACCTCGCCTGGGGTTCGACAGTCGAGGACGACGTCTTCCTTGGCCCCGGCGTCACCTTGGCCAACGACAACACGATGGGCCGCCACGCCCCCGGCGAGCGGCTGGTTGGACCGACCCTGCGACGTGCCTGTCGGATTGGCGCCGGGGCCGTGATCTGCCCGGAGGTCGAGATCGGCGAAGAGGCCTTTGTCGCGGCCGGGGCCGTCGTCGTGGCGGACGTGGGTGCGCGCACGGTCGTCATGGGGGTGCCGGCGCGTGAGGTGCGCAGGATGCCCGATGAGGACCTGCTGGAGCATTGGCGGTGAGCGCTTCCAGCCGGGCGGTGGCCTCGACGGTGCCGTTGTTCGCCACCCGGGCCGCCCTGGCGCCGCTGCTGGATGAGGTCGCGGCGCGCCAGCGCGCCGTGCTCGAGTCGGGGCGCTACGTGCTCGGCCCGGAGGTCGAGGCCTTCGAGCGCGAGTTTGCCGAGTACGTCGGGGTGCGGCACTGCGTCGGCGTCGCCAACGGCACCGACGCCCTGACGATTGCGCTGCGGGCGATCGGGGTCGGTCCCGGCGACGACGTCGTCGTCCCGGCCCTCACCTTCTACGCGACCGCCGAGGCCGTCGTCAACGCCGGCGCCCGGCCGGTCTTCTGCGACGTTGACCCGCGCAGCTTCGTGATGACCGCTGCAACTGCGGCGCCGGCGATTGGCAAGCGCACCGCAGCGCTGCTCCCCGTCCACCTCTTCGGCAACCCGGCGCCGATCGACGAGCTGCGCGAGCTGGCCGAGACGCACGGACTGCGCTTGCTTGAGGACGCGGCACAAGCGGCGGGTGCGACGTTGCGGGGTCGCCGCGCCGGCTCGCTGGGCGACGCCGCCGCCTTCAGCTTCTTCCCCTCGAAGAACCTCGGCGGCTTCGGAGACGGTGGCGCGATTCTCAGCGATGACGACGAGGTCGCGGCAATTGCCCGCCGGCTGCGTGCCCACGGCTCCGAGGACAAGCGGATTCATACCGAGGTCGGCTACAACTCGCGTCTCGACGAGCTACAGGCGGCGGGGTTGCGGGTCCTGCTGCCCCGGCTCGAGGAATGGACGACGGCCCGGCGCCAGGCCGCGCGGGCCTATGCGGGCGCCGGCCTCGGCGATCTGCTCGAGCTGCCGCGCGAGACCGAGGGGGCGGAGTCCTGCCACCATCTCTACGTCGTGCTCAGCGAGGAACGCGGGCGGCTTGCCAGAGGCTTGGTCGAGGCGCGGGTGGAGTGTCGCGCCTACTACATGACGCCGCTTCACCGTCAGCCGGCACTGCGCGGGTATGCGCCCAAGCACGAGCTTGCGGGCGCCGACCGGGTCGCGGCGACTTCGCTGGCGCTGCCGATGGGACCGGCTTTGGAGGACGAACAGGTCGCCGCCGTGGTTGCGGCTGCCCGCGCGGCGCTGGAGCCGGCCTGAGAGCCTCGCGATGAAGGTCCTCACCGTGGTCGGCAACCGGCCGCAGTTCGTCAAGGCGGCTGCGGTCTCGAGTCACCTCCGGGCGCAAGCCGCTGAGGTCCTCGTCCACACCGGTCAGCACTATGACCGTGAGCTTTCGGCGGTCTTTTTCGAGCAGCTCAGCCTGCCGCCGCCGGAGCTCGAGCTCGGGGTGGGCTCGGGCACGCACGCCGAGCAGACGGGGGAGACGATGGTGCGGCTCGAGCCGGTGGTCGAAGCGGAGCGACCGGACGCGATGCTCGTCTACGGTGACACCAACGCCACCCTCGCCGCCGCACTGGTCGGCGCCAAGCTGCTCGTCCCCCTCGTTCACGTCGAGGCGGGAATGCGCTCCTTCGATCGTGGCATGCCGGAGGAGGTCAACCGCCTCGCCGCCGATCGCCTCGCCGGCCTGCTGCTCTGCTCGACCGAGGGTGCGGTCGCGAACCTCGGCCGCGAGGGCCTCGGCGGGGGGGCGCGGCTGGTCGGCGACGTCATGGCCGACGTCGCCCTCCGCTTCGGCCCGATCGCCGATCGCCGCTCGCGCGCACTGGAGCGCTTCGGCATGCAGCGCGGTGGTTATCTGCTCGTCACCGCCCACCGGGCCGCCAACGTCGACGAGCCGACGGCCTTGGCGCGGCTGGTCGAGCTGTTGAGCGCCGCGGCGGCGTACTTCGGCCCGCTGATCTTTCCCCTCCATCCCCGCACCCGCGCCCGGCTGACCGCCGCCGGTCTCCTGGACGCGCTCGAGCGAACGCCGGGAATCGAAATCTGCGAGCCGCTCGGCTACCTCGACTTCTCCTGCCTTGTGCGCGGCGCCCGCGCTGTGCTGACCGATTCCGGTGGCCTGCAGAAGGAGGCCTATCTCGCCGGGGTGCCCTGCGTGACCCTGCGTGAGGAGACCGAGTGGGTGGAGACGGTCGCGAGCGGCTGGAACCGTTTGGTCGGATTGGACCCCGAGCGGGCACTGTCGGCGCTCGCCGAGCTGACCGAACGTCAGCGTGACTCGCAGCCCGATCCGTTGCTCTACGGCGACGGCAACGCCGGCGCCCGCTGCGTCGACGAGCTCCTCGCCTGGCTCAGTTAGACGTGAAGCGGCGCGAGAGGATGCCTACGGCGACAGCGAGGAGTGCGATCGCGCCGAGCAGGAGGATGCTGGCGGGAATCGAGGTGTTGCCGGTGTCTGCCGTCTCGGCGGCAATGATCCCACCTGCGATCGCCGCACTGCCGGCGCCCCCGGCTGCACCGCCCGCGCTTTGGCCGCGGTCCCCGGCAGCACCTGCGACGTTCGCCGGGCTGCCGCCCTTGGCCCCGGCGGGCGCCACGCCGGGGACCCGCGAGGACGACCCGAAGTTGTTCTCGCTGCGGTAGAGGGAGCCGGATTCGGCCGCTTCCCCGGCGCCTGCGGCGCTGCTGCCAGTGTTGCCCCCAGCTTCGGCCCCGGTGCCGCCGCTGCCCTTGGGGGCTGCGTCGGAGCGCCCCTGTTCGAGCGGCAGCTGGTAGACCGCCCCGGCCGGGCTACCGCTGGGAGGGTCGCCAGGCGCCGAATATGCTGTGAGTGGATGCAGGGACGCGGCGAGCAGCAGGGAACCCAGCAGGTACGCGGCTTTGAATCGGCGCCTCCGAGCCATTCCGTCAAGGATAGTCACGATGCGCCGGATGACGGGGCAGCAGCCGAAGCGATCAGGGCTGCGCCCCTTCTCCTTGCCGGCGTACTCACTCTGGTCGCGTTGTGGTGGGACGGCGCCTTCGATCTGCGTTACTGGGCGCCGCTGACGCTGCTCTGCCTTGCGCTCTTGTTCGTGCTGACGCTCGCCGGAACGCTCTCACTGCCGGGGCATGGAGCGCTCGCCGTGGCCTTGGCAGCGATCTGGGCCTTCGCTGCTTACATGATGCTCTCCGCTGCTTGGTCGGAGAGCGCCGGTGTGGCCTGGGAAGGAGCCGCGCGGGCGATCTTCTACGCGGCCATCTTCACCCTTGCCGTCGCCACGCCCGCTGGTCCACGCGGGCGCGCATGGGTTGGTGCGGGGCTGGTCCTCGGCGTCGTCGCGACCGGCTCGATCAGCGAGGTCCGGCTGCTCGCGGGCGACACCGGCGCCTTCCTCGCCGGCCGCCTCAACGACCCGATCGGCTACCGCAACGGCACGGCCGCGCTCTTCTCCTTCGCCGCCTGGCCCCTGGTCGGCTTCGCCGCCAGGCGCGGCTACGCCTCGGGATTCAGGGCGGCTGCGTTTGCCGCCACGGTGCTGCTGGTCGGACTGGCCTTCCTCACCCAGTCGCGAGGGATGCTGCTCGGGCTCGCCTGCGGCGGCATCGTCTCGCTCGCGATCGGGCCCGACCGTCTGCGGCGCTCCTGGCTGGCTCTCGCTGTCGTCGCAGTCATCGCGCTTGGCTCGGGTGCCCTGTTGGCGCCCTATCACGGCTCCGCCTCCGGCACTGGTGCGGCCGCTGCCGCCGACATCCGCCACGCCGGCGCGGCGCTGGCGCTTCTCTGCGCCGGCTCCTTCCTCGCCGCTCTCTTCACCTTCGTCTTCGACAACGGGCTGCGCTCGCCCGAGCCGGCACGCGGCGTGCGTGTCGTCGCCGCGGGGAGCCTGATTGTGCTGGTCTCGGCACTCGCCGTCGGCGCCCTCGCCAGGGCCGGCAACCCGGTCGGCTACGCGGAAGGAAAGTGGGACGAATTCACCCAGGTCGAAGCGAGCACCACCGCCGGCACCAGGTACGGCAGCGTGGGCGGGCCGCGCTACGACATCTGGCGGGTTGCCCTCGACCAGTTCGGCGAAGCTCCGCTCGCCGGCGCCGGCGAGGGCAGCTTCCGTTTCGCCTACTACCGGGAGCGCCGCACCGACCGCAACCTCGCCGACGCCCACAGCCTGCCGCTGCAACTGTTGGCGGAGACCGGATTGATCGGTGCGGGCCTGTTCGGCTTGTGGCTGGCTGCCCTTGCGTTCGCGATCGCCGGCCGGTCTCGCCTCGCCGCACCCCGCGAGCGCGCCGCGATCGCCGGGCTGGCCGCGGCGGGAACTGTCGTGATCGCCCAGTCCGGCGTCGACTGGTTGTGGTTGATCCCCGCTCTCTTCGGGCTCGCAGTGCTGGCGCTCGGATTGGCGGCCCGCGGTGAGGACGACGACGAGGGGCCGTTGCCACGGAGCGTGGCTTCCCGGGCGGCGGTCGGCTTGGTGCTCGCCGCCGCGATCCTCAGCGTCGGAACGCTCTTCCTCTCCGGCATCTACGTGCGCAAGGCGCGCCAGCAGGCCCTCTCCTCCCCGCGGGCGTCACTGGCCGCCGCGCGCACGGCGGCGAGCCTCGATCCGGTCTCGGTGACGCCGCTCTACCTGCAGGCGGCGGCGCTCGAGAGCGAGGGGAATCGCGACGCTGCCCGCGGCGAGTTGCTCGACGCGCTCGACCTCGAGCAGGACAACTTCGTAACCCTCGGGTTGTTGGCCGATCTGGAAGTTCGAGCCGGTAACGAAGCCGTCGCCCGCCGCTACTATCGTCGCGCCCTGGCCCTCAATCCACTCGATACAGGACTACAGAAGCTGAGTCGGGGAGAAGACTCATGACCAACAAAAGCCCGCCGACGGGCCTAAAAGCGAACTCCGGCTTCGCTTTTAGGCCCGTCGGCGGGCTTTTGGGGGTGCTCTTTTGCCTTCTCGTCGCCGGGGTGCTTGCCGCCCCCGCCCAGGCAAGCGGGGTCAAGGCGATTTGGGGCCCAACCGAACTGGAAGCCGGTAGCGCCGCTTGCCCCTCCAACGGTCAGCCGTGTTCGGCCTTCCCGACTTACAGCCGCCTCGGGGTGGACGTGTTCCAGTACCAGATCCACTGGGATGAAGTTGCACCCACCCGGCCCAAGCACCCACGCGATCCGGACGACCCCGCCTACCACTGGGGCGAAGTCGACCGCGTGGCCGCGGAAGCGGAGCGTTACGGGATCCGCCTGGCAATCCTGATTCAGCGCGCGCCGAGCTGGGCGAACGGCGGCCGTTCGCCGATCTGGGCGCCGCGCGACCCAAGCGACTTCGCCGATTTTGCCTACGCCGCCGGCCGCCGCCTGCCGAGCGTCCACATGTGGATGATCTGGGGCGAGCCGGCGCGGGGGGAAAACTTCCTGCCGATGCACGCCGGCAACCCGGCCGGTCCGCGCCTCTACGCGCGGATACTCGACGCCTCCTACGGCGCCCTGAAGGCGGCCTCGCCCGGCAACATCGTCGTGGGGGGGATGACGCTGAACGGGGGAACGGTGCGGCCGACCCTCTTCCTGCGTTGGATGAAGCTGCCTAACGGCCGGCCACCGCGCATGGACCTGTGGGGCCACAACCCCTTCGACGGCCGCTTCCCCAACCTCGCCGACGACCCGATCGGCCGCTTCCGCGGCTTCAACGACATCGACACCTTCTACCGCGAAATCCGTGCCACCTACCGCCAGGGCCATCGCAAGGTGCCGCGCCTATGGCTTTCGGAGTGGACGGTGATCTCCGACAAACCGAGCAGGATCTTCGTCCACTTCTATGTCACCGCCCCCGAACAGGCGCGCTGGCTGCAGGCGGCCTTCGCGATCGCCCGCCGGACCCCCTACGTGGCCGGCCTGGGTTGGTTCACCCTGCTCGACGAGCCGCCCGCCTCAGGCAGCGCCGACTGGGGCCTGATGCGCTCCGACGGGACGCCAAAGCCCTCCTTCGCTGCCTACATGCATGCCCCGTAGACACTCGCCTCAGGCGGAGGCGAGTAGGTCGTGCCAGCGATGCAGCCAGGCTTTGCGGCCGAAGTCGCGCTCGGCGGCGTGGCGGCCCGCAGCGCCCATCGCCGCACGGCGAGCCGGGTCTGCCGCGAGTGCGGTCAACGCCGCGGCGAGGGCGCGGGGATCCTCCGGCGGGACGACGACGCCGCAGGACTCGGCCTCGACCAGCCGGGCCGCCTCGCCGCGGGCCGCGAGCAGGACCGGCCGGCCGGCGGCCATCGCCTCCAGTAGCTTGGTCGGCAGGGCGCCTTCGAAGATCGGCAGGTCACGCAGCATCACCACGGCGACGTCGCTCTCGGCATAGAGCGAGGGGATGCGTTCGGCGGGGACGGCGCCGAGCATCCGCACGCCGGACGGGCCCCTCCTGGCGAGCCGCGCGCGCAGCGCCGGCGCCTCCGCTCCGTCGCCGGCGATCGTCACCCCAAGGTCGGTGCCGGCGCCGCGCTGAATCTCTTCGGCCGCGTCGATCAGGGTGCCGAGGCCGTGGGCCAGGCCCACCGTGCCGGCATAGAGGACGCGCAGCGACGACCCCCCGTTCACACTCTGCCCGCCGTTGCTCGCCGCCCGCTCCGCCCCCGCCGCGGTGGGGTCGAAGCGGGAAAGGTCGACCGCGGGGCGCACCAAGGCCGCCTTGCCGGCCGACTCGGCGCGCCCGCGGAGCTCCCCGAAGATGCCCTCGGTCGGACAGGCGATCGCCGCTGCCTCGCGATAGGCCGCACGCTCCAGTCGCTGTGCTGCGGCGATCGCTCGTGGCGAGCTCAGCGTTCCCATCTCGACCGCGGAGTCGGGCCACAGGTCGGCGACGTTGAGCACCAGCCTGGCCCGCTTGGCCCGCGCGTAGGCGATCGCGGCGCCGGCCAGTATCAGGGGTGGCGTCTCGACCAGGAGCACGTCGACCGGTCCGCCGGCGGGCGCCGCGGCGAGGGCGGCTGACGCCAGCGAGGCATGGTTGGCGAGCCGCCGCGCAAAACCGCGATTCGGCGCCGGGTAGACCCAGCTGCGCATGATCCGAACCCCGTCCTCCTGCTCGACCTGCAGTGGCCGGTTGCGGTAGGGCGGCTTGATCTCACCGTCCGGGTAGTGGGGAAAGCCGGTGTGGACGGTCACCTCCGCGCCTGCCCGAGCCAGGCCGTGGGCCAGTGCGGCGAGGCGGGTCTGAGGGGCGCCGACCTCTGGCGGGTAGTAGTGGGTGAGGATGCGCAGCCTCATCGGCCGAGCGCGTCGTAGACGGCCAGCAGGCTTTGCTTCTCCCGCTCCCAGCTCAACTCTGTGGCGGCCCTCGCGAGCCGCTCCCTCAGCCCCTCGTCGTTCTGCTGCGCGAGCGCCGTGCGCAGCGCCACGGCGACGCTCTCGGGGTCGGCGCCGTCGGCGCACCAGCCGATTCCGTGGGCCCGTACCAGCCGGGACGCTTCCGGCAGGTCGCTGACCACGACGGGCAGGCCGGCGGCGACGTACTCGAACAGCTTGTTGGGCAGAGCGAGTCGGTGGTTCTCGCAGCTGTCGGCCAACAGCGAGACGCCGACGTCCGCCTGCGCCGTGTAGGACAGCAACGCCTCGGGTGGAACCGGGCCGAGGAAGTGGCTGCGATCGGCAGCGCCGGATTCGCCGGCAATCCTCCGCATGCGCGTCGCGTATGGACCCTCGGCGCCCAGGTAGAGAAGGTGTGCTTCGGGGAGAAGATCGAGTGCGCGCAGCAGGACCTCGCAGCCGCGGCCGGCGGCGACCGCGCCCTGGTGCAGGACGAGCGGTGCGTCGCCGATCCCCAGGGCGCGGCGAAGGTCGGGCGCCGGGGCCGCATCGGGGGGTGGCAGGTCGGGCAGGTTGCGGATCACCGCCGGCGGGCGGCGCAGGCGATAACGCTCGCTCAGCCTCGCGGCGATTCCGTCCGAGACGGCGATCACCGCGTCCGCCCGCGGCGCTCCCAGGCGCTCGGCGCCGGCGACGACCGCGGGCCAGGCACCGCCGCGGTAGGGCACGCCGGTGGCCAGCTCGTGCGAGTCGTAGACGAGCCGCGAGCCGCAGCGGCGGGCGGCCAGCAGCCCGGGCAGCAGCATCGCCGCGTCGTGGGCATGGATCGCGTCGGGCCAGGTCGCGGCGGCGCGCAGCGCCAGGCGAGTCGCCTCGGCTCCCAGCCGCGCGGCGTGGGGTAACCGCTCCCGGCCGCGACGCAGCGTCGCCGGCGTCAGGGCATATGGCAGTCCAGGCAGCTCACGCTCCGCGGACGGCGGCAGATGTACGACGGTCACCTCGTGCCCGGCGCCCGCCAGCGCGCCCGCCTCGCGCCGCACCCGCGAGTCGTGGGCGATGTCCTTGTGCAGGAGCATGCAGATCCGCATCGTCGTGCGATCCGGCGGCTGCCTGTCGGCGGGCGGAGCGGAGGCCTCAGCCGGCGACCGCACTGGGGCTCCGCGCCGCGGTGTCGCCGGCCGGCTCCTCACGCTCGGTTGTCGCAGCCTGGAGCGCTGCCTCGATCACCAGCCCCTGTTGCCACTCCTCCATGTGGGGGAAGATCGGCAGCGATACCGCACGCGCGGCGAAGGCTTCGGACAGGGGCAGCGCCGCTGCCGAGTGGCCGTAGGCCGGGCTGGTGTGCAGAGGGGGGAAGTGGATGCTGGTCTCGACGCCGCGCGCCGAGAGATGCTCGCGGAATGCCGGCCGGTCGATCTCCTCGCCGAGCACGACTGCGAAGACGCAGTGGCTGGCCCGTTCGCCGGCCGGCGGGGGTGTGAGCAGGGTCAGCCCCTCGGCGCCGGCGAAGGCGGCGCGGTAGGTCGTGTCGACCTCGGCCCGGCGACGGTTGTCCTCGTCGAGCCGGCGCAGGCGGGCGTTGGCCAGCGCCGCCCGCGGATCGTCGATCCGGTAGTTGAAGCCGACCTCTTCGACCGTGTACTCGGGCGCGGCAGCGCGGCGGCGCTCCCAGGTCGAAGCACTGATGCCGTGCCAGCGCAGGGCGCGGGCGCGGCGGGCGACCTCGTCGTCGTCAGTGAGCAGCATCCCTCCCTCGCCGATGCCGAGGTTCTTGCTGGCCGAGAAGCTGAGCGCACCGGCCAGGCCGAAGGTGCCGACGTGGCGGCCGTCCTGCCAGGACCCGCTGGCGTGGGCGGCATCCTCGATCAGCACCAGGCCGCGTCGCTCGGCCAGCTCGGCCAGCTCGGCCAGCTCGCCAGGATGGCCGCCGTAGGACATCGCGACGATCGCCTTCGTGCTCGGCTCGATCAGTGCCTCGGCCACCCTGGCCGACAGCCACGGTCGCTCGATCGCGGCCACCTCGGCGAAGCGGGGAGTGGCGCCGGTACAGGCGATCGCGTTCACAGTCGCGGCGAAGGCGAGCGAGGGAACGATCACCGTGTCGCCCGGCCCGAGGCCCGCGGCGACGCAGGCGATGTGCAGCGCCGCGCTGCAGCTGGAGACGGCAATCGCCTGCTCGGCGCCGGTGTAGGCGCACATCGACTCCTCGAGCTCGGCGGTGCGCGGGCCCATGCAGAGCCAGCCGGAACGGTAGGCGTCCATCGCCTCGCTCAGCTCGGACTCGAGCAGAAGCGGCGAAGCAAGTGGCACCCGACGATCCGCGGTCGCCTGCCCAGAGCTCGGAGCCGAGCCATTGTTTCCCACGAAAACTGCCCCTCCCCGCATTGGAACTTGAAGGTAGTCTAAAGGGTATCTTGGGGTACCGGGGAAGATGGATATGCGCTCGTGTCGCCGGCGAGGCGCTCGACGTCGGCTGTGCCGGGGGGGAAGTCGCCGAGCAGCTCGAGCGGGAGGGACATCGGATCGTCACGGTGGAGCCCGAGCGTGCCGGCGCTCTGCCCTTCGAGGCCGAGAGCTTCGACACTGTCCTGCTCGGCGCATTCATCGCGGAGTGGGCAAGTCGAGAGCGGCCGATAGTCGAGGCGCGCCGGGTGCTGCGACCGGGTGGGCGGCTGCTCGTCGCCGTGCCATATCCCGCTGCGGGAGGGGACGGGGGTGGGATCTCGCTAGAGGCGCTGCTGGCCGAGCTGACTGAGTTCGCGGTGAAGGAGATCGAGGCCGTGGAGGGGCAGCTTTGCCTGCTGGCCGACCGGGTTGTGGGCAGGAATCGGGCGGCGGCCTGGCGCCGTGCACTGGAGGTCTCTGAGGAGTGCCTGGTCGAGCGCAATCAGGTGATCGACGATCTGACCGCTTCCGTGACCGAGCTCGAGGCGAGCCGCGAACGCGAGGAACGCGCCCGCGGCGACGTTGTCCGTCTGGAGACGGCGCTGGCTGCCGCCACGCACCAGCGCGACCTCGAAGGGGAGAAGGCGCGGCTGGCCAGCGACGGCGTGACCGAGCTGGAACGACGGCTGGAGGGCCTACGCCACGAGCATGAGCGGGGGCTGGCCGAGGTCGACCTGAGACGCAAGAGCATCGAGGAGATGCAGCGCGAGCTGACCGAGACGCGGCAGAAGTTGGGGGAGAGCGAGCGAAAGCTGGTCTTGCATGACCTTGATCTCGCGGCGCGCATACGTGAGCTCAGCCAGGCCGGCGAGGACCTGAAGACCGCCCAGCTCGGGATCGAGTCCCGCGAGCGCAAGCTCGCTCTCAGCGAGACTCGGCTGGAGAAGGCCCGACAGCGGGCCGAGCAGTTCCGCGGCTCGCTTGTCGCCATCCGCGAGGGCCGCTCCTACCGGCTGATGCGGATCCTCTGGCGTCTGCGCCGGCCGTTCCGGCGCGCATCCCGGGAGGAGAGCGTCGAGGCGCCCGCCGGCGAGGACGCCGACCCGGCGCCCCCAGTCACAGAGGCTTCTCCGTCTGCCCCGGCACCGGCAGGGCCGCCGTTAGCGGCCACCGAGCGCAAACCTCCAATGCGGCCTACGGGCACGCGCCTTCGCGTCGTCTCGATTCTCGACGAGATGTCGCAGGCCTGTTTTGCACCGGATTGCGAGCTGGTTCCGCTAAGTCTTAAAGGCTGGGCCGAGCAGCTCGACGAGACCCAGCCCGATCTGCTGCTGGTCGAGTCGGCTTGGAACGCCAACAGCGGCGAGTGGCAGTACCGGATCGCCCAGTATCCGCGCGCGGACCTTGCCGGCCTGCCGGCTCTGCGTGCTCTCATCGACGGCTGCCGCGAGCGCGGCATCCCGACGGCCTTCTGGAACAAGGAGGACCCGGTTCACCTCGACCGTTTCTTCGAGGCGGCCGGGCTCTTTGACCATGTCTTCACCACCGACATCGGCTGCGTCGAGCGCTACCGCGCCCTGCCAGGTAAGCGCACGGTGACGCCGCTGCCTTTTGCTGCCCAGCCGCGCATCCACAATCCCATTGCCGCTGTCCCCGAGCGTAGTGCTTCACCCTGCTTCGCCGGTGCCTGGTACCGCGATCGTCACCTCGATAGGCGCTTGGCGCTGGAGGCACTGCTCGACGCCGCCCGTCCCTATGGCCTCGTCATCTACGACCGCCGTTTCGGTGCCGACGATGACGCCTTCGGCTTCCCCGAGCGCTTCGCGCCGCACGTTCTCGGCAAGCTGCCCTACGAGCGCATCCTCGATGTCTACAAGAGCCATCGCGTCTTCCTCAACGCCAACTCGGTGGTCGACTCGGCGACGATGTGCTCGCGCCGCGTCTTCGAGCTGGCTGCCTGCGACACGGCGATCGTCAGCACGCCCGGCGCCGCCCTGGCGGCGCTGCTCGGCGAGGGGATGGTGGAGGAGGCGGGGGACGAGGCAAGCGCCGCGGCCGCGCTCGAGCGCCTGCTCGGCGACGAGGCGGAGCGCAAGCGCCGCACTCGCACCGCCCGCCGCGTCGTCTTCACTGAGCACACCTACGCCGAGCGGTTGGCGAAGATCGCTGAGGTCGCCGGGCTCGGCGCCTCCTCGCTGCGGCGAGAGCCCTTCGTGGTTGGCGGTAGATCGTCGAACGGCAATGTGCCCAATGGTGCCGATCCCATCTCCAATGGCCCAAAAGACCGCCATCCGTGGCGATTGGCGCTGACGCCGGGCGCCACCCTCTCCGAGTCGGCGCTGGCCGACCTGGCTGCGGGCGCAGCCTTCGCCGATGCCGACGTCATCGGCGCCAGCCCGGAGAGAAACGGCGACCCGGCAGTCGAACACCGCTACGTCGCCGACTTGGACCCTCGTGCCCTCCTCCTGCGCCGCGAGCTGGTCGAGTCCCGCGGTTGCCCCAGCGGTTCTCCCGAGCAAGTGCGAGCCCAGCTACGCCAGTGGAGCGATGAAGGCATCCGCCTTTACGCCGCCGACGCCGACCTGTTGCCGAGTCGGAAGGTCCCTCCAGTCGCGATCGGCGCACGATGAGCACTGCGTCGTGCCGCATCGCGGTCTACGGGGAGATCGATCCGAACCTGGTCGACGGATCTTCGGTTTGGCTGCAGTCGATTTGCCAGGTGCTCGCCTCGCTCGATGGGGTTGAGGTGACGCTGCTGCTGCGGCGTCCGCTTGAGCCCGAGCGGCGCTTCCTGCTCGAGTCACTGGACCTGAATGACGCCGTTGAGCTGGTCGATGGAAGGGAGCCGCGGCTGCTTGGGGCGGCGGAGGCACTCGATCTGCTGGAGGGTTTGGATCGCGAGCGTCGGTTTGACCTAGTCCTGCTGCGTGGCCAGGCGGTACTTGCAGAGGCTGCGGGCCGTGACGGGTTTGACGGCCGTCTTTGGTCCTACGCGATGACCGGGCGCGGCATGGCTGAGGAGACGCTGCGAGCGCTCGGTTCGCGGAGCAGTCGTCTTCTCTGCCAAACCGAGGCGGTGGCCGCCGAGCTGCGAGAGATCGTCCCCGAGGCGAACGAGTCGGTCCTGGTCCTGCCGCCGATGATCCCCGACGCCCGGCCGCTCCCCGAGCGCGATTCGGTGAAGAGGGGAGAGGGCCCGTTGCGCTTGGTCTACTCCGGCAAGCTCGCCCCCGAGTACTGCTGGCTGGAGACGGTCGAGGCATTCCGCACGCTACGTGAGGCGCAGCCCGGCGCGGAGCTGCATGTGCTTGGCGACAAGGTCCACCGGCCTGCGGACCGCCCCGAGTTCTACGAGAGCGCGATGCGGGCGCTACACGAGACCGACGGGCTGCGCTGGCACGGCGCCGTGCAGCGCACGGCCGTACACGACGTCCTCTCCGAATGCGACCTCGCCCTCTCGATCCGCAACCCCAGCGTCGAGGCCGCCCGCGAGATCTCCACCAAGGTGCTCGAGTACGGCGCCGCCGGCCTGCCTGTGGTGCTCAACCGCGCCCCCGCCTACGAGCGCCTGCTCGGCGAGGATTACCCGCTCTTCGTCGACGGTCCGGCGGAAGCCGCTCGAGTCCTCACCGGCCCCGGCGCGGATCCCGGCGTGCGAGCGGTCACCGCCGAGGCCTGCAACACGGCGAGCCGCGAGTTCACCTTCAGCCGCATCGCCTCCGGCCTCGCCGCCCACCTGCCGTCCGCACCTTCCGCACCGCAACCGACATCGACCACACGGGAGTGGGGTCGAAGTCCGAAGCGCTCCTCGAACGGCGCGGAGCCGGCCACCCGCGTCCTCGTCGCCGGCCACGACCTCAAGTTCCTCGGCCCGATCCGCGAGGCGGTCGCCGCCGCCGGTGCAACTCTCGCCGAGGACGTCTGGCAGAGCCACACCGAGCACGACGAGCGCGCCAGCCGTGCCGCGCTCGAGCAAGCCGATGTGATCCTCTGCGAGTGGTGCCTCGGCAATGCAGTGTGGTACAGCCGCAACAAGCGCCCGGATCAGCGGTTGATCGTGCGCCTCCATCGGACGGAGATCTACACGGACTACCCTGGGAAGGTCGAGATTGCCAACGTCGACCAGTTCGTCTGCGTTGCACAGCACATCGCCGACGAGGCGATTGAACGCTTTGGCTGGGATCGGGGCAAGCTGCGCGTGATTCCCAACAGCATCGACGTCGATCGCTTCCGGCTCCCCAAGGAGGACGGCGCCCGCCACACACTGGGGATGGTTGGCTACGTGCCAAAGCGCAAGCGTCTGGACCAAGCCCTCGACGTGATCGAGGCGCTGAGAAACCGGGACCGACGCTTTCGCCTGCTTTTGCTCGGTAGTCCACCATCGGAATTCGACTGGGTGATCCGCCGCCCCGAAGAGCGTGAATTCTTTCGTAGGTGCTACGCGCGTATCCAGGCAAGCGACATACTGCGTGGCGGGGTCGCTTTCCTTCCGTTTACCCAAGATCTCCCCTCGTTTTTCCAGCAGGTCGGCTTCGTTCTCTCGACCAGCGAGTCTGAGGGGCATCAGGTGGCGCTGGCCGAGGGGGCGGCGTCAGGAGCTGTACCGGTGATACTCGACCGGCCGGGAGCCCTGGATCAGTTCCCTGATCGCTGGATTCATCCGACCGCCGATAGGGCGGCCAACGCGGTGGCCGCCCTATCGGTCGATTGCATGAAAAAAGAATGCCGTGCCGCTACGGCCCACACTCGCCGATGGTCACCCGGCAGAGTGCTGCCCGAGTGGCATAAGTCGATTGCTTTCGGGGTCCGATCTGCGGCGCCCAGGCCATCGGCGTTCGAATCGGTGTGAGCGTGAACACGGTGCTCGAAAACCTGCTGTCATCTGGTCAGTTTTGCCATAAAGGCCAGTCGTTTCCAGTTGCTCACAATACTTCGCCGGATATATGCCGACGCTATGCAAACCTCATCGTCAAGCAGGAGCTCACGCACGCACTGGAGATAGGCACGCTATTCGGCTTCTCCACCCTGTTTTTGGCAGATGCCCTTCAGCAAACCAATGGGTACCTCGACACGATCGACATCCGACATCGCTCTCGAACCTGGAGCAACGGCCAAGAGATCGAGGACATTCACGAAGTCGCTGAAAAGTTCGTCAAAGAAGCTGGTCTGGATAGCAGAGTGGCCTTCCATGCAGGGCATTCCAATCAAGTACTAGCACGCTTAGTCGCTGAAAATAGAAGTTGCGACTTTGCTCTAATTGATGGAAGTCACAAATTTGAGATCGCACTTCTCGACTTTATCGGGGTGGATCGCATGCTCGACGTCGGTGGCTATGTAGCGTTGGATGACATTGGCGGAAACATTTCCGCAAAGGAGGGTCTATCCGGCGGTCCGAATCGGGTACTCGGCGCTGTACTGGCCACTAGTCGCTACAAGATCGACCTGTGGTCGTCCAATGTGGCTGTTTTCCAGAAGATGCGCGATGTCTGAGGTGCCGACACCTACGATGCTGATCGCGACCCGATTTGGCCTGGGAATCAGGGACCCTGCTTGGTTCGATCATCGAATTGCATTGCTGTCCTCGATTACGGCGCCCTCACTGCTCGCCCAAGATGATCAAGGCTTCGAGTGGGCGGTATTTGTGGACTCTGGACTGCCAATGGGCGTACGAGACAAACTTGAGACAGTTCTCGCTCGATTTGAAGGGCGGGCCTATGCGGACTACGGAGGGCACAACGCCAGCAACCTTCTTGCACTCGCAGAAAAGCAAGGACTTGTAGGGGCTGATGGATACGTCTTCACTGGACGGATTGATGACGATGATGCCTGGGACAGGCACACCATCAGCGCAGTTCGTGAGCGAGTCATGTCCTGGCGCAATGAGAATGGCGCGGCGAGTGGCTTCGGTATGACGTTTGAAACGGGGCTCGTGTGGGTTATGTACGACATGATCGATGTAGATCATCTTCAAAAACAAGGAAGTAACATTATCCGTAAGGCGGCCTTGCGCCCATACTCTTATCCATTTACCAGCATAAGCGGCTTCGTCTATTCGCAATTGGCGGATGAATTGACCTCTATATCCACCGGACATCCGGTGTTACCCAAGCTTCTTGCCGAGAAGGGATTCTTCGTAGAGTCCGTCGCTACGGACCGGCCAATGTGGTTGTACTGTCGCCACAAGCAAACTACGTCGCCGATTCGTAGGGCTGCGGAGGTCGACCCGATAAACGTGACGCTTACCCAATTAATGGACCAGTTTGGGGTTGATGCCGCGCAGGTCAGTCAGTACACCACAAGCGCTCATCGCCATAGCTATAGCCGAATAGGGCATTGGGAGCGCCGGAGCGAGCTTAGAACCATGTTGAGGACCGCCAATCGGAAGATTGCCGATCCATTGACCAGCGTCGGCGAAGTTTCGATCCTCGAAAGGGAAAGCGAGCGGCTGTCCAAGGAACTCGAAGACCTGTCCGAGAACGTGATGTGTCAACCGGAAGAAGTTGACAAGCAGGCTGTGAGCGATTAGGCCCGCTCGGCCGGATGGATGATGTCCGCTGTTCGTTGACTTGGATCTATGCGCACCTCGAGTTTGTCGTACTCGCTGAACTCGAAGAGAGTGTGATCTGGAGTGCTGTCGACCGCGGTTACCTCAGAGGCGTGCGTTCCGATTCTCAATGATCCCACCAGGACAGCGTTTGTAGCCCGAGTGCGAAGAGTCGCCGTAGAGATCTCTGTTCGAACACGGTCGGCCGGGTAGGTCCAGCCAAGGCGGTGGGGGAGGTCGACTCCTCGGCGTAGATCGAGCGACCTGTCTTCGGCTGGGTCCGTGAGAGCGGCTGACAACCGCTGAGCGGAGAGAGTAATTCGGGACTCAGTCAAGGTTGCCGTCACTTCAGGCCCGAAATGGAAGTGGCGCACATATTCGTGTGGCTCATCTGCACGTACGTCATCGACAACCACGAGCATATGTCGGGGTCGATATAACAGTAGCCGGCGATGGGCGACACCTTGTTTGCGCAGGGTCCGGTTTTCGACGACGACTACGTACCATTGGCCATTCTGCCCAGCTGCAATCAATCCGCTGCCGTAGGGCGTTGCTTGGCCCCATTGAAAGTCAAGATCGTCAACGGTCAAAACGTTGTGGGCGGCCGCAGAGCGTGCATAGATACGATCCGGCTCGTTCTCGTAATAGCCCCAGCGGCCAGCGTCGCCGAGGACCGTCACGCCATTCTCGACAAGCAGGAAACCCGTTTCGTCAGACTGCTTGTGTGCAGCGCTGTGATGGGCGGCACTTAACGCGAGGTAGCTATCGCCGTCCCGAACGAAGGCTTGGCCAGTATTGGGCAATACCTTCAGGCCATGTAGCTCGGATGTGGCGCTACACGCCCACCGGGGCGCTGGCATGTCATCGGTGTCGCCCAGTTGCGCCATCCGATTTGCGGGCGTCACATGCCACCGCGAAGTTGCCACCAAGCGAGCGTGAAGCTCATCGAGGTCGTCCAGCTCGGGCATGTTCCTGGCCAAGCGCGAGACGAGCGACGTAATTGAGAATTGATAGCTACTCGAGTGCTCTAGATGGCCGCCCTCGCTTGTGCAGATCGTTTCACCAAGCGTTGAACGCAAACGCTCCAAGGCCAGTGTTCTCCATCTGGGGGCGGAAGGAAGCAGCGGCAGTTGTTGTGAGAGTAGATAAAGGCCCTCATCCTGATACAGGCCATGATTATGCTGTGCAGAGTAGTTGTGCTGTGAGGCGAGTTCGGTGCCGTGACGCAGTGCTGTGTCGAGGAGGAGCGAGGCGTCTGCGTCCGTAAGCATCTCCTCTACGAGGCACGCGCGCAGTGCGTAGGCGATATAGGGAGATCGCAGTCCAACCGCCATGTCGTACCACGCGAACTCATTGTGAGTCTCGGTCTGTCTATGTGCTGCACCCCAATCCAGGATTAGATCACGGGCTACGGCCAAGGCATCTCTGTCACCGGACTCGGCATGAGCGAGCAAAAGAGGCGCGAGCCAGGAGAGCGTATTCAGCTGGAAGCGCCATGAGCGACTGAGGAACGGATCCTGCGACCAGTCGACTGGTGGGCGGAGGGTCACCGATCGGTTCCATACGACAAACCGACCAGTGCGCAGCTCTGGAACCGTTGGCCTTCGAGTATTGCCCCCGACAAGATGGGCTTGCGGTCTTCCAAGCTCTCGCAGCTGGGCGATCTGATCCCGTGCGACTCGGTCCGAGTTGTTCTTAGGGGTCATGTGATCCACGGTCGCAGCCCACTCAACGAATTACGCTGGCATAGACTGTGTAGCACGTTGGTGACTAGGAGTTGGATATCGACGAGCGTTTGAAGCACAGGGATCAATTGCCTGAAAGCTCATTCGAGACCGAACTAAGGCCACGTGGGTCTCTTGCGGTGTCTGAGGCGCGCGAACTTCTTGTTGCTCGACGAATTCGAGGCGCATTTGAGACCGATGGGCGACTTTCCAAGGACACTATTCGACTTTGGGGAGAAGGACAGGCTCCCCCGGACACGACCCCGGACAGGTTGCCTAACCTAGATGTGGTGCAGGTCTACGAGGGCGAGGTAATTTGGGGTGGCTCGATCATGGGTCACTTTGGCCACTTCCTCACCGAGTCGGTCTCCCGGCTTTGGCCGTTGCTCCCGGGCTCTGAGCTGGAGGGCCTGCCGGTCGTATTCGTCACGCCGTTTGAGATGCCTTTCGTCCATGAGTGGCTTACGGCATTTGGCGCTCAGGTCGTAACTCTGCCGAAAGCAGGCCTGGTTCGCTTCAAGAGAGTATTTGTGCCCGAACCGGCGTGGCGCCTCAACACGTGGATCGCTCCGGAGATCCGAGATATTCATCTGCATGCGCGTCGAGGCTTAGAGGTTAAGCCGGTCTCTCGATCCGAGGTCTTATGGCTGAGTAGATTTGAGCTTGAGCGAAAACGTGTGCCCTATGACGAAGGTCTGCTTGAGTGGCTCTTGGGCCGGCACGTAGCAGTTATCAACCCCCAAGCAATGACTCTTGCCGAGCAAGTCGCTGCGATCGAAGGCAGTACCGTAGTGGCGGGTCTTGTCGGAAGTGCCTTTCATTCGATCCTAATGGCTTCGGAAGCTCCTGGTTGCGTCTATATGTGTGCGGCGAAGGTTCAATCGGCGCATGTTGCGCAGAGCCGCCTTTTGGGCTCAAGTGCCACTTTTGTGCAGGCGCTAGCTGCTGTGGGGGCGAGGCCTCGCGAAGGTGCGAGGTTTCCAGCCGGATACCGTCTGCTGATTCCCGAGATCCTTCGGGTGCTCGGAGAGACGGCGATCCCAGCATTGCTCGAGGATCCAAAGCTCGCGGCCCTCGCCAACTCCAAACGTCTCTCGGAGACAGCTACTCAGGCCGACCAGGGCGACATGGAAACCGCAGTGACCGAGGTGTTACTGGACCCGATTTCGGTTGCAGCCAGAATGAAGCTCGGGACGCTGTTCGAGGCGAGAGGTTTCAATCGCCACGCACAAGAGCAGTACGCCGCGGTTGCTGATTTGACCGACAACTAAGCTGCGCCCCCTTGAGCCGCTTGAGTCTGGTGCTCAGACAAGAACTTACAATTTTCCCTTGATTACCAGGCTCGTACCGTATAGGAATGGGGCGATGGAAGACCACCATGGCAAGGGGGCTGGGATGTTCGACGCCGCAGGCAACGACTCAGGGGATCTGGCAAGTGAAGGTGTGGCTTGCCGCGAGAGCGCGCGCATGCACCTCCTCACATTCTTCGGTACTGCCCTCGCGATCTTTTTTGTGACCGCTGCTTTTGCCCACGCCAGCGAACCAACCTCCGTCACCACCCGCGAGCTCGACACCGGCCCGTCCTCAGAGCTCATTTCCAGCCTGCCCATCACGGCCGGTGGGGAATCCAAAGCCGTCTACTCGTTGCAGATCCCCTCGATTCAGATCGGTGAGACCCTGCGTGCGACGGGTAACGTCGAACTCACCGGGGCCCACTCCTATGGCTCTGCTGTCTCAGCGCGCCTGCTTTTGGTCACCAATCCTTCCGAAACGACCGGCACGGAAATGACCAAGTGGACGACCGTCACGATGACCTCATCGATGTCCCGGCTGACGTTGCCGATCAACGGCGCCTATAACGCCAGTTCCGAACTGGGGGCCCGCTACCTCAAGCTCGAAGTTAAAGCGGCGTCCAGCGAAGCAAAATCGGGCGACATCCTGTCCGTCGTGCCCAATTCTGGTCGCCTGGCGGTGACCCGCTATGCACCGGCGGCGGGGCCAACCTCGCTGCCGACCGACAAGCTCAGCCACTTGTCGAACCTGTCTCCGAACAGATCTCGAGCATTCCGGTGGACTCCGGGTGGCGAGTGGCTCTCTCCCGCAAAGTGAGCGAACTCTCAGCAGAAGACCTCTTGGAGATCGCCGCGCAACTGGGAGTGGAAAACCCCAATAGCACCGCCGGCACCGCGGTGAAGCTGGAAGCCAAGATCACTCGAGCCACGTCTGCGACGGATACCGGCGGAACGTGGGTGGTGGAGCCGACCATCGATCGACTGGGCTCAAACACGAAATACGCACGGATCGTGGATGGCAGCGAGGCCGAACAGGTCGTCACTCCGACCAGCAAATACATAAACCTTTCAGTTCGGGCTGTTCCCGTGGAAGGCTCGCCAAAAGCCCTTAATGTCATCGCGGGGAGTGGGGCCCTGAGCGTGCTGCGTTACATGCCCGACCCCGGCAACGCCGGTAATCCCACGCTGGAGGGGACCGACGAGGTCACCGGCTGGGACGACGTCATCGACAAAAGCAGTGTCCCGTTCGCTGGGGAAGGGAAATCGCCGGTTGTCGTCAACAGCGCCACGCTCTACGAACTGCGCAAAGGCGAGGTCATTCGCGGGCAAGGACTCCTGGCCGTGGATCTAAACAGCGGTGAATCTGCGCCGGTGGAAACCGAACTCATCGTGGCCGAAAGCAAAACCGCGACGACCGGAGAAACGGTGGTACCCCGAACCGGAGACACTGTCTCCACCGCCCAGCAGGTCCATACCATCTTCAAGGAAGGGACCTACGTGGTTCCCAAAGCGCCGAACGACGGCGGAGTCAGGTACCTCAACCTCGTTGCTTACGCGAACCGCGTGCCAGGTAAATCAGGCGAGGAACTCAAAGTGACGAATGCTTCGGTTGCCTTTGCTCGCTCGAAGCCCACGAGCCCATTCAGTGCCGACTTCGAGGACGGATTGCTCGATCAATTTTACAATTTCGGCCATAAAGACAGCATCACCTCGAATCAAGCGCGCGAAGGATCCAAGGCGCTACAGGTCGATGTTGACTCGACGAGCTGGTCGGAAACGGACAAAGGACAAGATCCGACGGAATCAATTCGTCGTGCTGAGTTGACTTCGCCCGATAGGTATGCTGCCGGAGGGTTTGCCGGAGAGGATCGTTGGTATGGCTTCTCGGTTTACTTCCCGGAAAGCTTCAAAGTTCCCTCTGTCGGAGGCTCCTACTTTGACGGCAAGCTCGATGAGGTCCGCCTCTACAACCAGGCGTTGACTCAAGCCCAAGTCGAATCGGACCGCGACGGCAAATACGGTTCTGGTCCGACCCCTGTGGCCGCTTATTCGTTCAACGAGGACGAAGGGGTGATAGTCCACGATACGGCCGGAAGTCACAACGGGACAATCGAAGGTGCGGATTGGACGGCCAGCGGCAAGTATGGCTCAGCCTTGGACTTCAATGGCGTTAAGGACTTGGTTAGGGTGGCCGATGCCAGTGAACTCGATTTGACCAAAACGTTCACCCTTGAGAGCTGGGTCAATCCTGAATCCACCCGCTTTGTGAGCCCAGCGATTTCTAAGACCGAAGGGCAAAACTACTCGGGGTACTTGCTTAATGGAAGTACGTCCTTCCCTGGGGGAGCAGCGTACAATGCCGGCAAATCGGCTCAGGCAATCTCCTCGTTGGAACTGCCGGTCAAAACGTGGTCGCACCTTGCGGTAACTTCCGATGGCACCAACCTGAGTGTCTATGTCAACGGTGAACTGAGAAAAACGGTTTCGGCGATCGAAGCCGCTCCGACCAGCGCCGACCTGATGATTGGAACCAGCGAGTACAAACCCGGAACCGCTGGCACGTGGAATATATTTTCTCAATTGCATCATGGCGATACTGGCCTTGATTGTGCGACGAGCCTTGCGCCCCCGATTTCGTTCAACGCTCGCTACTGGAAAGCGAATGGCCATACCAACCCCGGTGAATCGCAAACGGCCACGCCGGTTGACGGCAACTACCTTGAAGTCGAGTTCAACGGGGGTGAGATCACGAGCGTCAATGGCGGTGAATGCAACAAAATCGTTAAACCCACGCAGGCCTATGTCATAGCGCCTCTGCAGCGAGGACAGTGGTATGACTTCGTGTTGCACACGAGATGGACGACCGAAGAAGGCGGTCCGGGGAAATCTGTGTCGGCAGTGTGGATGAACGGCAAGCAGGTGTTGGGCAACCAGACGACCCCGATCCATGTGCCAACGTTGTTTTGGCATGGGAATCCTGCCGTTCATAATACGGAAGTCGGTTGGTCTTTCGGTCTCTATAGGGGTCCGTCAGCTGAAGACCCAACCACTCGCCATTTCTTGGACTCGTTTAGAACGGGGGAAAGCTACGCCCAAGTCGCGCCCAAAACGCATGCCCCAAAGATCGAGGTCGAAAGCTACTCCGCGGTACTCAAAGGCGGGGGTTTGAATGCCTTCACGACCTCCAAAGGTGCCTTCAGCTGCAAAGAAAGCGGCCTGCAGGGGACCATCGGCAGCGCGAGTCGTCAGCTGGCGCTTGCCGCTGAATATGACAAATGCACTGCCACCGCCTCGAATTACTTCTCGACCGTGACGATGAATAGTTGTCATTACAACCTCGGGATGAAGAATGCCGCCCCGCCTTATGTCGGCACCCTTGGCGTCGCCTGCGAAAAAGGAGGGGATGTAATCGACTACAAGTACTTCACGAGTAGCGGTGGCACGCTGCTCTGCGATGCGAAGATCGGCCCCCAGGCGGGCCTCGAAGGCATCGCGCTCTCGAATACCGGCGAAGGGGCTAAACGTGGCGTCGGCATCGCGGCCGAAGTCAAAGGCGTCAAATACGAACTAAACGGCGGATTGTCATGCAGCACGCCCGAAGTCCGCACCGACGGCGTGATCTCGGGCGCGGCGACGCTCTTGGGCGCGGACGAAAAAGGGGCGCAGATCGGCGCTTGGCTGGCGGGCGAACCTTAGGAGGGCTCGGAGGCGGCGATGCCGGCACGCTCCGCGACCCAGCCGCTGCCGAAACCTTTACGGTGCAATCATGTCTGTTGTGTTAGAGCGCTGGAACGACGACAAGATGGACGCCCTGAGCGAGAAGGTCGACGGGCTTGGTGGGCAGATACGCGAACAGCGGCGGGAGATAAAAGAGGGCTTTGAGCGGATCGACGACCGCTTTGAGCGCATGCAGCAGGGGATGTTCAGGGCCGCCGTCCTGATCATCGTCGCCCTGATCGGCGTGATCGCGACCCATCTGTAGGCGCCGGTCTACGACTCCTCGTAGAGCGCCAGGAGCTTGGGGCTCTCGCGCTCCCAGGTGTAGCGGCGGGCGGCTTCCTGGGCTCGCTCGTGCATCAGCCGGTACCTGGTCGGGTCGGCGAGCATCTGGTTGATCGCTTCGGCCAGCGCGGCGGGCTCGCCCGGGGTGAAGGTGAGGCCCAGTTCGCCCTGCTCGACGATGCGGCACAGCTCGGGCAGGCGGCTGGCGGCGACGGGTAGGCCGGCTGCCAAGTAGTCGAAGAGCTTGTTTGGGCAGCAGAGGGTGTTGTTGAGGCCGACCGGCTCGTAAGGGATGACTCCGATCGAGGCCCGGGTGGCGTGGGCGATCACTTCGCCGGGGGGGACGGGGTCGACGATCCTCACCCGGTGTCCCAGTTGCTCGGCGGCGATCAGGTCGCGCAGTTCCTCCTCGAGGCGCCCCCAACCCATCAGCACGATCGTTCCGCGTTCCAGCCCGTGCGCGGCCAGCACGAGCGTCTTCAGGCCGCGGTTGGGGGAGAAGCCGCCCTGGTAGAGGATCACCGGCTCCTCGACCTTCGATTCCACGTCCGTTGGCCACTCTATATCGCTATGCGGCAGAAAGGGGCCAGTCCCGGCGGGCTTGGCCGCCGACCCCCCGTTCGCGCTCGCTGCCGTCGGACAGTTGAGCAGCACGGTGGGTCGGCGCACGCTATAGCGGCGCTCGAACTCAGTCGCGATCGAGTCGCAGACGGTGAGCGTATGGTCGGCGCGCCCGACAAGTCGAGCCTCGAGCCAGCGCCAGGTTGCGGCCTCGCGCTCGGAGAGCGTCGACATCTCCGGGTACAGCTCGTGCGCGTCATAGGTCAATGGCAGCCGGAGCCGACGCGCCAATGCCGCCGCGACCGGCAGGGTGTTTAGGTCGTGGGCGTGCAGTGCGTCCGGCCGGTCGGCGCAAACGAGGCGATAGGCGCGCCGGTAGTAGTCGAAGAACATCAGCGGCTTGTGCGGAGTCAGCAGCAGGCGACGCGCGGCCCGCTTGAGGGGTCGCGACACAGCGGACCCGGCGCGCCAAAGCAGCCTGAGACCGCGCGCCAGGAGGGCGAGTGGGGCGGCGGCCACGACGACCGCCCGGGTGGCGGACTCCTCCTGGGTCATCGCCGCCAACGGCCGCCGCCAGAGGCGCCCTGCCCGCCGCGACGCGCGCAGCAGGCGGTAGTGGATGGGGTCGCGATCGATTCGCACGATCCGAAAGCCGTCGCGCTCTTCCCGTGGCACGGTCGTTGCATCGAGCACGGCGATGATCCGGACCCGGTGGCCCGCTCCGGTCAGCGTTCGCGCCTCCTTCAGCACACGCGCGTCATTGGTGCAGCGGTTGTAGACGAACATGTCGATCCGCATCGGCAGCTCCTCAGGTTCTCGCCGCCGGTGCCGAGGGCGTGCGATCCGGCGGCACTTGCAGAAGCCGAGCCCAGGCCGACTCCTGTTGCGCCCGGTCCCAATTCGCGCTGAAGGTCTGCGCCGCTGCGCCCTCCGCCTCCACCTCGCTGTGCGCCGCGGTGGCGAGGATCGCCCGCGCTGCGCCAGCGGCGTCGCCGTGCACCCAGCGCTCCTCGTATTGCTCGGCCGCTCCAGGGCGGGCGAAGATCACCGGGATCGCGCCAGAGGCCATCCCCTCGGCAAGCGAAACCGAATCTCCCTCGACCTCGCTGGTGGAGAGGATCCAGCCGGCCTTTTGCAGGAAGGCCGGGACGTCGTCGCCGAACGGGTCGAACGCGACTGCCCCGCGCAGGCCCGGGCTCTGCTCCAAGCGTCGGGACAGCTCCTCGAAGTAGCTGCGGTCCTCTTCTCGCCCCACCATCCACGGGTACTCCCAGGGCTCGCGGCCCTTCACCGCCAGGCGGTAGCGGTCGTCATGGGCGCGCAGCAGCTCGAGCACGTCCAGCGCCCGGTCGAGGCGCTTCAGGCGCGGCACGTAGCCGATCGTCGCCAGGGTGAATTGTGCGCCGGGCAGCTTCGGCAGGCGCAGAGGGCCGGGGTCGACGCCGTTGGAGAGAACCTGGAAGCGAGGGTCATCGGGGTCCCAGCCCCACTTCTCGCAGGCCTGCTCGAGCACATGTCGGGCGACGAAGACCATCGCGTCGATCCGCTTCAGGTCGACTTCGCCCGGATAAGAGGTCTCCAGCTCCATCCGGTGGAAGCGCACCACCAGCCGCTGCTGCGGCCGCTTGTTGCGGCTGTACCAGACAGCGTTGCCGAGGCACCACTCGCAGTGGACGACATCGGCCCAGCCCAGTGCTGCGGCGCTTGCCTCGTCGTCGTGCGTGCCGTGTGCCCGCCAACGATCCTCCCGCACGACTGCGCCCCTCTGCCGCGCCTGCTCTGCGATCCCGTCGCAGAAGGAGAGGCTGTGCCCGGCGATGAGCAGCCGGATCGGCTCACTGGAGCCTGGGCCTGGCCCCGCCGATTCGAGCCCCGGGACCGGCGGGCCAGCCGGTCGGCCATCCATCTCGCGCTGTCGGTCCATCTCGGCGGTGATGCTGTCGAGCGGTTGGGCGAATGATTCTTCGCCGGCCATCTTGGCAGGAGCGGCCTTGCGAAACACCGACCCGCGACGCAGCCGCCAGGCGAACCGCGCGAGCCGGTACCAGCGCGAGGCGAAGATCTCCTGCAGCTGCTCGGAGCGCGCCTGTAGAACGCGCTGGGTGCGAACCAAATCGGCGACCAGCGCCCGTTGCTCCACCTGTTGCCGAGTTCGAGGTCGCTCCGCCATCGATACCGTCCCGTCCCGCATAAGGTACCGCTATGACTCCAATTAACTCCCGGGCGTAGGCTATAGGCGTTCACTTAAGGCCCGGGGGAGCGGTGACTACGAGCATTCTGTTGATCGACGGCGGCGCGGACTTCGCCCGCGAGGTCTACGAGCGGGAGAGGCGAGCCGACTGGGCGCAGGCGATGCCGCTCGTGCTCGAGAAGCTCGGCTACCTCGGTCTGTCGACGGCAGGGCCAGCAGCCCTCGTCGAACCCCGCAGCTGGGAGCGGCACGCGGCGATCCTCGTGCCGCGCCTGCCCGCCGGCGCCTGGACGCCGCGTGCCGTGGCCCTGGCCGGCTCGGGCAGGGCCCAGCTTCTCACCGAGCTGCCGCCGCGCGAGCTGCACGACCGGCTCGGGATCCTCGCCGCCGAGCCCGCCGGCCGCGACGGCGTTGTGACGGCGACCGACCCGGAGCTCTCGGCCGCGGTCGCCGAGACATCGACGATGACGAACACTTACCTGCAGCCGCCGCGCTCGCGGCCAGTCGTCCGGGCGGACGGGCTTGGCTGGGAGGACCTCGCCGTGCCGATCGGCGCCGAGCAGGCGGAGCGCTGGCGCGCTCCCGGCTGGGAGGCCGAGCGCTGGTCCCTCTCCGTGGAGGCCAAGGTGCTGGCCGAGTGGCGGGACGCGGGTGGGGCGGGGGAGAAGCGACCGGCGGTGGTCCGCCGCGGCCCACTGATGGCCGCATCTTTTTCGCTCTTCGGCTTCCTCGGCCAGCAGACGACGATCCAGCCCTTTTCCGGCCCCGAGCATCTGATCTGGCCGCGTCCCTTCGCACTCGAGGCGATGCTTGCGGCGCTGCTAGATGAGATGCACCGCCAGGCGCGGGTGCCACGCCCACGCATCATGCCCTGGCCCGAGGGCGCAGGGTGGGCGCTCAACATCCGCCACGACTTCGACCGCGCCCAGTCACGCGGGCAGGTCGGGCGGGTGCTCGCTACTCACGCCGAGGCCAGCACCGCTGCCACCTGGTACTGGCGCGCGCGCCACGTGAAGGGCTCGCGCTCGGCGGCCGACCGGGTGCGCTCGCGCGGCAGCGACGGCGCCGCCGTGGCGCGGATGGTCGCCGCCACTGCTCAGCAGGAGGTCGCCCTGCACACCGAGCTGCCCTGGCTCTCTGGAGAGGGAGAGCAGCGGGCGCTCGAGCGGGCCACTGGCTGGCCTGCGGTCGGCACCTCCGCCCACGGCGACCCCAACTGCTTTCGCTGGCAGGGCGCCCCCAACGTCCTCTGGGCGGAGCGCCACGGCTTCGACTACACCGAGTTCATCTCGCACTCGCACCTGCACCCGCACCGCTTCGCCGCCCTGCGCCCGGACGGGACGATCGAGCCTTCGCACGTGGTCTGTCTCCCTCATCACGAGTCGCTCGACCGCTCGACGACCCCCGGCGACGCCAACGTCGACGGCGTACTCGCCGCTGCCGAGTCCTACCGGCGGGCCGGCGGTTTGATGCAGGTGCTCAACCATCCCGACCTCAACCTGGAGGAGCTCACCGACGTGCTGCGCCGGCTGCCCACCGAGGGACGGCTCGACTGGACGGCGGCGGAGGCGGCCGCGTGGTGGCGGCGCACCCACGTCCTCTCCGATCTACGGCTAGACCAGGGCAACGGCGCTGTGACGCTGACCTCGGCACACGGTGTGCGTGGCGCGGTGCTCGAGCTGCTGCACCCGGACGGCAGCCGGCAGCGTTACTCGCTGCACATCGAAGCGGGGGGGTCGGTGACGGTTGGCGGCGCGGGCGCTGCAAACGGCCACACGGGTGGCTCGAACGGCATCGCCGCACGCTGGAGCGAGGCGGTCGCGCCGGCCTTCGTCCGGGCCGCCCGTACCTACTACAAGGACAATGGACTCGATCCGGTCTCGCCCGAAGCCGAATGCACCCTGGCGACGAACTCGAGCTTGGTCCCGGGTCGGGTCGATGCCATCCGTCGCTACCTCGACGAGCTTGGCGGCGTCACCTCGCTGCGCGGCGCCCGCGTGCTCGACTGCGGCGCCGGCTTTGGCGCCTTTGCCGCATACCTCTCGCTCGATCGCGACGGGCCGCTTGTCACCGCGGTCGAGATGCGGCCCGAGTTCGCCGCCATCGGCAAGCGCGTCGCTGCCCAGACCGGCCTTGGCAACACGATCTCCTACGAGGTAGGAGACATGCGTGCGCTCCATGGCATTGCCGATGCCAGCTTCGACCTCGTCGTCGTTAACAACTCCTTCATCTACCTGCCCTCGAAGCAGGACATGCAGCGCGCCGTCGCCGAGCTGCGGCGGGTGACCGTCCCAGGCGGCCACATCTGCTTCTTTCACGCCAACAGCTGGCAGGCGCGCGAGCCGTTCACGCGCGACCCGGTCGTCCACCTGCTGCCGGCGGGGGTCGCCGATCGCGTCTCGCGGCTGACCGGCTGGCAGCACAACCACGGCCGCGTCCGCCTCGTCTCACCGCCGGCGCTGCGGCGCATGTTGCGGCGGGGCGGCTTCGAACAGGTTGAGATTGGCGCCCTGCGCGGCGCCGGCATCGCCCGACCGCCGCGTGCCTACTTGGGCCGCTTCTACGCGGCGGTGGCGCGGCGGGGGGAGTAGGCGAGTGGAGGCCCGGGCCCACGGCGCCGGAATCCGCTTCGCCGGCCGGGTCAGCCGCCACGCCGCGGCCTACGGCGTCGGCTCCTTCGCAACCGCGGCCGCCGGCCTGGTCAGTGTCGCCGTCTTCACCCGTTACCTCGACCCTTCCGAATTCGGCAAGATGGCCGTGCTCACGACGGTGGCGATGCTTGCCAACCTCGCCTCCAGCCTGACGATCCTGCCGGGCACGATGCGGCGCGTCTATGGCACGACCGGGGACGAGGACATGGGCGACGTCGACGCCGAGGACGTGGCGAAAGCGGTGTCGAGCGATCCCAGGTTGGCGCTCACCACGGGCTTGGCGCTGACGCTGGTCATGGGGGCGGTGATCTTCCTCGTTGCCCTGGCGCTGCGGGGCACGCTCGCCGATCTCTTCGGCAGCGCGGGGGACGCTGACCTGATCCTCCTCGCGGTGGGGGCTGGAGTGGCCGCCACGGTGATGCGCTTCTGCCAGTACATCCTGCGGATGCAGCTTCGCTCCGTCGCCTTCGTCGCGATCTCCCTGGTCAGTGCCTTCGCCAGTATCGCGCTCGCGATCCCGCTGCTCATCCAGGGGCTCGGAATCGAAGCGGTGCTGCTCGGTCTGATCGCCGGCAACGTCCTGGCGGCCGTGGTTGGCCTGCTCCTGCTGGTGGTCGACCTCGGCCCAGCCGTCTCGCTGCGCGAGGCGAAGGCGATCATGGTCGGCGGCATTACCTACTTGCCGATCATCCTCTCCTTCCAAACGTTGATGCTCGCCGACACGCTCTTCGTCGCCGCCTTCGCCAGCTTCAGCCAAACCGGTCTGTACCGGGTCGCGCAGCGGATTGCGATGCCGGTCTCCTTTGGGACGAGCGTCTTCCAGCAGAGCTGGGGGCCGATGCGCCACGACCTCACTCAGGCGGCGGTCAACAAGCTCGACGAGGAGCGTACCTACAGCGCGCACCTCTTCACCTACTACGCGGTATTCGTCGGCGCGCTGATCCTCACCGTCACCGTCTTTGCCGATCAGCTCGTGCAATTGGCGGCGGGTAGCTTCAGCCAGGCTGCGACCCTAGTGCCGCTAACCACGATTAGCGTCGCCGGCCATGGTTGGTTCATCTTCTCCTACCGCCTGACGAAGCTGCCTGGGGGGATCAAATGGATGGTGGGTCTGTCGATCTTCGCTGCGGTGGCGTTCGCTGGCCTATCGGTCCTCTTAATTCCGGTGCTCGGCGCCGCTGGCGCGCCACTGGCGGCGATCGCTGCCTGGGGAATGGCGACGGCGATCATGTTCGGCTTCAACCAGTGGCGTGGCGAAGCAATCCCCTTCGAGTACCGGAGCCTGCTGTCGTTGGCCGGGTTGACGCTTGCGGCCGGAGCGCTCGCGTACTGGGCTCTGCCGGACACCCCGGCAGGGACGGTCGCCAAGGGTGCACTGCTTTTCTGTTGGGCGGTGGCGCTCGTCCTCACCGGGGTTGTTCCCCTCGGCGAGGCTCGTGCCCTGGCTCGCTACGCCCGCGATGCCTCCGCGGTCGACTCCAAGCGTCAATTGCGCGCCCGCATCGCTGAGCTCGATGGCCTCGATGCCGAACTGGTCGACCAGGTCGTGCGCCGTCGCCGCCCGCCCGAGGAGGTGGCGAGGCAAACAGGCATGTCCCCAGACGATGTCATGGCCCACGTCGTCCACGCCCTGCGCTGCGCTGGTGGTGGGGGCGAACCAACCGAGGCCGACGCGAAATTGGGCCACCTGATACTTGTCCGTCGCCCCCGTGCCGAACGCGACCTTGGCCTGATGACCATGGTTCACGAGGGCGCCGACCCGCTCGACGCTGACCTGATCGTGCAGGTGACGGCAGCGACCTCACGCAGACGTTGGCGGTGGCGAGACCAGCCAACTATTAATCAATAATTACCATGTATTACGTTTTCTGTTCATGGAAACTCTCACAATCTCTTGACGAGTTCTATGGGTTACCGATATTTTGATTCGTCTGTATTCGTTGGGCTAGCTGGACGGCCAGCTTAGTAGCGGTTCCGGGACACTCGGGATGCGATCGGAGGACGTACAGGGGTATAGGAGTAGAGAGATCGAGCCCTGATGGGAGGGTCGGACCTGAACACGGTTTGGAGATCGCCTCCAGGCCTCCATCTTGCTCCGCATCGGACCAGCCAGATGCGTAGTTCTCTCACTACCCGAGAAACAGTCACTGCACCACAGAAGGTCTTTATCTCGGAAAGCCCGCTTGGTGGGCCAACGACGAAGCTCGGCTCGGGTGGAGTGCAGGTAGTGGTACTCGCCCAGGTCGAGCCGGTCGACCACGGCCAGGCCTTCTTCGGGGCCGTTTGCTTCGGCGACGGCAACCGCCCGGTTCAGCTCAACCACCGGCGAGTCGGTCACCTGGCTCAGCTCGCCGTAGAGGGCGGCTATCTGGGGCCAGTCACGGGCCTCGTCCGCGTGCAGCGAGGCGATCGCCGCCTGGATGACATAGGGACCGCGACCATGCAGGGCGAAGGCGCGGTCGAGCGCGGTCCGGCCGGCGGCGATCTTCTCCCGGTCCCAGAGCGAGCTGTCCTGATCGGCGATCAGGACCAGATCGTCGCCCTGGAAGCGGGCCTCGCGGCGGACGTCGAGCAGCATCATCATCGCCAGCAGTCCATGTACCTCCGGCTCGTCGGGCATCAATTCGGCCAGCGCTCTGCCCAGCCCCAAGGCCTCGGCGGTCAGCTCGTTGCGGCGGCTGTAGCCCTCGTTGAAGATCAGATAGACGACCGCGAGCACGGCGGCTATGCGGTCGGGCAGCAGGTGGTCGGCGGGCACCCGGAAGGGGATCCCGGCGGCCTTGACCTTGCGTTTCGCCCGCACCAGCCGCTGCGCCATCGTCGGCTCGGGGACGAGGAAGGCGCGGGCGATCTCACCGGTGCCGAGGCCGCCGAGCGTGCGCAGAGTGAGCGCAACCTGGGCCTCGGTGGCGAGCGCCGGGTGGCAGCAGGTGAAGACGAGCTCGAGCCGCTCGTCCGGAAATGTCGTCGCTTCCATCGTCTCCTCCGTTGCCTCCGGGACCTCGAGCATCCGGGTCTTCGTCGCCAGCGTGCGCTCGCGGCGCATGCGGTCGATCGCACGGTTGCGCGCCGTGCTCACCAACCAGCTGTTGGGATTGGCGGGCTCGCCGTCGCGCGGCCAGCGCTCGGCGGCGACGGCGAAGGCCTCCTGAGTGACTTCCTCGGCGAGGTCGATGTCGCCGAGGAAGCCGATCAGGGCAGCGAGGACTCGTCCCCACTGGTCGCGGAAGGTCTGCTCGAGAATCGCTACCGCTCCACGATCGGGCGCACCTCGATCGCCCCGCCGAGGCGGGCCGCCGGGATCCGCGCAGCCAGCTCGATCGCCGCATCGAGGTCGTCGGCCTCGAAGAAGAGGTAGCCGCCGAGTGCCTCCTTGGTCTCGACGAAGGGGCCATCGGTGGTCAGCGCCCTCCCGTCCTCGACGCGGACGGTGGTTGCCGTCTCCGGTGGCTGCATCTGCACGCCGGGGGTGACGCCAGGGGTTTCGTTGATCCCCTGGTAGTCGCTGTAGATGGCTTTTTGCTCGTCCTCTGAGAGCCGGCCCCAGGCCTCCGGATCGTGGGGCGTCGGGGTCGCGCCCTAATGGATCAACAGCATGTACTTCATCGCTTCCCTCCTTTTCGGGGATGGTCCTCTATTAGACGAACGGGAAGCGGCTAAATCGACAGCTACTTGGGAACCCGCCGGGCGGCCGACCACGCGATTTGCTTCAATCGGATGACCAGAGAAAGGAGGTGGTCCTAACTTGATTCACATGCTTGAGGGGACTCTGGAGGTGCAGGGCCGCTAGGCGCCGCACTGTTTCGGGCGCCCGGCGGAATCCACCCCGGGCACCGGCGATCGTCAGGGAGGCGGGTCTTGTCCCACCCGTTCGCTGTTCCCGCGTTCGTTCCAAGCACCTGGCCAGGGCTGCCTTCGGGCGGTCCTGGCTATTTCAGAGCAGGCTCTGGGCGCACTCTACGATCGTCTCGTCGATCGGCCGCGGGGACCAGCCGAGGCGGGTCCGGGCGCGCTCGCTCGAGAGCTCGGTCTTCCTGCCGAGCTGGCCGACTATCGAGCGGATGCCGGGGTCGAGGATCGCCATTGCACGGACGAGCAGGTTCGGCACCGTTCGGGTCGGCACTTTCGCCGCGGCCTCGCCCATGCGGTCGCGCAGCACGGCGGCAATGTCCGTCATCCACTGGAACGACTCGACCGCGACGAAGCGCCCGCCGCCCGCCTCGGGCGCGGTCATCGCCCTTATCTCCAGGTCGGCGACGTCGCGGACGTCGACAAAGCTGAAGCCGATCCGTGGCACGCCCGGCATTCCCCCCAGCAGCCGCTCGATCACCTGCAGGGAGAAGGAGCGATCGTCGTTCAGCACCGGGCCGATGATCGCGCCGGGGTTGACCGTCGCCAGCTTCTCGGTCGCTCCCCGCTCCCGCATGAAGTCCCAGGCAGCGCGCTCGGCGATCGTCTTCGAACGCGCGTAGGGCGACAGCTTGGGGTTGTCGGGATCGCTCCAGTCGTCCTCCCCCAGCGGTCGCCCGTGCACCGGTTTTCCGCTGCCCGAGATCGCGGCTACGGAAGAGGTGACGACGATGCGATCGACCCCGGCGTCGAGGCTCGCCTTGAGGACGCGAAGGGTTCCGTCCCGTGCCGGCACGATCAGCTCGTCGGGGTCCTTCGGTTGCACCGGCGGGAACGGCGAGGCGACGTGGAGGACGTAGTCGCATCCGTTCACAGCGTCTCCCCAGCCGGCGTCGTCGAGCAGGTCGGCGGCCAGTACGGTGAGGCGATCCCCAGCGTCGACCTGGGTTCCGACCGCGGCGCGCACCTCCGCCTCGCGGGCGAGATCGCGCACGGTGGTTCGGACCCGATAGCCGCGGCGCAGAAGCTCGACCACGCACCAGCCGCCGAGGTATCCCGAGCCACCGGTGACCAGAACGGTTTTCATCTCTTGCCCACCCTCCATCGAGTCAGCAGTATGAACGTGAGAACATCCGAGCGCCGATGATGGACTTCCTGGTCAAGCGCGACGATCTGCGCGAGTGTCGCATCGCCGAGTCGCCGCCGGCGGAGCTCAAGGCCGGTCAAGCCCTACTCCGGGTCGACAGCTTCGGACTGACCGCGAACAACGTCACCTACGCGGTCTTCGGCGAGGCGATGCATTACTGGGATTTCTTTCCAGCCGAGCAGGGTTGGGGCCGGGTGCCGATGTGGGGATTCGCCGAGGTCGAGCGGAGCGAGGTCGAGGGTGTGGAGCCTGGGACGCGAGTGTTCGGCTACCTGCCGCCCTCCTCACACTTGGTCGTCGCTCCAGCCGACGCCGGCGAGGGTGGCTTTGTCGACGGCTCGCCACACCGGGCCACGCTGCCGTCTGCCTACCACCGCTACCTGACGACCGGCGCCGATCCGTTCTACCGGGCGGATACCGAGGAGATCCAGATGCTGCTGCGGCCGCTCTTCTTTACCTCGTTCTTGATCGACGACCAACTGGCTGACGAGGGCTTCGCGACGAGCGGCCGGATCCTGATCTCCAGCGCCTCGAGCAAGACCGCGATCGCCGCCGCCTTCATGCTCGCGCAGCGCGACGAGGTCGAGCTGGTCGGCCTCACCTCGCCGCGCAATGCCGACTTCGTCGAAGGCCTGGGGATCTACGACCGCACGGTGGGCTACGACGCGATCGACTCGCTCGAGCCGGGCCCGGCCACCTTCGTCGACGTCGCCGGCGATGTCGAGGTGCGCCTCGCGGTCCACTCGCGCTACGGCGACAAGCTCGTCCACAGCATGACGGTGGGCGCCTCCCACTGGGAGGAGCTCGGCGCCGGCGCCGGTGAGCTGCCGGGCCCGCAGCCGACCTTCTTCTTTGCCCCCGACCGTGTGAACAAGCGCTCCGAGGACTGGGGCCGCAGTGGCCTCGAGACGCGGGTGGCCGACGCATGGCACCCCTTCTGCGAGTGGACCGGTGGCTGGCTCGAGCCGATCCGCGGCGAGGGCTTCGATGCTGTATGCGACGCCTACCTTGACGTAATCGAGGGAAGGGTCGAGCCTAAGAATGCACATGTCCTAAGACTGGAGGCCGCATGATCAGCAAGACCGACTTCATCGGGGTCCCTTCGACTGACAGCGAGCGCTCGCGCCGCTTCTACGTCGAGACGCTGGGCCTGCGTCCGGACGAGCGCGGCAAGTTCGAGTTCTGGGCGGGGGAGACCTGCTTCGGCATCTGGGAGCCCGCCCAGTTCGGGATGGAGTTCGCGCCACAGAAAAACGCTCACCCGGCGCTCCACGTGGACGATGTGGCTGCCGCGCGGGTGGAGCTCGAGGCGAAAGGCGTCGAGTTCTCCGGCGAGATCATGGACACGGGCGTCTGCCACATGGCCTTCTTCACCGACCCCGACGGCAACGACCTGATGCTTCACAACCGCTACGCCCCTTACGAGTGAGCACCCGATGTCGAAGCTGAGGTTCGAAATCTCGATCTCGCTCGACGGTTACGTCGCCGGGCCGAACCAGAGCGAGGAGAACCCGCTCGGCGAAGGCGGCGAGCAGTTGCACGAGTGGGTCTTTCCCCTCGCCGCCTGGCGCGAGCCGCACGGACGCGAGGGGGGAGAGGTGAACGCCAGCTCTCCCCTGGTCGAGGAAGCGCAGAGCGGCGTCGGGGCCGTGATCATGGGGCGCGGCATGTTCGGCGGTGGGCCGGGGCCGTGGGGTGAGGATCCGTGGCAGGGCTGGTGGGGCGAGGAGCCGCCCTTCGGCACGCCCGTCTTCGTCCTCACCCACCACGAGCGCGAGCCGCTGACCCTCGGTGGAACCACCTTCAGCTTTGTCACCGACGGGATCGAGTCGGCGTTGGACCAGGCGAAGGAGGCGGCGGGAGAGCTGGACGTCCACATCGGTGGTGGTGCCGAGGTCGCCCGGCAGTACCTGTCGGCGGGCCTGATCGACCAAATGCAGCTCAACGTGGTGCCGCTCCTGCTCGGCGACGGGGCGCGGCTCTTCGAGGAGGGCGCCGCTGGGGGTCGCGAGCTGGAGCAGATCCTCGTCGTCGAGGCGCCAGGTGTCACGCACCTGCGCTATCGCGTCAACTAGCCTGCGTCGCCTGCCCATCGCTATGCGGCTCGTCACACTGGCTGACCAGCCAGTCTGCGAGAATGGCCGCCTGTGAGCGAGGGGTTGCCCGAACATCTCGACGTGCTGATCGTCGGCGCCGGGCTCTCCGGCATCGGTGCTGCCTGGCACCTGCAGGACCGCTCGCCCGCTAAGAGCTACGCGATTCTCGAGGCCCGCGGCGACCTCGGCGGCACCTGGGACCTCTTCCGCTATCCGGGCATCCGCTCCGACTCGGACATGCACACGCTCGGCTACCGCTTCAAGCCGTGGACGGCATCGAAGTCGATCACCGACGGCACCTCGATCCTCGAGTATGTGCGGGAGACGGCGCAGGAGAGCGGGATCGACCAGCGGATCCGTTTCCACCACCGTGTGCTCAGCGCCGCCTGGTCGAGCGCCGACGCCCGCTGGACGGTCGAGGCCGAGCGCACCGACACGGGGGAGACCGTGCGGCTGACCTGCGGCTTGCTCTGGACCTGCAGCGGCTACTACCGCTACGACGAGGGATACACGCCCGAGTTCGAGGGTGTCGACCGGTTCGCCGGCCTGGTGGTCCACCCGCAGCATTGGCCCACCGACCTCGACTACAGCGGCAAGAAGGTGGTCGTGATCGGCAGTGGCGCAACCGCGGTGACGCTGGTGCCGGCGATGGCGAAGGAGGCGTCACACGTGACGATGCTGCAGCGTTCGCCGACCTACATTGCCTCGCTGCCGGCCGAAGACCGGCTCGCCACCAAACTGCGCCGTCACCTGCCGGAGCGCGCCGCTTACGCGGTGGTGCGCTGGAAGAACGTGCTGATCCAGGCCGCCTTCTACCAGCTCAGCCGCCGCCGGCCGGAGCTGATCAAGCGCTGGATTCGCAAGGGCGTCGTGCGCTCGCTGCCACCCGGCTACGACGTCGACAGGCACTTCAAGCCGCGCTACAACCCGTGGGATCAGCGCATGTGCCTGGTCCCCGACGGCGATCTCTTCCGGTCGATCTCCAAGGGCGAAGCCTCGGTCCTCACCGACCGGATCGCGACCTTCACCGAGCGCGGGATCGAGCTCGAGTCCGGCGAGGAGCTGGAGGCCGATGTGATCGTCACCGCGACCGGCCTCAACCTGCTCTTCCTCGGTGGGATCGACCTGACCGTCGATGGTCAGGCGGTCGACGTGCCGAAGACGATGGCCTACAAGGGCATGATGCTGAGCGGGGTGCCGAACATGGCCTTCACCGTCGGCTACACCAACGCCTCCTGGACCTTGAAGGCGGACCTCACCTCCGAGTACGTCTGTCGCCTGCTCAACCACATGGATGCCCACGATCACAAGCGCTGCGTGGCCGAGGTCGACCCCTCGGTGAGCGAGCAGCCGCTGCTCGACTTCACCTCCGGCTACGTCCAGCGCTCGCTCGACCACTTCCCCAAACAGGGCTCGAGGGAGCCCTGGAAGCTGCGCCAGAACTATGTCATCGACATCCGCACGATCCGGCGCGGCGCGATCGCCGACGGCGCGATGCAGTTCTCCAGCGGCGTCTCCAAAGCGCGGCCGACCGATCCAGTCGCTGTTTAAAGCGCTAGCGCCGCGGATACAGTGGCGGGATGAAGATCAAGACGCTGCCCTCGTTCGTGCCCGCCCTCCTTCTCGTCGCCTTGGTGGTGATCGGGGTCGCCGGCTGCGGTGGGAGCAGCGACAGCTCCAGCTCGACCACCGGCGAACACAGCGTCACCGAAAATGAATCCGGCTCGGGTACGGAAACGGACGCCAACGCGCCCGCGCCCAGTGGGGACGCCGTGCGCTCTGCCGAGGTTGAGATCGAGGACTTCGCCTACCGCCCCGACCCGGTGACGATCGAGGAAGGCGGCAAGGTGATTTGGAAGAACCGGGATTCGGCCCCGCACACGGCGACCGCGGCCGACGGCAGCTTCGACACCGGCACGATCGACGAAGACAAGATCAAGTCCGAGACGTTCAAGGAACCGGGCACCCATGAGTACGTCTGCTCGATTCACCCGCAGATGCACGGCACGGTCGAAGTGGTCGAAGCCGGCTAGCGCTGTGGCCGAGCTGACCGAGAAGCAGGCCGAGCTCTGCGAGAGCAGCGAGGTCGACTACTCAGACCTCCGCGCCTTCTTCATCAACTGCACGCTGAAGCGCAGCCCCGAGGTGTCCAACACGCAGGGACTGATGGATATCTCGATGGAGATCATGCGCCGCAACGGGGTCGAGGTCGAGTGCATCCGCGCGGTCGACCACGAGATCGCCACCGGCGTCTGGCCCGACATGTCCGAGCACGGATGGGACGTGGACGAGTGGCCGGCGATCTTCGAGAAAGCGGTGGCCGCCGACATCCTCGTCCTCGGCATGTCGATCTGGCTGGGCGAGAAGTCATCCGTTGCGACCCAGATCGTCGAGCGCCTCTACGGCAATTCGCACCTGCTCAACGACGCGGGTCAGTACGCCTACTACGGCCGGGTCGGCGGTTGCCTGGTGACCGGCAACGAGGACGGGGTCAAGCACTGCGCGATGAACGTTCTCTACTCGTTGCAGCACCTCGGCTACGCGATACCCCCGCAGGCTGACTCAGGTTGGATCGGCGAGGCGGGTCCGGGGCCGTCTTACCTCGACGAGGGCTCGGGCGGGCCGGAGAACGACTTCACCAACCGCAACACCACCTTTGCGGCCTGGAACATGCTGCACTTGGCGCGGATCCTCAAGGATGCCGGCGGCATCCCCGCGCACGGCAACCAGCGCACCGAGTGGGACGCCGGTTGCCGCTTCGACTTCCCCAATCCCGAGCACCGCTAGGCCTGCCGGTACGTCGCCCTATGCCGCGTTAGCCTCGAGCCGCTCGGCAAGTCGGTTCATGCCGTGTTTGCGGGCGGCTGCTGCGGCGCCGGTCCAGTCGGTGTCGCGGTCGGCCGGTGGCTCGACCCCGGCGTCGCGCAAGGTGGCGATGTCCTTGAAGGCGAGCAGATCCTCGTGGGCGTCGAGCAGGGCAGCACGCAATTTCGGCCGCCGCTCGCGGATCGCGTTGTCGAGAATCGCCTCCAGCGAGCCGTGGCTCCGCAGCAGGTCAGCCGCCGTTTTCGGTCCGACGCCCTTGGCGCCCGGTAGGCCGTCGGAGGGGTCGCCGCGCAGGGCGATGAAGTCAGGCACAAGCTCCGGGTCGATGCCGTAGCGCTCGCGAACCTCGGCTGGGCCGACCTCTTCGGCACCTTTGCCGCCGCCGGTTTTGACGTAGAGGACCGTGACCCGCTCGCCGGCGCACTGGTACATGTCGCGGTCGCCGGTCAGCAGCAGCGCCCGCCCGCCGGCCTCTGCCTCGCGGTTGGCGTAGGTGCCAAGCAGGTCGTCGGCCTCGAGCGAGTCGCTGGTGGCGACCGTCCAGCCGAAGGCCTCGAAGAAGTCGCGCGCGGCGGCGAACTGCGGCGAGAGGTCATCAGGCATAGCCGCCTCGCGCTCAGCGTGATAGGCGGGATACAGCTCAGTCCGGTAAGACGCCGCGTCAGGCCCAAAGCAAAGAACCACCGCCCGCGGCCCATGCACTTCAATCTCTCGCAACACAAGGTTGGCCGTGCCAAGCAGCGCATTGACGGGCTTCCCATCCGTCCCCCTAATCGAATCGGGCAACGCATAGAACGCCCGAAACAACATCGAGGGCGTGTCGACGACCAGCAGGGGCTTGGACGCAGCGCTCACCGCAAGAGCCTATCCCGGTAGGGCTGAAACGTCTTGTACTTTTTCGGTGTAGGTCGCGGGCGCCAGCCATCGGCGATCCACCGAAAAAGTTAAGTGAAAGCCCTACCGGGATAGGCTCCTCACCCATGGGCTTCATCAACCCCACTCCTCCGCCGTTCGAGTATCAGGAGTGGAAACAACGCCCCCATCTCGAGCGGATCAAGGTCCTCGCCCAGGACTGGGCGGTGAACGGCTTCGGCACGCCGACCTTCGTCTACCTGCTCTACATCTTCAAGCTCGTCCTCTACGCGGGCGGTGGGCTGCTGCTGATCTCGGCGACGACGGCGGGGCTGGGCGGGCTCGGCAATCTCAGCGATTGGTGGACCGAACCGATCGTCTTCCAGAAGGCGGTGATCTGGACGATGCTGTGGGAGGTGCTCGGCCTGGGCGCCGGCTCGCTGCCGCTCACGCTTCGCTTCTCGCCGATGATCGGCGGCTTCCTGTACTGGCTGCGGCCCGGCACCACGCGGCTGCCTCCTTGGCCCGAGCGGGTGCCGCTGACGCGAGGCACGCAGCGCACGCTCTTCGACGTCGCCGTCTACGCAGGATTGATCGCCGCGGCGCTCAACCTCCTGCTCTCCGACGGCATCGACGCGACCGCCGTCACCGCCGGCCGCCTCGATCCGATCGCGGTCGGCGTGCTTCTCGCTCTACTGGCTCTCCTCGGCCTGCGCGACAAGGTGCCCTTCCTCGCCGCGCGCGCCGAGATCTACGGCAACTTGGCGATCGTCTTCCTCTTCCCGCTGACCAACATGGTCGTCGCCGCCCAGCTCGTCTTCGTCTGCATCTGGTGGGGGGCGGCCTCCTCGAAGCTCAACCGTCACTTCCCCTTCGTCGTCACGGTGATGATCAGCAACACGCCCTGGAACCGCTGGCGGGCGGCAAAGCGGCACCTCTATCGGAATCACCCGGAGGACCTACGACCATCAGCGATCGGAAAGCTTTCGGCCCACTTGGGCACGGCGATCGAGTTCACCCTGCCGCTGATCCTGCTCGTATCCCAAGGGGGGACGATCGGCGCCATCGCCGTCGCCGGGATGGTGATCTTTCACCTTCACATCCTCTCCACCTTCCCTCTGGCGGTGCCGCTTGAGTGGAACATCTTCATGGTCTTCGGCCTGCTCTTCCTCTTCGGCCACTACGGCGCGACGTCTTTCTCGACCCTCGACGATCCGCTGCTGCTGGCGATCCTCGCCGTCACCTGCGTCGGCCTCCCCGTGCTCGGCAACTTCCGGCCCGACCTCGTCTCCTTCCTGCCCTCGATGCGCTACTACGCCGGCAACTGGGCGACCAGCCAGTGGCTCTTTCGCAGGCAGGGCGGCGCCGAGGCGAAGCTCGACCGCGACCTGGTCAAGCCGGCGCCGATCGTGACCGAGCAGCTGGCGAAGTTCTACGACCCCGAGCTGATCGACGTGCTGGTCTACAAAGGCCTCGCCTTCCGCTCGATGCACTCGCACGGACGTGCGCTCAACGGCCTCGTGCAGCGCGCGGTCGACGATGTCGAGGACTATTCGGTGCGCGAGGGAGAGCTGGTCGCCGGGGTGGTCCTCGGCTACAACTTCGGCGACGGCCACTTCCACGACCAGCGGCTGTTGGCGGCGATCCAGGAGCGCTGCCGCTTCGAGCCGGGCGAGGTGCGGGTGGTCGTGCTCGAGTCCCAGCCTGCTGGCGTGCAGCGCCAGCACTACCGGATCTTCGACGCGGCAACCGGTTTGGTCGAGGAAGGCTTGGTCGACGTCGCAGACATGGTCCAGCGCCAGCCCTGGCTCGACGGGCAACCCTTCCCGGTCGAGACGGTGCGGACTGCTGGGACCGACCGTGCCAAGACCCCGGCATGAGCGACGCGGTCGTCGTCGGAGCGGGCCCCAACGGTCTTGCCGCCGCGGCGAGGCTGGCCACGCAGGGGGTGGGGGTGACGGTGATCGAGGCAGCGGCGACGATCGGCGGCGGCGCCCGCACCAGCGAGTTGACCCTGCCGGGGTTGCTGCACGACGACTGCTCGGCGTCGCACCCTTTCGCGCCCGGCTCGCAGGCGCTGGCCGCGCTCGGCCTCGAGCGGCACGGCCTCGAGTGGGCTTGGCCCGAGATCGAGGTCAGCCACCCTTTCGACGACGGCAGCGCCGCCGTCATGCACCGCTCGATCGAGCAGACCGCCACCGGGCTCGGCTCCGCCGGCGCCGCCTGGAAGCGGCTCTTCGGCTCTTCCTCCCGCCACTTCGATGCGCTCGCCGAAGACATCATGCGGCCGCTGGCGCACCTGCCGCGCCACCCGCTCGCCCTTGCCCGCTTTGGACCGGCGGCGGCGCCGGTATCGCTGCTCGCGCGCTCCCTGCCCACGCCACAGGCGCGCGCCCTGTTCGGCGGCACCGCCGCCCACTCCTTCAGCCCCTTCTCGCGGCCTTTCAGCTCCGCCGCCGGCATGGCCCTGACCTGCGCCTGCCACCGCAACGGCTGGCCCGTTGCTCGCGGCGGCTCGCAGGCGATCTCCGACGCGCTCGCAGCCGTCGTGCGAGAGCATGGCGGCCGGATCGAGACCGGCCGGCCGGTGCGCACGCTGGACGAGCTCCCAGCCGCCGACGCCGTGCTCCTCGACCTGGCTCCCGCCGCCGTCGTCGAGATTGCCGGAGGGCGGCTGCCGAGCCGGGTGGCGCGCGCCTATCGTCGCTACAAGCACGGCCCGGGCGCCTTCAAGGTCGACCTCGCGGTCGAGGGCGGGGTGCCCTGGACCGACCCGGCTTCGGGTCGGGCGGGAACCGTCCACGTGACCGGCTCCTTCGAGGAGACCGCCGCGAGCGAACGCGAGGTTAACCGCGGGCGGATGCCCGAGCGACCCTTCGTCCTGCTCTGCCAGCAGTACCTCGCCGATCCCTCGCGCTCACGCGGTGACGTCCACCCGGTCTGGGCCTACGCCCACGTCCCTCATGGCTACTCTGGCGACGCGACCGAGGCGCTGCTCGACCAGGTCGAACGCTTCGCGCCGGGCCTGCGCGATCGCATTGTCGCCCGCCATGTCCGTTCCCCCGCGGGCTTCGAGTCCTACAACCCCAACTACGTCGGCGGCGACATCATCACCGGCGCCAACACGCCGCTGCAGTCGGTGTTCAGACCCCGTGTCGCGCTCGATCCGTACGCGACCGGCATCCCCGGCATCTTCATCTGCTCGGCGGCAACCCCACCCGGCGCCGGAGCGTCAGGAATGAGCGGCTACAACGCGGCGCAGTCGGTCCTTCGCAGTCTGAGGGCCTAAATCCTCCGGACGTGCCGGTGCTCCGAGGTCCATATGGGCACCGCAGCACCGGCACGTCCCGGGGCCGGTGTGGACCGTTGCATAGATTGCGGGGAATGAACGCTCTTCACATCGAAGATCTGGCCAAGCGCTACCCGACCGGGGTCGAGGCGCTGCGCGGGGTCTCGCTGGAGATCAAGCCCGGGGAGCTGTTCGGCCTGTTGGGGCCCAACGGCGCCGGCAAGTCGACGCTGATCCACTGTACGACCGGGCTGGCGCAGCCGACCGGCGGCTCGATCCACGTCTTCGGCCACGACGCGATCGACGACTACGGCGCGGCACGGCAGGCGGTCGGGCTGGCTCCGCAGGAGGTCAACCTCGACTGGTTCCTCACCGTCGAGGAGACGCTCGACTACCACGCCGGCTACTTCGGCATGCCCAAGCGCGAGCGGCGCGAGCGGACCAAGGAGCTGTTGGAGACCTTCTCGCTGACCGACAAGCGCGACGAACGGACCCGCACCCTCTCCGGCGGGATGAAACGTCGCTGCATCCTGGCGCGGGCGATGATGCACCGGCCGCGCCTCTTGATCCTCGACGAGCCGACCGCCGGCGTCGACGTCGAGTTGCGGCTCGAGCTCTGGCACTACGTGCAGCGGATCAACCAGGAGGGGACGACGATTCTGCTCACCACCCACTACATCGAGGAGGCCGAGCAGCTCTGCGACCGGATCGCCTTCATCAACGAAGGCCAGATCGTCGGCGAGGGCACCAGCGCCGCGCTGTCGGCCCGCTTCGGCGTCGACAACCTCGAGGACGCCTACCTGGCGCTGGTCGGCCGCAAGGAGCTCTCTCGCTCGCACATCGAGGAGCCGGTTCTGTGAGCGCCGCGCAGATCCGCTTCGCGACGCTGTGGCGGCGCGAGGTCAACCGCTTCATGAAGATCAAGAAACAGACGCTGGGCGCGCCGCTGCTGGAAACGTTCCTCTACATCTCGGTCTTCGGCGCCGCGCTCGGCTCGCGGGTCGGCGAACTGCACGGGATCGACTACGTCGTCTTCGTCATCCCCGGCCTGATCATGATGTCGTTCTCGATCAACGCCTTCGCCAACAACTCCTCCTCGATCCTGCAGCAGAAATTCCAGGGGGCGATCCAGGACCAGCTCTCCTCGCCCGCCTCGCCGCTGGAGCTGCTGCTCGCCTTCTCGCTCGGCGGCTTCATGCGCGGCCTGATCGTCGCGCTGCTGACCTTCATCGCCGCCTCGCTGCTTGTCGACCTGCCGGTCGACAACATCCTTGTCCTGATCCCAGCGCTGTTCCTGGTCGGCTTCTTCTTCTCGCAGCTGGGAGTGCTGATCGGTGTCCGCGCCGAACAGTTCGACGACGTCGCCTTCGCCCAGACCTTCGTCCTGCAGCCGCTGATCTTCCTCGGCGGCGTCTTCTACTCGGCGACGCTGCTGCCGCAGCCGTTTCAGACCCTGACCCACTTCAACCCGATCTTCTACATGATCAACCTGGTCCGCTATGGCTTCGTCGGCTACAGCGAAGTCAGCATCGCGCTCTCCCTGCTGGCGCTGACCGCGGCGACCGGCGTGCTCTTCGCGATCAACCTGCGCCTCTTCTCGAAGGGCTACCGGCTACGCGCTTAGAGCCCCAAGGCCTCCGCGTAGGCACGAACCGCACTGGACGCTTGATCGATGCCGCGCCAGCCTTTACCTTTGCTGGCCGTTACTTGTTCGTAACCCGTGCAGTGCGCCGCTCGAGCGGCGCAGAAAGGAATCAACTTGAAGCAGCTCCGTCTCGTTGCAGCGGCGACCGTCGTCGCCGTGCTCTGCGTGTCCGCCTCGGCGTTGGCGGCACCCTACAGTCCGCCGTCGTCCACCCCGACGGCCTCCGTTCCGACCGTTTTCATCTCGGAAAAAGGCGGCCTCAAATTCGAAGCGCCGAAAACGATCGTCAACGGCGAAGAGCTCGCGGTGGTGAATAAGACCAACCCCCACAAAGTCGGTCCGCACACCTTCTCGCTGGTCACCAAGGAATCGATCCCGACCACGGCCAAAGAACGCCAACTTTGCTTCACCCCGCATCACATCTGCAAGGCGATAGCCGCCTGGCACGGGGTCAAAGGCAACGGGCCGGTGAAAGTGAACCCGGCTGAAGCCGGCCCCGAAGGCTGGAGCACGCTCGGCAGCCTGACCAAGAAGGGCGACTCCTGGTTCACCGGCGAAAAACCCGGCACCTCGTTCGAACAGCCCGTGAACGTGGATACCTCAGCCGGGTCGTCACGGATCTACTTCATCTGCGCGATCCACCCCTGGATGCACGGCACGATCAACGTGCTGCCGGGCGGCTAGAAACGACTGGTTCTCCGCAGTTCTCGCCGCGCCTGGGGCGCCGAGCTTTTCTCGGCGCCCTGGGCAGCGGCGCGCTTGCCGGGCTGCTGCCCATCGGGCTTCGGCCGGGGGTGCTCGGTTCCGCATCGGCGGGCTCGCCTCGGGCCGCGCCGGCGCCCTTTCGCGATTCCCTGCCGATTCCCGAGGAGCTGCGCGGGTCGAAGTCGGAGATACAGATCCGCGAGGCGGAGGTCCAGATCCTGCCTGGTCACCCGACGCGGATGTGGACCTACGGCGGCACGTTTCCCGGTCCGACGATCAGGCGCCCCGCCGGCCACAGGACGGAGGTCACCTTCCACCACCAGCTCCCCTCCGCGGTGGGCGAGCTTAGTGTCCACTTACACGGCGGCCACAACCGCACCCAGTTCGACGGGCAGCCGGGCGGCCTGACCGCCTCGCATCCCCGATCTTTCTATTGCGATATTCCGCGCGGCCTTTCGCCGCGCAAGTCGGGCAACAACTTCCTGATCGAGCCGGATGGGCGGAAAACCTACGTCTACGACCTGCGCGAGGACGGCCGTCCCGAAGGGGCAGCGCTTCAGTGGTACCACGACCACCGTCTCGACCACACGGCCCGCAACATCTGGCACGGATTGGCAGGAATGTGGATCGTCGACGACGAGCTCGACGCCTCGCTGCCGCTGCCGTCGGGCGAGCGAGACATCCCGCTGATGATCGCCGACCGCAGCTTCGATCGCCACAACCAGCTCAGCGATCCCTTCACCGGCCGGCGCCCTCCGGCCGACGGCGTGGTCGGCCACCGGGTCCTCGTCAACGGCGCCTATCTGCCCCACCACCGCGTGACGGCACAGCGCTACCGATTGCGCCTGCTCAACGTCTCCGGCCTCCGCCCCTACAACGTCCACCTCTCAAATGGGGCGGCAATGATCCAGATCGGCACCGACAGTGGCCTGATGCCGAAGCCGGTGCGCCGCAGCCACATCCTGCTCGGCCCGGGAGAGCGGGCGGATGTGATCGTCGACTTCGCCGGCGCGGCCGGCGAGTCGGTGGAGCTGCGCAGCGGCCCTCGCCACGATGGCCACAACGGCGCCGGCTCGAGGCCCTACGTCGGCGCGCTGATGCAGTTCCGGGTCGGTGGGCGGCGGCTGCCGGACCGCACCAAGGTGCCGCGCAAGCTGCGTCCCCTGCCCGGCTGGACCAGGCACGCATCCCACAAGCCCGACCACACCTGGACGATCTCGATCGGCGGCCTCTTCAAGCCGACCTGGCTGATCAACGGCAGAACCTTCAACCCGGCCCACGCCGAGGTCTTCCCGCGACTCGACTCGACCGAGACCTGGGAGATCGTCAACCGGACCAACGTCGCCCACATGATGCATCTGCACCACACCGACTGGTACCTGCTGGCGCGCAATGGCAAATCGCCCCCGCCCTGGGAAGACTGCCTCAAGGAGACCTTCTTCGTCTACCCCGGCGAACGCATCCTCGTCGCCGGCCACTTCTCCGACTACACCGGCAAGTTCGTCATCCACTGCCACATGCTCGACCACGAGGACCATGGGCTGATGAGCCAGTTCGAGGTGGTCCGACGTTGAATGAAGGATTGTCCCCCCTCTGGGGGTGCAAATCCTTCATTCAACGTTGCGGCCGAGCCAGGCGAGGTAGCCGGCGCTGCCGGCGACGATCGGCGTTGCGACTATCTCCGGCTCGTCGTAGGAGTGGAGCTCGCGGATCGCCGCCTCGAGCTCCGCATAGCGCGCCGCGCTCGTCTTCGCCACGCACATCCACTCCGTCGAGTGCTCGACCGCACCTTGCCAGCGGTAGCGGCTGGCGATCGGGGCGATGACCTGCACGCAGGCGGCGAGGCGGCGCTCGACCAGCGCCGCGCTGATCTGTTCAGCCTCCTCCTCGGAGCCCGCCGTGGTCGTTACCTGGAGGTAGTCGGCCATCCTCTACGGAATGCGCTCCTCGACGACCTCGTAGAGCCCGTCGGCGCCAACCGACTCGACGAACGGCGAGATCCCGGACAGCTGCTCCTCGTAGCCCTCTTTGGAAGCGACCTCGCGCAGCTGATCGACGCTGCCGTCGAAGAAGCCGAAGGAGATCACCTCGTCGGGATCCTCGGCGTTGCGCAGCATGTTGAAGCGGACAAACCCCTCGGGCGGCGTGTCGCCCATTCCCCCGATGAAAGCGTCGCGGAACTGGTCGAAGGTGCCGGGCTTGAGTTTGCGGACGGTAAGGGCACAGATCATTTCGTCTCCTCTGGATCGGGAACCGGTCGCCCTAGCATCGACCTGCGCGGGCGGCGCGTCAAGGAGAGCTCGACTACTCGCCGGAGTCCCGGTGGACCTCGATCGCGGCGGCCTGGTCGCGGGGGCGGACGACGATCTCGTCGACGTTCACGTGGGACGGTTGGGCGATGGCCCAGCGGATGCACTCGGCGACGTCCTCGGCGCTCAGTGGGGTCATTCCCTGGTAAACGCGGCGGGCCGCCGCCTCGTCGCCGCCGAAGCGGACCAGCGAGAACTCGGTCTCGACCATGCCCGGCGCGATCTCGGTCACCCGCACCGGCTCGCCCAGCAGCTCCAGGCGCAGCACCCGCAGCATCGAGCGCTGGGCGTGCTTGGCGGCGATGTAGCCGGCCCCGCCGCGGTAGGCCTCGAAGCCGGCGATGCTGGTGATCGAGACGACGTGGCCGTCGCCTGAAGCGACGAGCCGCGGCAACAGTGCGCGCGTCATCCGCATCGTCCCCAGCACGTTCGTCTCGTACATCGTGCGCCACTTGTCTTCGTCGGCCTCGCCCAGCGGTTCGAGCCCGTGTGCGCCGCCGGCGTTGTTGATCAGCACGTCGCAGCGGGGTACCTGGGCGGCGAACGCCTCGACAGACTCGGGATCGGTCACATCCAGTGCGACGGCCTCCCCGCCGACCTCAGCCGCGAGCTCCTGCAACCGCCGCAGGCGCCGCGCCCCGAGCACGACCTGGAGGCCATCCTGCGCCAGCGCTCGAGCGGCAGCGGCCCCGATCCCGCTGGAAGCCCCCGTGATGACCGCGACCCTCGCCACGGTGGCGCTACTCGCCGATCAGCTCTATGCGGTAGCCGTCCGGATCGCGGACGAAGCAGATGCGGTGGCCCTCGATGCGGCCGCCGGGGCGGTAGGGGGGCTTTTCGGGCTCGATCCCCTGTGCGGCCAGCCCCTCCAGGGTGCCGTCGAGGTCGTCGATGGCGAGGGCGATGTGGTTGTAGCCGCTGCCGTGCTCGTAGGAGTCGACGCCGTGGTTGTAGGTCAGCTCCAGGCGCGGATCTTCGCCCGGCATGCCCATGAAGACGTTGATCGCCTCGTCGCCGATCGGCATCCGCGCGACCTCTTCGAAGCCGAGCTTCTCGTAAAAGGCGACCGAGCGATCGATCTCGCCGATCCGGTAGCAGGTGTGGAGGAAGCTGGGCATGCGATCTTCCCGGAAGGCTACTGTTTATCTGCATGTCCGAGATGCGGATCAAGACCGCCACCGTCCACGGCCGCTCGGTCTCCTACGTGGAGGCCGGTGAGGGCCCGGTGCTGCTGCTGATCCACGGCATCGCCGGCACATCCGAGAACTGGCGCGAGGTGGTCGAGCCGCTGGCCCGCCACCACACCGTGATCGCTCCGGATTTTCCCGGCCACGGGGCATCGGAGGCGGGCGGCGGCGACTACTCGATCGGGTCGCTCGCCAGCGGCCTGCGCGATCTGCTGCTGGCGCTCGGCCACGAGCGCGCGACCCTCGCCGGGCACTCGCTCGGCGGCGGCGTCGCGATGCAGCTCGCCTACCAGTACCCGGAGATGATCGAACGCCTCGTCCTGGTCTCCAGCGGCGGCCTGGGCCCAGAGGTGAGCCCGGTCCTGCGAGCCGCTGCGCTGCCCGGCGCCGATCTTTTCATCTCTGTCACCGCCGGAGCCGGCCAGCGGGTCGGCTCGGTGCTCGGCCGCGGGCTTGCCGCGGTCGGGTTGCGTCCCAGCGCCGACATCGCCGAGGTGGCGCGTGGCTACGCCACGCTCGAGGACCCAGACCGTCGCGCCGCCTTCCTCGACACGCTGCGCGCGGTTGTGGGCACCGGAGGCCAGCGCGTCGCGGCGGGGGACCGCCTCTACCTGGCCGAAGCGGTGCCGGTGCTGATTATTTGGGGCAGGCGCGACTCGATCATTCCCGTGCGCCACGGCGAAGACGCGCACCGGGCGATCCCCGGCAGCCGGCTCGAGGTCTTCGAGGACGTCGGTCATATGCCGCAGCTGGAGGCACCAGGACGCTTCATCGCCGTGCTCGAACGCTTCTTGCGCGAGACCGAGCCGGCGCAGTTCGATCGCGACGAGTGGCGGGCAAGAATACGCGTCGCCTGAGGCTCCGGACCGACGGGCCCTGAAACGTCCCAATAGGCGCGTTTTACGGACTACCAGGCGGGTTTCTCGCCGGCGCACGTGAAATTGCCGCATGATGCGGGGGAAAAGGCCAGCTCGGTCCCCTCAATACAATTTCGTCGATGACGAACCGGGCACGGCGGCAGCAGCGCAGGCACCATCGCTTGAGCTGGAAGAAGAAAGTGCTGATCCCGCTCGGGATCCTTGCCGCCGCGGCCGCGGTGGCCGGCACGGTAGGCGCGAGCTGGGCGATCGACGTCTACAACTCGGCGCCGCCGCTCTCCAGCCTCAAGCCGGTGCAGAAGGGACGCTCCTCGGCCATATACGCAGCTGACGGCAGCCTGATCGGCTTCATCCGCGCCAGCAGCGTACGCCAGCCGGTCCCCTCGAAGGCGCTGCCGCAGAACCTCAAGTACGCCACCGTCGCGATCGAGGATCGCAATTACTTCCATCATGGCGCGATCGATCCGGCCGGCATAGCCCGCGCCGCCTGGAAGGACCTGCTGGCCGGCGGCAAGCCGGTCCAGGGCGCCTCGACGATCACCCAGCAGCTCGTCCGCAACCTCTACATCCGCGACCCCGAACAGACGCTGAAGCGAAAGCTGGTCGAAGCGCACCTCGCATACGAGGAGGAGGAAGCCCACTCGAAGCACTGGATCCTCACCGCCTACCTGAACACCGCGCCCTACGGCACGGTCGAAGGGGAGACCGCGGTCGGCGCCGAGGCGGCGGCGCAGACCTATTACGGCAAGCCGGCCCGCGAGCTCGGCCTGACCGAAGCGGCGATGATCGCCGGCCTGCCCCAGGCCCCCTCCGAATACAACCCCTTCCTCGACCCGCGGGCCGCCCTCAAACGCCGCAACGAGGTGCTGGAAGCGATGCGGGACCAGGGCTACATCGCGCCGAGCGAATACCGCGAGTCTGTAAACGAAGGCCTGAAGCTGAACCCGGGGCACAAGTACCGGGTCATCCGCGACCCCTTCCTCTTCGATCTGGTCCAGCAGGAGCTGATCGACAAGTACGGCCTCAACACCGTCCGCTACGGCGGCCTCAAGGCCTACACGACGATCGACCCCGAACTGCAGGAACGGGCGCAGGAAGCGGTCGACTCGTGCAGCGTCTGCTACCCCGAAGGCGGGCCGGCCGCCGCCCTCGCCTCGGTCGATCCTTCCAATGGTGAGATCGTCGCTCTCGCATCCATCCCGGGAGGCCCCGAAGAAAGCGAATTCAACTATGCCTGGCAGGCCCACCGCCAGCCCGGCTCCTCGTTCAAGACCTTCGTCCTCACCACCGCGATCAAGCAGGGCATCGACCCTTACAGCACTTATTACGACGGCACCTCGCCGAAGACCCTCGACCTGCCGGGCGGCGGCACCTGGACCGTCAACAACGCCGAGCCCGGTGGCGGCACGATGTCGCTCGCCTCGGCCACCTGGGAGTCGGTCAACGTCATCTTCGCCCAGCTCGACCTCGACGTCGGCCCCGAAAACGTCACCCATACCGCGCACGAGATGGGGATCGAAGCGCCACTCGAATCGGTGCCCGCGGAGGCGATCGGCGGCCTCGCGATCGGCGTCACCCCGCTTGAAATGGCGGATGCGTACGCCACCCTGGCCAATGGCGGGATCCACCACGAACCGACGGCGATCGCCCGGGTCGAGTTCCCCAGCGGCAAGGTCGACGAACCCAGTCCGGACTCCGGCGACCGCGTCCTCACCGAGGGCGAGGCCTACGACGTGACCAAACTGCTCGAGGGCGTGATCACCCAGGGGACCGGGGCCGGCTATACCTACATGGGCTGCAGCGCCGAGGCCGGTAAGACCGGCACCTCGGAGGATCTCTCCGACGCCTGGTTCGCAGGCTTCACCCCGCTCTACTCGACCGCGGTTTGGGTGGGCCATCCGCAGTCGCGCGAAGAAACCGGCTTCGGCGGACCCACCGCCGGCCCGATCTGGCGCTCCTTCATGGAATCGGCAGCCGCGGGCAACTGCCCCGAATTCGCCGAACCGTCCAGCCTGCCCGAACTTTCAGGTCTCGACAGCGGACACACCAGCGGCTCTTCGGGCTCCTACGGCGAAGCCGAAGAAGAATTCGAAGCCGGCGAAGAAGAATTCGAAGAAGGCGGAGAAGAAGCGAAGAAGGGAAAGGGCGGCGACGAAGGGGCGGCCGAAGCCGAAGCCGAAGCCACGCCTGAAGCCGAAGCGGCCCCTGCTCCCACTCCCGCGCCGGCTCCTTCCTCACCGGGTGGCGGGGCGCCCGCCGGCGGAGTTTCACCCAGCGGTTGAGCTCTCGCTAACGCCGGCCAAGCTCTCCCTCCGTCGTAGGCCGGGGTCAATGTAAAGGTGGCCGTGTCCGAGCGTGCCCACCGCATCCCAGGTCGCTACGCCCACTGGTGGGTCGCCCGGCGGCGTTACGCCCTGCTCCGCGCCGGCGGTGTCGCGGCGCTGCTGGCGGTGGTCGGCCCCGGCGTGCTGGCGGGCCTCTCCGACGACGATCCGGCCGGGATCGCGACCTACTCGATCCTCGGGGCCCGCTACGGCTACGAGCTGCTCTGGGTCCTGGCCGTCTCCACGGCGGCGCTGATCGTCTTCCACGAGGTCGGTGTGCGGCTCGGCATCGTCACCGGCAAGGGGCTGCTGACGCTGGTCCGCGAGCGCTTTGGCGGGCGTGCCGCCGCGATCGTGCTCGCCGCGCTCGTAGTCGCCAACACGGGCACGATGTGCGCCGAGTTCGCCGGCGTCGCCGCCGGGATGGATCTGCTCGGCGGGATGAGCAAGTACGTCAGCGTGCCCCTGGCTGCCGCCGGCGTATCCGCTCTGGTCCTGCGCGGGAGCTTCCGTTACGTCGAGCACTTCCTCCTCCTGCTCAGCTCGGTCTTCGTCTCCTACATCGTCGCCGGCCTGCTGGCCCATCCCGATTGGGGTGCTGCCGCCAAGGGCCTCGTCGTCCCCGACATCCCGCTGAACCGCGACGCCGTCCTGGTCGCGGTGGCCACGGTCGGGACGACCCTGGCGCCGTGGGGGCTGGCCTTCATCCAGTCTTACGCCGTCGACAAGCGCCTGCAGTTGAAGGACCTGCGCTACGAGCGCGCCGACGTGATCGTCGGCGCCGCGCTTACTGGCGTCATCGGCTTCTTCGTCGTCGTCGCCTGCGCCGCCACCCTGCACGTCAACGGCATCGACGTCAACTCAGCCGCCGACGCGGCCCGGGCGCTGGAACCGCTTGCCGGCGACGCCGCGGCGTCCCTGTTCGGCGTTGGCTTCCTCGGCGCCGCGCTACTGGCGGCGGCGATCGTGCCGCTCTCGACCGCGTACTCGGTCTCCGAGACCTTCGGCGCCCGCGCCGACGTCGACGACAGCTTCGCCGAGGCGCGCACCTTCTACCTCAGCTTCGGCACCGTGGTCGCCGTCGCCGCCTGCATCGTCCTCATCCCCGGCGCACCGCTGATTCAGATTCTCTTCCTCTCGCAGGCTCTCAACGCGGTCCTGCTCCTCGTCTTCCTCCCCTTCGTCCGCTCCCTCGCCAAGGACCGGGAGCTGATGGGTGTGAACGCCCTCGGGCGCTTTGACCGCGTGACCACCGCGCTGGCGTTCGCCGTGGTCGCCGCCTCGGTGCTCGCCCTCGGCGTGCTGGCGATTCTCTGAGCTCGGCCGGGCGCCGCCCTGCGGCGAGCGATGAGCGACGCTTGACCGTCTGAGGATCGGCACGACTCGCACCCGCCGAGCGGGTCATGATGGCCCCGTGAGACGTCCTGTGTCAACCCCCCGCCGTCTGGAGGCGCCGCAGGTTGCCGTGAAGGGCGGGGTCATAGGGCACCCCGTCCTGCCAGCAGCGCCAGAGAACTCTGATCCAGGCGCGCCCCAAGG
>Ga0193699_10000042_pt1 | contig 77621 bp, 106 predicted proteins | sample L3c2metaG_FD_160095 | JGI IMG/M metagenome (GOLD analysis project Ga0193699, IMG submission 160095) | Soil microbial communities from a riparian zone of the East river system, Colorado, United States - L3c2 | ecosystem: Environmental > Terrestrial > Soil > Riparian zone | place: USA: East...
GTCTTGTTAACTTCATTATTCATCTAAATAAACAAAAAAAATGGGTTTTTGACTTCATTAGGGGCAACGTGTTGACAAATAGTTGACAAGTGAATGTACTTTATATTGTAAACCTATTGTAAATCAACTGCAAAGGTATTGATTGGTTAGAGTATAAACACTCAAACCGGATTAATCGGGAGTAAAGCAGGCGCAAACCATCCGACAACGGGAACGGGAGCGGATCGCGTTTGTGATTAAAAAACGAGGGTGGGGTGGCTTCAGAGGTGGCGGGGGGGATGAAAAAATGACCGCCCGTCTGTAAAAATGATGGTATAACCCCCCTTATGCATGACGACACAACTTTAGCAATAACGTGTCCATACGACATAGCTTTGGCAATAGCTGGCCATGACGACATAACTCTCAGGAATACTGTCCAATACGGTATTACTTTCGTGGTTACTTTTTTTTCTTTGCTCATGACTGCAGAGTATATTTTAGTTTAACTAATCTCATCAGGTATGGCAAATATAGGTTATTGCCTGCCTGGGCGGTAATTATTTCTATATGTGAAGTAACCATTTTTTGAACATTGGTTATTTTGGTAGTCTTGTCAAGGACGATCTCAGTCGGCAGAACCCTGTTTTTAAAGAAATATTCTAGGTCGGTGATTTCAATAAGCCAGTTTTCCTTTGTCATTTTTTTTTGAATTATATACTGAATTATTTTTTGTCTGGCTCCGGGAAATTTCTGACCGTTTGAGAGGTAAATTTTTTTTTGGTGTTTTTTTGATTCTCTTTATAGTTGTTTTATACTTAGTTTATCTTGTAGAAGAAATACGTTAAAAACAGGACTATTGCGCATGCCGGGGGGGATATTACCCATAGCATTACTACTGGCCAGAACCATATAAGTAGGTAGCATAGGATATTAAACTGTTTGGGGGACATGGTGAAATCCTTTTGGCTTGCGCGAGCGGGTTTATAATTGCTTTATAGTGTTACGTGGAACATTGCGAAAAACGGCTAAATCACTTCAATTACTATCATCTGATCACCAATGACATGATATTGAATATAAATCCGATGAAAAATAGAAGGACTACGGCCAGGACATATTCGTAGTTGAATACCCATACGTACACAGCGCAGATGTACAGTAGTATAGCCAGAGCCAGTAGCGCCTTTCCTAAATTTGATTTAATCATCATACAAATATAATTATTTATTGAGTTTTGCCAAGGTAGTAGTCATTAAGTTCTTTCATCCCTGGCTGATAACCGCAGAAGGAGCACTTGGAGACTTTTGCTGACGAAGTATCTTTTGTTTCCTTCAGTGAGAATACCACAGCGTCTTCTTTTTTGCAGTGTGGGCATGGGAGAAGCAGGTGTTGTTTTTTCATTTCATTGATTCATATAAGGACATGAATTCTTTTGCAGAAGCAAAATTCAACTGGATAACGGCAAACACCAATGTGTTATCTGGCGACTGCTTGAATTTTCCCTTGGAAAAATAAATTTCTTTGGTGTGCAGATCAATCACAAGTGTCCCAATGGACACATCTTTTTTTCTGTCTATCACCACTTGTAGATTCTCGTTTACCTGGATGATGTCTTCTTTTTTCATTTTATCGCCTCCATAACATTTATTGCCTGATGGTTTATAGCGATGTCTTCTAAATGCACAATGCATTCCAGCAGCCCACCCTTAAAGCCAATCAGCTTCATTATTTCTTGTACCATGGCCGGGTTGGGTAATGATCCTGGTGTATCGACAGACATTGACAAGTGCCTGATTTTTTTATCCGGATACGCATCTATTGTGTAAACAATTTTATATCCAAATGGGAGTATTAATGTGTACGGGCCTATGTCTCCTGTGGGCTTCATTTGCTTATTATAAATATCCAGCAGGTCATCCATTGAAAGCGGATTTCTGTCTGCATATGAAACAAGATTAGCGATCTTGTCTTTTAAATCTTGATCAACTATCAGTGGTCTCATCGGCTGGATGGAGATTTAATTTCGCTTAAAAGAAAAGTTAGAAGATTGCCCAAGTCAGGTAGCGTGTTTTTGCGTCCAGTTTTTTTCTGCCAGTATTTAATAGCCTCTCCCATTTTGTCCAGGCGTGCATTCACGCAATAGGTCTTTAAGAATTTGCTTGGCAGCGTTTATTAAAGTTCTGTTTCTCATGTTGCTCATGGGAGTAGTAATTTATTTATTTTTGATAGCTCAATACTAAATTCCTCAAATCTTTCTTTTGGAACCATTATATCAAGTTTCACACGGATATATTTTATAGCTATTGCTATATCTGGATTTTCTACTTGCATTTTGTTCCTGAATTTTATACATCTACTGTATGCTGCCGTCCGTGAAATCCCAAGTCCCTTTGCAAGTTCAGCATACGTTGGTGCAATTTTATTTTTAGAGACGTATTGGTCAACCCATTTTTCGGCAGCCAAAACTTTTTCGCTTTTTTGTTTCATGGGAGTTGGGAGATTATTGATAGGGAGCGCTGGGTTACAAATTCAATATTTCTTCAGAGATAAATCCCTCACACTTCGATACGTCTTGGCGGAGTTTTTGTAATTCTTCAGGTATTGATTTTACCTTGTGATATTTGGCTACTATTATTTGTTCAAGGAGCGGGATGCAGTCACCGCGTACATAAGTGTCCGCATCAAGCTGAAGGTAATGTAGCGGTATTCCCATTTTTTTATTTCTTTTTTTTATAGCATTTGCCTTCAAGAATTTCCTTTGGCATTGTCAGCATCATGGCTATTCCTATTAATCTGTCATTGCGGCATGGCGAAGTATAATAGTCATCACCCATAGTTATTCCTCCCCACCAGAATGTTACATTATATGGTCTTATTAATTTTGCTTCCGGAATTGAACTAAGCTCTATTCGTGGAGTAAGCATAGACAATGCCTCACAAATACAATATTCTTTTTCACTTGCAATCAGCTCCCCCGCTTTCAATAATGCTTTACGTTGCTGCTTTGTCATTTGCCTTTACACATTTCAGCGCAAAACAGCAGCGCCATGATTCGTAATTCATAACCCTCATTGTTCAGGTTCCACCATGGGTCTTCCAAAGGATAATTTTCTGTCGGCCTAAATAAGCTGAATTCCGGAAACTCCCTCATCACTAATTTAAAGTTATTGACAAATCCAACTATGTGACTTAAATGAAAGCACACTACATACCTCGAATATGGAAACAACTCATAATTATTTGCTATCTTCAAATAAATTTTCCTTCTCTGTTTATTTGTCATTTTCCAGCTGGAGATTCTTTTTTCGTCTCCTCATTTTTTTTCTTTTTTCTTTGGTAACAACAATCGCCCAGTGCTGTCCATCTTTACCAGTGAGGATTCTCAGTTCAATAACGCCTTTTATCGGCTTGTATGATTTTAGCATCGAAGGATGTGATTTTAGCGGCCAGTCATCTTTGTCAAGATTTAAACCTGGCCAGTTTTCATCTCCAATAATTTGTTTGCAATTACCACCATGGCTCCAGAGTGGCCATGCGGAACTTTGTACTCTGCGTAATTGAGGTCAGCAAGGTTGATCACTTTCATATTTATTTTTGTTTTTAATGTTATTCCCGAACGCGCTCAATTCTTTTACTTAATGGATCGTATACCTGTTGCAATACTGGCTCATAGATGCCTGGTATCAATACAATGTCGTGATGTTCTCCCGTCCATGTTTCACGACCATCCATCCAGCCTTTTTCAAGCAGATGTCTTAATACCGCGTTGCTGTCCTCTGAGACAATGATGCGTCCAAGAGAATCAAATTGGATGTCACCTGTTATTACATGACAGTGGTTTTTACTTTCCCCCACTGCGAGGATTCTTTTTTTTCTTTCTTCTGTAGTCATTTTATTTATTTTTAAGTTTCCAAAAATGGTATTGTGATATTATTTGAATCTATTTTTACCAGGGCTACATCCCCATGACGGTATGCTATTGGCTTATTGCCGAAGGTAGATGCTTTTGCTTGAGCACACGTCTTTACTGTTTGGTCTGGCGGATACAAATGGAACATGTGTAGAGTTGAAGGGCAGATGACTTCAAGCAATAATGATTTTTCTTTTATCTCCTCACACACATAGAGCTTCATTTTGTTACCCTGGTAATCTGTTTTTTCATCAATCACTTTTGCGCCAAGTAATGAAATATATTTTTGCAGACCAATTTTGTCTCGAAGCACACGAAGGCTTTCCAGGTTTGTTATTTTTAGTATAAAGTCTTTGTCGATCTTATTTAATAAATGCTCAGGGATATTATTGCACAAGCTGTTTTCGATTTCGCCAGAAACCTGAAACCATTCATTCCATCTCCTAATGAAATAATCGCCATAGCCAGAGCCAGAGCCAGAGCCAGAGCCAGAGCCAGAGCCATAGCCATAGCCAGAGCCAGAGCCATAGCCATAGCCAGAGCCAGAGCCAGAGCCAGAGCCAGAGCCAGAGCCAGAGCCAGAGCCAGAGCCAGAGCCAGAGCCAGAGCCAGAGCCAGAGCTACTAAGCAAATATATTTTTTCTAATTTCATATAGGCAGAATACAGCTTTTGCTTATAGGAATAATTTCGATGGCTGTGGTAATAATAATTTCATCAACCGGTTCAGATATTTGACAAGCAGACAATTTGAGTCCATGGCCTATTGATACTTCATGTAACGACAATGCTTTATCGCCCCACTTCCATAATCTTCTTGAGTTTTTTAAATGAACTTGTTGTCCGCTAAAACTTTCAAGTGTTCCAAAGTGAACACCGGCACTACCTGCGCGTACCAATACTCTTTTTCCTTTCATATTTATTTTTGTTTTGATTTTTTGACTAACTTTTTCTTCGGCTCATAAACTTTGGGGAATTTTTTTTCACCCCACAGAATTGGTTCTCTAACCGTGTATGCTTTTAGTGTGCAATCATGTAGCAGCGATAGCGTCTCCAGTAGCCCTATCTTTGTATCGCTACCAAAAGTAGTTTGCTCAACGTAAGAAAGTGGTTTGCCATTGGTATAATGCACTTCACATATTTTAAAGAAGACACCGAATGCTGCATCGGGGAAAGCAAGCACTCTGTAATTCCAGTTGTGTTTGTGTTTTTTCATATTGGATTTTCAAGTTTATCAATTCGTTTGGCCAGTACAGTATTCAATTCAGCCAGCAGCTTAATTGATCTTGAATTACGAAGGCTGGCAAAGGCAAGAAATATTACTCCTATGTTAGTTAACACAAGCGGAACGGCCAGATATAGATATGGTATGAGTGTCATTGTAGCGGTGCTAAATATTTTCCTGTTTTCAAAAAGTTCAGTACTCCAAGTATCACTCCTCCTACTCTGCCGTTGCCATCTTCAAATGGATGGATGGACTGAAATAGCCTATACCATTGGATTAAGTCATCGGTAGAACGAACTGGCATGATGCGACTCATTAAGTAAGGAATGAGTAGGTAGTTAGGTGGAGTGTAAACGATTTCACGCTTGGTGAGAATTTCACCAGTGGCAACATTGACCATTTGTGAGGAGCCAACGATATGCACCTCTTTTGTTCTGTACCGGCCTCTTGATTCCAGTCCAGTCATAATTGTTGAGTGGCATAAAAATAAAAACCCCTCATCCATTTCATGTTCATCAAACCCGATGATGCTTCGAATGCAAAACTCAGTAGCGTCCACACGTTTTGGATAATCCTCATGCGGCTTGTTGATCATGTCAGCCAGGGTGCGAACGTCTTCCACATCAACAAATTTCGGTCTCCACTCAGCTGAGCGTTCTTTTACTTCTTCGAATATTGTCTCCAGGTCACTCATGCCTCTTGTAATGATAATGCTTCGGTAATCTGCCGCGTGATGCTATAGGGAACTTGTCCGATAAGATTTCCCTCTTGTTTCTCCTTGATATAATACAGCGCATGCATGATTCTTTGCTTTGGAGTTATGCCAATTTGAAATCCATGCGCCCGACCATCATTTACTAATTGAGGGGTATAGCTTATGTATTCTACAAATAAATAATTAAGCGCTCTTGACTCTTCCGTGTAGTCAAAGGCACTATACTGTCCACAAAACCCCATGGCGCAGTATTGCTTATCTGCTAAAGATGTGAGAGGGAACACTAATCTACTGTACGCTCCGGTAGCCCAAAGATGCTCATGGATTACCTCAAACTTTTTGATAAAATAATCTGTTGTATATTCCATGGTATTATGCTGTTACAGGTTCAAGGAAATCTTCAATTACTGACTGGCTCAGCTCAGGAGTACGTATAGCTTTCTGTTGTCTGGCTTTGATAAGATACAGCGCAGCAAGTATTCTGGCTTTTGGCGTGCGGTTTTCCAGAATATCCTTAATGCAATTTTCGAGAGAACAATATCTTGTAGAAATATCCCAGTCATTTACCAACTCTGGGATGACGCCAATTTCCAATTTAAATAATCTCGATAATGCGGTAGCTTCATGGGGTTTTCCGAAGCGTGTTATTTTTCCGCAGTGGCCCATTGCGCAGGAATAAATTGTGTCCCCAGAATACCTATGCAATGCTCCGGTACACCACAGCTCTTCGGGTATCGCTTCAAACTTCTTGATAAAATGATTTACATCATACATAATAATTGAGTTTAGAATTGGTTTATTTTTCTGTATCGCTCCAAAAGTATAGTTTATTATAAAACAATACAAATTCTTATTAACAATGTATGTTAATAACACGTCTTTTTTTGCTTTTGTACTGGATATGATAATCTGTCATATTTACTGAAAAACCAGTACATGGCAGTAGAAGTGGCCCCAGCGCCAAACGTAACACCCCCCACCCCACCTCTTGACGCCTTGAATAACATAGGCAGGAGTTTGTCTGCCCAGCGGCTCAAGACAGCGACAGTGGTAAATGAAAAAGAGCCCGTTACGGGCCCCGTTGCCACATCCTCTGCCACCCCAATTCCGGTAGCGGCACCAGAAACTCAAGCACCCTCACCTACGGCAGCTGATGACGATAAGAAAAAACTTGAGTCAATTCCAGTACAGACAGAATCAAAAGTTGTAGTGGAACCGCCGGCAGTAGCTCCTGAAACAAAACCAGAAAAAACGGAGCCCAAAAAATTTGAGCAAAGCCAGGTTGCCGATTACTTAAAAGAGCTGGATGAGCCGGAGGTAAAACCAAAAGAAGAGAAGCCACAGGCTGCGCCACTTCCAAAAGAAGTTGAAGACGAGCTTAAAGCATACCGCTCATTAAAGAGCAACCCGCTGTATGCAGCGGTGGAGGAGATAGTAAAGAATGGCGGTGATATACGCGCCTTTGCAAAAAAGTTCGAAGTACCGGACTATGATAAGATGCTAAGCTCAGACATCTATAAAAATGAGCTGAAGAAACAGGCGCTCTCCGATGAAGAGATCAATGAGGCGATGGAAGAGTTTAACGAGCTGCCTACACACAAACAGAAATTATTGACCAATCCTATACGTGCACAGCTGAAGAAAGACGCTGACGAGCAGACAAAAAACCTGCTGCCAGCTCCCGATCCGGCAGAGCAAAGGCGCATTGCAGAGCTACAGAGTAAGAGTGCAAATGAAGCGGTGGGCAATCTTGACCGGCTGATACAAAAAGCAGCGGACAAGGGCTACTACGGCTATGTACTTGACAAAGAAGATCAGCAAGCGATAAGGACATCGGTAATGAATAACACGCAGGTTGGCCCCGATGGAGTCTCCTACGATGTGGCTACCAGTTTTCATCAGCAGATGCGCATGAATGAAAAGATTTTCAAGAAGATGTTACGTAACGCCACAGAAATGGGCGAATACATCGGATATGAAAAGTTCATCAAAGACCGTGTTCGCGTTGACAAAAATGAGTTCGTAGCCAACTCCGGAGGAGGTGACGGCAAGGTGTCCATCACTGATGTGATCCGCCAGCGCGGAATTGTAACACCCATCCAGAACGGGAAATAGTTCTGAGGATTCAATTAAAATTTAAAAACAAATGTCATTACAACCGACACCCAACCAGTTGAGTGTAGATGGCTTGCAGAATAATTTACTTCTGAACGCTATCAACTCTCCTGATAAAGTACCTTTTACATGGGACATTTCAAACGGCTACAACCTGCTTGAGATGCTTATGTATCTTAAAGGACGCAAGCCGCGTCCGGTCTCCGGAACAGGCGGTGCCATCCAAAAGCCCATCATGGGTATCAGCCGTGTTATTGCGCAGGTCGCAACACGCACCCTGAATGGAACCGGAACACTCACTCTGACTTTCACCGATCCCAACTACAACCTGTTCCGTTTAAAGCAAGTGTGTCTTGACGGCACTCCTTCCTCAAACGCAGGACGTGTAATTGCTTCGGCTCCCGGAACAATTACCCTTGAACCAGACGGCGCTATCAACGCAGCCGGTGGTTATGCAGTAGTAACCTCTGCCTTCCCGGTAGGTGGTTATGCTCTTGCAGCCTGGGACAACTCTGGTTTTTACGATTCAGCAGCAACACAAAGCATGTACGAGACTCCATTCTACGTGACTGACGTGGTTGCTACTCACCGTGAATCTCTCACGCTTCGCTTAGCTGATTTCTTCAAGACATACACAACCTATGACGGTGGCTTCTGGGCTAACGGCCAGGAGATGTTTGCATACAACCGTATGAATCAAAGTAAGATTCGTAACTGGTACTTCTCAAAATTCGGAACATTCCAATCCGGACTTGAGGGAACAGTGAACTATTCTATGGGTGTTCGTCAGGCTGTGATGGATCAGTACCGTGGTGGCTATTACCAGAATTACACCAACCCACTCACTCAAAACGATTGGGAGAACTGGCTGACAACAACTGCTGATCTTCAAAGCATCTCCGGTGGAGATACTAAGCTGAACATCTGCATGGGCCGTGAGCTTCTTCGTAGAGTTCAGTCCTTCACCGCTCCGTACATTCAGTTCGGTGGAAATACAAACACCTTCGGTGGAAATTCAGTGAAAGGATTAGATGTAAGGGAGTATTCATACGCAGGTATCAATGCCAACCTTTACCTTGATCCGGTGCTGAATGATATTCCTTCATACCCAACCGGCTCTTCTATTGTCGGCGTTGTAGGAACAATCCGTCAGAACACATGCTTTGCTATTGACCTGGCAGATTACCAGCCAGCAGGTGGCGGTGGTGTATTACCGGCATTTGAGGAACTGTACTGGCAGGAGCTTGGACAGTCAACTATTTTCGGATATGAGCCAGGATTAATTGGCATGAGTCAGAAAATGGGATCAGACATCTTCTCAAAAGCAAATACGTTGGCTACCAACGATTCTCCGAGCGCGAAGTTACACATCTTCGATATGAGCGGCCCTTCACTGATTGCAAACCGTTGTGGTTGGCTTGAGCCGGCTGCGTAAATATAGTTTACAATCTAAATTACAATTTAATATATAATATCAATGAATATCAATAGTTCATATAACGTAATCACTCCCGCAGCCGCTGGCTCTGACGTTGTGGTAACCGGTACGATCATGAGTATCACTGGTGCTCCACCGATTGACGTGCGCTGGATTCTGAATAACGTCTACCACGCATTGCCGGTTGCTGAAACGCCAGCTCAGTGGACTTCTACTGTTGTGGCTCCTGTTGCAGCGCAGACCTACGGGTTTAAAATGCAGCAGATTCTTCCTGAGACATCACCAGTGCTTCCATTTGCGTTTGGTCTTCCAACGACACCGCTGACAAACACAGTTGCAGGAACAGTGTTCCACACTGTTATCGCTGCTGGTGAAACTGCCACTCAAACAACAACTGCCCTGAACCTGGGCGTAACAGGCTACACTGATCCTTCGATTGGTTTCCGTCTGGCATCGCACATTCAGGCAGCTGGTGTTATTACTTTCATTGCTGCAGCTGGTTACCCGCTGTTCTCAATGACAAACGTGAGTCCGAATGGTGGAGTACTGACACTGGTAAACACAGTTCCCGGAGTAGCATCAAGAGGAACAGTTGGCGACTTGACACGTCAAGGCGTTAACCCGGCCCTGTTAACTGCAGGGGCTTCTTATGGTGAAATTCAGATTAACTTCTACACTGAGACTCAAGGTGGAGTTATGGATTCTGTGCATCTGTACACGCATACAATATATGCGCTGGACAACGGAGCTAACCTGACTGCGTTCTTCTCTGCTGTACAAACAGCTATTGGAGCGCTCTGGGTATAACAATGAAAAGAAACATCGCATCCCGTAAGATGCATGTTTTTTATTATAAACCAAAAAACCATATTTAATGAAACATGAAATTATTATCCGGATGCTTGAGCCGGTGATCCACAAGACTCCTCTTGCACGCAGCTATTCAACAGGGAACATCATGAAAGTTCTCACATCTGACAACAAGATCGAGGAGTTTTCAAGTTCAGAATATCTGGCGCGCGCGAGCACCAACAACCCTCTTCCCATTGCCTGGAGTAAGCCTATTGATTTTGGCGTTCTCTCAAGCATGGAACACCGCTTTACCTATGAGACATTCATTGATAAGGACGGATACGAGGTGGGCATTGACACCCAGAACAAGGATTTAAAAAAGGCTTATGAAGAGTTCTGGTGTAAGCATCCAAACACTGTTGTTAACGGTGTAGGTCATGCCAATACAAAAAATCCGCTGTTCAATTTGATTGATACCACAGCACAGACCATCCAGGGACTTGTTGACTACGACAATAAACTTCGTATCGCCAACCGTATCCAGGAGATGAGCTTTGATGAAAAGCGTGACGTGATGTATTTCTTTGGCAAGAGTCCAGTTGGAAAACTGGACGGTGAGTTAAAGATGCTGCTTGCTGATTTCACTACCGGCCTGTGCTTCCAGGGAGCCAACACAGAAAAGTTTTTAGCTGTGTGGATGAATGCGTCTTCTCATCCGGATCGTGACATGCGTGTTACACTTCGTAAAGCCATCGAGCTGAATGTTATTCAGAACAATCCGAAAAATGGTCTTGAGAGTTATTACCTGGGACAATCACCAATCGGTAATTCCATTGATGATTTGATCGGGTACTTCAAAAAAGAAGATGCGCTGTTCAAGGAATTCGTTGAAAGAGTAGTTCACGACAAGGAAGATATTTCTCTTGAAGCTGACAACAGCCTGATACTTGATAAGGCGGTGAGTAAAGGAAAACTTGGCGTAATGAATGATGGTGAGATCACCGATCTTCGGCGTCAGGCAAAACAACTCAAGGACGAAGGATTTATTGACAAGGGCTTCAACCATCACTCAGCAAAAGTTGTGCGTCTGATGGAAGAGATTGAAAAAGGCAGCAAGCTGAAGCAGGAAAAAGAACGCGCTGCAGTAACTAATTAATAATTGTTTGTTTTCGAGTTTTCCATATTGATACCACCAGGAATTAAAGGGCCTGGTGGTTTATTTAAAAAAAAGTAAAATGAAAAAATTATCATTCCTTATTATCATGCTGCTTGCAGTAGCAACAGCCAGCGCCCAGTGCGCAGCTCCGGATGTCAAAAGCGCTAAGTCGTCAAAAGACACCTATACAGTAACCATTAATTATCCAGGAGGCATCGGAGGGTACGATGTGCTGTGGACGAAAATGCCATCAGGCGAAAACGTACTTGTCCCCTGCCAGGGGCAGAGAAAATTCACTCCTCACAGTGATGTGTGGGAGATTGCAATTACAAATCAATTAGCGCCAGGTTCTCCATTCTATGGAATCAAAGACGGTGACCAAATAAAAATTCGCGCTCATTGCACTGTGCCGGCAAACTGCTATACCGATACCAACGTTGGAACTTTCACTGTGCAGTACACTGTGAAGTTTAAATAGCTACCTTTCCGACCTGTTCTTCATATTAGATTTTGTTTAAGAACCGCGCTGATTACGCCAGCGCGGTTTTTTTATATTTGAACCATGAAAATATTTCTTGATGACGTGCGGGAGCCAGCTGATTGTATTGGTTATATGTATAGAAGAATTGGTAAAGACAATTTACTTTATATCGAAAAGTGGTGCGTAGTGAGAAATTATTTTTCATTTATTGGACTGGTTCAGCTCTGTCAAGAAAATAATATTGAGATTACCCACATTTCTTTTGATCATGATCTTGGCTATGTCATGACTGAAGACCAGGGCAAAATTATTATTGCCGATGATTACAAAGAAGAAGACAAGACAGGATTGGACTGCGCTAAATTTATAAAGGAATTGTATCAGCGCGAAGGAAAAAAATTACCAATAATGTTTGTCCACTCAATGAATCCTGTTGGCACCCAACACATCATTGATCTTTTTAAATAGTGGGATAAGTAAGACTCGAACTTACGTGGTTCAGATTTACAGTCTGTCCTTGCTGCCCCGGCATTTATCCCAATAGCGGAAAGTTGAGCATCGAAGCCCCTACTTGTGAGTAGTCATCCTTGTTTTCAAGACAAGTTGAATCACCTGATTCGAAACCTTCCAAGAGACTACAGCTGGAGTCCAACCAGCTACTCAGGGTTTGCAATCCTGCACCAATGCGATTGGTCTTGTAGTCTATTAAAGCGGAAAGCAGAGTAGTCGAAACCCATCCCCTTTCGGGGACGATTTGCTTAGCAAGCAATCTCAGCTCCTCGCTGATTTACTTTCCGTGCGAATGTTTGGAATCGAACCAATCCTCACGCTCTTCAGGCGTGCGCTTCTACCAAGTTAGCTTCATCCGCAAAATTCATAATGTTTAATATCCTGAACAAAACACCTGCTTTTGTACATTATATTAAACATTGTAGGCGTAGTGGGAATCGAACCCACAAGCCGAAGCACAGGTTTTTAAGACCTGCATGTTTACCTATTTCATCACACGCCTGTCCCGGATGAGGGAGTCGAACCCCCACGCTTTACGCACCAGTTTCTAAAACTGGCGTGGCTACCAATTACACCAATCCGGGAAATAAAAAAAGCCCCCTGTTTCCAGGAGGCTTTCATATGCACGTTCTTTTTTTAGACTTTCTAATGATCAAGCAATGCATGGCCTCCCGCTGTTGTGAGCGAATAACTAAAGGAGAGACATAACAAATTTTTGATCATGGGGAAAATGTAATTAATTCATATAACGGTACAAAAAAAAATTTGTTACTTTGTGATATGGGACAGGTTGAGATGTATGAGACCATCACCGGAGAGATGCTGCCAGTGAAAAAGAAAAAAACAAATCCGCTGCTGAAGGCCTACGGCCCAGGGCCAGAAGGGAAAAAGTGCGGCCAGTGTGAGCATCACTATTTTAAGAGAATGTCAAAAAGCTATCCCAAGTGCGCGTTGCGAAAAAATACCTGCGGCCCAAAAACAGATCACAGCAGCCGCTTTCCAGCTTGTGGAAAATTTATTTTAGAAAATCCTTGCATATAAAGAAACTTCTTTTTTCATTTGCAGTTCAATAAAAGAAAAAACATCTTCAATGTTCAAAGTAAGAAATACAGAGAAAACGTGGTGCACCGATGGTGGCATGGCGATAGCTGTGATTAATACCGGATCAGGGGGATAACGACTTTTGCATATTAACAATTTAGCAAGCGCCCCCGATCTTAAAAGTCGGGGGTTTTTGTTTTCTACAGGTTGTGGGCTAAGGTAGCCGAGCGGATTCCAAACCCGCAGGAGTGAGTTCGATTCTTACACAACCTGCTAATAGCTGGTCAAGCATTGATGGCGATGCGCCTGACTTGTAATCAGGAGATGTGCGGTTCGAATCCGTAGTCCAGCTCATATTGTGGGGTAGAGCAGTCCGGCCAGCTCGTCAGGCTCATAACCTGAAGGCCATGGGTTCGAATCCCATCCCCGCAACCAGGAGAAGACGCTGGTTCGAATCCAGCTGGGCGGTAGAAATACCGTCTGTAGTTTAGCGGCTAAAACAGCTCCGAATTAAATTGGTAATTAGCTCAGCTGGTCAGAGCGCTACACTGATAATGTAGAGGCCCGTGGTTCAAGCCCACGATTACCAACATGAAAAATAAAATAGAAGACGAGGAGCTATGCTCCATTCGTCTACTGGTTAGGACATCAGGTTTTCAACCTGGCAAAGACGGATCGTAACCGTCATGGAGTACATAAGCAGGTGAAGCATACGTGGTGATGTGCCAGACTTCCAATCTGGAAAACAGTGTTCGACTCACTGTACCTGCTCAGAAAAATGCGCGACCGCAGGTGCGAACGTGGAGCTTATATCTCTGCCGACCTGGTTCAAGTCCAGGGTTGCGTACATAATTGGGGGTGATGCCGATGGTAGGCCGTTTGCTTTGCAAGCAAAACGTTAGGGTTCGAATCCCTCATTCTCCACAAGAAATCACATTATACTGTGATTTCACATTGCCTCTTATCTCATGTGGAAGAGTACCTGCGTTACAAGCAGGTTGTAGTCGGTTCGACTCCGGCAGAGGCAACATGATTGACGTATATAAACGCAGGAGAATAAAGACCTCCTGTAGCAAATTGGCATAGGCAACTGGCTTTTAACCAGTGAGACCAGGTTCGATTCCTGGCGGGAGGACAACTATAGTTGTGTCGTACAACAGAATAGTACCTCAGCCTTCTAATCTGATAATCCGGGTTTGAATCCCGGCACAACTACGAATGCAAAAATTAACTGAAGAAGAATTTTTAGAGATAATGAAAAAGCAATCAGCGTTTAAATATTACGAAGATGAGATGCGTTGGCTTGAAATGCAATCAAGAAAATTTCAAGATTATTTTTGGAAAAGACTTATGGAAAAAGTAGAGAAAGAATTTAATAATAACAATGACGATAACCCATAGATGGGACGCCTGAGTATTGACTAAACCCTGGGCGTAACTGTCCAGGGTTTTTTATTTGGTGCCACAGCATGTTGGCGTATGTTGCCGGACTGTCACTCCGGAGATCACGGATTCGAATTCCGTTGGCACCGCAAAAGGATCAGAAGCTCATCTGGATGAGCGACTGGCTGTTAACCAGAAGGCAGTAGGTTCGAGCCCTACCTGATCCGCTATGAGAGTTTCACAATTTAAGTGTTATGTGTGCAGGTCAATAATTACCGGCATTCCTTACTGCGGTGAGTGTGAAATTGCTTTGCCAAATTCAATAAGAGTGGGATATACTTTAATTGCCGATGAAGCTCCTGTATTAAAACCAAAAAAGAAAAAACCAATTCCTGTTCGTATCAGAAGCAGAGATGAGGATGATGATTTATTTAATGATTTTGAAAATAAAAAAGCTGCGGCAATCCGCAATCTTAAATATAGGAAAAATAGTACCCCCTGAGAGAATCGAACTCCCGTCTCATGGTTCGTAACCACATGTCCTTCCGCTGAACGAAGGGGGCATTGGGTATTAGGATGGTAACGATCCATCTTCTCCAGATTCACAGTCTGGCGCATCACCTTAATGCTTCAAACACCATGTAGTACCCCTCCAGCGATTCGAACGCTGACTATCACATTCAAAATGTGATGTGCTGACCGTTACACCAAAGGAGCAGTCGGGGTAGCAGGATTCGAACCTGCGAACACCTGTTTCCAAAACAGGCCCGTATTGCCATCTGCTGGAACACCCCGAAAATAAAAAACCCCGCAATTTCTTGCGGGGCCCGTTTTTAAATGACGTTACTTTCTTCACATCACATCAAAGCAGTTGCACCGCAGGGTTACTGCGTGGGCGCGGTTGCTGATGAGTTGCGAATTGTTTCACGGGGCAATGATAAATAATTATTTGGAAGGTGACAAATTATTTTCAGCGGGGAAGTAAGACATATTTATCTGCAGGTCTTCACTGGAATCACCATATGATATATAGGTTCTTTTGAAAGTAGCTTTTATCAGTGCCGGAAGTTTCTTTGCCGTAGTCATCTGCACTACTCCATTTATAGTTACGGGAAATTCATGATCAGTCTGGTCAGCGCATGTGATAACAAGATTTTTCCCAGCCATAGAAGAATAATTATAATCACATTCCAGTGCATAATTCAGTAGATCAATATCAAGTGGGGTGATCCGGAACTTGCCTTGATACTTATCTTCACGGTTGGTTTCATTCAAGTTATTCAACAGCTCCAGTGGCGGCTGATCTTCATTGGTCATGTATCCCTTACCATGACGTGTCTGATATGTCCTGGTTACATAATAAACATCTTTGATGCCAGGATAAATACTTAGCGCATTACGTGAAGTAGTATGAGACCTGGTTACGTTAGGGAAGAAGCCAAAATCCTGGTCAAGCATTATTCCTTGTGAGCCCTCAAAGACTGGATCGTAGCCAGAGAGAAAATCGTATGAGTTAATCACAACAATTTTTTTCCGCAGCTCTCTCACGCATCCAACAAAATATCCCAAACTATATGCATTGTCAGCATCGAAGATTTCTTTATATCCGTAATATTCAGAAATGTGTTTAAGTTTTTGATGCAGAATGTTGTCATAAAATAAATCCTGCACATGCAATTTAAAGAACGATTCATGTCTTTGATGTGTGGCTCCAAAGCCAACGCCAACGCTGCCAAAAGATTTTACACTCTCCTCGGCAACTCTATTGAAATAAATATCATATGGAGTGGTCACCGGGCATAACGCATGCACATAAATTCGTGGCGCTTGATCTAACATTTTTTTTAAGATGTGCCACTCATTCATAAAAGCTACTGGAGAAAAAGTACAGTAGTGGCTCCATACAGTCGGAACATGTTGCAGCGTTCCTGCACCGAAGGAAGAAAATACATGACGCTTCCCATCTCTCACAACAGTATGTCCAGCCTGGTGCCCACCACTGAAGCGGACAACAATAGGGTTCGGCTTTTGAGAGCACAGGTAAGATGTTACCAGTCCCTTGCCTTCATCACCGTATCCGAGCCCGATTATTACGCTTGCTGACATAGTATTTTAATATTGAAGTTTTTTGTTTATCTATTTCTTCCATTGTTTTTTTTCTTCCAAGCTGAGATTTGTTATGCCCATTAATATAACGTTGAGATGATTTAATTGTGCAAATAAATTTGTTCCTACACCCGCATTTACAAATTCTTTCCTCTCTTTTTATCCATCTATAACTTTTGATTCCAGTTGGCCTCTTACATATACAACATTTGCATTCGACTTTGTGCCCACGCTCCTCTTTTGACATCCCTATATGAGAACGGCTCATATTTATTCTTGACCGAAGGCTGTGCTTTATCCCTAATGGGCTTCCAGCTTTTTTTGATATATTATATTTTGGCTTTAATGTATCAAGATAGTATTGTTCTCGCTCTATCAGCTTTTGTTTATCATGCACCTGTTCAAGAACTGAAAATTCAAAAATGGACTCACCATATTTATTAAATGCGTTTTGAAGTATTTTACTATGATGAGTCCCTTTTCTAAGCCTAGATAAATGAGCCCATATTCTATAATCGTATTTAACAGCAGAGCCAATATAAATATCTTCGGTTATTTTATTTCTTATTCTGTAAACGACTTGCATAAAGCAAGTATATAAAATAATTTATAATTATAAAATCATGTTTGGTTTTGACTCATCCTTTCCGGGAGCTGCACTGGAAGGGAGGTTTGACAGAATAATGTGTGAGATCACTCTTGGAATTGTAGTGTAATCTTTAACGATTATAAGATTTTGGCCAAGCATTTCTTTCCATGCAGGATGCACATCTTCACGGCCACTTCTGTGGTCAAGGTGAATGTGATATACATGATTTAGCGCCTTGGCAGAGGAAAGTAATTGTTCGCGGGTATATGTTCCCTGGCCCACAGCCGAAGTTCCCATGATTGATGAGAGCGCTGAAAGCGGGATTGAAGGCAGACAAGGCTCATCACCAATAGTGAACACAAATCCTTTTTGCTTACGTTTTTCAAATGCATCGGTCTTGATATGATTTCCCGCAAAATACCAGGCAAGCAAATAGCTTTCTCCAGCATTGCCGCCGCCATTTCCCTCAAGCCATGTTCTTGTCAACCACATATCAAGTTCTGCGTCTCCTGATTCGAACTGTCCTATTTGAAGTGGAGCCAGATCACATTCATGGTCGCCAATAGCACCAAACATTAATGCTACGTCAGGAATTCCGTTCTGAAGAAATGAACTCATCAGTGTGGGTAGTCCATCTTTAATCATTAAGTGAGGAATACTACCCATGCTTCCGGTTACATCCAGATACAGCTGTACTGGTATAGCGTTTGGATGTGTTGCAGAATCACGACATTCACGAAAGATAACTCCGGAAGGATTCATGTCTTGATGAATTTTCCGTGCTTTATTTTGTTTAAATATTTCATCTACAGGTGCAGTGAAATATGCGTCTTGTGTTGCTCTCATAGAGCGACTTGAAACTGAATATTCTGAGTGTCCCATTAGCTTTCGAATAAAAGTTTATAACGTGATCTTGCAATGTCTAACGTGATTTCAAGGTTGCGCAGTTCAACTCCAATCTGAATGTCTTTGCTGACAAATTCTTTGGATTTAAAATCAGACGCCAGCACAAGGGAGTCTGCGGTAGTAGGGCTCAGGTCGAGCATTGATTCGCGTTCGCGCTTGAGCTTTTTGATTTTCAGCTCCAGGTCTTCCACCTCTCGCTTATAAATCATCTGGGCGTCCTCAGCGATGGCAATCGCCCGGTCTTCGCGTATCTTTTTGTTGTTACGCACCAGGGAACCAACGAATGCTCCCTTCATGGAAGCTAATGTGGCTTCCGATTCATTTGTTTCAGTCATAATAAATGGGTTTGGATTATGTTGCAATTATAAACAAATATCATATCACATTACAAATCTGTTCAAAAGTATTCCCTCTATAGCAGCAGTTTTGTACTGCTTATGATAAAGCATCATATTACTTTGTGAAAACGCCTTTTACATGCCGGCAATCACAGGGAAATACCTTTTCGACTACTTCCGAAACAAGGTTCAGGAAACATATACCACCTACACCGGTGGTACTGTTCGTGCAAACAAGTTATTCCTAGATGCATTTCTTGCTGTTTTTGAAGAACGCTTCAAAGGAATAGGATCACAAAAATACAGGGATGATGTGGGCTTCATTATACAGTCACAAAAGCCTTACAATCTGAACAATAACAGGCTGTATACTGCACCACTTGTGGTGAGTACATTTTCTTACCTGGGCCTGGTTGCAACTATCACAACGGCCCTTCCGCACAACCTGGTCACCAACGATTTTTTTACGCTCAGCAGTGTTGCTGGCCTTGCTCCAGCTCCGAATAATACTTACCAAGTAGTGAGTTCGCCTGATGCAAACACAATAATTTTCGCTCTGACAGCAGTAATAACTGGCACCTATGTTAATAACTCCGGCTCTCTGTCGGCACAAAAAAGCATCCCTGATTACTGGCAGATGATCAGTGTTCGTGCGCGTTACCAGGTGTTATACAATACTTCGATAACCCGCGTTACTGGCGGAACGCCAATCATCATCACTATTGACAAGCGCACCGACATCAGAAGTTTTCAACTCAATAAAATTTCCGGAGTACAGGGTGAGCCCGATGCTAACGGGGATCGCTATTTTAAATACCTCAATGACTTCCAGTTCGCCCTGTACACCGATCCACTCTTGCTTAATCCAACAGTAGGCGTTGGCAATTATCAAGGTGGTGGAATTATTGAAAAGGTTTACAACAACGTGTGTAAGCCATGGCTCCCACGCACAAAAATTTCTCCTCTTGCCAACCCAACAGTTGTTGAGCCGCGCTATGAGAATGCAGAGAAATATCTGAAGTTCTATCCTGATGAGCGCACATGCCAAGGCATCACGCTGGATTATTACAAGAGGCCAACGGTTGTTGTGGATGTACAAGAGGATACGCTCGATCTCACAAATTATTATGACGAAAAGTTTTTGTTTCATTTAGCTGATGTAGCCGCAATAATTTATTCACAACCTGCGCGTGACGTTCTTCTCTATGAAGAATCGCAGGGCATGGCATCACAAAATAATTAATCAGACATGAAAACGGATGAGTTGATAGACATCGTGCAGCGTACTGTATCTGGCGATATTGTTACCGCAGATAACAAATATGACGATGCATACATACTTCAGCTAATTGACGGAGCCCGTGCTGTATGGCTTGTACAGATTTATGCAATAGACAAACGCATTGCACCGATCTGTTATCAGAAATATTATCCTGAATATTCAATTACGCTGCAGCCAAAGGACAGGTGTTTTGCTAAATTCAAAATGCCTGACATCGTAAAGCTGGATGAGCACAGCGATGGAATCCGGTATGCCGGTAGTGACGACTATAACGGTGGCCAAGCCAATGACTTCAGGCGTATTGTATCGCGTGCATGGCTGAGCACATTCTTTAAGCATCCAATCATGAATCCATCAACACGATTCTACAGTGCCTTGTATGACGCCAGTTCTGGAGTGCTTGAGTTACGTGGTAAAGCAAAGTTTGTCAAGACTCCGCTGGTTGAGGCGCTCTTTAAACATCCCACTCAAATTCCAACATTCAACAGGGAGCTTGACGATTATCCTTTAAGTATTGATGGGATCACAGCCATTCAGAAGATGATTTTTGAGAATGATACGCGCATAGTTGAAAGCACACGCCCGTCTGCCGCTTTTGGATCACCAGCACCATTATTAAAAAAGTAATTAAATGAGTGAAGAAATAAATCCTGGCTTCTACCATGAGGTATCGTATGAGCAGCTGATCTCAAGTGTGAAGGCTGAACTAAAAATCGAAGTTTCGGACTCAGACATAATTTTTGAAAAATGGCTGAACGAAGGAATCAGGTCTGTAGATGCGTTAAGCATTTTTTCCAAATGCACAGCAGTATTACCCATTCATGATAACATGGCTGAATTACCGTGTGGATTTTTTAGAATGATTGCATGTACGCTTGGAGGGAATGGAGCTAATTGTATTTCTGCGATATACGTTGATCTGCCATTTCTCACATCGTGCGGCTGCGCACCGATAATTAACAGCACCGGTATTTTCAATACACAAGGACTTTATGAAATTCAGAATGGAAGAATTTTTTTCCACTCTGATTTATTTACAACAGTTTCAACTACCAATGGGCCACAGACAATCACCACTACGCTTCCGATCACAGAGTGTACAATAAGTTATTTTGGATTTAATGTTACGGAGGATGGTCTGTTAAAAGCGTACCAGGATATGGAGCGTGGCTTGACTGCTTATGTGTGTTGGAGATATACGCGACAGAATTTTCGTGAGTATCCACAATACATTTCCGAAGGCTACCGACAGGAATGGGTGGCACAAAAAAAATGGTTGCGTAGTGTGGCCTTCCAGAATGATTTCCGAAATACAAAACGTCAGATTGCGGAAATTGTGAATGCCATGGTTGTGGACAAGAATTTTTTACCATAGGAAAATAAATGGCTAAAAAGTATTTAACTTTTCTTCTAGACTCTGTAAATTTTCTCCTTGGCATGAACAAGGATGATGACTATCCTTTTAAAAAAAAGGAGCAGTATCTGCATGGATTAAATATTCGTCACGTCTCTCAATTCGGCAATACCGGCAGAGCAATACAAAACGTTCTTGGCAACAGGCATTCATTTGATATAGGCGTTGTCGTTGCAGCCGATAAGTTATTCCATATTCAGATGACGGCTCCTGCAACGCCACAGAATTATACCTGGGAGATACGTGATGGCAACCAGAATGTGATGACCACGGTATCGCTGACTACCACTGCAAGCGATATAAACACAACGCTTACAAATGCAGTTGCAGCTTTTAATCTGGCTATGGCTGCGGTAACACCGACACAGACATTTGTAGTTGGATCGCAGACAACAGGATCAAGCACAGGGTATGTTTCTTTTTCAGTCACTACAATTCCTGGATGGGAGTATTATGTTGTAAGTACGGGCACTGATGTAAGCGCGGTTGAAGTTGTGGTTGAGGCAACGGATGCTTCAATGACAGGGGTGCCGGTTGTGATCGGCAGTTATGATCTGCTTGGAGATTTATTTGTGTATAGCACTACTCAGGCTAATCTACCACAAACGTTTTCAGACATCGCATCTGTATCTAGTAGTGGTGGACAATACGAAATCACTACTACAAATGCGCATTCATTCACTGACCTGAGCGCCATTACCATTTCAGGAGTCACTGGCGTTGCGGCTCCAAACAATCTCAATGGCTACTGGATTATTAATGTCACATCATCCACAACATTTGTTTTGCTTGGATCATTATTCATTGTCGGTTCTGTTTTAACAAATGCTCAGTATACGGTCAACGTAAATGGTTATGGTGAAATAGGCATTGGTGTTGAAGATAACAACAGCGGTCTCTGGACGTACACGCGCCTGCTTGGAACCAAGGAATTAAATTTCAGAATCCAAAAACAGATTGATGTTTACCAGGAGCGCAATGCATTTTTGACCAGCTGCTATTTTACCGATGACTATAACCCACCCAGGGTATTTTATTATAAAGGGCCGTTCATAACTGATGGAGCAATCCATGCGATAAATCCTTTGGGGCAGTATGCGTATGGTTCAATCAATCAGGAAACGTTGCTTACCGCTATTCAGACAAATGTAATTTTTACATTCACGCAGCAGCTGCAATCCGGAGGGGCTGTGCTTAGCGGTAACTGGAGATACGCAATTCGGTTTTTGACAGAGAGCCTGACAGCAACAGCCTGGACTGATCTGAGTAATCCGATTAATGTCTATACTCCAACAGATGTCTTTACAGACATCGCAAGTGCAGAGAACTTGTTTGGCGATAACGAAAATACAACCACCTCTAAGATTAACGAATTTTTAATCTCAGGAATAATCCCTGGCTTGTTCAAATACGTAGAGCTTGCAGGAGTAAATTATTTAGATACAACGCAAACATCTCAGATTATAAAACGCGATTTGCTGCTTGGTGGGAGCACGCAGATAATTCAGCATTTAGGAACCGAAACAGCAAGCACCGATCTTGATGCTGGTCAATTAAATTTTCAGCCGGTAAGCATTGCAACAGCAAAGAATATCAATGCTATAGATAACAGGTTGATTGTTTCAAACATCACAACTCTTGCCGATAAAGACTTCACGAATTTTTCGCGAAGCCTGACACATAAGTTAATTATCAAGACTCATGATGGTATCTTATCTCGATACGCTGGTGATTTAAGAATTGGCGAGTATCAGCTGCCCGACAATGTTTATTCATTCGTTGGGTATATGCTCAATGAGACATATCGCTATGGAATAAAATTCAAATTAAAAGGCGGTGGGTATACTGAGATTTATTGGATTGACGACATCCGTTTTGACGATTATATTCAGGCTGGCGCTGCATTCAATCGCGGGAATCCTTTTGGCGACAATAGACGTGTAGTTGGTGGCTCACTGCCAAATATGGATTTAACCAATAATGACACCTCTGAGGTATACAACTTTGGAATCCAGTTTAGCAATATCAACTGGTTTTATATTATTGATGGAGTACCACTTGCAAACATTGTCGAGGAGATCATCATTGAGCGCGTTGAGATGATTCCAAATTTCCGTGAAGTGTTGGGTAGGGGGATTGCAATATTAGGAAGTCAAGCACCTGCTTTTGGAATAGGGCCGGTACAAACACAAACCGTAACTGCAGCTATTCATACAAGAAATGCTGTAAGCATACTTACCGATCCATTTGTCGCTGGGCCAACTAAGAATATGGGTGATTATTTTGCAGCAACAGGATTGCGATTCGATAATCCTGTCGGCACGCCCACTACTCTTAACCCTGCATATCCAAATGGAAGTGTATCAACTCTTAATTTTCTGACAGGATCACTCTATATTCCTGACTGGTTATTTGGTGAATCCGATTGGTCATTTATTCCTGGAGATCAGATTGTAAATTTTGGTGCTCCACCAACCATTGATTACAGCGGGTTGACAGCGGTTGGCATTGGAGGCAATGCATTAAGCGCAGATGCAGAGTTCTATAATAATTATCGTGAGGTGAATGGACGCTGTACTGTTGGGTTTGGGCCAGGTGCGCAAGCGTTTTTTATTCCACTGAATGAGTCAATGTACGTTGGCACCGGTTCGATTGGGACATTTACAACAATAGCAAATACTACTTATTCAAAAAAATACGCTATTGCCACGACATTTCTTGGCTTCCCTTCTATTGAAGAGTCGGCACTTATGGATATGCCAGGCAGCCCGGTCTTTCTTTCATCAGCTGCACTGGTATCAGGTACAATATTCTCAAGTGATTTTTCCATTCGCATGGTTGAAATTTACCGTCCTAAAAATAATAAGTTCGGTGATATAGCCAATAGTAAATATATTCCTACTGGCCATTCGTTAAAATTTAACAGGACAGCATTGGTTGATACTGATGTTTGGGGTGGCGATGTAATGTCACAGAAAACATGGCTCTTACATAAGCAAACAACTGAATATTTAATAAACCAAGGGGCCGATCCTGCAACATGGCTCCAGTCTGGATTGTGTGGTGGCTTATCGTTTTATTCTCAAAATCATGTTAACTCAGAAATGATTAACAGGAATGATTCTGGCAAAGGATATAAGTACCCAAAAATTTCTGAGATCGAATGGATGAATGGAATTGCAACAAATGCTTTTGATGTGGCTTACAATCATGGCTATGATATTCGTAATCAAATAAACAGCGACATCGCTTTTGACCCGAACAGCATTCGCACCAATGATCTGTCAACGCGCGCCTACTACAGTGACCTCAAGCCAATAGATAGCGTTCAGGACAACTACCGCGTGATCCTGCCCCTCAACTTCCATGACCTGGACTTGAGTGCTGGAGAAATCATGCATCACGTAAATCTCAACGGTGAGCTTTTCACATGGCAGGTGAGAAAATTACAGCGCCAGTATTTCAATACCCGTGGTCAATTACAAACTACCAATAACCTGAGTATTGTCATCGGTGATGGATCGGTATTAACAAGGGACGGCCAGACAATCAGCGTCATCGGGACAACTCATAAGTGGAGCGTGATACGCGGCAAGAGTCAAGGAGGCAATGATGTGTTCTACTGGATCAACACTGAATTAAAAAAAGCATGCAGAATCGCTCTTGACGGCACGGTATCTCTGGCAGACATCGAAGGCATGCAAAGTTTTTTTGCAAATAACCTGCGCTGGGTATCTACGCATGACAACCCGGCCAGCGGCCAGGGGATTGCTGGAGTATGGGATGACAGGAATTTTGAAGCGCTCTGGACGATGCGCGGCCACAAGAATGTATCAGAATGGAATTCGGTTATACCATATTCGGTTGGCAGCGTTGTTTCATATGCGCCAACGGTGTTCAGCACATATGAGCAGACCGGTGAGCTATACATCTCTTTGGTGAATACCAATGTAGGCCACAATCCTCAAACATCTACTACGCAATGGCAGCTCATTCCACATACGGACAATAATTACTATAACGAATACACCATTGCTTTCAATGAGCAGAAAAATCAATTCACGACCTTCTATACTTTCAAGCCAACGATTTATTTAAAGTATAAAGATGTTTTCCTTAGCCCTGATCCGCAAGCGCCAAACACAATTTACCTGCACAACATCGGTGGCTACTGCCAGTGGTACAATGGGAATAATGAAGATGGCCACCTGACCCTTGTTTACAGCGGGGATAACAATATGGTTAAGATGCTGCATGCATTGCTTGTTGGCGTGAAGCCGGCTCCTACACGAATAGACATCTCAACACAGGATCACCACACATTTATGCTTACCAGCGATTTTGACGACATGAACGGGAACTGGGTGTGTGGGATCAAGAATGACACATTAACTTCTGGAACAGGCTCAACAGAAGACGACACCAGTAAGCTCTGGGGACAGTATGCATTAATTGACATAACATTCCAACAAGGAGTGCTGCAGGTTGTGAATAGCGTAATATTAAAATTTGCACCGGTAACAAGAGACTATAGATCATGATAGTAGTAACAGGTGCGCCACGCACCGGGACATCGTTATTGATGCAGACCCTTGACCGACTCGGTATCCTGGTGGCAGCTCCTGCGTTTCTGCCTCAGCATTATTTCATGAAGCAGTTTAATCCAGGCGGGTTCTATGAGTTCGCCAGCGAGGATGGAATAGAAGATCACCAGTACAAGGGGAAAGCAGTGAAGCTCTTTGGTGGCCAGCTGGTGAGAACGCCAAAGGAATTCATTAAAAAGCTGATTTGGGTACAGCGCGACAGGAAAAAGGCAATAGAGAGTTATGAGAAAATCCGCAGCTACCTACCATATGCGGGATTTACCTCAGAACAGATTTATGACGCCAATGTGGACTGTATCAGACTGTATAACTTTCCGGATCGAGCTACATTTCAGCTGGAGAAAATTCAGGCACATCCTGATATATTTATCCTGGACTTGATTAGTTATTTAGAAATTAACCCAACAGCAGCACAGGTAGAGGCTGCAGAAAAAAATATAATAAAATGGAGTTGAGGAGTAAGATCATTGATGGATTTCCTGATTACCGCATCTATGAAGATGGGAGGGTGCAGAATATGAGAACTGGGAATTATATAAAGCAAAGAATAACTAAGGGTTATCCGAATTTTCAGTTATTTGAGGATACCCACAGGTGGGCCAGAACACGAACCGTACACCGTTTATTAGCTATTGCTTTCATTCCGAATCCAGAAAACAAACCAGAGGTAAATCATATCAATGGCATCAAAGCCGACTTCGGGTTAGAAAATCTTGAATGGGTGACCTGTAGAGAAAATATAATTCACGCTATAGGTCTTGGGCTAATGAAGCCGACAAATAATTTGCGAATGCTTTCGCTTGAAGAGTGTAGAAAATATTCTGCGCGTGCGCGTGAGAAGAACAGGAAAAAAGTAGTTGATATTAAAACAAAAACCATATTCCCATCCATTGCCGTTGCTGCAGATTTGTACGGATACGCGAATAGAACACTATGTAGTTGGTTAGACGGGAGGAGCCCAAATAAAAGTAATTTAAGATTATTAAACACTGTAAATCAATAAGATATGCCCGTTGCCGCCATCGCTGCCGTTACAGCCATTGCTTCTTTGGCCTACTCAGCGCACAAAGATTCAGAGGCAGAAAAAGGAATCAAAAAGCTGGAGTCTCAACAGTTCCCTCGTTATGCCGTTACCCCAGAACTAAAAAGCGCATATGACCGTTCTGAGCAAATGGCCAAGTATGGTTATACTCCATCTGAGAGTGCCGCATTCAAAAATAATTTAACCAGGGCAAACAACCTGAGCTATCAACGTGCCACTGACAGTGCCGGAGGAAATCTTGCATCAGCTATCAATCGTGGTATTCAAAGCAATAACATTGGAGCCCTCAATCAATTTGCCGGTGCCGATGCAGGGCTCAAACGACAGAATATAAAATATGCCGACACGCTGGCGCAAGCAATGCAGCACCAACAGAACCTTGCAACACAGGCTGACATTTCTCATCGTGTGATGCTTGAACAGGCATACGGAAGAGCGAAGAGTGACGCTGAAATGAATATGGTGAATTCCGGGATGGCTCTTGGTAATGCAGCCGCATATGGTGCGTCAAACAATCAGAATTTTGACGCACGCAATGCAGGGAATTCCATGCAGACTATGCCGCGCACTACAGGCGGTACACCGCAGAGCTACATGAATCAGGCTTATCCGAGCCTGGGGCAAAGTTATGTTCCAAATACATTACCAGCATACGGCAGCCCAGCACCGACAACAGATTACAGCTCTCCTGGAATTTACAGGGATGCAAATATTGATGCATACGATTTTAAATAAAAATATTTTTAACAAATGGCAGACCCAGAGGGCGTAAGCTTAGGAGAAGGCATCGGCCTACAAGGACGTTATGATATTCGTGGTGGAGTAAAGGACATACTTCACAATGACGAAATACGTCTCAGGCGTAAGGCTGCAGCTGACAAAGCGGCCCAGGCGCAGAAGGACAAGAACGATGACTTTCTTTATAAATCAAAGAAGGACATTTATATTGATCCTAAGCTGTATCATCGTGCGCTGCTTCCGGATGCATATAAGGTGACCAATGAAGCCTGGGACAAGGTAGTTCACAGCGCACAGGAAAATCCCAATAACTATAAATACGAAGCCATGAGTACGCTCAGGGATGCAGCCGAACAGCTTGGCGCTATCCGCAAGCAAAGTGAGAACTGGACTGATGCAGAAAAAAAACTTGGTGCCGCCAATGTATTACAGACCGCTCCGCAGCAAGATTTCTATAACCGGTTACGCAGCGGAAGTAAAGAAGATATTCTTGCTGCACAGAATGATCCAATGGGAACAATCAACCGTGGCGAAGACGGAGCTATCAATGTCGGCTACACGATTCCAAAAGGCGTAAAGGTTGATCAGGATGTACAGAAGATATTCAAAGACGCCACTGCTGCCAACTTCCCGGTGATGATGCAGCTCAAGCAGATGGGGAACACAAGACTCATCGCAGAGGTGCAAAGCATTCCCGAAACAGAAGCTGAGGCGCAGAAGGTATCACAGGATGTCTCTCAGGCTCTTGGTGTACCATGGAGCACACCAAGTAAAGAAGCATTACTCAAAGGATATTTTGATACACGTCCGGATGTACAGGCTGTACACCGTGAAGATATTCGTCCTGATATTCTCAGTGGCCAAAATCCAGGTTTTGATCCTGAGAATCCAGATGATGTTTTTGCAAAATCATTCTTTCCTAAATACAAAGATTTGGGTGGTAACAGAACAAAGATTCTTGCACGCACCATACCGGCTCCCACAGCAGCTGAACGCAAAAAGAAAAACTACGGATGGGATGGTGATGAGTGGAACAACTCACGTTTCGCTGTTCGTCCTACGGCGCAAAACGAAGGCGGCGTGATGAAAGAGGGCTCCGGATTTGAAGTACAGGATTTGACAGCAAACGAGAATTCATTCAAGGAAGTATGGAAGGCTCCGTATGCATTGAATTCTGAATCCGGAAAGCAAAGTAAAAGTTTTTCTGGAGAAATTCAAGGAGCGTTCACTGGCGTCACCATCCGCCGCAATCCAAAGACGGACAAGATGGAGTATTACGCTAAGATCACTGAGCCGTCCATCAGCGCACCCACTACAACACAGTCGCAGCCAATCGCTCCTGTTGATGGCAAGTATGTAACTACGCGCGAAATATCTCCAGCTACAATTCCACCACGCACGCAGCTCATTCCATATGAAGATGTGAAAGGGAAAGTTGAGGCGTACACTGCCGGCAAAGATGCTGAAGGTGGATTCAAATTAAGACCTGAAGATTACCAGCGCCTGGATGAAATCAATAAGAAGATCACAAAAAAAGGATCATCAACTACAAATTTTGAACAACGCATTCAGAATCCGGAACTCAAAATTCAAAATAAGGATGGCTCATTCTCCACTCATAAGATGATGAGTTTTGAAGCTGATGGAAAATATTATGCTGCTCCAACAATAGTTGAGAAAGATGGTAAGCTGGTTGAGTTGAGTAAAAAGGATGCTGTTCAATATGCATTGAAGAATAAGGAGTACAAGGAATTCAAAACAGAAAAGGCTTCTCAGCAGTATGCAGAAGGAGGATATAAGAAAGGGACTCCGCTTGAAAAATCTGTTTCCAAAAGAATGTATAGTGCATCACGCAACAAGACAAAAATTATTTATTCTGACGGATCAGAAGAAATTATAGATGGCAAATAAAAAAGAACAAGACGACTGGGTTGAGGTTCCTGTAGCAAAGGATACTGAAGACTGGGTAGAGGTTCCAATAGAACAAAAAAAAAGTTCAGATGGCAGCGCAGGTACTCAATCTTCGGCTACAGAATCATCATCACCATCAGCAGAAATTCCTGAAGTAACTGTTGATCAGAATGACAATATCGCTCCTGCAGACCAGTTGATCAAGAGCGACCAGACTCCTTATGGCCTCACCCAAGAGGATGGAAAGGTTACTGGCGTAGTTGATCACCGTAAAGAAGAGCTGGATCAGCTGAAGAAAAAAACACTTGACATCTTTGGCGGCAATCCTATTTTTGATAACCCGCGCAATCGCGACATCTATTATAATGCGCTATTAAAAAAATATACGCCAAAGGAAGTAGATGAAATAATTGGTGATGATCGCTGGCAGTCTCCCGGTGTTACCATCGGTGCTATCCCAGCTCAGCCAGCGCGCAGGAATCCCGCCAATGGCCAGGTGCAGATGGAAGACCTGAGTAAGGCCGTTCCCCCACTCCATCGTTACCTGGAATCTGTTGGTGGTGGCATCAAGCATGGCATAGAGGGATTTAAGGCTCTTCCGGAAGTATACGAGAAGGAAGGCTTGGCATCAGCTGCATTACAGACAATCGTTGCTACAGGAACTACAGCGCTTTCTGCCGGGGCCGCAGTTGTTCCAACGTTGGCGGGATTCACTGTAGCCACAAACGAAATCATTAATCGTCATCCAGAAGCGGCAAAAGCGTTCACGCTTTTTCAGGATCAGCTGACAAAGACATATACTGATGCTGGCAAAGAGCCACCGGCATGGGTGAAGAATACCGGGGAGGTTGTTGATTTTCTATGGCAAGCAGCTGTGCTTGGAGAAGCTAAATACGGTTACGATAAATTCGTTCAGAAGAAAAATTGGACGCCAAAAGATATTAATGATCTGCATGACCAGACGCAGCCTAAAAATACTCCGGCAGTTCAGAAGCTAATTGACGAGCATTCTTCTTTAGAGAAGGACGTGAGTAATGTTCCACCGGAGGTGCAGCCAATGTTACAAGAACAAATGGCAGCAGTGAAGGAGAAGATCACAAAAAAACAGGATGAGGCTACCAATACAAATGTAGAACAGGCGGCTACACAGGCCATGGTTAATACCATGGAACAAGCCAAAGCCAGCGCTACTACAGATGCGGCAAAGAAAGTATTCGATGACAAAATAAAAGAACTTAAACCTGAAACTCCGCAGGTGAAACCGGAGCCAACAGAAAAACCAAAACAAGATGCCACTGAAAAAGTCAACCAGCAAGAAAGCGTTCAGCCAGAACGTGAAAGCGGAAATGTCAGCGGGGAAACCGAAGAAGCAAGCAGTAGCGATAGCGTACAGCGTGCAGAAGAAGGTAAAGAAAAAGTAACCGATACTGCAGTGGGTGGTGAGCCTGAACACCAGAGCGAATCCAAAGTGGAGCCACCTGCTGTTTCTATTCCATCGCCAGAAAAAATTAAGGCGGTTGCAAAAAAGGCAAAAGTCAGCGCTGAGAAAAAAGCCGATGGAGCAACGCTGAAAGAACAGAAGAATAATTTATTGTCACAAGTCGGTGAAGTCATTGGTCATGCCAAAGGCAAGTCAAAAAATCCGCTTGAAAAAGTAATGCAAGATGAAGCGTCCAGAAAAGATGCTATAGCAAAAATTAAGAAAGCTGGTTACCAGGTGAGCGATGATGGCATTGTAACGTTCGATGTGAAGGATGACGGAACATTCAAATTAAATCTTGATGGCCTTGAGCATGCCAGCGAACAAATTAAAAAGCATTTTCCTACAAGCCAGGTTCATATTCCAAAGATAGAAGGCGTTAGGCGTTCTGGAGCTGGAAAGTTAAAACCAGACACTTCTGTTTTATATACAAAGACGATTCCTGAAGCACAGCGCTTCTATGATGATGCAAAAGAAAATCTTGCCACAGCAAAAAATAGCGGCAACAAACCGCTGATTGATCATTTCAGAAATGAAGCCGTCAGAGCTAAAAATCATCTGGAGGAATTGCAAATAGAGGAGAATGTTGAATCTGAAAAGGCTGTTGTTCATACAAGCGAAGTGCCAACTTCAGAAAAGCGGTTTATTAACGTAGGCAATGTAGACTTTGAACAAGTCAATGGTGAGCCGTTTAAAAACGATGAAGGTATTGATGTGTTTACCCACAAAGATGAAAACGGGAACCTCATTCTCACTGAAGGAAGAACTGGAATGGAGATAGCTAGAGGCGAAGACATGAAGGCGGTGAAAAAAAGATATTCTGAAATTGTCAAAAAGCATGGCGTTGATGAAATGAAGGTGATCATTTCTCAATCAGAAAATAGACACGGCACTTCACCACGTTACGCACCTGTTAAGGAAGAGAAAAAAGAGGAGACAAAAAAAGAGAAGGCGAAAAGTAAGGTTGACGACATCCTTGATTCACTCGACCAGGCAAAAGTTGACACCAAAAATAAAGTCTTCGATGCTGTGCTTGGTATTGCTGCCAAGACCTGGAATGCAGCCATTGAAATAATCAAGGCTGCCATTAAAGGAGGCGCGAAATTGCATGAAGCAATAAAAAAAGGATTGGAATATCTGCGTGCTGAGCACGGAACATTCGATGAACCACTTGTCAAAGAAAAGATAAAAGATGTAATTAAGAAAAAGCCATCTCCTGAATCTCTTGGCTTCATGCATGAGAAGCATATTGTCAATGCGGTGAATAAGTATATGCGCAAGAATTACAGTGACTACGAATCCATCCCACGCAAAGAAGTCGCTGACATGCTGCGCAGACGCAAGGCTGCAAGTCCGGAGGCAAAACTGGAGGAGCAGATCAATGAAGTGACAAGTAAAAAACAAACGCTCAAAGAAAAGTTTGATGCTGCCATTGACCTTGCAAAAAAAATTGAGATCGTTGATCCGCTGAAACGCAAAGCCGCCGAACTTTCTGCACGCGCTGCAGCGATATGGGATTCATATGTTCATGAACCAAAGTGGACTGACCTGCATCAAGCAATCGGTGAATACAGTTTACAAAAGCAGAAGAACGATAGGGAAGTAAAAGAGCTGATGGATGCTGCAAAAGCTAAAGTTCCATCACCAATCAAACGTGAGGCAATCTCCAACTGGATTGAAGCCGGCGGAGATATGGATGTGCTGCGTGAGCGTGCAAGAGTTGGGAGAGGGGGGCTTCGTGTTGCTGGCGATAAATCAAAAAACAAGACTGATAAATATCACAAAGGTTATGAAGCAGCCTTGCATCTCACTCCGCAAGAAATCCAGGTAGCTCAAGTGCTTAAAAAATATCTTGACGATATGTTCCGTCAGGGATTTCAGAACGGATTGATTCAAACGATGCTGGAAGATTACATCACTCACATTGGAGTGAAAGAAGACAACCCCGTTCTTGGTAAGCTACAGTATGATATTGCCAGCTGGAAGATCAACACTTCATTTCAGTATGCGCGCAAGCGTACTTTCGATACATTCTATGACCTAGAGCAAGCTGGTTATCGCGCTGTTAGTAAAGATTTTGCTGACATCATTGGCGTATACTCGCAGACATTCAATAAAGCTATCTATAGTCGCGCGTTTGTAAAGTCAATGACAAAAGGGAAGGCCAGTGATGGAAGACCCCTGGTGGCGCAAAGTGGAACAGGATCGCTTACTGATGCCAGTGATCAAAATCCAACGCAGACCATGATGGTAAATCCATTCACTAAGGGCGAAGAAATTTACGATTACAAAAGCATTAACCATCCTGCATTCCGTAACTGGTACTGGGCAACTAAGGGCCCGGATAAGACTAATGTATTTGCTAAAGGTGACCTGGTTGTGCATCCTGAGATATATAAACATTTGGATAATATTCTTGGCAAATCAACATTCAGGAATAACTGGGCCGGCAGAAACTTCATGGCCCTCTCAACCTTTACTAAGAAAACAATCTTCTCCCTCTCCCCTTTCTTCCACTATGTACAGGAAGGAACACACGCTGTTGGTCACACAATTAATCCTGGTAGCGTTGTAAAAATAGACTTCAACGATCCTGTTCAAAAGAAAGCCATTGAGCATGGGCTGATGTTATATGATTATAACGCAGCTCATAATTTCACTGAAGGACTCAGCGGTGGATCGCTTGGTAAAAAGATACCTATCTATAACAGCACTGTTATCCCGCTGCAGGAATTTCTTTTTCAGGATTACATACCACGGCTGAAGATGACTACATTCAAGCATGCCTTGGAGCGTAACATGGAGCGTAGCAAGGATGACTTAAAGAAAGGAAAAATCACAGAAGATCAGATATATGCAAAGACCGCTAGACAGATGAATGCCGCTTACGGCCATCTGAATTACGATCTTATTGGCCGCAACAAAACCACACAGGATTTATTTCGTGCCGTCTCACTGGCTCCGGATTTCCTGGAAGCTCGTATACGATTTGTAGGACAAGCGCTTACACCACGCGGTGCTGAGCAGCGCAGGGCGTTACTTGTTCTTGCAGTGAGCATGTATGTAACGGCTCGTATACTGAATAAATTACTGGATGATGATTATCATTTCGATGAGCCATTCGCAGTAATCCATAACAAAAAGAAGTATCAACTGCGCAGTGTGCCTTCTGATATTTGGGAGATGATGAATGATTTTGGAAAGTTCGCATACCATCGTATTGCCCCGTACTCTGGAGTGCTACTTGAAGCTGTAACAAAATATGACTTGGCCCGTGGCCAGGAAGTTACATATTCTGATGTTGCAAAAGATGCGGCTACAGCAATGCTGCCGAACCAGGTGAAAGAACTCTTCCCTGATAAATGGCAAAAGTTCCCGCATGATCAAAAACTATACACTGATCTTATTAATACCATGGGTATCAAGGAAAGCAAATACACTCCAGCTGAAAAGGTTGAAGCGTTTAAATTGCTTGACGAACTCAAGAGCATGGACATCGGCGATGAACATAAAAAAGCGATCCGTCAATTCAAGTCGCTGATCGAATCCGGGGACACTGCAGCTGCATATAAGATGTGGGAAGAGAATATTGCAAGTATCGTTGAGAAGATGAAAAAATTGCCACCAGACTTTTCATATAAGATTAAAAAATTAATCCCAAGATATTATCCTGATGATGATCAGCCGCTGCTGCCATCTCCAGTACAGAGTCCAAAAGTTATTCCGGATGAAGAAAAGCGTAAACCAATACCAAGATGAATAAAGCATATTTAAACGGCAATCCTGGCCGCGAAGCATTTAAAGAGGTAAGTATCACCGGAACCGTAGGAGACGCGATTTATCATGCTCCTGTGGCTTTTGAGTGCATGTTCTGTGGTGATCAGCATACAATGGATCAAATTGCCAATCCAAGCCTGCCTGCATGCAAGGGGTGCATAACAATAATTCGTAAAATCATACAAGACAAAAAAGATGGGATATTATGAGAACAAGGTGATCAACGCACCTGAATCAAAAAAGAAAATTAAGGGTAAGCCATATCATGGGGTGCACATCAGCTCAACAAAAAAGAATCCAGTGAACGCGATGACCAACCATCCGATATTCTCACCACTTGACATCACTAAGAAAACAACCAGTGAGCAGATGGCAGACTACATCATGTCACTCCCACGGTGGCAGGAGATGCATGTAGTAGTGACAGAGAAGCTGGAGCAGTGGCGAAAGTTACAGGCTAAGGCTTGATCTGATGCTGGTATTTGCTTACGAATACGAAAGCTCCATCAAGAATGATGTAATCTTTCATATCCTGTGTTGCAAGCCGATTAAATGAGTCCTGGACAAGCGGCAGCGCTGCTGACCAGGAGTGCGTCTTGTAAAAGTCAAAACCAAAAGATGGTTCGCAGGAAGTAAGCAGTGACACTTCAACGATCTTACCGATTGTTTTGGCCTGTGCTGTGATGCCAATCAAACGGTCATTGCCGGCTTTGGTGATGTAGTTCCACATATCATCGGTGGTTAGCATCTGGGCTGTGGTGCGGTAAGCATGCAAAAGGAATCCATCAGAATAAGGAACGGAGATGTCGTAATTATAATTCCACCCCTCATAAATCAACGACTTGATACTGGCGTTTTTAAATTTAGGGTATGCGTCTTTCACCCATTGCCGGTACTGAGCAATGGTGCAGTTATTATTAGCGTACTCTGCTTCCAGCTCAGAGGTAGCGAAGTTTATTTTCTTGCGCACATCCATCTGGCGTGAGTTGTAAGCAATGATCGAATCAACCTGCGCTGGCGAACTCCAGGCAATACCAATCTTAATTTTCTTTAAGTAGCACTGCAGAACAGCGTTTGGAAAATCAACACTGTTCATTTTCGATTCACTGCAATACAGCGATACATAATCCCATCCAGATGGATTGGTTTTGTTTTTACTCATCCAGGCAATCTCAGCTGTTGAGCTGGACAGCACATCGTCCAGGGAATTATTGTAGCTTCCGTTAGGCATTATTCAGTTGGTTTTTGATTTTCTAATTGTTTAGCATTAAGAATGTGATCAGAGGCAATCTGCATTGTCTTTAATTTCTCAGCGTTCTGCAGCGACTGAGCTTGCCTTTGGTTCTGTCCCTGTTCACGGATGAGCGCCTGAATCTGCTGGGCCATCTGTGTATTCTGCTGTGATAGCTGATCCAGCTGGGCAAGCATTGCCTGTTCGTGTTCGTTCTCTGCTGCCTTTTTCTTAGTGGAATATTTCAGCGTGCGCTTCAGGTCAGGCATCGTGGTAGCTAATTCAACATCTATATAATCCGGCAGATCAATACCACCCTGCTGGCTCAGGCGGTCAGCGATATTCAATAGGCGCATGCGCTGCTCTGAGGTAATGAAAGGTGCTACCTTTACAATAGCAAGAGGATTTGAATAGCGTAGCTTCTTTGAGAGCTTTAAGAATTCCACACCGCGCTTTCCTAAAATTGTTTGCGGGAAATCACTCTCATCTTCAGTATAGAGATACTTAGCAATATCAGTAGCATATTGGATGTTGTGTTGGATGAAGTTGATGTATTGAGAATACATGGTTGAGTTTCCGCTGCCCTGCTGCACAGCGTTTTGCATCACACCCATGCCCATATATTTCTGAACATTGTCATTACCAAGAGACGTCAACGAAACCTTGGCTACTTCCAGCATTTCTTGATTTATGATATTCAATATTTCCTGCAGCCGAAGTACATTCGGATCAAGAGTCATATCCACTTGTTCGATTACATTGCCTTCATCGTTGTTCCAGGTCTCAGCCTCGCCACTGTGAGTGAGTACGTGGAATCCTAAAGTAGCCAGGTCATGATCAATTTCTTTTTGGTTGGCGTTATTGCCAAACTTCCATCCCTTGATGAAATAAGTTTTTCCTTTTGACTTGCCGATCATTTCACGCATCTTAAAACGGATGGCATCATATTCGTCACTGAGAGCACTCATGCGAGAGGTAACCGAACGAGCCTCGCCATTTAACATATTCGGCAGATACACCTGGATCGGAAGGCGAATCTTACTCTTATCATAAAAATCTTCTACCACGTTGTCACAGTATCCGGCCTGGGTTAAGAACCGGTTGCCGATTAATGTTCCCTGGCAGATGTCTTCAATGCCACGGTCTGAGGACTCATCACCATTTACCTTACGCAGTTTCACCTGGCCGTAATCATTGATCTCCTCGATACGAGGTGCCGGACGATATGTACGCCAGTATGCAGTCACGCATGCGGCAACACCTCTCTGCTGCGCTCCACCATAATACCACCAGCTCATATTACTCATCGTGTTATACGGCACTGTGATGGAAGACTCCTTGGCCATTTCTTCAATCTCGTCTTTGAATTGAAGCATGTCAGGCCACATGGTGAAAATCTGATTGGGAGTGTAGTACTTAATCGTACCAACGAATTGCGCATAGCGATTGAACTCATCGTCTTTGCGGATGTCAACAATGAGTTCATAAGGCATCCAGAGATTAAATTTCTGCTTACCCTGCACAACAGTGTGTTCTATACCGCAGCGTCCTGCGGTTACCGCATGAATAAAAGCCTGTAGATATTTATCTTCCAATCCATAACAAAGCCACAGGTGACGTGCGATGCGAATGAGATTGTCGGCTTCTTGATCTTTATATCCCTCTTCCATCCAGTACTTGATGTCATCGGCCATCTCAAAATTCTTTCCATCGGAGGAGTCAATGATAGCGCCTTGTGCTGCCAGGGCCTGGAGCTGATCTTTTAGTTCATACTGGATCATTAATTTATCCAGCATCATTTTCTTTTCACTCTGCGCATCATCGGTTAAGTTCTCCATGTCGAAATCAATGTTTGCGATCATCTGAGAAACCACATCTTTCATTACATTGATGATGGAATATATCTTCTGGCTCCTGATCCATGAAGGCATCAGGTTGGTGGTGGTTACATTTTTTGTCAGGTGATTGTAATCCAGGTTGGGCTGATACCCGTTGTAATAGCTCATCATGCGGATCATCTGGCGCACCGGTGTTTCATATGGTGTGCCAAACTGCATTCCTGATGGAGCGCTGGTGTTGCTGCCTTGTGTTGACAGGTTTGCTGAGGTACCGAAATTTCCCGATGTTACCGTTGTATACCACTGATCGTAAAAAGAACAACAGTATTTTATGTTGTCAACGTACCACTTGGCGTCCCGTAAGCTCTCTGGCGCTGCGGGATCAGGCTGGTTATATACACGTCCCTGTTCATCAGGCTGGATACGATGAACTGAATTTTTATTCATGTTTTTTATTTTTTTGCTGTGCTATGCGAATGGCTTCTGCTTTGCTGGATGCCTTAACAAAATATTGAACAAACCCTTTCTTGATGCGGGATAGCAAGCGCACGCGATAAATTTTCACAGTACATGCAAACCTAATTGTATCGCGTATGATAATCTATTATAAACGATACAAGTTTTGAACAGATTTGCATTTAAGGATATAATTGATTTATATTTGCAGTATGCTACAGATCATTAAAGAATACAAAAACCTGGACAAGGCTCAGCTTTTTGGCCCAGGGCCATGGGTGAAGGAGGCTGATAAAATTCAGATGCTTCAGGTTGAAACGGATTTTGATTGTTTGATAGTTCGACATCCGCATAGTGGCCATTTGTGTGGATACGTTGGAGTTCCAGAGACGCATCCTTATTTTAAAAAAGGATATGATGAAATAGGGGTTGAGGTTCATGGCGGATTGACATTTGCCAATCTTTGTGCTCCGCATGGAAAAGAAGAAGAGAGCGTTTGTCATGTTCCGCTACCAGGCAGAAGCGACCAGGTTTGGTGGCTTGGATTTGACTGCGCTCATGCTGGAGATAAATCACCTATAGATAAAAAATATGGCTTTGATTATTCTCATGTATACCAGACCTATAAAACCATTGACTATGTAAAGGAAGAGATTGAGAAGTTGGCGCTTCAATTAAAAAAGATTTCGCAGCATGGAAACTGAAAAAGAATTAAGGGAACAGCTTGACGCAGTTACAGCTGAGGCTTTCGTTAAGATGAAAGAAATTCAAGAGGCTCAAGGCCGACTGTTACTGAAGGCAAATAAACTTGAAAAACGTTTTGTCAATGAGATGTTTTTGACTGTGATTGCTATTGCAGGATGGGCTGCATTTTTCTTTGAGTTTTTTACTCAACATAAATGAAAGAAGAAATCAATATCATCTGTAGGCGCGTAGTGGATTCGGTGCATGTTATTTCTGGGTCAATAAAACTTAAATGTAAGTATTGCGGGGAGCCTGTATACATGGCTCCTACTTCAGTTGATCTTGTTGCCAATAAAAATTATACCGTGCAATGCGATGTGTGTATTTTCGATGGAGACATTTTTGAAATAATTATTAAATCAGAACCTTTGACGCCTGAACAAATTAAAGAGCTGAAGAAGACGATTTTTCAAGACAACATGAAGGAAAGAAGGAATTAAACTCTTATCTGCTCCCAAACTTCTTCTGTTCCGTTCGGCCCCATCTTCAGTCCCATCTTCACCCAGCGCATCTGCTGACGCACGGTAGGCGCTACGGTGCGCTTCTCAAAATCACCCATTGTAAACAGGGCTGCTAAAAATGAATCGGCAAAGTCTTCATTGGCTTTGCCATAGTCAATGAGTGAATCAATCAGTTCTAAAAAAGGAATATTTGCACAGTACTTACGCAAATACCGATTGGCTAGTAGTAGCTGCAGCTCCTTCACTCCATCATTACGATAGAACCAAAATTCTGATTTACTGTCATCAGGATTTGTAACTCCAACAATTTTTGGTTTGCGCATCAACAAATTTTTGGCACCCCTGTTAATAAAGTATGAGATCACAGCCATGCCCTGGCCAACGTTGCGCTCTCCTCCTATTTTGAGCTTCCCAAACTTACCATACCACTTGCATAGCAAGAGAGTAATCATGTATGCATCTTCCATCTTATTGGGACGAAACTTAAAGTATGCAACAGGAGTGAACTCGCAGTTGCTTCCTGAGTCAGCGCCTTTGATAACGGTCACAGAGACAGACGATCCCTTTTCGGCTCCAGTTTCTTTATCGCTTCCGGCACCGTCAAAGCCAGCGAAGTACTGCACGTTAGCTTTTGGTTCTTCAAAGACGCATACAGCCAGCGGGTCATCTTTCTTTGCTGTGTATTCAATGTTGCCATGCATCTCATATAGGCGAACACGTTTGATCGGAAGATCACTATTGGTCAAAAGTTTTCTGCATGCGCCAAGTAGTTCTCGCACGTCTGATTCGAATATATCTCCGGCAACAATATCAAATGCCTCTTCAACCGTATATGGGAATTGACGTTTGAGTTGGGACAGTTTATCTTTTGATGCGCCAGCCCTGGCGTTGTCCAAAAATATTTTTGCCAACGGAACACCTTCTTCATTGACCATATCCATTCCGTATTCATCAATGAATCCTTCATATCCCATCCATCCTGGATTGAAGTGACGGTATAATCCAGATTCAGTTCTTCCGTTTGCATCCTTCTTATTGAAATCACTTTGCTCCCATAGCGTCAAATATGCGCGGCCTCCTTTGAGCTTCATGTTTTCAAGAGTAGTGGGCAGAGACGCCTTTCCCCATATCTTACGTCCAAGTGAAATTTGCATTTTGTGGGTTTGCCACCACATTTGCAAATCCATGTCTTTGATGGAACCTGCTTCATCCAAATAAACAATATCCATTCTGCGTCCCTGGTATCCTGATTCGCTTGTCTCTTCAAAATCAATAAATGAATTCAACGCTTTCCTATTTCGTGTCTTGCCAAGTTTTTTACTACGAGTAGTGGGCTCAAAAAACATCAAAGCAGATTTCGGATCACGATTACCATCATACACTGGAAGAATTTCTTGTGGCATGTGACGGAACGAACGAACTATACGCTGAGTAAATAAATTGTCCTTAGCGTCTTTAGTACTTATGCTCTGAAGCCCTGCATGGAAATCTTCAGTCATGGATGTGTGATTATATATCCATGAAAGCCTCTTTTCAGTTTTTCCGTTTCTCTTCATCGTTAGATACATATCTCCATAACAGTTTGGATCATTCCAACAATAATCCATGAAGTAAAAATCTGAAAGGTCGGATTGGCGAAACTGCGGATACCCATCATCGGTATCAGCGGCGATGTACCACCACTGAAGATAAAACCAATGGTCACCGGTGAGGTAAATTTTTTTCCCGTTATTAAAAAACCATACACCAGTTCTTCTTTTACGAATATCTTCCTTTATATAATTTACTTGCTGTTGCTCGGTTAAAATGTCCCAGTTTTTTGGAAATGGAGTCCGGTGCCACATCTGCTGCTTCTGTGGCTTATCAAAAAAAAGACATTCATTGTCTGGTGGCTCTACAGGAAGCTCATACAGAATATCGTCAATGGCTATTTTCTTGTTCATCTTCTGAATCAGCTTCCTGGAGCGCTCTTTCGAAAATATCCCTTACCACGGCATTTGCCTTGTCAATCTGATCGGGAGTTAGTTTGCTCCGGAAATATTCTAACTTATCATAGAATACATTTATCTCATTGAAATATTTATGTGTACGATCAAACGCCTTGTCATCCTTGTCGCTGGTCAGGCGTATGCGTGAGTCCTGAAGTTCTTGATTCCATTTATCAATAGTTGACTTCAGTGTTATGTATCCTTCATAATATGGAGACTCTTTAACAGAGGTTATAAATGCATATGCATATCCAGCGCATTCATGACGTGATGCCAGCTTCTTGAGTGCGATTAATTGTTCATCAGTCATTGAGCCACCAGGAAATTATTTTTGCATTAATAGGAATGCCATATTCTTTATCTGGATACACAATAGTAAACTCAAGTCCGCTATTCATAAACAGAGTTGTTTGATATGTGTCTTTGCGATCACTGTATCCAAAATCTACATATGAAATGTCAGAACGCTTCAGGTAAGATTGAGTATCATACATCCTCTCTACTGTCATTCCCAACTTCTCGTCCTCTGTTTCTATAACACAGCAGGTTTGATAAATCATGTAGTTGGTAAATAGTTGCATCTTTTCATCTACCCCGGAGATGTACTTCATCCCGTTGTAGCCAGTTAAAGGGAGTGTGAATGCTTCGATGAATTCATTCATCATTACCAGGCTATGATTTCAATTTTGGTTTCCATCACCTCATTGATCTTCTGCTGATATTCTTCTAGCGTTTTTCCTGGCAGAAGACATGGCATGGATTGCTTCTGTGGTTTATCATCAGGGCCAATGCCGTCCACTTCTTGGAATTTCACGCGCCCCTGTTCATATTGAAAATAGTCTTTCATCATCTTCTCCCCGAACTCAATGATGCTTTTGATGCGCTCATTATTCTCATTGTAGAAAGATTCAACTTTTGACTTCAAACAGGCGTCCCGAAAGGACTTGCTTGGAATAATGCTTTGCTGGATTTCGTAGTGCCAGTCAATGAGCTGGGACTGTGGAATGGTGACTTTCATGTAGTGGTTGTTTAAAAGTATTGGCCGAAAGTAATAAGATTTGTACCGCTTATGACAATCTATCATATTTCTTTGTTCACAGGGCCAACCACCCTTTTAATCATGAAAATCAATGGCGCTAACGCTAAAATTTAGCATTTGCTCAACAGGCAACTGCCAAACATTTCAGTTCACAGAAACCACCGGTACCTATGATGCAAGTACGAATCCTGGCGGATGGGGAGCGCCTAATGTAGACATCACTACGGCGCTCACTGCAATATTGACTATCGTGCAGCCGGACAATACTGTCACAATCATTCCAACTTCTGTACTGTATCCGACTCTTCCAAGTGATTCAAATACATCTGTCACTATTACAAATGTGATGCTTGGCTTGAGTGCTGACGCGCCACTACTTCAAGGCAAATACACGATCACCTATGATGTGACAGGTGATGACGGAACTGTGTGGGCATACAGCGTGACCACTATCACAATGATTTTCTGTTCGGCTGAATGCTGTGTATTGACAATGGCAGGAGCTGTAAGAATATCAAGTGACTGTGATTGCAAAAACAAAACACTTCAAACATTCAATGAATCATTCGGTTGGCTACAGGCTCTGAAGGCTGCTACAGAATGTGGCAAGAGCAATAAAGCCCAAGATATTTTAGATCACTTAACACAAATCTGCGCAGGGACAAATTGTAACTGCGGATAATAAAAAAATCAATGAGCACAAATTGTTGTGATAATTGCGGAGCCATTACAAGTACTCAAGGCCAAGATGGAGCCAGCGCATATATTTATATTGCCTATGCTGATGACGCCGCTGGAGCTGGATTCAGCAATAGCGATGTATCGAAAAGCTACATTGCTATAAAGAAAAGCACAACAGCTATTGCAAGTCCGGTTGCAAGCGACTTTGCCGGACTGTGGCATCTGTGGACTGGCTCAAATGGAACCAGTGGAATGATTGTCATTGGCGATATAGATGCTAGCGGCGATCCTGATTATCCTGCAGCCGTTCAATTTGCTTGTTATCGTATTATTAAATCAGGACGTGTTGGTGGCGCTGCGGTACTCACTCCAGGGAAAAGAGTTTTCGCGTACACCGATCCTACCACCGGATTTTTAAATGGATGTGATTTAATCATTGCCATAAATGCTTCTGCCGGCGGAGCCGAAGCTGTTGCTGGGCAGGATTGGTTTGTAATCAAGCAAACAGCTTTTGCTCCGGCTGCAGGAGAAGGAAGTTTTGTGCAAAATATAAAACCATCAAGCACACTTGCTACGGTAACAGGCGATGAAAGTGTTGCTTTGGCCGGAACCTCTACTGTGTCCGGGAACAACTCAATGAGTAGTGGTAGCGGAAATAATATTTCCAGCGACAACTCAATGGCTGTTGGTGACAACAACACAATATCATCATCGGGGACATTTAATGCAGCAGTCGGATTTGGCAATACAATCAACGCTGCAGCAACAGGCGCATATGCTTTCGGTTTAAGTAATACTGTTGGTTCTAATAGCTCAACTGCCGTTGGATTCAGCAACTCTGTTTCTAATAGCGTTGGCGCAGTAGCAGCAGGAAATGGAAATGTTATTTCAAGCACCGGTGTTTCAAATACTACACTTGGCGCACTGAATACAATTTCTGGAACAGCTGCGCAATCGGTTGCTCTTGGAAAATCAAATACGATAAATGGTGCCGTCATTGGAGCTGGGGCGCTTGGAAATGCCAACGCTGTAAGTGGTGGAGTGATTGCTAATTCAGCTATTGGATATGGCAACACAGTTTCTGGCAGCGGTGGCGGTAATGTTGGAGCCGGACAACAGAACACAATATCTGGAACGGCAAACGGTTCTTTTGCCGGTGGATACTTAAATACAATTACAGGCGATCAATCATTTGTTGGCGGATCAAACAACAGCTCAACTGGTACTACTAATTGTAACATCATAGGTTATGATGGATCATCAACCGCTATTCACAGCTTACTAACTGGTCGTGGCGGCCTATCAACTATTGATGGGGGTCGTGTTCATTCATCGTCTTTTGCAAGCAAGAGCGGAAGATTTCAGGTAGAAGATTTTTCTCTTGCCGTTGTAACTGCCAATAATACACCAACGGTTTTGACTGGACGCGAAGATGGTGGCGGCACATTCATTATGCCAGGAGAATGCATATGGTCATTCCAGGCTACGGTGACAGGAAGCGTGGCTGTGGCAACGCCTCCAAATATTGCCGGTGACATGATTGAATGGAGAGTCAAAGGAAGATGTGGCCGTTACACAGTTTTATTTCTAATCCTTGGCGGTATCGCTGGAACATTCGTCCCTGGTGAAACAGTTACTGGATCAATCTCGGCTGCTACAGCAACTGTTATTTCTGTAAACGGTACATCACTTTACATAAGTAATCCAACGGGAACATTTGGCGCTGCCGATGTAGTAACCGGAGGAACTTCTGGGGCTACAGGCAACTGGGCTTCTAATAATTTTTCAATCCAGTCATTAATGATTGGAGATTTATTATGGCTTGACGGAGGCACCGCTGCGCCCATCGGCTATACAACGATAGCTAACACTCCTAATTATGCCTCTGGTGGTGCCGTAGGTGGAACCACATTATCAATCGGTATGTCGGGTTCAACATTAAGATTTCTTGTTACCGGTCTTGTTGGAAACACAATTCGCTGGGGCGGTCACCTATTGATTTCTCAAACAATGCTTACTTAATGTATACCAGAACCGATATAGAAAATTTATATGTCCAGATTGGTTGCTGCGCAGCTGATAAGGCATACCAAATGGTACAGCAGTACAACGCTGGTACTGAGGTATGCGATTGTGAGCAAGCGAACTTGAGTTACCTGGTTAACATCCGTGAGTTTTTAAAATGCTACACGCCGGTTGGTGAAATCATAGATGAGGGCGCTCCGTCAATTTCAACGACTGTCTTTAATGATGACACTGGCCCATACGATGCGATCAGTATCCTGAGCAGCTTTAGTTCATTAAACGTTTCGCTCGTTGGCGTATACGCTACCGTAGATGATGCTATCAGGGCGCTGGTAACACAAATTAATTTAGGTACATGGACTGCTGTGTCTTGGGTTGCGCCGGATGGCAGAATTGTTTTTCGTTTGACAAGCCCAGATGATGACACCTACTGTGGTTCCACATTTACAATTTCTATTCGCTTAACAGGAGGTTCCACTTTTACAACTGTAACAACAGGAACTCTAACTGGTGGCCAATGCCTTGTTGCTCCTGCTGATTTGTGTATGACGCAAAGCGCCATGGACACATGGTTGAATAATGTAATTGAAAACTTCAGAGAGATATGCAATGGATGTTGCGATGACAATAACACTGATGCATGATAAAATTAAAATAGTAACACATTAATCACACACACAAATGCCATTTGTTTCAACCTTATATTCCGAAGGCTTAAATACAATTCCAATAGCAGCAGTCTCATTTGCTGAGCTGACTCCTATCATTGAAGACCTCAGAAGAATAAATAATGCCAGTGCTGGTGTGGGGCCGCAAGGCGCTCAAGGCTCACAAGGAGTGAATGGCGCACAGGGCGCACAGGGGAATCAGGGCACTCAAGGCACACAAGGCTCTGCCGGGACGCAAGGGAGCCAGGGGCCACAAGGCGTGAATGGAACACAAGGCTCTCAAGGTGGCGCTGGTGCGCAGGGCGCTACTGGCGCTCAAGGTTCGCAAGGATCGCAAGGCGTTCAGGGCTCTCAAGGCACACAAGGAACACAGGGAACACAAGGAGCGGCTGGAGCCCAAGGGCTACAGGGCCCACAAGGTGTTACAGGTGCTCAAGGTAATCAAGGATTGGCTGGAGCCCAAGGTACAACAGGTTCGCAAGGCTCACAGGGCGACCAAGGATCACAAGGAGATCAGGGATTTCAGGGCGTAACTGGCGCACAAGGCGCACAAGGCGCACAGGGTCTTCAGGGTAGCCAGGGGACAACCGGTGCGCAAGGGCCGCAGGGTCAGCAAGGAACTCAAGGAACTGCTGGCGCACAAGGCGCACAGGGTGCGCAAGGAATACAAGGCACTCAAGGCTTCCAGGGAACTACCGGAGCACAGGGTGCAACCGGCGCTCAAGGAAACCAGGGCACACAAGGTCAGGCCGGAGCGCAAGGCACACAAGGTTCAGCCGGAACACAAGGCGCTCAAGGCGTGCAGGGATCACAGGGCATTCAAGGTGCGCAAGGTCAGCAAGGCGTTCAAGGAACCGCTGGAGTTCAGGGTACACAGGGAACCCAAGGCAATCAAGGTTTCCAGGGCACTCAGGGTGGCAGTCTTCCAACCAGCGGCGTGCTTGCGGTACAAACAATAACTACCGCTCCGCTTCCGGCAAACACTTATGCCAATGGAGTATTAGGTGTTGGCGCGACCTTAACTGGAAATACAAATGCGGCTCTTGGAGTGGTAGGTGGAATAACGCCATTGGTTGGAGACCGCATCTTAGTAAAAGATGAGGTTACGCCTTCACGCAATGGTATCTTTGATATGACTCAAGATGGAGACGGCGCAACCGTTCCATATATCTTGACTCGTACTACTGACTACGATCAGGCTAATACAGAAGTTTTTCAAGGAACATATACAATCGCTTCTGATCCAGCTGCTACTTTATATAATCAGTTCTGGTTGATGTATACGGCTGGCTCAATCACAATGGGAACTTCAAATCTGTTGTGGAGTTTTGCTGGCACTCCTGGCGCTCAAGGCTTCCAGGGTTTCCAGGGAAATCAAGGCGTGCAAGGAACTCAAGGAGTACAGGGCGCTGCTGGAGTTCAGGGGTCACAAGGATTGCAAGGATCGCAGGGATCGGCTGGAACGCAAGGTGCGCAGGGTGTTCAGGGCGCTCAAGGGTTACAGGGAAACCAAGGCGTACAGGGAACACAAGGAAATACTGGTGCTACTGGAGCGCAAGGAGCGCAGGGTTTCCAAGGCATACAGGGCAATCAAGGATTCCAGGGCCGTCAAGGATTTCAAGGCACCCAGGGTGTGCAAGGCGCACAAGGGCTACAAGGTTCGCAAGGCTCCACTGGAGCACAGGGCCCACAAGGGTTCCAGGGCAACCAGGGAAATCAAGGTGTGCAGGGGCAAAGGGGGGTGCAAGGTGCTCAAGGATTTCAGGGCCGTCAAGGATTTCAAGGTGTGCAGGGCGCTCAAGGATTGCAGGGAATTCAAGGAGCTACCGGCTTCCAGGGCAATCAAGGCGTGCAGGGTACTCAAGGGTTTCAGGGAATAACTGGAGCTACTGGAGCGCAAGGGACACAAGGCTTCCAGGGAACACAAGGTGTGGCTGGAGTTCAAGGTTCCCAGGGTGTTCAGGGTTCTCAGGGAAATCAGGGATTCCAAGGATCGCAAGGCGCAACCGGATCGCAAGGAACACAAGGCGCAACTGGTACTCAAGGTGTACAGGGAAGTCAAGGCGTGCAAGGAACCCAAGGCTCGCAGGGCACACAAGGAGTGACTGGCGCAACCGGCGCACAAGGGACTCAGGGCACACAAGGTGTGCAGGGAGCACAAGGAGCACAAGGCGCAACAGGTTCTACTGGCGCACAAGGAACGCAGGGTACTCAAGGATTTCAGGGAACACAAGGATTTCAGGGAGTAGGTATGACTCCAATTAATATAACTGTTGCTGCAGCACAGGCGCTTGTAACAGGATCAACTGTGATTCCTGGAGGATGGTATAACGTCACTGACTCATCACAAGCGATTGACCCAGGAGATAGAATTTTAGTTCAGGGAACCACCACAAGCACATTTGATCAAACCGCTGTTTACCTTGACAATGTTAATAGCCAGCGCAATGAAATCGTTTACATCCTTGATGATACGCCTACCGATTCTATCATCATGCGCAGAGATGATTACGCAAATGAAATCTGGGACATAAATAATACCAATACAATTTTCAATTTTCCATGGGGAGACCAATCTTGCCATAGCAATATAATCCGCAACGGCATAAGCTGGGCTGGAGTAATTCAGTTCTTCAGCAATAATATTTTGACTGGAGAAAACATTGCAGTTTCATATGGCGGTGGTGTTGGCGTGCCTACGCTGAGCGACAACATCATGCTTCAGGGATCATCTGTCCAGCTTGCTCCCACCGCTACATTCACCTCAAACACCCTTAATGTAAATGCGCTTATTGTTTGTCAAGGGACAATATCTAATTGCATTTTTGGTGCGGGCGCTGTCATTGCTGACGGTGGCTTCATCCTCACGGGCTGTACATTCCCATCTGGATTCTCTCTAATTGCTACACAGAATTACACCAATGTAATCTTTGGTGTTGGTACATACACTGCGCTACTTACACAAACAGGCGTTGGTGCGCCAGTTGATACTGTATTAGAAAACACACTGGGGGGAACCGTAGTGTGGGCTTATGTTGGGTCTGGCATTTATACAGCCACTCTTACAGGTGCCTTTACAGCAAACAAAACTGCTGTTTCAATATCTCAAACATCTTCAGCGCAAGGCACCGGATTTGTTGCTTATGCAGACTGGGTGAGTGCCAACGTGGTGAGTGTGGCTACTTATGATATAGCTGGCGCTGGCTCTGCTGATGATGTGCTCTTAAATAACTTATTCCAAATACAGGTTTACCCATAAAAATAAAATCATGAATTTAACCTTAGCGGACATATCCGCAATCGTAGAACAGTTTTCCGGCAAAACAATTCAGGGAATGCCAACCGCCGTAGTATTAAATTTTACTTCGCTGCAATCTCTTGATGATGACCAAAACTCAACGCAAATTTATTTTGGGAATTTAAGCGGAGTGTTGTTCGATAATTCAGAAGTAACCTTCAGGCGCGTTACCACAGAGCCTTCTGCTCAGGACTTCCCTGCGTTTTCTTATATTGGATCGCAAGCCAATATAGATAATACCGTTTCTGTAAATATCAATGACCTGATGTTTACCTATGTGATAGGTGTTGCAAACATCCCCAGCGATCAACTGACGTTCTCCGGATACAAATTTACTGTAGCGTAATATATGGTAAGCTACTTTACGCCTTTTCACAAGTCAACGATAGAATTTATTCAGCGATGCTATGCTTCCTTGTTAGCACAAGATAATCCAGATTGGGAATGGGTAATCGTGCGTAACGGAGAAGGCATTGATACAGACCTTTCCTTTTTAGATGCTGATGTGCGGGTAAGATTTTTTTACCACAGCGGCAAAGGAAATATCGGTGGATTAAAAAAGTTCGCGGTTTCAAAATGCGTGTCAGAGATTATTGCTGAGCTGGATTATGATGATGCGCTCACTCCAAACTGTACAGATAAATTAATTGAAGCGTTCGCTACCGGTTGTGATTTTGCATATTCTGATTGTTACGAATGCAAAGCTGACGGCACAACCTTCGCGCCATACGGAGCATACTACGGCTGGAGATATAAGACTGAAGAAGATGGTAAGATCGTTACCCTGGCTCACGATCCATCACCGGCATCGCTGAGTTACATATGGTATGCGCCTAACCACATTCGTGCGTGGAAGAAAGAATTTTATGACAAGATCGGTGGGCATGACAGTACTCTTGAAGTAGCCGATGATTTTGATATTTGCTGCCGAACTTATATTTTTGGCACAATGGTTCATATCAATGAACCATTGTATTACTACTACCACACAGGAGATAACACTTCAGGTCAAACCGCCAGTGACAACCGCAACGCAAAAATCCAGGAACTTACCCATGCGCTTCATGATAAGTACATACAGGATATTTGCATCCGCTGGTGCAGACTTAACAATTACTCTGCTCTTGATCTTGGCGGCAGGTTTAATTGTCCTGAAGGCTTTACTTCTGTTGATCTTCACGATGCTGAAGTCGTTATGGACTTACAACAGCCGTGGGACAAATTTTCGGACAACAGCGTAGGGGTAATCCGCGCATCGCATTTACTTGAACACCTAAGCGACACCATTCATTTCATGAATGAAGCATACCGGGTATTAGTACCTGGTGGCTTCTTGCTCATTGAAGTCCCAAGCACAACGGGCTCTGGTGCGTTCAGCGACCCTACTCATGTGAAGTTTTTTAACAAGCGCTCATTTGAGTATTACACAAACCAAAGTATAAGTCAGTATATACAGCCGCAGTATCGTGGACGGTTCCAGAAGAATCGTATCAACGAATATTTTTGGAAAAACTCTGACGTGGCTGTGATCCAGTGTCACATGATTGCATTAAAAGATGGGTATCATCCTATCGGAGAAAAATTGATGTAATGAAATGGCCACACGCACTGAAAATTTTGTTACAACTGGGAGCCCAGACAAACAAGTATTTGCTATCTATGGAATCAAGGCCATTGATGTAGATACTCACACTCAGTATACCCAAGTTGCAACTCCATATGGCTCGGTCTGGCACCAGAGTGGCGTGTTCGCTTATGCAGACATTACTTTTTTTGGTGGCATTCCAGGAGTAGAAGACAGTATCGTTGTTGATCCGCTCAATGGAAAAATTCATTTCTCAGGCGATGTACTTGCTCCAGGGAATAATTATTACTACGGAACAAATGGCGCAGGAGTAAAAGGATATTATGTTCTTAGTGCGGGGCCGCAAGGCCCACAGGGATTTCAGGGAACGCAGGGTAGTCAAGGGCCGCAAGGAGCGCAGGGCAATCAGGGAACTCAAGGCCCACAAGGTTTCCAAGGGACACAAGGCTCAACCGGTGCGCAAGGGGCTCAGGGAGATCAAGGATTTCAAGGTGATCAGGGGTTTCAAGGAACAACTGGAGCACAAGGCCCACAGGGCGATCAAGGTGTTTCTGGCTCAACCGGGGCTCAGGGCCCACAAGGAGATCAGGGAACCAGCGGTGGCTTTTCTGATCTGTATCAATTTGCAACAGCTTTTTCTTCTCCAGCGGCAGGATTTTTAACTTTTAATTCTGGAAGCGCTTCAACAGCAACATCTATATCAATAAATGATATTGATGGGTATGCGCAAAACGCATTAGGAATATGGTCTTCTGTGGTTGCCGGAGACGTGCTTACTTTTTTTGAAAACGGGTCGGCTGGAAATCATGATTATTTTTTAGTAACAGGAACCTCACACTCAGTAGACCATACCGACCTTGCCGTTACCTACATCACTGGTACCACAGGAACACCACCATATGCACTCTTAACATATATTACTGTTAGCATCTCCAAGGCTGGCGCAACCGGTGCGCAAGGAGCCCAAGGGACACAAGGAGTGACAGGGGCGCAGGGCACGCAAGGATTTCAAGGAACACAAGGCACCCAGGGTTCTGCTGGAGCCCAGGGAAATCAAGGATTTCAGGGTACCCAAGGCGTTCAGGGGTCAACAGGTTCTACTGGCTCTCAAGGTACGCAAGGCTTTCAGGGAACGACCGGAACCCAAGGTACGCAAGGAGTGCAAGGCACCACTGGAGCCCAGGGATCACAAGGAAATCAGGGATTTCAGGGCACATCTCAGGTAGCGATGGTCTACTCCAACACTTCTGCTAGTTCAGCAATTACAGCCAATGGAGTAGAAACAACTTTCACGCAGCCCTCTTATACAATACCAGCAAACTCACTTATCGCCGGAAGCGTTATAAGAATAAAAGTTTATGGAGTATATACTACTTCTGGACTCGCCCCGACCATTAATATAAAAGTAAAGCTGGGGGGAACAACCTATCTGGCTACAGGAGTGATTACAGCAGTAACAGGTGTTACAAATGGAGGATGGTGGGGTGATGCACAATTTACTGTTTATACTTCCGGGGCGTCAGGTACAATAGACGCGCAAGCATACGGAGAATTTTCTACAGCGATTACCACTGGGCTTTCTGTAAATATTCCTAACACTGGGACGCAGACTATTGATACTACAGCGGCACAGGCGGTTACATTAACAGCCACATGGGGACAAGCATCATGTTCTATCTCAATAAGAACAGTAGAAATATTTATTGACAACCTTTCTAATGCCGCTACAGCAGGAACTTTTCTTCAAATAGCAAATAATTTATCTGACCTTAATAACACCACAACTGCAAAAACAAATCTTGGAATTATTGTAAAAGCGATGACCTCTGACCAAGGCGGCATAACATCAACTTCATACGCCGATATAACAGGATTCTCTTTTGCTATTGCCGCTAACGAAACATGGATTATTGACGCCAAATTCAGAATCACTACTTCTTCAACAAATGGAGCAAGACTATCACTTAATCTACCAACTGGATGTACCATGCTAGTTCAGGTGGATGGTAACGCATCATCAGCTACTAATTGGGCGCAACAGGAATCTCAAATAACTACTTCTGATGCTGATCCAGCTCAAATATGTACCGTCATCTGTACCGATGGACGGGGTTTGGTATGGGGCGTAATAACCAATGGCTCTACCGCAGGGACAGTTCAAATGAGAGTCCGAACCCAAAATGCTGCCAACACTGTCGCTCTCAAAGGTGGCTCAACTATGCTTGCGCATAGAATATAATAATAATTGACAACTTAAATGGACAACATTGACATCCAGGACGAGCCAAAAGGAAGAGTAAAGATTGGCGTAATCACCACTTATCGGTCACTCCTGTTAGCAGGGGTTGCCTTAATTGGCTACTTCCAGCATGAGCAAAGCCTGGAAAGCGAACAGGATCGCGCATCTAACGTTGAAATCCTATTTCGCATAAATAGTATTGAGACAAAGCTGTCGGATTACCAAAATGAAACCCGTGAAAAACTTCATGAAAATAAATTGGCATTAAACGTCCTGCAGCGAGACCTTAACGACACAAAAGAAAAATATCTCTGGAACAATCCAGCCTTCAGAAGTAATGTGCCTTAGAGTTGAAATACCAATCATCGGGAAATACTTATTTGTCCTGGATGGAATTCTGGTGGCTATAGTAGTGGGCTGCATACTATATAAATATTCTCAAAAACATAACCAATTAAAAAATAAAAAAAATGAATGCATTAACAAGTTTCCTTCCTCCAACTGAAATATTATTGGCTCTGGCCCTGGGAGCGGTAGTGTTCTACATCTTTGAATATCTATCTAAACGTAAGCTGAGCGATTTCAAATTCGGCTTCTGGATAAAAGACAACTGGTACAAGATGTTAATCCTTGCACCACTGTGTTTAATCATTGACGTAAAATATATTGATCCAGGTATCACCGAACAGTCAGCTTTCTGGATTGGCGTAGGTGTATCAGGAATCATTGATCGCGTGCAAGACCTGATCGTTAAAAAATAGAGTTTTGTTTGTTTCATGTATGGTTTGGTGTCGCTGCGCGAAGAGGCGTGGCGGCACTTCTTTATCGCTATGAAAACAGTATTACTTCAACGCTGCTTATCTGATAGTAAGCAAACACTGGGAACGCTCACAACCGTATTCGGTGAAGAATTATTTGTGTGTAAGGTTTTGGAATTGCCATGGAAATGGAATCAATCAAATGTAAGCTGCGTCCCCGCTGGCCCATATGAGTGTACATGGACAAGATCAAATCGTTTAAGCACTGCAGCCGGCCATGACGTATTTACTTACGAATTACAGAATGTTCCGCAGCGTGCCGGCATTCGTATACACAGCGCAAATTTCTACTATTCCCTTCTCGGATGTTTGGCGCTTGGCGATGCTCACAAAGACATAAATGCTGATGGAGAACTTGATGTTATACATTCTGGAGCAACGGTAAAAAAATTCAATGAGCTGATGAGAGGAGAACTATTCGTGCTTAATATCAGAACAGTATGAAATTCAACGAAGAAAATATACTGAAGATAATTATTTTCATGATGGGTTTTATCACCGGGATGGCATTTGCATACACCTCGCAATTCATTTACTAAATGAATACTGCCGACAGAGTGCTTATGATATGCGGCTTCCTGCTTATTGCACTGGTGTTATTCAAGGGGCCAAAGCGTGATGATACCATGATCCGCATGCAGGGTGATTCTCTCAAGGCATATGCAGATTCATTCAATGTTGCAAAAAAAATTGTTGAGCTTGCAGATGAAAAACTAAAGAAGGACAGTATTCAACACGTCATTGATTCTGTTGCATCCCTGGTTGCAATGCAAAATTTTATCTTCAGCCTGAACAACCGTAAAGCAATAGTTCCCAAACATGATAAAGCTCAGAGCGCTATTATGCAGCTTGATGCTGACAGTTCTATACGCAGAGTGTCAGCCCTTGCTCACGCCATTGATAGTTTACGACAGCGTATTAGGAAGAATCAGTAAAGTAATTCTTGACACTGACACCTTTGCCTGTACGCCAATGTCAGAGGTGCGTTCAATCAATGTACTTGGTGACGTGCTCATGGAATGTTCAGAGGACAATGATTCGTTATTCTCCCAGGTGAATAAAGCAAAGATCGCTCTGGATTTAAAGGTTCGTGAGCTGGATGGATGCTTTAAAACAAATGACGACAACGAATTAAAGATCATGGGCCTGAGTAAGCAGCTCTCATCAAAGATCAATGAGTCCAGAATCTTTGAATCCCAGGTTGATCACTACCGGATAAAACTCAAGAGCCTGCAGCTGGTTTTTGGCGTCTCCGTGGTGATCGCTGGAGGGGAACTATTATATATAGCATTTGGTAAACGGTAATTTTAAAGCACCCCTGTTAATAATGACAAGAGAACACTGGCATGCGCATAAGATGAAAATGGCAAAAATGTTTGCCCACAAGAACAGAATCGGCAAAAATCGCAGAAAATCAGACCGTCAATCGGCTGAGGAGATTATTCGAAAGTTAAGAACTGACAATGCCAGGTTGTTCGAATTGTATCAGTACGAAAGACACATGAATTGTATGGCCGGGATACATTAGCCTCATCGTTCTTTGATTCAAATCGAATCACCTATATTTGCACAACATATAGTGAAAACATTGCTGCTCTGCATCAAAGCAGCAGCGATACAAAATGAAAACCTGTTGGAGTTGTGCCTGACAGGTTTTTGTTTTTTTATGATACCTCATTAAGCGCTCCAACTACGGTTGGCCAAGTCACAGCAATCTGCAAGCGACAATACTTCAAGTCATACGCTTGTTGGATCGTGCATATTATAGGAGCGAGATAAAATTTTTCCAGGGGGGACTTTTTCTTTTTTCTTTCTCCTTCTTATTTTCTTCGCGGACTTGTTTTGTTCTTCCTCTTTCTTTTTTCTTTTGAGCCCCATTATACCCGCATAAAAAAAGCCACCAGGCTCTTGAGTTCCCGATGGCTTATTAAAGATTTATTGCGGGAGCAAATATATACTAATTATAAACCAACACAAATAAAAAAGCCACCACTTTCGTGATGGCCTTTTTGGTCTGCAGCAGATTATGGGATCGCGCAGAAAGTGTACTGCGAATACACAAGACAAATATATTAATTATTCCTTATGCGCCTTTTTCATCACCTCGTCAATGCGTGAATTCTGGAATCCGTCATTGATGTACAATTCCAGAGTACGTAAATCACTGTGCTGGGTGAGCATCATCAGATCATACCCTTGAACCCCATTCTCAATGGCACGATTAATAAAAGTGTTACGTGCTGAGTGGTTGCTGATCTTCTTTTCAATCTTGGCGTACCTGGCCAGGCGCTCCAGGGCCTGATTCATCCATTTAGTGCAGTCCTTTATCAATCTTTCAAATGACCTGTCCGGGAATGTATGCATCGCAAAGTCAAGAAATGGAAACACGTAGGTGTCTTCTGAAACATTACGTCCAGAATAAATCTTGAGTATTTCACGGGGCTCCGCTGGCAGTGTGATCTTAATGAATTTCCCAGTCTTATGAGCCCATATGGAAATCTGTTTGTAGTCATGAATATTCCCCCATTTCAAAGTCAATAAGTCGCGCACCCGGTATCCGATAGTTGTAGCTGAAAACAACCATGCCCACTTTGCATGATACAGCCACCAGTCAACGTTTTCTGAGAGAATCGTGGCACGAATCTTCTGCACTTCAGCTTCATTCAATGGCTCCTTTTTGGCTGAACGCCCGGCAATGATTTTGTATTTGGTAAATGGATTCTGCTCATGACGGATCACCCCATCATTCACCGCTGAGATCACAATGGTACGGATCATTGACAGGTGAGAGGCAATCGTTTTCTGTGCATACTCTTCTTCTTTCATAAAAGCCTGTAATTTATCAAGCCACTGAGTGGTGACCTCCTCAAACATTACAGGACGGTTTTTGGTGAATCTTTGAATGTTATGCATTCGGGAAAGGAAGGATTCATAAGTGATGATTTTATCCTTCTTAAAAGCCTCCACGTACTGCGCCAGACGCTGAATCATATCAGGAGAAGTCTTGTCGTTAAGCGAGTCCATGATTTGTGGAATGCTGATTTGTGGATTCTTTCGCTCCATCTCATAAATTTTTTCAGAGATTTCTGACTTGAGTCGGTTGAGTTTCACATTCAACGAAGGGAATGTTTTTTTTGCACAGCCCAACTTTTTGTCCCAGTCCTTTTCATTGATCTCATCCTGGGTCGAAAGGAAGCCGAACCTTTTTCCTTTTGTGATACGCAATCTGATTGCGCGGTTGCCATTACTTTTTTGGTGATGGCTGAGGATTAATTTTAGTAGTGCCATAGGAGTAATTATTAATGAAAGTTTAATTGATTTTGAGAGTAGGGTTAACAAATTTATGCTCCAGGGTTAACAAATGGTTTTGGGCGGTTTTTCATAGACCAGATTTGTTAACCATTTGTACGCTTTGGTTTCTTTTAACGGTCATAAGCGGGGTCATGCGGCAATCGCATTCTTTGATTCTGATCAGAAAATTACGTTTGGAGGAATATCGAAGAACGATAAAGAAGGAAGGGTGGCCGATGGGGCTCGAACCCACGCAAGCTAACTGATTGTTTATCAAACTATTTACGTGATTGCAAAATGCGTTTGTCAACAATTTGACAACTACATTTTTTTCAAGAGTATAGCTTTGCATTCTGCTTTATAATTTGCTTTATAATTCTATCTGGAAATGAGTTCGAATTTCTGATACATCACCTGCACATTTTTGTGCTCAGAATTTCTTTTGCTTGGCCCGTCCTGCGGGCCGCGCGCAAATACTGTTTTCAGTACATCGCTCAGCCCGTAGGGAACATCTTCTGGGGTGGGGTTATCTGGCGATTGCAAGTTGATTGGCCCATCACCCTGGATCATGTATTCATAGCTGACGCCAAAGCGTATATGCAGGATTGATTTGATGGTATCACTGGCGGTGATTTTGCTACTCTCAATGTATGCCCAGTGTGATTGAGTCACCCCTATCTCTGTTGCTATTTCAGATTGTGTCATACCTAAAAAATTTCTGATCTCTTTGTAACGTGCGCCTATGGCTTGTTTCAGCGTTGGTTCCTGGATGACTTCTTCAATTTTGGGAGGAGGAGTTATGAATAATGGAATGCCGAAATTTTCTTCAGCATAAAAAAATTGTTTGTTCAGATGGTAGTGTTTAATGAACTTACCAAGCTGATCGTAAGTTATTTTCCTCACACCATTAACGATGTCACGGAGCACGTTTAATTGTGTTCCGCAATGCTTTGCAATTTGTGTCTTATTATCATTTGGAAAGCTAACGTAAATGTGATTTAGTGCTTGAGAAAAGCGATCACTTAATTGTTTTCTATTACTAACCATGAACACGATTTTTTTTAATTGATTTTTAACACGTTAATACCATTGGCCTACGCCTATGATGCAGCAATCTATTGTCTGTACTGTTTTGTACTACATTTGAGATAATCAAGTACAAAAAAACACAGCGATCTGCGTATGCAAATATAAAGCAAATATATACCAAGTACAAACCAATTATTATAAGATATGAACATTGATCAGTTAGGAGCCCAACAGATAAAAGACCTTCTCCCATATGGGGGGTTAAAGAAGGTACAAGAGCGTCTGAAGGAGAAGGGAATAAATTTCTCTTACGTGACAGTACAGAAGTTTGAAAATTCCCAGGTTGTCAATGAGGCTGTGGCCATGCTACAGGAGATGGCTGAAGACAGCAAGACCCAGCTTTCCAGGCGAAAGGATTTAATCAAGAAGTTGAATCGAAAATTAGGCTTGCCGGCATGAACGACATCAAACTTGTACTGCCAATGGAAATGTCCGAGCAGATCGCATCACAGATTGCTCAGCTGGTTGCCATCAACGTAAAGGAAATTATTTCTCGCAGTGCTGAAGCGCTACTCCCCGAAGAAGATGTCTGCCGCCAGCTCAAGGTAACCAAGCGCACCATGTACAACTTCCGGCAGAAGGGGCTCAGGTCAAGTAAAATCGGGAAAGAAAGGTTTTACACCAACAGCGATCTGCTAGAGTTTCATAAAGAGAATGTACGATAAATACGGGCCCGGAGATGAGCCCCAATATAAAGAACCACATTATCAAGACGAAGACGATTACAGAGAAAAAAAAATTATGGGATTACAAAACAACACACCACGCACTTACGTCAGCATCGTTGACGGCAAAATTACTCTCCGCGCAAAACAGGATACCCCTGGTGCCTTGGAGCGGACAACAAAAGAAGGTAACAAGGTTTATGAGCTGCGCTATGACTCATTGAGCGGTTACTTAACAAACATCGCAACCCGTGATGGGAAGTTCGGTAAAGAATGGATACTGAGTATCACCGATGGTTCAGCAGTGTATCAGCTGAGTATGCATTATCGTGGTGGCAACGCACGCGGATTTTTGTATTCACTTCCAAATGTTGACTTCAATCTGCCAATCAAATTTACTCCATGGAGTAAAGAGGTAAAAAATGAAGCAGGAGAATTTGTAAAGAAGTCTGCATTGTATCTCTCTCAGATAAAAGACTCCCAAGAAGTGCAGGTGCCATGGCGGTTTACAAAAGAAGACCCGCAAGGATTACCTGAACTGCAAGAGGTAATGTTCCAGGGCAAGACTGCTCTTGATGATACCGAGCGCATGGAGTGGTTACACAGGCTTGTCTTTGATCACATCATTGAAGACGTGAACCTGGCCAATGCAAAACGTGCTGGCGGTATTGTAACACACGATGAAGAAGTTGAGGTTATTCCAGAAATGGAGCATTCTGTTGATGAACCTGATCCCGATACTGGACTGCCATTCTGATAAAAATGAAACAGTGCAAGGATTGTGGAGTTCCAAAAGATGAGACAGACTTTTATCCAACGCAAGGTGAATGTAAAATTTGCACAAGAGAAAGAGTTCGTAAAAGAGAATATGAACTAATGCGAAATCCAGAATTACATGAGAAAGAGAAGCAGCGGCAGCGTGAAAAATATTATCGTTTAAAATATAAAAACAAACATAAGCCATCTCCTGAGATAAAAAAACAAGCCATGGCTCGTTATAAAGACCGGTATCCAGAAAAGGCGCTTGCGCATAAGAAGCAGTGGAAAATGAAGGCTCTTGTTTTAGGAAATGAATTACATCACTGGAGTTATAATGAAGAGCACTGGGTTGATTTAATTGAATTGCCAAGAAGGGATCACGCAAAGCTACATCGGTATATGTATTATGATCATGAATCTAAAATGTATCTAACCATTGATGGGAAATTGCTTGATACAAAAGAAAAGCACATCGCTTATTATGAGTCAATAATGAATCTTGTCTAATTAAAACTATATATGGAAACTTACTCTAAAAAAATTCAGCGCGTTCACGATGGCTTCAACCACGCAGCCGATGCGCTATTGGAACAAGTAAAAAAACTTGTGGATCGCAATGCACCGGAAAACAAAATCAACAGACTAAAGGGCATTGGCTTTAAGAGCGTGAAACAGGTAAAAGAAAATATGTTTCAGGAGTGGAATTTAACGGATCAGATGCAGCTGGTGGCTGCAAGCAATCAGTACAAGGTTGATTTTCCTGGCTTCAAATTTATCACTTACAAGCAAGCAGCTGAGCTGTGTAAAAAATACAAGCTGGTTATCGGAGCGATCTCTGAGTTTACCGGTTTTGTCCCGGAGAAAAATCTGCAGCAGATCGAAGAGTTTAGAGATAATTTTAGGGACAAAATATTTACACCACATCATATTACCAGGATCACTCTTTACTCGCATGCAAGTTCGAAAGAGAACCATGCGCGCTTACGCACATGGCAAGAAGAGAACCCATTTGTAATAGGAAGAACCTCAAACAGCAAACTGAGCGAAAAGATTTTTGGCGATGCCTTCCAAATTTCAAATATTGAGTCAGAGCTTTCTCCTTCTTCATTCCAGATCGCTGCACCAAAAGGAGATTTCATTGACACGGGCAAAAAAACTGTGGGCCATGTGCTGATGAATATGATGGTTATTTCTAAAGACCCCGATCCAATAGTCATGTATCCGGTTGATATGGGTTACATCATCATCACAGCATGGGGAGACGAAGCCTCTGATCCAATCGTAAACCATCACAACAACTAAAATGGAGCGCTGGAAAAAAACACTCTATGCTCTGGCGATGGCACTGGCCATCGGGACAGCATTTGGAGTTGCAGCGTTGTACCTTCTCTGATGAGCGCAATATTTCACAACCCGGCATTAAAGCAAATAAATTTTGCTGACGAACGCTTCTACACGGACGATGATAAAATTTATTATCCGTCAATCACTACCATCCTTGGGGTATATCCCAAAGGAAAACAATTCGAGGACTGGTTGAAAGCCGTGGGGATGAATGCAGATGTTATCGTTGAAGAGGCTGGCAACCAGGGAACAAAAGTTCATGATGCAATCCTTTCTTTATGCCAGGGCACTGAGCTATTCTGGTCAATAGATGGGGTTGAGCAATACACTGAATATGAGTGGATCATGATCATGCGCTTCAATGATTTCTTTACCAGATACCAGCCTAAGATTATAGCTACCGAACACAAGGTCATCTCTCATCATTACAAACTTGGATATACCCTTGATGTTGTGCTTGAAATGGAAGGTCACCGATGGGTTGTTGATTACAAAACAAGCAAGAACATCCACCCAACTCATGAGCTTCAGGTAGCAGCGATTGCCACAGTGTGGAATCATGAATTTCCAGACACGCGTATTGACCGCACGGCCATCCTTCATCTGGCCGCACAGACAAGAGGGGAATCCAAAGACGGCAAAAGCATCCAGGGCAAAGGCTGGAAGCTGGTGACAGAAAAAGATTTCAAACGCAACTACTACGAAGCCTTCCGGCTCTATGAACATACGAGAGCCTTATGGGATGAAGAAAATCCTGATTACAAACCTAAGAACTTAAAGTACCCAGACAGGCTCAAGCTGGAAGGACTGGCAGCATGAAAAATGGCGTCTCGTTCCCAGCAAAAGTAAGTGTCGAAGGAGAGCTGGTTGGATTTTACCCAACAAAAGACGACTTAAAGATTCTCTTCGGTGGACACGATGTAGAGGTGTTGGTTCGCAGGAAGAAAAAAATAAGAAGCCTTGCATTAAACAGCTATTACTGGAGCGAAGTGGTTCCTAAAATCCAGGAAGGGCTCAAGCAGACCGGTGAGCGGCTATCGTTGGATGAAACACATGACTGGATTAAAGACTTCTTCTCAACTATATCAAAGGAACAGACGCATGACTTTCTCAAAGACCGGTTCATTGAAAAGGTAACTGTTGATGAAGACTCAGGTGAGATCATAGAAAATGAAATGACAACAAAAATAGAGCGTGAGGCATTCTGGAATTACATCGAGCACATCATTCAGTTCGCAGCAGAAAACCTTGAGGTGCAAATTTATTATCCAAAAGAACAATCAAAACTTGGGTTACAATGACAACAGATGATCAATATACTGGCGGTACGCTGAATGAAATTTCAAGAAAGCTGGCTGAGGAACAAAAAGAAAGTGCTGAAATTCCAAGAATGCTTGAACGCGCAATCAATGAAATAAAACATCTGCGTGGGCGAAATGAACTTATGCAAGCTCGTCTTACAATGTTTGACAATGTGATGCAATTATTAAATGCAAATCCTCACGCTAACGGCTATACAGATAAGATGGATTTAGCATTTGAGATTCAAGAATTGGTTGATCGGCTGAGAAAGAAAAAGCCACCTACAGAAACAAAATGACCCCTGAAAAAAAAGAATCACAGATGTATTTCCGCATGCTCATGTTCCTTGTGCTATTTACAGAATGTGAAAAGTGGGGCCTTGCAATGAAGGGTTCTGTAGATAAAGAGATGAAGATGCGCCTGAACAATTATTTATTCGCACAAGGCAAACTTGCTGATGCCTGTAAAAAATTTGTTGACCCGGATGTGATGGAAGAATTCGCTGAGCGCTTCAGCCGTGTGGTTGAAAAGCTAATTGAGTCACCAGTTGAAAAACGTGACGAACTGCTAGAGCTGATCAGGGCCTGGGCCAGCGGAGAAATTAATATCGTTGAATAACCATACCAAAAAACCAAAACAAATGAAACAACACATCTTACTATTACTAATGCATCCAGCCCTGATTATAGGAATCTGGGTTGGGATTATTTTACTTCTTCTATTGACTGCCAAATCCATTCTTGGAATTGTATTCATCAGAGAGAATGAAACCGGCATTGTCACAAAAAAGTTTGTCCTGTTCGGGGAGAACAAAAATTTACCCGAAGGAAGAATTATCGCAACTAAAGGCGAGGCCGGCTATCAAGCGCGCATGCTTCCGCCAGGAGTACATTTCTGGAGATGGTTCTGGCAGTACAAAGTTGACAAGATAAAATTTACTGTGATCGAAGAGGGACAAATGGGGCTGATCGAAGCACAAGACGGGAATCCTCTTGATCCAGGACACATCACAGCAAAGACCGTTGAGTGTGATAAGTTCCAGGACGCTGAAACATTTTTAAATAACGGTGGACAGAAAGGGGTGCAGCGCGCATATCTCACTCCAGGTTTGTACCGAATCAACACAGCGCTCTTTAAGCTAACCATCTGCAGCATCCTTACAGTGCCAAATGATAAAGTTGGTATTGTAACAATACTTGATGGTAAGCCGCTGGCCAAAGATGAAATTGCAGGCAAGATCATTCCTGAGCATGGCAACTTTCAAAACGCAGATGCATTTATTCAAGGCGGCGGTAGCCGTGGCCTGCAAGAGCAAATACTTCTTGCCGGTAAATGGTTTATCAATCCGTGGTTTGCTACAGTACAGGTAGCTGACATGACAATGATCCCTGTTGGATTTGTCGGTGTTGTGGTTTCGTATGTTGGAGACAGCGGTGTTGATACCAGTGGTGAAACATTCAAGCACGGCAATATTGTGGATAGGGGCCAGAAGGGTGTGTGGAAGCAAACGCTTGATCCAGGAAAATACGCAATCAACACAGCGATCATGAGCGTAACACCGGTTCCAACAACAAACATTGTTTTGAACTGGGCAACAGCGCGCAGTGAAGCACACAAGCTGGATGAAAAACTCTCTACCATAAAGGTGAGATCATCTGACGGCTTCACATTCAACATGGATGTGGCGCAGATCATTAACATCTCAAACCTGGCAGCACCAAAAGTGATAGCGCGTTTTGGAAACGTACAGAACCTGGTTTCTCAAGTGCTGGAGCCTACCATCGGAAACTACTTCCGTAACTCAGCACAGAAATCAGATGTGATTGATTTTTTAAGGGAGCGCAGTATCCGTCAGGACGAGGCAAAAGCCAGGATCAAAGAAGTGCTTTCGGAATACGATGTGGTTGCTGTTGATACGCTCATTGGTGACATCGTGCCGCCTGATGAGTTAATGAAGACGCTCACTGATCGCAAGATCGCAGAACAGCAGAAGCTCACCTTCGAACGCCAGGAGATGGCACAGGTACAGCGTAAAAGTTTTGAAGCAGCAGAAGCCTCAGCCAATATGCAAGCTCAGGTTGTTCAGGCTGAGCGTAACGTTGAGATCGCAGAAAAAATTGCTGATGCAAAAATTAAAACAGCCAGTGGTGATGCGAAATCCAAAACAATCAATGCCGAAGCTGACGCAACAGTGACAACCACCGTTGCAAAGGCAGATGCCCAGGCAGCACAAGTGAAAGGATTTGCAGCAGCGGAGGTCACACAAAAAGTTGGTGACGCTGAGGCAAGCGTATTGAAAAAGAAAACTGAAGCTATCGGAGCGTTGCCGTATGCGCAGATGCAGATTGCTGATAGCTTGGCAAAAAACAAAATTAAATTAGTCCCTGAAGTTTTAGTCAGTGGTGAGCGCAATAGCAATGGGGTGCTGGATGCGCTATTGGCCACTGAGTTTTTTAAGAGCGCAAGAACAGAAGTTAAATCAGACCAAAAATAATTCATTATGACAACACAACTATTCCCGGATTCAACACCGGGTGAAAGATTCCAGATGCTGCAGGACAACTGCGTCAATATGGAAGATGCAAAACTCAAGCGCTTCTACAGCGATGAGGAGATGGGCTCTCTAAGAGAGAAAGTCACCAACCAGGCTATCAAGCTCAGTGACCTGGAGGATCAGATTAAAATCCTTGTCACTCCGCTGAAGGAAGAAATCAAGGTCATCAAACTTGATCAGAAGGTAAATCTCACTCAAGTGAGAATGGGCCATGAAGAGATCGCAGTAACACTATATGCTTTCGAAGATCAGGAAGAAGGCATGATGGGCTTCTATGACCAGGACGGTAAGCTGGTGAACATGCGAAAATTATATCCGCACGAACGTCAAACACGCATTGTTGATATGCATCAAGTGAAGGGAGGCGGATTATGAGCGAACAGGAATTAAAAATCAACGTCACCGCTAATACAAAAGAGCTGGTGATCCGCAACGGCTCAGCAAAAGAAATATTTGATATAAGCCGGATGCTCATTGATGCTTCTATTAAAGCTCCTGCACAATTTATGGGTGTTCGCGGAAGTAACAAAGACACAGACCATGTGCTCTTCTCCCGTGGCGCTCAACTCATTGAATATATATTCAATGAACGCTTCCCAGAAGGTGGTTCTATTATAGGTCGGCTGAGAATCAATCCAGAACTTGACAGCATTCATATCCTGGACGGACGGTTGTTTGGCACAAAAGAACTGGCTCAGCTGCTCAAGCGCAACCGTGTGTTCTTTAAAGATCGTGAAGAGAATGCCAAAATCGTCACGCTGCTCAATAATTTCACTGCAACAATTCAAGCAGAGATAGAAGCCTCCCAGGATACTCGCGGCAACAAGAAAAGCATGGTTGACAAGACAGTCAAAACAAACATGCCTACTGAGTTCTCCTTGGAGATGCCGCTATTCATTGGCTTTGAAAAGAAGAGCTTCCGTGTTGAGATATGCTTTGACTCTACCGATTCATCGGTGCGCTGCTGGATGGAATCACCCGACTTAATTGAGCTGATGATCCTTGAGCGCGACAGGATAATTGACGAACAACTAAAACCATTTATCGCTGCCGGACTTGCCGTGATCGAAAAATAATGTTGCTGAGTGACTGCTGCATGAAGCCGGTTCTTATTGAAGACATGGGACGTTTGGAGATATTCAGATGCGCGCATTGCTTTCGCAAATGTTTCGTCACAGACCGCAGCAAGTTCAGGCTCCAGGCCATCATTAATAAAATGGAAAAATACAAGGCTGAAATAAATTATAAACCAGTTCGGGTGAAACCGTACTCAGAGGATGAGACTGAATTATTCTTTATGAATTATGAGGTTTGATTATTTAAAGTTTCATATGCAAGTATCAATAGATCAGAAGTTCAAACACATTTCTACCTACGAACATGGGGGGAAATATTATATATGGATTGAGGGGATCACTGTAGAGGTCACGGTGATGGAATATCAACAGATGCGTAGCTTAATAAAACTCGCCAGTGTTCAGGCCGCATCCGAAACCAGAGAGAAAGGTTAAACCTTGGCGAAAGGTCACCGGCGAGTACGCGCTCCCCACTCACTGCTGCAATAACGGGCCTTAACACTGGCTTCACTGGCGCTGCCGGGTCGGCTGGAATGTTCGGCACGCAAGGAGTTACCGGAAGCAATACAATTACGATGGGTGATTTAATAACCATCACGCCATCGGACAATACGGTAACCAGCAATTATTATTCAGCAACAGAATTTTTAAGTAATGGATAAAATCATCTGGGAGAAGATGGGATATGTCGAGACTTCGCCAGGAATTTTTGAACGTCCGCTAAAAAAAAATGAACGCAAGGATTCGCCAATATCAGATCAACCTGTCCAGGCCAGTGCCGTCATTCAAGAATACAAAACGGTGCGCAAGAAACGGAACGCTGTACACGCCAAGGGAAATAAAAGAAAGGATGCAGGAGATCATATCAAAGCTCAAGCAACCGTCCTGCTTAATTTCCGACTTACAGATAACAGAACACACGACCTGGATGGAATGGGAGCAGCAATTTTTGATGCTCTTCGCCACGCAGGAGTCATTGCCGAGGACTCTACACGATTTGTGCAAAGAACTGTGTTCAGATTTGAAATAGCACCAGTACCAGGAGTAGATATAGTGATTATTGATTATGAGACAATATAAAGGCCACCGCTGGACAGAGGAAAAATTGATAAAGATGCTCAAGATGTGGGCAGAGGATGAATCGGTTTTATCTATTGCAGAAAATATTTAAACAAGGAGTGAGTAGGTTAAAATACCCGGTGGTGTAGTTGCCATCGGGGTTTATTAAAGAAAAAAAAGTGAGACCAGATATTAAAATAAAGCAACTTGACATTTTTGCTGACGCTAAAAAAAGACGCGACAGCGGGATCAAGCGTGCCGTAGATCACGCTGACCAGGTTCATGATAACTGGAGTAATGCAGCGTTCATCTTTTTAAACAAGTTCATGCGAGACCACGCTGAATTCATGACAGAGGATGTGCGTGTTGCGGCCCAGGGTGTGCTGCCGGAGCCACCTGATCCCAGGGCCTGGGGTGCTGTAATCACCAGGGCTTATCGCTCCGGGCTGATCAAGAGAATTGGGTATGCTCCGGTGAGACATTTCAATGCACACATGAGACCGGCTGCTGTCTGGAGTACAAACGTAATTGTAAAGCAAAATGCCGCTAAGATTTATTGATACAGGGTTCTATAAAAACCCATTTGTGAGGGGGCTCAAAGGGGCTTACAAGGCCCTCTATCATTTCATCATTACGGATTGTGATAATGCCGGCATTTGGAGCCCAGAGTTCGAAATATCAGGCATTTACATAGATCACAAGGTTGATCGCAAAAGCGCGGAAGAAAACTTCAGTGGAAAATTTGTGCCGCTGCCAAATGGCAAATGGTTCTTCCCGGACTTCATTCAGTGGCAGTACCCGCAGGGACTCCAAAAAAAGAACCCGGCACACACGAAAGTTATTAAATGCCTTTTGGAGTTAAATTTAATTGATTCGAACTTAAAAGTAAGAGGGGCTCCGAAGGAGCTTCAAAGGAGCTTGAAAGCTCCAAAGGATAAGGATAAGGAAGAGGGTAAGGAAGAGGAAAAGGATAAGGGTATGGGTAAGGATACTGTGCACCCCCTTCAAAATTGGATCAAGGGAAATTTGCCACAGGTGAGCAAGCTGGACACGCAGTTGACTTTTGCCGAAGCAACAAAATTAACTCAACAGAATTCTCTTGCGCTGGTTGAAGAAATTCTTGAGGCAATGGAAAACAAAAAAGATTTATTAAAAAAATACAAATCAGTCTACAGAACAGTGAATCAGTGGATTAAACTTAGAAAAAATGGAACAAATCAAATCAAGTTTGGATCAAATCAAGTCGCAAGCGCCACAGTCATTGAGCCAGGACGAGAGTTCGGAAAACTTTGAAGGCGTTGAACTTACCGATGCTGAAATTCGCCAAGCCACACAGGAGGCACTGAGCAAGGCCAGGTTCAAAAAATATTCTCAGCAACAAAGCGCCAAATATTGGGAACGGTTTAACGCTGAGCGTGTTTACCCAACGTATACAGGCCCTGAGCTTGAGGTGGTAGTGCGCCAAAGATTCTTTGAGCGCAACCACAGACCCTTCGTTGTTGACCAGGACAACATTGCAATTTTTAATCTGCTGCTCAATTATTTCACCCAAAATAAAAGTTTTGAGCAAGAAGGATATTCTCTGAGCAAAGGAATTTTACTATACGGTGATGTTGGAACCGGCAAAACAGAACTTCTCAAGATGTTTGGATTAAACCAGGTTCAATCTTTTGGCCTTGTGTCCTGCCGAGCCATTACAGACGCTTTTACCGGGGATGGGGATTCGGAGGTGGAAAAGTACTACACCAACCGAAAGAATGCAATCCCGCACGCCTTTGGCCAGGAATACAGCGGTTATTGCTTTGATGACCTTGGCACGGAAGCGCCAATGGTCATGCATTACGGAAATAAAAAGAACATGATGGCTGAAATTATTCTAAATCGCTATGATTCAAAAATGGATTACCGGTACACGCACATCACCACAAACTTAACGGTAAAGGAAATTATAGATCGTTACGGTAGCCGCTGTACAGATCGCATGCGCGAAATGTTTAATATCATAACCTTTCCGTCAGGAGCAAAAAGCAGAAGATAAATGGAAAATAAAGAAGAATTATGGCGTGTTCTCAACGGAGAAGTTAATATTCAAGAACGCTTAAAAATTTTAGGGGTTGAGCAAATTCCATTAGAAATTGACTTTCAAGATGCACATATCATAGAATTTGTATTGAGAAAAGTAGCATATGAAAAACTTTTAAAGATGGGCGAAATTTCTGATAGTGAAATCTTCAGCATAGGAGGCCATACCCCTGCAGTGCATGGAGACTTTGGCTTTAAAGGCGAAAGTGTTTACCGTTTCACACATGGGGAATGGAAGTTTGCATATTAAAAATCTTACATTTGCACCCGCCAGTCATTCTTCATAGATCGGCTTATTAGTGTTTCAAGGCGTCCCTCATCAGGACGCTTTGTTTTTTTAGATATATCTTTCATGTATTGTAATTAATAATTAGTTTGTATTATTGCACAGTACAAAATAATACATTCTTCCCCACAAGATGAATCAATTCGAATTGTCAGTTGTGATTTCACAAATGATTGTTGTCGGTGTAGTTGCCATTGGAGCGCTATTGCGCCTGTATCTGGCCAGGAATGAAAGATGGTATCAGCTACAGGTGCAGAAAAAAATGAATGTCATTAGGGTCATATTAGAATATTGTTATTTCATTTTTGTTATTGGAAATGTTTTAACCAACGCTCAGGCATATTACCTCAGTGGTAGTACATTTGATTTATTGCTGATCGGAGTCAATCTTTTTATTATCGTTTTCTGGATTCACATTGGCTTTATGCGGCCTTGGGAGCACATCAGAATAAAGCCATTTGAATACAAGGCCAAGCGGTATAATATCATGGTGGTTTCACGCATGCGCGACATACCACGCAGGATTGATCTCTCGCTGTATCCAGGTGACATGCGCATGCATTACTGCGATGACTGCGGAGCCAGGGTTGTATTTGATAATGTTGACTATGATAATTTCGTTGCAAAGGCAAACTTTGAAAACCACTTACGCATGATATGTACAAAATGTGTTAGTACAAAAAGCATCTATAGAAAAATAGCTATTCAGTCTAATTAATAATTTTAAAAACCAATATTATGAATCAACAAGAAAATGAATTAACCTACACGCACGTAGATGAAGCGGAAGCTCCTGGTGAGACTATACGTAAAGCCTGGACTCAGGAAGAACTAGCTGATCTCAAGCGAGTATTAGAAAACAATCCAGATGACACCAATGCTGCCATTCAGATTCACGCGCGTAATTATGCTCGTAAACCAGAGACCGTATTTTCAAAGGCGCACAACATGAGGCACCTGGCAAAAAAGAAAAAGGAGAAAAAGAAACTGGCGAAGGTTCCCAGTAAGCGGACGATTGTAAGAAAAAAAAATATTCAAGTACCGTATACGCATCAAGAGGAGGTGGAAATATTAGAAACTTTGAGAGATACCACCTCACGGAAAAAGGACTTGAAGATGCTGAGTAAAAAACTGGGCCGCAATGAAGCATCTATTGCATCTAAATATCATGTGCTAAAATATCATGGATATAAAGCTGTGCCTACATCCGTACCGAGAGAGCTGGACGCTAAAGTGCGCAATGCCATTATGAATTCTACGCCTGTTGCACATCCAATGTCTACCAAAGTAAAAGTTGACGTGGATGACTCTGGCGTTACCATTACCTACAACCCGGAGATGTTCAACTTCTCCTTCCAGGAGGGACTTATTAAAGTAATCCGAAAGTAGTAACAACCGGACAAAAAAAAGGGAGCTTATTCAGCTCCCTTTTTTTTTGGTAAAATCACTACTTGGCTTTAATTAATTTGAACCACAGCTTTTCTTCCTGGACAACTCCTTCGCCTAAATAGTATTTTCCGACTTCAAGTCCGTCTTGGCGTAACTTTTTTGGAATAGAACACTGGTATGCTGGGAATTTCGGATCGGTGGCATCTGCTAGGCGTAATGGAATTGTGTACTTATCCTCTATAGCAGGGTCAGAAAAGCAAATAACAAATTGATAAGTGTCTTCATTCATATTAATTTCCAGACCAGCTTTATCGGTGATACCGACATGCTTTGCTGCAAATCGAGAGACGTTCAGTACATTTGGCCCAACACGTATATAAGGAGCTTGATTATTTTGGGTACCACTTTTCTTGATTACTTTTTTTAATTTCATGCTTCGGGTGCTTTTTTGTTGCGCGTAAATGGCCTAGTTTCTTTTTGTAGCGATGGCTTTAGAAGATCAACCCCATCGTTTAGAATTTTTTCAATTACATAGTGACCTCTCTGATGTTCAATACAGAATTCTTTACAATTTATACTCAGTGATTTCTGTAATTGGCTGCTTTTTTTATTAATAGCGAAAGACTGTTCGTCTTTTGTTAATTCTATTACCCAGTTATTGGGGGCTGCCTCATCTTCAATTTCGTGTAATAGAACAGGATCGCCTTCTTTGATATTAAATAGTTCACACGCTAATTGATTAAATGATATTTGTGATCCAGATAATGAAAGCATTGGCATTACTGCTGATCGGCGAGAGCTTTCATAGGTTTTGCGGAGATATTTTTTTAGCTTCATAAATTTTGGTTTAGTGTTTAAATAACTTATTGAAAATTGACTTATTCTCTTTATCAATGTAATGATGCTGCTCAATAACCTTCTCAACCTCCACCGTAACCACTCCTGGGGCTACAGGCGCAGGGAGTAGCGATATGGCATCTTCTGCCATAGAGGATAAGTTCGTTGTAAATAGGTGTGTAATGCGTGATTTACAGCTACAACAATTTGAGGAACCATTGCTTTAAGTATAGCTTCGATCTTACTGTAGTCAATCTCTGGTACAGGTAGTAGATTGGGTCTACTGGAAACAACACTCACGGTTTGTTTTACAATATCTTCAATTTTAGTGTAGTCAATTTTTTCTGGTTCCGGTAAATGATATTTAAGTGTTTCCAAAAACTCATTCATATTGAATCCAATAGGCGCAATAGGATCAATAACCACCAACTGCTTTTCTTTTTTCTGGTTTTCATGATGCGTAATATCTTCCAACAGCTTTTCAACCATCTTCATATTAGGATCAATAGTGTTCCAGTAGTACTGTCGTTTGGTTGAACCGTGCGACATTTCAGTTAGCATGTGCCGTTCAATAAGAATCTTTGTAGCCAAGGGAGAAACACGATGCTTACTTTTTAACTCAGCAAGTATCAATACTCCCGGCACAGTTGGTGTTTTTGTTTTCTCCTGCAACTCTTTTAAGAATGCCAAATAGCGGTGATGCTTTGTCTTGTATTTATCGGTGTACTGAATAGAGTTCAATACTGGTGTCAACTCATCCATAGATGAATATGTATCTTCTCTGCTTTTGCGCTGCACGGTAAGTCGTGGATAACGCTTTAATTTTAATTCTCCCATCATTTAAGGTTTATAAACATTTGATTTATTAAATTCGATCCAGTCATGTAATTCATCAAACAGACGTTGCAGTGAAAAAAAATAGCGCGGGAATCCATCAGCACCATCTATGGTCATGATGGGTTCTTTCCCGCGCATAGTTTCAACTAGGACTCCGTAGTGTCCCCGATCACAGTAGCCAGGACGCTTGGTTATTGTTATCAGGACGTTTGGCATTTCAATATCCAGCCATGATTCGCGCTGGATGCAACTCAGTCCGTAGGTGTTTATTCCAGTAAGATCAATGCCCATGAAGGCAAAAGTAATAGTTTATATTTAATTATCAAAGTTAATCATATTAGTACAACTTTGCTTTATAACAGGACTACCATCTGCTTATAAGGATGAATTGAAATGGGATCAGAGGTATAGCGGACAATCACATTTCCGTCCGCGCGGTATACCTTATAGAAAATATGCCCGTTGCCTATTTGCAAACTCTGTACGTCTTTATCATTGATGGTAAATGGCTCAGGGGAAGGGAAACAGATAAATTTTCCCTTTACAACGGCTGACAGCAATTTGTGGATTTTTTTATTCATAGTTAATTATGGTTTATTAATAAGTATCAAGTAAATTAAGTAAAAAAAATTAGGTCTTCTTCTGTGGTAATGCCGGGAATTCAGAGATGTCTATAAACATGACATTCTCAATCTTGACAACCCTGAGTCTTTCGGCAATAATTAATTGGTGAATGTAAGACGGCGTAACGCCATTGTTCCTGGCAAAGGAGGATATACTTCGCAGGTCATCTAAGTTGAAACTTTTGCGCGTATTCCTTCTGCGGGTCTTTGTTTGGTCTTGCATATAAACGGGTTTGTGTGCAAATATAAATTAAATTATAAACCAACCAAATAGGATTGTACTATTTTGTATCGGGTGGGTAACCCTGGACTGCCTACCCTGGATTAGTTCAGCTTATGTTTTGAGATGTAAAATTTTTCCTCTAAATATTGCAGCATGTACTTTGCGTAATCGGTCATGTAGTCATTCCCCTCAAAGGTGAATGACTTGTCCCCGTTACGCGCAGCCTTGTCGTATTCCTTACGCAGGCGCTTCACTTTGGCAGCATCGAATTCAATGTGTTCGGTCATGATTTAAACTCCGCTTTGAATGCAAGCCATTATTGCGCCCATCACCAGTTCCGGCTCATCTGCCCATTCCTGTTGATCGTAATACAATAATTCATTACCGTTTTCATCTTCGAATCTCACGTAGTCTACTCCCTTTGGATTCTGTTTTACGGAAGGGAAAATTAAAAATTGCTTGCCTCCTGCAATGGGGATTTTAATTTCATCATTGGTCTTTGCCATAACATTTTTATTTAATTGGTTAATACCCCATTGCGGGGTTTCGTCTACCGAAGACTCATCAGTTAACCTTCAATGTAAATGATTCGCAGGTATGCCGCATCTGCGCTTGCACACAATTCATGCAGCCAGTTCAATTCTTCTATTAATTCTTTTGGGCCGTCTTCAGCGTCCACTAGCAGTTCATCTACAGAATACAGGTGTTCGGTTAATACCGTATCTCTGTAAGTTGTCTCCATTGTAGACTCAATGTGCTTGATTGTGTTTTCCGAAATACGCCTGTGATACACGTCACAAATTTTAATCACATCATTGGGCGTCATCTTTGAATCAACTTTTGAATTTAGAAATGCCTCCATCAACTCATACTCATTCTTTGTTGAATCGCCTGGGATTGCGTTAAACTCATCGAACAATGCAACGCGCTTTTCAAATAAGTTGTCATACTCCGTTTTTGGGGTGTAGCACACATCAGCCAGTTTGTTGAATAGGAAAAATCTGTAGTTGAATCTTTCCAGTGATAAATTTTCTTTCATAAGATATTATTATTAGTAGTTTACTGGCATCTCTGCCAGTCATCACATTTACGGTAAATCATAGCCGACCCGATACGTATTTTGTCGCGGGGAATCTGTTTCCATTACTTCTGCCTCACCTAACTCATCGGCATCAACAAGAGAATCTAAATTTTCATATTCTTCGTCTGTAAATTGGTCTTTAGTTGTGATTGTTACATATCTCCCGTTATTGTTCACTGTGCAGTGAGGGAAGGCTGCCCTTGCCAGTCGCGCAAGGATTGCGCATGCTTCATTTTGAGTCATTGGAATTTGGGTTTTGATTGTTTAATAAATTGTATTCGTCTTCTGTGATAATTGCGAACGCCTCAGGAATAACTGCATCTGATAGTAAACGTAATGCCTCATCAAGGTCGGGCTTTGTATTAAATACGTATGCGTGAAGCGTCATGTCATCGGGCTGGCCAATGTCTACCCCGGCAATACCGTCACGCTCGTATACGCTGACCGCATTGAAGCCGGACATGATAAATAATTTGTGCATTGCTATTAGTATTTAGTTTGTTTAGCCAGGAGTATTTACCTCCTGGGACTCACAATTTATAATAAGCGGACTTGTGACCGCTAAACACTAACAGTATTTATTCTTTCAATGATTTTAAAACAAGTCGTCCCGCATTGGTTTTGTTAGGCTGTCCATTTGTTGTCCAGCTGGGCCATTTAACCATTGGGCCAACTATCCGGATGCGATAATGATTCTCGTCTTTGTCCCAACTATATTTAACCACGTAATATTGGGCGTTTCCTTTCTTACTTTTAATGAAATGGAATTCCATTGATGCATGTATGAATTTCATAGCAAGTTTTATTAGTAATTTAATTTAGTTCAACTTCGGGGTGTTGAATAGGGTTAGTAATTAAATTCACATAGCTATCAGCCAGTTCAGCCATTGTTATTAACTGGCTGGTTGCGGTCTTGCGCGCCGTAGCGTTTGTGCTGGTGATTAACATGAGGCATACTTGTAATGCCTGTACCCAACTCATGGTTAGGTCAATCGTTGTTTCTTTCATAGTAAATATTTATTAGTGTTTTATTGTTGCGGGAAAAACGCTCCCGCAACAATCATCAAACTGCATAGCGTAACTGTTCCACCTCTGAGGAATCAAACCCTTCGGGGTGTTTAGCAATGAAGGGAATGAGATAACCGTACACTTCATGCTTTCTAAATGAAATGGCAAACCCATAACCCTGCGCTACCTTTAGAAAGTACTTTTTCAATGCTTTCAATTCTGCCTTAGCTTCACTACTGAGTAGGTTAGGGTTAACTTGGTGGTACTCTGGCTGAGATGCGTATTCAATCTCCTGAAAGTATTTTAGTAAATTGATAATTTCAAATTCACCAGTTTTGCCGTACTGGTGTAATGCTGAATCTTCGTGCCTGTGCCAACTGGCGCAGACTTGTTTTGCTTGTTGCTTATTCATTTCTCAACCCTTTCCAATTCATTAGTAACAGGATTGAAATAACGTTCAGTTAATCCAACTTTGCGCCCGTTGTGGTCTGTCATTGGTTGGGAAATGTAAATGCGTCCGTCTTTCTGTTTCTTCATGCTGAATTTTCCCATAGTTTGGTGAAAGAATTTCAGCGTTTTGCGAGTAAAGAAATGCGGTGAAGTTGATTCTGTTAATCTCGCAATGTCATAGATTGTTAATCGTTCTTTTTTCATAGGAAATAATTTGTTAGTAGTTTACAACAGACTTGCGCCTGTTGTCATCACATTTTTTTGCTTACTGGCATTCCTCCCATATCTTTTCAATGGTTTCCTGTGGAATGTTTAACTTCTCAAACCTTGCAGCCTGTTTAATACATTCTTTATGTATTTTTTCGGCTGTCCGGCTGTCTGAATCGTAACCCAATTCGCTGCAAAAACTTTCAAATGACTCTTTACCCATTCTTGCATCCGACTCAAAGCAATACAAGGCAAATTTTAGGTTATCATCATCCAATTCAGTTTTTCCTTGCTGCCAGTCGTTATGGCTGCCATGATATTTGAATGATGTTTTCTTTCCTTCGTGTTGTACTGTCACCCTGAATACGTTGCAGTACATTGTTTGACCTTTACCTGATTGATTTTTTTGTTCTGCGCCATCTTCAATGAGTTTGGCAGTAACTGTAATGTTGTAGAATTTCATAGGATTTAATTTATTAGTGTTTTACATACCTGCATAAAGCAGGCATGTCATCAAGCTATTATCAGGACTTTGAACCTATAACAATTTTACCTTTGAAAACCTCAGTGCTATTTGCATCCTTTCGGTATCGGCTTGGGTTCTTCACGAATCGACAAGTATTTATTTATGCACTTGTCCGCTTCTCCAATGGGTTCCGACTCCCACCTGATACTCATTTATGAATCAGGCTGCAAGTATACGGTCATTACTACATACTTGTCAAGTTTATAGTAGATATATAATTGCTTTATATTCAGTGAATTGTAGGCACATCTTTTCTGAAAGCCTTATGTATTAAGGGTTTCCAGCCTAATGAAAGTATTTGTTAGTTAGTTGATTGTCAGGGACAAAACTATATATTGTACCTAAAATATGCTAAACCGCTCGCGCAACGATAATATTCTTACCTGTACCTGATACCTTGCGCATACCAACAGGCTTACGCCAATTTACTTTAGCCTTCCATCCCTCAGCCCTGAGTTTGCGGCCTAGTAGTAACATATCAACAAAGTCTATCTTCCAGTAATTGGAAAGGTAATGCATAACGTGATACTGAATAGTTGTGCGTTTGCCTACTGAATAGTCTATGAGCATGTATAGCGATACATAGCAGCCCATTCCGCGAAGGTCTTCTACTTGATCCCTGTAATACCTCTGTGATTCGTTCAACATGAAGTAATTGGCTAGCATGACGTCTTTAATATCCCTTTGAGCAGTATCTATGCTTTTATCGTGGTGAATCAGGCGCAAACCGGCCGCAAGTTGCGCAGCCTTCCAGTTGGCGATATTTTGGCGCGGGGAAATGTATGGTTTAGCAGTGGGTTGCGTCTTGTTAACTTCATTATTCATCTAAATAAACAAAAAAAATGGGTTTTTGACTTCATTAGGGGCAACGTGTTGACAAATAGTTGACAAGTGAATGTACTTTATATTGTAAACCTATTGTAAATCAA
>Ga0193699_10000043_pt1 | contig 76914 bp, 70 predicted proteins | sample L3c2metaG_FD_160095 | JGI IMG/M metagenome (GOLD analysis project Ga0193699, IMG submission 160095) | Soil microbial communities from a riparian zone of the East river system, Colorado, United States - L3c2 | ecosystem: Environmental > Terrestrial > Soil > Riparian zone | place: USA: East...
GGGGGAAAAGGGAGCACTCGTCGACTCTCAGAGGAAGGTTTGGCTCTCGCCTCGGTAAGTGGGCACGACGTCGACGACTTCATCCCCCTCGATCAGGTGGAGGACGTCGAAGCGCTCGCACAACTCTCCTGCCTTGGCATGGCGGAGGTAGGCACGGTCGCCGATCGAGAGCTGCGACGCGGGGGAGCCGAGCAGCGGGGTCTGCACCTCGCCGGCGCCCTCCTCGGGGTCTAGGTGCAGGCCGGCCGGCAACCAGGGTGCCGGCAGCCGGCCCGGGTCCCCGCCACCGGAGGCGAGGTAGCCGCCGCCGAGCGCGGTCGCGACGCCGGGCGCCGGCTTGCGCACGATCGGCAGGGCAAAGCCGGCCGCCGGGGTCAGCGAGAAGCGGCTGTAGTGATCGAAGAGGGCGGGGGCGTAGAAGCCCGAGCCGGCGGTGACCTCGGTGACGAGGTCCTCGGCGGCGGTCAGCTCGAGGCTGCCGGTGCCGCCGCCATTGACGATCGGCAGTGCGGCGAACTCGCGGATCGCGGCGACGATCGCGCCGCGTCGCGCGGCCAGCTCGGCGGCGGAGCGCCGCTGCATGAACCGGATCGCGGCCCCACGCAGGCGTCTCCCCGGTGGCTGGTCGCCGACGCCGGCGATCTGGCCCTCGTAGGACATCAGCGCGGCAAGCTCGATCTGCGCGCGGCTGTCGATTTCCTGGGCCAGGGCGACAGCCTGCTCGACCGTGTGCAGCGGCGAGCGCTTCGGGCCGACCTTGATCCTGCCGCCCAGTGCCCACCAGCTCGCATCGATGTCTATGCAGACCCTGACCGGGGCGGCGCCGGCGCCGAGCACCGACTCGATCGCGTCGAGGTGCTCGCTGCAGTCGACCATCACGATCGGCGCTCCCTCCGGGTTGGCGACCGAGCGCAGTGCCAATGCGCTCAGCGCCCCGGCGTCGGCGGTCGGGTAGGCCAGCAACAGGTTCTCGAACCCCTGCTCGGCAAGCCAGAGCGTCTCCGGCAGGGTGAAGGTCATCAACCCGGCAAAGCCGGGGTCGCTGCGCAGGATGCGCTCGGTCAGAGCCCGGCAGCGCAGCGACTTGCTCGCCACCCGGATTGGCTTGTCCCCGGCTCGCCCCAGCATCTCCGTCGCGTTGGCCGCCATCGCGTCGAGGTCGACAAAGGCAAACGGCGCCTCGACCTCGGCGAAGATCTGCTCGTAGCGCTCATGGGTCTGGTCGATGGCGGGATTCACAGCTTCGAGACTAACCGCGCCATCTCCCGGAGCCGGCGCTATGGTTTTCCACCCCGGAGAGGTGGCCGAGTGGCTGAAGGCACTCGCCTGCTAAGCGAGTAGGGGGCGCAAGCTCTCTCGAGGGTTCGAATCCCTCCCTCTCCGCTGCCGTCCCGCGGTGACTCAGGAATGCCGCGAGCGGATGACGACGCGGGCGCCGCGCGAGGGGATCATCGTCACGTTGCGGTGCACCGCCCGCTCGGGAGCGGGATCGTCGGCTTCGAGGTCGAGGCGGCGCGCCATTGTCGTCAGAACGACCCGTTGCTCGGCCATCGCCAGCGCCGCGCCGAGGCAGCGGCGGATGCCACCGCCGAAGGGGATCCACTCGTAGGTCCCGGGCTTGCGGCCGAGCCAGCGCTCGGGGCGGAACTCGAACGGCTCGGGATAGAGGTCCTCCCGGTGGTGGACGAGCAGGATGCTCATCGTCACGGGCGTCTCAGCCGGCACCGCGTAGGGCCCGAGGCGCCAGGGGACCTTCACCCGCCGGCCGATGATCGGGATCACCGGCCGCGAGCGCATCGCCTCGACTATCGTCGCCTCGGCCTGCTCGGCCGGGTCGCCCGCGCCGCGGACGGCGCCGCGCAAAGCATCGTGTGCGGCTGGGTTGCGGACCAGCCGCTCCCACGTCCAGGCCAGCTGGTTGGCCGTCGTCTCGTGCCCGGCGAGAACCAGGGTCAGCAGCTCGTCACGCAGTTCTTTGTCGCTCAGCGCCTCGCCATCCTCGGTGCGTGCCTGCAGCAGCAGCGAGAGGATGTCGCGCCGCTCGTCCAGGTCGTCGGCCCGGCGGCGCTTCTCGATCACGGCATAGGTGGGACGGTCGAGCAGCTCCAGGCCGATCCGGGTAAGGCCGACGGGCTCGTCGCGATTCAGATTCATCAGCTCGGCGAGTTGCGCGGCCGGCCAGGTCGATGCGTCGACCAGGCGCTTGGTCGCGATCCTCAGCCAGTGCTCGGGCGTGCCTCGCTCTGGCCTGCCCTCGATGCCGAAGATTCCGGCCATGATCACGTCGAGCGTTATCGCCTGCATGCTCGGCGCGAGGGCGAAGGGTCTGCCGAGCGGCCAGCGGTCGATCTCGCGTTCGGCGGCGTCGGCGATCATCTGCGTGTACTGCTCGATCGCCTCGCCGTGGAAGGGCGGCAGCAGTAGTTTGCGCTGGCGAAGATGGCGGGGACCGACTGCGGTGAGCACCGAGTTGGGGCCGACGATCGGCCGCAGCGGCGATTCTCCGGTCAGCGAGGGAGCTTGCTCGGGCTTGGCGGTGAGGAGCGAGCGCACGTGGTCGGGGTGGCTGGTGATCACCGGGCCGGGGCCGGGGATCGTGCCTCGCATGCGGAAGACTTCGCCCAGCTCGCGGCGGGCGCGGAAGACGAACTCGATCTGTCGCTGGTTGAAGCGGAGGACCTGGAGCAGCCGCGACTGCATGATGGCGGGCGGCTCCGGCAGGCCGGCTGCCTCGCTGGGCTCGAGCGGGCCGGCGGGGGAGGAGGCCGCCTCGCCGACGAGGCCAATTGCCGGGGGGCGCTCCGGCGGTGCCGCGGGATCGGCCGGCTGGATCATGCGGTCAGTGTTACACAAATCCATGTCGCATTAAGCAATCTCTACAGTCATGTGACGCATGCACGGCAGGCGCACGAAGATCATCGCGACCGTAGGCCCGGCGAGCTGGGATGACGACATCCTGCTGGGACTGATCGAGGCCGGCGCCGACGTCTTCCGCCTCAACTTCTCCCACGCCGATCGTGAGCGTCACGCCCGTACGATCGAGTCGATCCGGGCCGCGGCGGAGCGGGCCGGGCGCGAGGTCGCCGTGCTCGGCGACCTGCCTGGGCCGAAGCTGCGGATCGGCGAGCTGCGCAACGACGTCGCCGAGCTGGAGACGGGGATGCACGTGAAGCTGACGCCGCAGGCGGTCGAGGGGGACGCGGAGACGATCCCGGTCGACTGGCCCGGGGTGAGCTCGCTGCGCGAGGACGAACTCGTCTACCTGGCGGACGGGTCGATCCGCCTGCGTGTGCGCGAGCCCGAGGACGGTGGCGTCGATGCCGAAGTCGAGGTGGGCGGCACGCTCTCCTCTCACAAGGGGATGAACATCCCGGGAGTCACCGGCCGGGCCGCCACCGATGGCGACCTCGGCTGGGTCGAATTCGCCGTCGAGCACGGGATCGACCTGCTGGCGATGTCCTTCGTCTCCTTCGCGGCCGACCTCGAGCCGATCGTCGAGAAGCTGCAGTCGCTCGACTCGGACATTCCGCTGATCGCCAAGATCGAGAAGCAGCAGGCGGCCGAGAACGCCGATGAGATCATCGAGGCGGCGAGCGGCGGGATCATGGTCGCGCGCGGCGACCTCGGCATCGAGTTGCCGCTGGCGCAGGTGCCAGTGGTGCAGAAGCGGCTGATCCGGGCCGCGGGGCGGCGTTCCAAGCCGGCGATCACGGCGACGCAGATGCTTGCCTCGATGGTGACCGAGCGCCGCCCGACCAGGGCCGAGGTGACCGATGTCGCCAACGCGATCTTCGATGGCACCGACGCGGTGATGCTTTCCGAGGAGACGGCCGTCGGTCGCCATCCAATCGAGGCGGTGCGGGTGATGGATCAGATCGCTCGCGCGACCGAGCCCGACCTTCCCTATGGCGAGTGGCTGTTCACCCGCACCGACCAGGCGACGCAGGACGTCGCCGACTCGGTTGCCCAGAGCGCCGTCGGCGCCGTCTACCGGCTCAACCTGGCGGCGATGGTCGTGCCCACGACGAGTGGCCGCAGCGCTCGCCTCGTTTCCGCCCACCGCCCCAACGTTCCCGTGCTGGCGATCTCGCCGCGGGCCGAGACCGTGCGCCGGCTCAACCTGCTCTTCGGCGTCACCGCGATCCACAGCGAGCACGAGACCGAGGTCCGCAGCCTGCTCGACGATTGCGCCGACCTGGCGGTGCGCCACGGCATCGCCAGGTCAGGAGACCTGATCGCGATCGTCGCCGGCATGCCGGACCAAGAGCTTGGGACCAATCTCTTCGAGGTACACCGAGTCCCCTGACAGGTAGGCTGCCGCGCCAGTGACCGACTTCGACGCGATCGCACAGGGGATGACGCAGGCGGTGCCCTTCGCCGGGCACCTCGGCCTGGAGATAACCAGCGTTTCCGAGGGCGAGGCGGTCGTGCGCTTGCCACAGCGTCCCGAGCTGACCAACCACGTCGGCTCCCAGCATGCCGGTGCTCTCTTCACCGTCGCCGAGACAGCGTCCGGCGCGGCTTTCGTCGGTGCCTTCGCTGAGCGGCTCGGAGAGGTCACGCCCCTCGCCCGCAGTGCCGAGATCTCTTACGAGAAGATCGCCAAGGGGCCGATCGAGGCAACCGCGAAGCTGGGAATGCCGGCCGCCGACGCACGTGCGACGCTCGACGCCGAAGGCAAGGTCGAGTTCCCCTGCGAGGTCGCGCTCGCCGACGGCTCCGGCATCCAGGTCGCGACGGCGACGGTGCACTGGCACGTGCGGCTGAACAAGCCCGCGACCGCCGAGGCATGAGCCTCGTCCGGCTCGACCGCGACGAGGCGGGCCTGGCGGTCGCCAGCTTCGACAGCCCGCCGCTCAACCTCTTCAACCGGCAGCTGTTCGACGATCTGCAGGCGGCGGTCGCGGCGGTCGCCGCCGATCCGCCGCGCGCACTCCTCTTCCGGGCCGAGGGTCGCACTGTTTCCGGCGGCGTCGACGTGCACGAGTTCGCCGGCGTCACGCCCGAGCAGGCAAGCGGGCTTTGGGACGAGCTGATCGGCACGGTCGAGCAGGTCGAAGCGCTGCCCCTGCCGGTTGTCTTCGCTGCCCACGCACTCACCCTGACCGCGGCCTTCGAGCTGGCCCTCGGCTGCGACCTGATCCTCGCCGCTCGTTCGGCCCAGTTCGGCCTGGTGGAGAAGGTCGTCGGCCTGACCCCGTCGATGGGGGGCACCCAGCGTCTGGCCGAGCGCGCCGGCAGCGGTCGCGCCCGCCACTTCGTGATGAGCGGCGAGCTCTTCGACGCGGAGGAGATGGAGCGCTGGGGCGTCGTCAACCTCCTCTTCGAGGACGACGGCTTCGACCAGCGTGCCCGCGACTACGCCGCGGAGCTCGCAACCGGGCCGACGAAGGCCCACGCCATGACCAAGCACATCCTGCGTCGCTACCGCGAGGGCGGCATCCCGGCAGCCGACCAAGCGGTTCGCGAGGACGCCGGCGATCTCTTCGCCACCGAGGACCTGCAAGGCGCCGTCAAGACGTTCCTGGACAAGGGCCCCGGCCACGCCGAGTTTCAGGGCCGCTGATCACGGGAACAGGTCCAAGCCGAGCCCCATAGAATCCCCAGCAGAGGCCATCCAGCCTCAAACCCGCGCCCGTAGCTCAGTTGGATAGAGCGTCGGTCTACGAAACCGAAGGTCACAGGTTCGAATCCTGTCGGGCGCGTTCGCGGAATCCCGCTTGTGGAGCGGAATTCCCGCCTTTCGAGGGTCACTCGAACAGTGCGCGATTGTCGCTGGGGCAACGCCTGGGGCAACATGAGGTCGGAGTGACGTTCGATCCCAGGCCTTGCGCCGGGTCTCCGGTCCACCTACGTTCGCGCGGCAAACGCGAATAGAAGCGCCCCGGCGGCGCGCTAACGCCCCGGGGCCGGCACCGAAGAACTAGCTCCGATGCGGGAGAGACGGTACCGCCGTGGCGTTTTGACGGCTGCATCGCTGGCGGCTCTTTCGGTGCCCTTCCGAAAGGAGGGCGCCATGCTCGATACGATCACCATCACGGATTGCGCCGAGTGCGGCCCTTCCAGCTACGCCGCTCAAGAGACCCGAAACCAGCGCGTCGTCCTCGACTTCCTGCTTGAACAGCATCCAGCTCAGTTGACGATCCTAGAGGTTGCCCAAGCGCTGTACGCCCATCCTGGCGACTTTGCCAAGAGCGACGAAGTGGAGCGGGCGATCCGTGATCTCGTCGGCGGAGGGCTCCTTCACTGCCACGGCCCCTTCGTTCTGCCGACGCGAGCGGCGCTCTACTTCTCCGGCCTGGAGATGGAGTGATGGAGGTCGCGAGGCCCTTCGGCGAGAACCTGCGACGACTCCGCAAGGCGGCCGACATATCCCAGGAAGAGCTGGGACTGCGCTGCTCGCTCCATCGGACCGAGATCGGTCTGCTGGAGCGAGGGGCACGGGTCCCTCGTATCGACACGCTGATCAAGATCTCCAGCGGCCTTGGTATCCGGATTGACTGCGCCCTTCTCGACGGGATCACCTGGACGCCGGCCATGACTGAGGCGGGAGCATTCACGATCCTGTCTCGCTCTGAGGAATCCGCCGCCGTCACCCTCGTCTGGGCTCTGCTGACCTTCGCCTGTGGGTGACCACCGCGCGCCTCGTTGCCTCTCGCCGCGCTAGTCCTTGTAATGTTTTGTCCGTCAATGTCAAAACGGGGCGGCGCCGCGACAACGGCCCGCCCCCGGCTCACGAGGTACAAGCTCATGAGCATTTCCCAGGATACGTCGGCCCCTGCTGCCGGTCCAGGCTGCGGCGACAAGCGGCGGCTCAGGAAGACCAAGACGCCCGGCGTCTTCAAGCGGCTCGGCGCCAAGGGCGACGTGATCGGCTACGTCTGCGTCTTCCGTAGTGCCGGCAGGCAGCGCAAGCGCAGTGCCCCCACCTACGAGGAGGCGCGGCGAATCAAGCGCGAGAGCGAGACCGATCGCGACCGCGGCGAGCTTCAGGGGCGCACGACGATCACGTTCCTGCGCTACCTGGACGAGTGGGTCGAGCGCCACCGCGGCCAGGGTCGCCGCGGCTTTCGCGAGAACACCCGCGATGAATATCGCCGCTTGATCGGCGCCTACGTTCGCCCCTACTTCTCCGGCAGGCTGAAGCTGACCGAGCTGACCACCTACGAGCTGGCGCGCTTCCTCGACTGGCTTGCTGACGAGGGGGAGCAAAGAAAGCGCCTCAGCGACCGTACGATCGCCAACATCTCAATGCCGATACGCGCCGCTCTGGCGACCGCCAAGCGTGAGGGTCTGATCCGCCACAACCCGGCCCAGGGCCTCGCACTGCCCCAGCGCGAGCGAGTCGCCGGCGACGAGGAAGAGATCAAAGTCTTCAGCCGCGACCAGCTCGCCGCGATCCTGGCAATGGCGCCCGAGCACCACCGGCCCCTGTTCGAGCTCCTGGCCACCTGCGGCCTGCGGATCAGTGAGGCGATCGCCCTCCAGCGTCTCCACCTTCAACTCGACGCCTCAGAGCCCGAGGTCTGCATCCGCCGCGCCATCGTCCGTGAACGAATCGAGCCGCCCAAGAGCAAACACGGCCGTCGCGAGGTCCGCCGCTGGCAGCCAAGCTGCGCGCCCACTTCGCTGCGCAGCGAGATCAGCACTCAACTGCCCTCGCCTTTCCCAACGAGAGCGGCGGGGCGCTCGACCCAAACAACCTGCGCCGCCGCGTCCTCAAGCCGCTCGCAGAGGAGGTCGACGCCCCTGGGCTGGCTTCCACACGTTCCGCCACACCTTTGCCTCGATCCATCTCAGCCAAGGGACCAACCTCCTCCAACTAAGCCGCGCCCTCGGCCACCACTCACCCGCCTTCACGCTGACCCGCTACACGCATCTGCTGCCGGGGGATGAGGCGCCGGCCCTCGACCTTTGGCGCGGGGGCAACCCGCCACGAGAGCAGCCTCTGTCAGATGCACTCCACCTTGGCTGCAACAATGTCTAGGCGATGAAGCCCCACGCTCCAACTGCCGCCCCTGCCGAGAAAGGCAAGCTGCGCTTTGGCCTCCCTGGCAGCGCCAAGGAGCGCAGCGACAGGATTAAGGCCGCGATCAAGGCCAATCGCGAGACGCTGCGCCGACTTGCGAAGTAGCCCTTGACGGTCTACTTGGAGTTGGGCGATTACTGCGAGATCGCCGCGGATCTATTGGGCACGAGCGCAGAGCAGATCGCTCGTCTGCCGAGAATCGCTCTTGCTGATTCCGCGCTCGCAACGCCGAGCGCGGGCTTCGGTGACCAAGACGCCTACCCGACCCTGATCGAGAAGGCTGCCGTCCTCGTGGAGCACCTGGCGCGCAACCATCCGCTGCCCGATGGCAACAAGCGCGCCGCTTACCTATCGGTATGGCTATTCATGGAATCCAACGGTCGGCCCTTCGTCGGAGAAGACCCCGACATCGACGTACCAATGGTGGAGCGGATCGCCGCCGGTGAAGCAACTCCAAACGAAATCGTCAGTTGGCTAGAGACCCGCACTGTGTCTAGCTGACCTGGCCCGACCCCCTGAAATCGGTCCGCCCTGTCTGAGAGTTCTTTCCGCCCGCGACAATGGGCAAAGGAGGACCGAAGCAAGTGAAGAGGCAAAGGCACACCCCCGAACAGATCATCCGCAAGCTGCGCACCGCGGAGCAGATGCTCTCGGGAAAGACGACAGGAGAAGCGGCAAAGGCGCTGGAGGTCTCCGAGCAGACCCTGCACCGCTGGCGCAACCAGTACGGCGGGATGAAGGCAGAAGACGTCAAGCGGCTCAAAGAGCTGGAGAAGGAGAACCGCGAGCTCAAGCAGATCGTGGCCGACCAGACGCTCGACATCCGCGCCTACAAGGAGATCGCCAAGGGAAACTTCTGAGCCCGTCCCGGAGGCGCCGAGCGGTCTGCGTGCTGCAGGACCGCCTCGGCCTCTCCGAACGTCGGGCGTGCCGGATCGCCGGCCAGAACCGATGAACGGGGTCCGGTCAATCCGGCCACATCTCCGCTCTCAGGGCCTCTCGTGGGCAACAAATGGGGCAACATGCCCCACAGATTCCAGCCGATCCCAGCGGGACTCGATTCGCCGGAAACCGCTTGAAACCGGGCTCCACGTAGTCCAGCCGATCCACGGTCTCGGGCTACGAATCGGACCGTCCAAGTGCGAAACCGAAGGTCACAGGGGTCGAATTCCGCTGACGTGTTGCAGCTATGAAGATCGTGTCCAAGACGGTTCCGACGCGCGATGAGCGTTCTGGCGAGGAGACTGATGGCGCCCATGCGTCCGAGGATGTGAGCGAACGCAGCGACGCTTGCCCCTCACCTTCCTGAGATGTCGGCCGGGCTTGCACTTTCGCTTGAGAATATGAGGGGTCGCAGGCGTCGAGGGCGGCGGAGACAATGAAGTGCTTGAGATCGGCGGGAAGGGACCGAGGCGGGCGTCGATTGCAGTGGCCACGGTCGGCGCCTCGAGCGTAAGTACGCTGGCGTCCCACAGCGTGTCCTTTTCGTTCCAGTATCGAGTGGGGTAGCCGTCTTCTTCGGGTTCCAGCGGCGGGAGATAGTGGATGAAGTCCCGCAGTTCGAGCGAGAAGAGCACCTTGTATTGGCCCCCCTCAAGGTTCTTAATGGAGTAGGCGCCCGAGCCGCTCGTTCTGCTGCACTTGGCTTCGTCTGCGAAAGAAGAAGTTTCGAAAAAGCTGTCGGTCGGGGCGATGCAAACCAGGATTTTGCTCAGGGGGGCACCGTCCGCAGCGGCGGTGACGACACCTCGAATTTCCGCGGCAGGCGTGAGCACCGCATCGATGCCAGCGGTGACACTGCCTGCCGACACTGATACCGGTTGCTGAATATGCCCGTTTCCGAAGATCTGGTCGTCGTAGGACTCCCCGAAATACTGGAGCCCGCTGTAGTCGGGGTTGAACTTGATCGTGTAGATATCAGTCTTCAGGCCGACGATGTCATATCTGCCGTCGGCGTCGGTCGGCACGCAGCTTGGTTCGCTGCTTTCCCAGCCTCGACCCGCGCATACCATGACGCCGGCAAGCGGTTTGCCTCCAAGTCCCTCAGTTACCTGCCCGCTGACTGAGCCGCCTTCTGGGAGCTCCATGTCAATGCCGGTGAGTGGGCCGTCGCCTACGGTTACGGAGTCGGACGGCCAGAGCCCATCCGCGTCGTAGTACATAGCGAGATAGTTTTGGCCTGGTACTCGGGGCGAGAAGAGAGGGAGGTAGGTGCCATTGTCTAGGGAACCGATTTCGTAATCCCCATTGGATGCGGTGAAGACGCAATGTTCTTTGTTTTCGGCTGGGATTTCGCCTTCGTTCACGATTTTCGAGACACAGACTTCGACCCCGGCGATTCCAGTGTGGCTCGGTGCCCCAGTGACCGTTCCGGAGATTGAGCCGGTGGCGGCAAGCGCATTCGGTGCGGTCGCGCCGCCTAGCGCAAGGACGGCCAGAGCGACCACCACCGCGGTTCCACTGCCAAGTGAGAGATCCAGAGAACTCACGCTGTACTCATTTTAGCCCCGGCTGGAGTTCAAGGGCTAGATCGCACTGCCTCCAGTGTTCCCGACTGCGATGGGGCCGGTCAAGCCGTCCTGAGAGATCCTTCGGCGCGCTAGTTACGCCGATCCTGGGGCAACAAATGGGGCAACATGCCACACAGATCCCAGCCGATCCCAGCGGGACCTCGATTCGCCGAAAACCGCTTGAAACCGGGCTCCACGTAGCCCGGCCGATCCAGCGGCTCGGGCTACGAAACCGAAGGTCACAGGTTCGAATCCTGTCGGGTGCGTTCCTTCGTCCTGCGTGGTCAACCACCCCGTTACTGCCGAGGTCTACTCGACGAGCCCGGTAAGCGCCTCGACGGCGCTTTCGAATTGGTCCTCAGTGAGGCGGATATGCGATTGCTGGCGGACCGAGGTGGTTGCCACATCCATCTCGCTCAGGCGAGGGGCAAGGTCTAGGCGAGGAACAACAAGCGGCACTCTCACGTCGAGAACCCATGGCCAGCGCTCCTCCCCCAGGTCCTCTCTGGGCTCGGCAGACTCGACAATCGCAATCCCGTAAAAACACTCCCAACCCGCCGCATAGAGAACTAGCCGGTCGTCCCGAGATACTCCGCTAGGCCGTTTGTTGGTTGCAAATCGGATCTTGTCGAGAAGGTCGTACCGATCATCCAACCAATTCTTTTCGAGCGTGTGATCCGCCGCACCGATCGACTTCAACCAATAGCTCACATCTGCCTCCAGTTTTGCTTTGCACAGTTCAGCAAACAGCACAGATGCTGTCAGCAAAGAGAAAAACTTCCAAGTTTTCGCTTGCTTAAGCCTAAAAATGCTGTTCAACAAAGGCAATTTTGCAGATCAGCAACCATTCTCTTACCGGAGCCTGGGTATTGCCAGTCGGGGCCACATCGAGAGACAGGTCCTCAGGTTGCCGGCGGACGGCACGATTACGGCGCCAACCCCCTGCTCGACTATCAAGTCGCATATCTGTCTCAATGCTTGGGGTCTCACTATTGAATAGTGGGATTATCTGGTGTGCCCTGCACCAGATAAACGAACGAGGAAGGAAGATCAGCCCATGCTCCCAGTCAACCTTGCACTTGTCTCGGAAGTCCCCGATCACGATTCTGGCGATGTCTCGCGTGTCGCCGCGGCGCTGCAACGCCAGGCAACCCGTGATTTCGGCCCGCTCTGGAACGTCCAGGCGACCGTCGATGCCTTTCCGCGCCTCGAGGACGTGCCGGTTGGGTACTGGCCCATGATTGTCGCGAACGACATCGAAAGGCCGGAAGCAGCCGGTGTGCATGAAGACGAGAACGGCCAGCCCTTTGCCCTTGTCGAAATGTCCGACAGCTGGTCGCTGACCGCCAGCCACGAGATGCTCGAGATGCTCTGCGACCCATTTGGCAAGCGGATCATCCCCGGCGAGTCGCCGAAACGGGGCCAGGGCCGGGTTGAGTTTCTGGTCGAGGTTTGCGATCCGTGCGAGGCGAGCAAGTTCGCCTACAGGGTCAACGACATTCTGGTCTCCGATTTCTACACGCCCCGCTACTTCGATCCGGTTGCTTCGGAAGGCACGCGCTACAGCTTCACCGGCGCACTGACCGGGCCGCGCCAGGTCCTGCCCGGCGGTTACCTGAGCTGGCACGATCCTGTGTCGGATCACTGGTGGCAGCAAGTCTTCTTCGACTCGACCAGCAAGTTTCGGGACCTGAACGTGCGCGACTCGAATGCCACCAGCCTGCGGGCGTGGATCGACGGCCAGACTGACCATCCGGGGATCGACCGAGGTCTGAAGAAGAGCGACAAGGCCCTGAGGGCCGCTGTGGTGGCCGGCAGGCAAACGGAGAAATCAGCTTCGCTGAAGGCCGCCGCCTGGCGCAAGCAGGTGAAGGCCCTGAAACGGGCCAAGAAATAGCCGTTCGTTGCGGAGCGGGGGGCTGGGTCAGAGCTCGAGCCAGGTTCCCTTTGGACCGAGGTTGCGGACCGGGGTGTCGCCGATCTTGCTCTCGCAGCCCCAAGACTCGTGGATGTGGCCGCAGACCGCGAGGCTGGGGCACTTCGCTTCGATCGCCGCGAGCAGGGCGGGGCTGCCGAAATGGTCGCCGCCGCCGTTGGCGTCGCAGTGACCCTGCGGCGGGGAGTGGAGGACCAGGACCGCGCGCTCTGGGCAGGGGGCGAGCATCGCCGCAGCCGCCTCGTCGTCGAGGTCGAAGCTCCAATCCCAGGGCGTCACCGGGATGCCGGCGCCGAGGCCGTAGAACTCGATGCCGTCGATCGTCGTGCCGTCGCCGTGCAGCACAGTGGCGGCGCTCCAGCCCGACGCTGCCTCGCGCAGCGCGTCCTCGGTCTCGTTGTTGCCGGGGACGAGGACGGTCGGCGTCTCGATCGCCGCTAGGGCATCGATCGTCTCCATGAGACCCTCGTGAATCGAGGCAAAGTCTCCCGCCCCGATTACGACATCCGCTTCAGCCGACATCTCGACCAGCATTGCGGCCCGACCGAGGTCACGGTGCAGGTCGCTGAAGGCGAGCAGCTTCATCGCCGCAAAAGCTACCGGGCGGGGGCTATGCCTCGGCGGGCGCGGTGCGTCGCGGCAGCCGTTACCGCCAGCGCTTCTTCACCGTCAAGCCGACTCGCTGAGCTCCTCGGGCTCATCCAATTCCGGTGCTTTGCCGGACGGCATCCAGATCAGCGAGATGACGAAGGCGACCGCCAGCGCCCCCGCCATGGCGTAGAAGACCGTTTGCGAGGAGAGCGCGAAGTCGTGCTGGACGGCGGCGAAGACTTTCTGTGCTCCGGCGCCGGCGTGTTCGGCGAAGGCGCCGTGTTCGCCGCCGCCCGATTCGCTAAGCGCGTCGGCAACCTGGTCCGCCTTGGCCTTGGGCAGCCCCTGGGCGCCCAGCGTCGACTCCAGATGCGACTTGTTTTCGAGGATGAGGACGGTGCCGAGCACGGCGAGGCCCAGGCTGGAGCCGAAGTTGCGCACCGTCTGCGTGATCCCGGTCGCCTCGCCGTAGCGGCTGCGAGGCACCCGGTTGAGGGCATCGGTGTTGGCGGGGCTGAGGATCAGGCCGACGCCGGCTCCGGCCAGCACCATGAACGGCCACTGCGAGCCGACCGAGAGGTCGGGCATCTCGTGCGCCCAGAGGGCGAAGCCGACTGCGGCCACGGCGCAGCCGAGCACCACCGCCGGCCGCGCCCCGCGGCTGTCGAGGATCTTGCCGCCCCATTGCGTGGCGACGAAGAACCCGGCGAAGAAGATCAGCAGGTAGAGACCGGTTTCTGAGGCGCTTTCGCCGAGCGAGATCTGCGCGTACATGCTGGCGAAGAAGAAGAGCGGCACGAAGGCGATCATCAAGAGGAAGAGCACGACGTTGTCGACGGCGAAAGCGCGGTCTTCGAAGATCCGGATGCGCATCAGCGGATTGACCGCGCGCAGCTCGTAAAGGACGAAACCGACGAGCAGGGCGGCACCGGCGGTGATGCAGATCCAGGTGATCGCGCTGCCCCAGCCCCAGACGCTCGCCTGCTGCAGGCCGAGCACGGCAAGGCCCATGCCGCCGGAGACCAGCACCGCGCCGCGGTAGTCGAGCGGCGCCGGGTGCTTTTCGTCGGCCGGCTTGGCGATCGCAATCAATACCAGGGCCGCGATCGCGACCGGGATGTTGATCCAGAAGATCGCCCGCCAGGTCCACTCGGTCAGGTAGCCGCCGGCGATCGGGCCGATCGAGGTGAAGGCGCCTGCCACGCCGAAGAAGACCGCCAGCGCCCGGCCGCGCTCGCGCACCGGGAAGGCACCGAGGACTATCGCCAGCGCCGCCGGGAACATAATCGCTGCGCCGGCACCTTGGATCACGCGGAAGGTGATGATCCACGGCTCGGCCGCGCCGCTTTCCGGCGTCGCCCCGCAGAGCGCCGAAGCGGTGGCGAAGATGACGACGCCGATCGTGACCATCTTGCGATGCCCGGCGATATCGGCAAGGCGCCCTCCGAAGGCGAACAGGGCCGAGAGCGAGAGCAGGTAGCCGTTGATGATCCACTGCACCCCCGTGGAGGAGAGCGAGAGGTCGTGCTGCAGCTGAGGGATCGCGATCGCAACGATCGTCTGGTCGATGAAGGTCATCGAGACGGCGAAGATCATCGCCGCGAGGATCAGCTTCTGGTTGGCACCGCCGGTCTTTTCCATGTCCTCGCGTTTGCCGCGACCGGCCTGAATCCTCCCCGTCCGATAATCTCGCCCGCGCTTATGCCTGACGTCTTCTGGATCGGCCTCGGTATCTCGGCCTTCTGCCTCCTGGTCGGCTTTATCGCCGGTGCCAAATCGAGCACCACGCGGACCCTCACCGGCGTTGCCGTCGGCGGCTACCTCGGCCTCATGGCCGGTTTCCCGCTACTGGCAATCGGTCTCGCGACCAGCTAGCCGGCGCGGCGAGGAATAATCGTGCTCCCACTCGGGTAGCTGCCCCCTGCGGTTCCCCAGCCAGCGAGAGGAACGGAGGCACGAGATGACCCAGGCAACGGCGGTCCCTGCGGTGACGCTTCACGACGGGGTCGAGATTCCCCAGCTTGGCTTTGGCGTCTTCCAGGTGCCACCTGAGAAGACCCAGGACGCAGTAGAGGAGGCGCTCGAGGTCGGCTATCGCCACATCGACACTGCCGCCGCGTACCGCAATGAGCGCGGCGTGGGAGCGGCGATCGCCGCCTCCGGCATTCCCCGCGACGAGATCTTCGTCACCACCAAGCTCTGGAACTCCGCACAGGGCTACGAGTCGACCCTGGGCGCCTTCCAGAAGAGCATCGACAGGCTCGGCATGGATCATGTCGACCTCTACCTGATCCACTGGCCGGTGCCGACCGAGGGCCGCGCCCTCGACACCTGGCGGGCCTTCGAAAAGATTCATGAGGAGGGCGGCTCGCGCACGATCGGCGTCTCCAACTTCCGTGTCGAGGACCTCGAGATGCTCGAGCGAGAGGCGGACATTCTGCCGGCGGTGAATCAGATCGAGCTCCACCCGCATTTTCCGCAGGCGGAGCTGCGCGCCTGGCACCGCGAGCACGGCATCGCGACCGAGTCCTGGAGCCCGCTCGCCCAGGGAGACCTGCTCGTCAACGAGACGATCGCCGCCGTGGCCGCCCGTCACGATCGCACCCCAGCGCAGGCGATCCTGCGCTGGCACCTGCAGCTCGGCAACGTCGTCATCCCCAAATCCGTCACCCCGAAGCGGATCCGCGAGAACTTCGAGCTCTTCGACTTCGAGCTGAGCGACGACGACATGACGGAGATCGCCGCCCTCGACGTCGGCCAGCGGATCGGCCCCGATCCAGCGAGCTTCGTGGCTCCGTAGGAATCCCAACGGTCAGGTGGCCACGGCCTCGGGCCGGCGAACCTGGTGGCGACCCTCGCCGTAGCTGCGCGTCTCGTAAGCGATCATCGCCCAGATCAGGACGTTGGCGACGGCGAGCGCAGCCAGCGCGGGAACCTGGGTCGCCACGGGCACCAGGATCAGCAGGACGATCGCCAGCAGCAGGCGCTGGCGGTTGATCGTGTGTTTGTGGCGGTAGCGGAAGGCGACGTGGCTGAGCAGGTAGATCGCCACGCCGCCGAGCAGGGCGAAGGCGGGCACCGTGTGCAGGTGGTCGCCGAAGTGGCCGATCGTCGTCTTCAGGCCGAGGGCGACGAGGACGATCCCGGCAAACATGCCGAGGTGCACGTAGGAGTAGGAGTCGCGGGCCATCTCGTTCTGCACCCGGCCGGGCTCCGCGTCGACGAGGCGGCGGCCGGCGACGATCGCGACGATGTCGAAGTAGGCCCACCACATCGCCGCGGTCAGAGCGACGCCGAGCACCGCCGCGGTCCCTATTCCGAAGTTGAGGGTGTGGGAGGCGCCGATGCCGATCGCGACGATCGACTCGCCCAGGGCGATGATCACGATCAGACCGTGGCGCTCGGCGAAGTGCCCCGGCATCAGTTTCCAGCCTTCGGAGCCGAAGAAGTACGGACCGCCCATGTCGAGAAGGAGGGCCAGGGCCCAGAGCGCTCCCTGGGCGAGGCCGTCGAAGAGTGAGGCAAGCGCCAACAGCGAGACGGCGACCAAGCTGCTGGCGGCAAGCCCGAGCACCGAGTGGCGCAGGCCGTCGTCGTCGGGGCTGGCGAGCATGAAGAGGGCGATTTGGGCGCTCCGCACGACCCCGTAGATCAGGGCAAATGCAAGGGCCAGACCGCCGAACGCGTCCGGCACGCAGAGCGAGACGAGCAGGAGGGCCGCCATTGCGCCGAACATGACCAGCCGCACCGCGCCCTCCTCGGGGTCGACGACGCTGGTCAGCCAGGCATAGCCGGTCCACGCCCACCAGAGCATCCCCAGCACGAGCAGGCCCTGAGCGATCCCCGACCAGGTCGGGTGGTGGGACATCAGCGCCGTGCACTGGGTGATCGCGAGGACGAAGACGAGGTCGAAGAAGAGCTCCAGCGGGGTCACCCGCTCGCCTTCCCGCAGCGTGGCGCCGAGGCGCGACTGTCGTTCCTCAGGCATCCTCTGCAGCGTATTGGGCGAGTAGCGCCTGCTCCTCGTCCTTCTTCGGGAAGAGGAAGAAGACCAGCGCGGCGCCGAGCAGGACCGCGACGATGCCGGCGGTGTAGGCCATCTGGTCGCCCTGCAGGAAGGAGGCCTTGGCGGCGGCGACGATCTGGTTGGAGTACTGCGGGTACTGGCCGGCGAGATCGGAGGCGCTGGAGAAGGACTTGGTCAGCTCGCCTTCGACGTTCTCGCTGACCTTGCTCGCTTCCGGCGAGGAGGCGATCGCGGCGCCGGCGGCGGCGGCGTAGCCGGCGGTCAGCAGGGCACCAAAGATCGACTGCATGATCGCGCCGCCGAGGTCACGCTGCAGATCGGCGGTGCCGGAGGCCATGCCGGCACGCTTCACCGGCACCGAGCCGGTCAGCGAGTGTGAAGCCGGCGTGCCGGCGAAGCCGACGCCGATTCCGATCAATGCGTAGCCGAGCCCGACCTTCCAGTAGGAGATGCCCTGCTTCCAGAGCAGCAGCATCGTGAGGAAGCCGAGCAGGCAGAAGACGTAGCCGATCAGGAGGGTGAAGCGGGCGCCGCGCGCCTCGACCAGCTTGGCGGAGCGAGGGGCGACGACGACCATCAGCGCCGCCGCCGGCAGGATCGCCAGGCCCGAGTCCACGGTCGAGTAGTCGAGCACGTTCTGGAGGAACTGCTGGCCGATGAACATCGCGCCCATCAGCGAGCCGAAGACGATGATCCCGGCGCAGGCCGCGACCCAGAAGATCCGCCGCGAGGCCACCTCGAGGTCGTAGAGCGGCGAGCGCGCGCGTCGCTGGCGGATCACAAAGGCCGCCGCGGTCGCGATCGCGACGACGCCGAGCCCGATCGCCAGCATTCCCTTGCCTGGCACCGGGGCGAGGTTGATCCCCATCACGATCGCCGCGATCAGCAGGATCGAGAGGATCCCGCCGAAGTTGTCGACCGGCTCGGTCGTCTCGTTGACGTGGGCGGGGACGTAGCGCCAGGCCATGAAGAAGGCGAGGGCGGCCAGTGGCAGGGTGACGAAGAAGACCGAGCCCCAGTCGAACTGCTCCAGCAGGGCGCCGGAGAGCAGCGGCCCGAGCGAGGCGATCGCGCCGCCGATCGCCGACCAGAGGGCGATCGAACGGGTCCGCGAATTGCCGGACCACAGCGCGGTGATCAGCGCCAACGTGGTCGGGAAGGCCATCCCGGCGGCGATGCCGCCGAGGACGCGGGCGACGAAGAGGACGCCGTCCGAGGGCGCCAGCCCGGCCAGCAGGGATGCGGGAATCGAGAGCCCCATGCCGAGCAGCAGCATCATCTTGCGCCCGTAGCGGTCGCCGAGCGCGCCGAGGTAGAGGACCGAGGTCGCCAGCCCGAGCGAGTAGCCGACCGCGATCAGGTTGAGCGTCGTCTGACCGGAGCCGAAGGCCTTGCCGATGTCCGGCAGGGCGACGTTGGCGACCGCCAGGTTGAGGTTGGCGACGGCGGCGACGAGGATCAGCGCCGTGAGGACGAGGCCGGCGCGTTGGGGGCTGCTCTCCGCCATGTCGGCGCTCAACCTATCCAAGCTTGACGGCGCTCACGCAGGAGCGGTCCGGTGCCTGAAAGGATTGCCGCCGATGGCTGACGAGCGCAAACGGCCCGAGACGCCCCGTGCGGAGAAGGTGATCCCCGGCGTCTGGAGGCTGCGGCTGCCGTTGCCCTGGCCGGGCGTCCCGCACGGCAACGTCTGGGCGCTCGCCGCCGACGACGGCGTTGTTCTCTTCGACACCGGCATCGGCGGTAAGGGCGGCATGCGGCGCTTCGACGTCGCCCTCGCCCAGGCCGGCTTCGGACTGGAGGATGTCCGCCTGCTCGTCTGCACCCACTCCCACACCGACCACTACGGCCTCGCCGCGCCGATCGTCGCCGGCGGGGGCTGCGAGCTCTGGATGCATCCGGCCTGGGGGCACATCCGCCTGCATGCCGACGATCCCGCCGCGTCGCTGGAGCGGCGGATCGAGGTCGCCCGTCAGAGCGGCGTGCCGCCGGCTTCCCTGCAGCGCTACCGGCAGCGGCACGAGGACGACGACGACAACGGGATCGACGGGATCGCTGTGCCGGATCGCGACCTGCTGCCCGGGGTCGAGGTCGAGACTGACCTCGGCGCCTGGCAGGTCTACGAGACGCCCGGCCACGCTCCGTCCCACGTCGTCCTGCATCAGCCGGAGCGCAAGCTGATGATCTCCGGCGACCACCTGCTCGGCCGCACGGTGCTCTTCTTCGACCACGGCCACAGCCCCGACCCGGTCGGCGAATTCCTCCGCAGCCTCGACGAGGTCGAGCCGCTCGACGTCGACCTGGTCCTGCCCGGCCACGGCCGCACCTTCCGCGACCCCGAGGCGAAGATCGCCGAGGCCCGCCGTCAGGTCGGCGAGCTGCTCGGCAAAGTGCGCGACTCGCTTGGAGAAGGGGAGAGGACGGCCTTCGAGATCGTCGCCGACCTCGTCGGCCCCGAGAACGTCAACGGCCCGGCCAGCATCTGGGCCCTGCAGATCGTCCTCTCCTCGCTTGACCACCTGACGATCCTGGGCGAGGCCGGCCCGGTCGAGGGAACCGACCCGCAGCGCTGGAAGCTCGGGTAGGTAGGCTCTCGCGTCGTGGCTAGCTTCACTCTTGTTCGCGAGGTGGCGGCGCCGCCCGAGGTGGTCTTCGATGTGCTGACGGATCACCGCCGGTACGCGGAGATCACGCGGTTGCGGAAGTCTGAGCTCGAGCGGGAGGGCGATCCGGTGCCCAACGGGGTCGGGGCAATCCGGGTGCTTGGTGCGGTCGGGCCGCCGATTCGGGAGGAGGTGGTCGTCTACGAGCGGCCGAGCCGCTTCTCCTACAAGGTCCTCTCGGGGCTGCCGCTGCGCGATCACCTCGGCACCGTCTCGCTGGAGCCGAGCGACGAAGGCACCAGGGTCACCTACGCGCTGAAGGCGATTCCGACGGTTCCCGTCGCCGGAAAAGTGGTGATGCTCGGGCTCAAGCGCGCGGTCACGGAACTGCTGAACGGCGTCGTATCCGAGTCTGAACGGCGCGCCGTCGCCCGGACCTGAGCCGGCCTGGATGGGCACGTGGCTACGGCGAGCTTGGCGCGAAGCCCGGCGCATGGTGCGTCACCCGCACTGGTTCTGGCGTGAGCACCGGCGGCTCGTGCTCGCGGTCGCCGCTGTCGCGCTGGTGCTTCTGGTCGGCGGCGGAGTGCTGGCCTATGAGCTGCTGAAGCGGCCCGCCGACATCCACAACGAAGAAGTCGCCTTCCAGCCGCAGAAGCCGAAGGTGCAGAAGCGCAAGACGGTCAGCTGGCCGCTCTACGGCTACGACCGCGCCCGTACTCGCTACCTGCCGGCCAAGGGCGTGCGGCCGCCTTTCCAGAAAGTCTGGCGCTACAAGGACGGACCCCTGCTCGAGTTCCCTCCGGCAATCGCCGGAGGCAAGCTCTACTTCGTCAACAACAGCGGCTTCGCGGTCGCCCTCGACGCCGATACCGGCAAGCAGCTCTGGAAACGGCGGATCGGCCGCCTCAACGCCTCCTCGCCGACTTACTACAAGCACCGCCTCTACATCGTCAACCTCGTTCCCGGACACGTGGTCAAGCTCGACGCCCGCACCGGCCGGATCATCTGGAAACACTCGCTGCCGGGACGGGCCGAGTCCTCCCCGGTCGTCGTCGGCCGCAGCCTCTACTTCGGCTGCGAAGACGGCAACCTCTACTCGCTCAGCACCCGCAACGGCCACGTGCGTTGGGCGACCGGTCTCGGCGGGCCGATCAAGGCGGCGCCTGCGTACTACGGCGGCGTTCTCTACGTCGGCGACTACGGCGGCTACATGAACGCGGTCGAGGCGAAGAACGGCAAGCTGGTCTGGCAGAGCGATTCGCTCGGTCAGGGCTTCGGCACCTCGGGCGCCTTCTACTCGACCCCCGCCGTCGCCTTTGGCCGCGTCTACGCCGGCAACAACGACACCCGCGTCTACAGCTTCGACCGCCACGACGGCACGATCGCCTGGACCTACTCGACCGGTGGCTACGTCTACTCGGGGCCCGCTGTCGCCAGCACCGGCCACACCGGCCCCACCGTCTACATCGGCTCCTTCGACGGCAACGTCTACGCGCTCAACGCGAAGAACGGGGTGCCACGCTGGATCCGTGCCGCCGGCGGCTCTGTGATCGGCTCGCTGACCGCGGTCGGCGACATCGTCTACGCCGCCGAGTTCGACGGCACCTCGACCACCGGCTTCGCGATGAAGGGCGGCCGCCCGGCCTTCCACTACCCGCGGGGCACCTATACCGCGGTCGTCTCCGACGGCCACCGCCTCTACCTGGTCGGCTACTCCAGCATCACCGCCCTGCAGCCGTTCAAGTACAGGCGCGGGCTCGCCGACCGCGTCGTGGCTCGTTAGCCGCCCCCGGACGCGAAGCGGGGAGGCGGCGCCTGGTCATTTCCTCGGCGCGACACCGCCGGGCGGGGGTGGCGGCACCTTGGGCGGGAACGGGGCGTAGGAGGGGAAGCGGCCGTTGTGGATCTTGTTGCGCAGCACGCCAAGGCTGACCGGCGAGCCCTGGATCCGGTAGGAGCTGGTCGAGCCGAAGTCCTGGTAGTAGATGAGCATCTTGGTGCGGCGGTGATGGTCGACCCAGGTCATCAGCTTGCGCACGTAGGCGGAGTCGTCGCCCGTGTCGACGCTCCACTCGGTGATCGCGAAGGGCTTGTCGGAGTAGCGCCGGTAGAGGCCGAACAAGGACTTCCAGTCCTGGTTGTCCGCGTAGAAATCGGTCCCGGCCCAGTCGACCCAACGTGAGCCGGGGTAGTAATGACGGGGGCGGTTGTGAGGGACGGTCGGGGAGCCGGCCGGCAGTGGGCTCCAGATCACTTCTACCGGCGCCTTGGGCAGGCCGGCAACGTCGCTTTGCAGCGGCGGCAGACCCGCTTCGCGCAGGCGAGCGTCGATCTGCTCGCGCTTGCCGCCGCCGTGGACGATCACGTAGATGCGGCGGAAGGCGAGTTTGTACCAGCGGGTGCTGTGGGCGGCGTCGCGCGGATCGCCGGCACAGTCGTATGCCGCGTAGACGTTGAGGCAGCGGTTGGGCTCGCCCAGCGGCCGGATGTACGCGCGCATCTTCTTCGACCAGAAGAGCTTGTTGAGGCGAATCAGGTATCGGTCGCCCCCGCCCGTGGCGATCCTGCGGGGAGTGATCAGCTCACGACCGTCGCCGTTGTCGGCGGTGGTGATGTGGAGCACGGGCCGCGCCTGCGCCGCCTGCCAGCGTTCGATCGAGTCGGGGAAGTCCGAGCCCCAGGTGCGGAAGGACTCGATCAGCGCCGGGTGCTTGTGCAGCGCGCTCGAGAACTGGCCGAAGTCTGCGCTGTCGCCGGTGTCGCTGAGCCCGAAGAAGACATTTTTACCACTCGGCACCAGCGACCCGGCGCCGGCCGGCACGGCGAAGAGCAGGCAGAGCGCGGCCACGGCGCAGAGCGCGCCGACCATCCTCGCCCTGTGCCGAAAGCGGTTCATCGATCGAGCCGGACATAGTGGCAAGCGGTGGCGCCCGGCCGTGAAATTCGCCTGCCGCTTTACTTCAGGTGACGAAGACCACGAGCCGGAGGACGATTCAGATGCCGCTTGACCAGAGCAAAGTGGGGCAGCACATCGCATCGCAGATGGAAGCGATCGAAGCCGACTACGGGGACGACTGCGAGATCGGTGACATCTGCACGATCGTCGAGATCAGGGGGCCGCACGGCTCCCACGTGCGGATGCGAAGCACGGCTTCCTCACCTCACTCGACCCTCGGCCTGCTCAAGCTCGCCGAACAGGTGGCGCTGGCCAACTTCGGCAGGGACGACGTCTAGCGAAGCTCTGGCGTCACCGGAGAGGCGACGATCTCAAGTACCTCGACCGCGTACTTGGAGACGAAGCTGGGGCCGATCCCGCGGATGGCGAGCAGGGCGGCGTCATCGGCCGGCCGGGTGGTCGCTATTGCTTCCAGGGTCGAGTTGTGGGCGACGGTGAAGGCCGGCTTGCCGTCGGCGGCGCGTAGGCGCCAGGCCTTCAGTTGCTCGAAGAGTGGGGCGTCGGCGTCGGAGAGGTCGATCGGTGGGGCTGCGGTTTTCTTGGCGCTCGGCTTGCGGCGGATCGCGATCGTCTCGGGATCGGGCAGCCAGCCCTGCCGGTCGCAGACGTCGCAGCAGCGCTCAAGCGGCGCGCCGGCCTGGCTGTCGCCGAAGTGGTCGAGCACGCTGCGACGTCGGCAGCGCTCGGAGTAGATGAAGGTTTTGATCGTCTGGTAGTCGCGCCAGCCGCGCTCATGGGCGATCGCCAGCTCTGGATTGCCGGCACGCTGCTGATTGAAGCGGACCAAGCGGCCGAGGTCGGCCTTCATCGCCAGTAGGACGGCCTTCGCCGGCAGCCCGTCGCGTCCCCCGCGCCCGGCCTCCTGGTAGTAGGCCTCGAGGCTGGTCGGGATCGCCAGGTGCCAGACCGAGCGCACGTCGGCCTTGTCCACCCCCATGCCGAAGGCGTTGGTGGCGACGATCACCTCGACCTCCCCGCTCATGAAGCGGGCCTGGGTGCTGCTGCGGTCCTCGGCCTCCATGCCGGCGTGGTAGCGGAGCGCGCGCAGGCCGGCTTCGCGCAGCGCCGCCGCCACGTCGTCGGTGTCGCGGCGGGTGCCGCAGTAGACGATCGCCGGGCGGTTGGACGGGTCGCCCAGACCGGCTTCGAGCAACGCCATTCGCCGCGCCTTGGAGCCGGTGCCTTCCAGGCGGACGACGTCGAAGGAGAGGTTGGGACGGTCGAAGCCGGAGCGGACCTTGAGCGGCTCGCGCATCTCGAAGCGCGCGGCGATCTCGCGCGCCACCGCCTCGGTTGCCGTCGCCGTGCAGGCCATCACGGTCGGGCGCCCGAGCCGCTGCGCGATCTCGGGCAGCCGCAGGTAGTCGGGGCGGAAGTCGTGTCCCCACTCCGACACGCAGTGCGCCTCGTCGACGGCGAGCAGATCGATCCGGCGCTGTTCGATCGCGCCCAGGAAGACGTTCGAGCCGAAGCGCTCCGGCGAGCAGTAGACGATCCGCGCTTCGCCGCCGCGGACCTGGGCCAGGGCCTCGCGGGCTCTCTCCTCGCTCATCCCCGAGGAGATCATCGCCACCGGGTGTCCGGCCGCGGTGAGGCGCTTCCACTGGTCGTTCATCAGCGCAATCAGCGGGCTGACCACGATCGTCAGATCCTCCGTCGCCAGCCCGGGCAGCTGGTAACAGAGGCTCTTGCCGCCGCCGGTCGGCATCACGATCAAAGAGTCGCGCCCGTCGAGCGCCGCCTCAACCGCCTCCTTCTGACCCGGCCGCCAGTGTTGAAAACCCAGCTTTCCGAGCAGCGCATCGGGGCGACTCTGCGTCTGGGCAATCTCCAATTCAGCCTGCTCGGACATGCAGCCCAGGCTATGCCTTCCTCCGGCGGTGGCACAGGGAGAGAAGAGCGCAAATTGGTTTCGATCCCTGCGCAGCGGGCAATGGAAGGAACTACCTATGTAAAGGAGGAGCGATGTCCACCGTTGCAGTCATCGCCATAGTCATCGGCGCTCTGATCGTCCTCGCGATCGTGGTCTCAGTTGCCCGTCGTGCTCGCAACCGCCGGCAGTTCGCGGAGGTGCAGGGCGAGGCGCAGCACCAGGATGTGCGTCACCACCGCGAGCGGGCGGAGGACAGCCGCACGGAGGCGGCGATCGCCGAGGAGCGGGCGGAGCGAGCGAAGGTCGAGGCGGAACTCAACGAGGAGCGCGCCGACCAGCGGGAGCAAGAGCTTGGCAGGAACAACTAGGAGGTAAACGATGGCTCAGACCAAAACCAAAGCCAAAACGTCGTCGAAACGAAGACCGGCGAACTCACGGAAATCGAGTTCTTCACGGAAACGGACGAACTCGTCCTCGAGATCGACGCCGACCGCAACGGTTACCCATGCAGCGGACAAAGCCACGACCGCAGTCGGCAGTGTGGCGGACAAGGCAAAGATCCCCTTGGTCGCCAGCGGCGCCGCCCTCGCCGGGGTGGCTGGTGGAGCGATGCTCGGCGCCCGCCGCGCCCACCGGCACAGCCGGATGGACAAAGCGATCAAGCTGGCGCACGAGCTCCAGCAAGTCCGCCAGCCGACCAACGGCAGCAAACACCGCTCACCGGTGGAGGTCGTCCTAGAGGGACTGACCACGAGACGTTCCCGCAGCTAAATCCCGCACCAAACCCGTGCCAGCCAGACGCGTCAGCTAGAAGCGCGTCTCCGGCGGGTGGCGCGGGAGGAGGGGGTGTTCGGACGGGTGAGTCCGCTAATACCCCCTCCTCCCGTGACAGGACCCGCCGGCCGAGGCCTACCCGCCGACGATCTGCGCCGGCACTTCCGACAGCAGCTCGGCCAGCGCGTCGACCTGCTGCGCCAGCTTGCGCGTGTCGGCCTGGGTCAGTTCGGCGTAGGAGACGAAGCCGTTGCCGCGCCGGTAGGGCTTCAGCGACGCGTAGATCTTGCTGAACTGGGCTTCGATTTCCTTTGCCAGTTTGGGGTCCTTCTCGGAGAGCAGCGGCTCGACCGATTCGAAGGCCGCCTCGGCCCCTTCGACGTTGGCCTCGAAGTCGACCAGGTCGATGTGCGAGTAGCGCTCCTCCTCGCCGGTGATCTTCGAAGCCGAGACCTCGCCGAGCAGCTCGTTGGCGCCGTTGGCGATCTGCACCGCCTGCAGGTCGACCGTCTTCACTTTGCGCTGCAGTTCTTCGATGTCGGCGAGGAGCTGCGTGGCGACCGCGGTCATCCCGCCGGTCGAGTCGTCGACCCAGAGCGCTTTCTCGATCACGTGGAAGCCGCTCCATTCGCTTGCCGGCACGTCGTTCTCGCGGGCGTCGATGCGCGGGTCGAGTTCGCCGAAGGACTCCGCCACCGGCTCGATCCGCTCGTAGGGGACACGAGCCGGGGCGTAGAGGGCCTTTGCCTTCTCGACGTCGCCCGCTTCGACCGCGGCGACGAACGGCGCCGTGGCGGAGATCAGCTCAGCGGTGTTCTTCTCCAGGTAGTCGCGGTACCGGGAGATCGAGTCTTCGACCTGCGGGCTGGTCTCGGCCTTGAGCTTGCCGCTGACGGTCAGCGTCCCTTTCTCGTCGTCTCCCCCAGGGCAGTAGAGGACGTATTCGCCCTGGTCCAGGGTCAGCGAGAAGCTGCCCGAGAGACCGTCGGAGAGGTTCTCCTTCTCGCCCAGGATCGTGTCCCCGTCCAGTACCTCGAACTCGCTCACCTTCGAGGTACCGGCATTTTCGACCTCGAAGACGATCGGCCCCGCTGCGGCCTTCGCCGAGTTCGGCACGCAGCCGGCGTCGGTCAGCTGGAAAGCCATCGTCTTGGCGCCTAGAGGCGGGTCTTCGCTGGAGCCACAGCCTGGGGCGACGATCGCCGCGAGGCCGATGCCGACGGCAATCAAAGAGTTTCGGACGGGGATTCGCTGCATCTGGACGAGGCTCCTATCGGTAGGGTCAGAGTTAGGGCACCCTAACAAGCACCGGCACGTCAGCTGAGCAGGGTTTCGCCTACATAGCCGCCCTGGCGTGCACCCGGTGGGATGGCGAAGACGGCGCTGCCGACGTGCTTTATGTACTCGTTGAGCGCGTCGTTGGAGCCGAGCCGGCGCTGGATCGGCACGAACTGGCGCTGCGGGTCGCGCTGGAAGCAGAGGAAGAAGAGGCCGGCTTCGAGCTCGCCGAGGCTCTCGTCGACTCCGTCGGTGAAGGAGTAGCCGCGGCGCAGGATGCGCACGCCGCCGTTCATCGAAGCGGAGGCGAGGCGCACGTGGGCGTCGACCGGGATCGTCGGCTTGCCACCGCTCTCCGCCTCGAGGTCGAGCGGATCGGACTCGTCACTCTCGCCCAGCGCCGCGCCGCTGTACTTGTGGCGGCCGATCGCCTGCTCTTGGTCTTCCAGCGCCGAGCGGTCCCAGACCTCGAGCAGCATGCGGATGCGGCGGCTGACCAGGTAGCTGCCACCGCGCATCCAGGCGGGACCCTCGTCGCCGACCCAGACGAAGCGCCGCATCGCGTCGGTGTCCTCGGCACGGATGTTCGCAGTGCCGTCCTTGAAGCCCATCAGGTTGCGCGGCGTGTCCTGGTTGCGGCTGGTGGTCGAGGTGCGACCGAAGCCGAGCTGGGACCAGCGCATGACCACGGTGCCGCGGCCGATCCGGGCCAGGTTGCGGATCGCGTGGAAGGCGACCTGCGGGTCGTCGCTGCACGCCTGCACGCAAAGATCGCCGCCGCTTTCCTCCCCATTCAGCTCGTCGCCCGGCAGGGCGGGGATCTTCTGCAGGGCCGGGGGGCGTTTCCGTCGCAAGGCGAGGCGACGTCGTTCGAACAGGCTCGGCCCGAAGCCGATGGTGACGGTGAGGCGCGAGGGGAGGAGGCCAACCGTCTCGCCGGTGTCTTCGGGAGGCGCGAGCGGGACGCCGTTAGCGTCGCCGATCGGATCGCCCGCGGTCATTTCGGCCGCCGCCCGGGACCACTCGCGCAGCAGTTCGCGCAGCTCTGCGCGGCTTTCGGCAACCAGGTCGAAGGCGGCGAAGTGGAGGCGGTCCTGGGCGGGGGTGTCGATGCCTGCCTGGTGCTCGCCGTAGAAGGCGACCGAGCCGGTTCCGCCGGAGCTCGCCTCCGCGGTCTCCTGGCCGATCAGGTATCCGCTGACGCCGCCGAGTCCGATGCCGGCGGCTCCCGCTCCGGCCGAAGCCAGCAGGTGGCGACGGGTAGTCGGGGTCATAGTGGGCCGGCCTGCTTCAGGCCGGGATCTGCGCGGGGGCCGTGGCCCGCGTTCGGGCGGGCGTGCGGCGGCGAGGGCGCAGCCGGTCGGGCCAGAGCACATAGAGCGTCATCGGCACCGCATAGAGCAGGTAGACGAGCGCCTCGCCGACGGTCGGCTGAGGCTGCAGGCCCAGCATCCCGGTCAGCAGCGAGCCGGAGATCGTCCCCGGCTGGACCAGCCAGGTGAGGTCGACCGCCTGTCCCTGCAGGCTGTCGAACCAACCCGCCTCGTGGGCGGTGTGCAGCGAGGTCGAGAGCAGGCCGGCGGCGACGAAGACGAGGATCAGGCCGGTGATGCGGAAGAAGCGGGTCAGGTTGAGTCGCACGCCGCCGCGGTAGATGCCGAGGCCGATCGCGATCGCAGCAACCAGTCCGACCACGGCGCCCGTGCCGGCCGCCGTGGTGTCGCTGGCATCCTGGAAGGCGGCAAGCAGGAAGACCGAGGTCTCGAAGCCCTCGCGCAGCACCGCGAGGAAGGCCATCGCGACCAGCGCCATTGCCGAGCCACGGGCGAGCGCCGTCGCCGCACTCCCTTCCAGCGCCGCTTTGATGCTGCGGGCGTTGCGCCGCATCCAGACGATCATGTAGGTGACGGCGGCGACCGCGATCAGCCCGATCACCGTCTCCAGGCCCTCTTGCCCGCGCTGGGGGAGCTGTTCGCCGATGACCTTGAGGAGTACCGCAACCCCGATGCAGAGAGCGATGGCGACCGCGACGCCGATCCACATCTGCTTGATCGCGTCCTGGCGCCCCTCCTTGACCAAGAAGGCGGCGATGATACCGACGATCAGCGCCGCCTCGACGCCCTCGCGCAGTGCTATGACAAGAGTTGGGATCAAGAGGTTAGGTCTCCCTAATTAGGAGGCCCAAAACCTAGCATAGAGGTTGGGATTAGGCCCGAGGCGATTCGGGGAGCCAGGGCTCGTACCACTGGGAGAGGCCGCGGGTGAGCTCGTTGGCCTCCTTCGGTCCCCAGGTTCCGGGGGCGTACGGGTGCACCGGCCCCGGATCGTCGAGCAGCGGCTCGACGATCCGCCAGGTCTCCTCGACCGTGTCCTGGCGGGTGAAGAGCTGGTAGCGACCGGCGAGGGCGTCGCCGAGCAGCCGCTCGTAGGGCTCGGGATCCTCGCCCGGCACTTTCTCGAACAGCACCTCGAGGTCGGCCGGCTCAAACGCCTCCTCACCGGCTCGCTTGGCGAAGAGGCGGAGGCGGGCCCCCGGGGTGGGCTCGATCCGCACGGTCAGCTGGTTCGGATCGGGTTTTCCTCCGCCGACGCCGAGGCGTGGTGGGCGCTTGAAGGTGACCGTCACCTCGCTGGCCTTCGCCGGCATGTACTTGCCGGCGCGGATGAAGAAGGGGACGCCGCTCCAGCGCCAGTTGTCGACCTCCAGCTCGACCGCGGCGAAGGTCTCGGTGGTCGAGTCGGCGGCGACGTCCTTGACGTCGCGGAAGCCCTCGTACTGGCCGCGCACGTAGCGCTTCGGGTCGGCGGTCCGGGTCGCTTTGAAGAATTCCAGCTTCTTGTCGCGGATCGAGTCGTGGTGATTGCCGGTTGGTGGGCCCATCCCGACCAGCGCCAGGACCTGCAGGGCGTGGTTCTGGATCACGTCGCGCATCGCCCCGACGGCGTCGTAGAAGCGGCCGCGGTCGTCGACGCCGAAGTCCTCGGCGATCGTCAACTGAACGTGTGCGACGTGCTCGCGGTTCCAGACCGGCTCCAGCAGCGAGTTGGCGAAGCGCAGGTAGGTGATGTCCATCACCGGCTCCTTGCCGAGGTAGTGATCGATGCGGAGGATCTGGTCCTCCCCCAACACCGCGCAGAGCTCGGCGTTCAGCGCCCGCGCCGACTCGAGGTCGTGGCCGAAGGGCTTCTCGATCACGACCCGCGCGTTCTCGGTAAGTCCAGCTTTGCCCAGTCCCTGAACCACCGTTGCGAAGAGCACCGGCGGGATCTCGAGGTAGAAGACCGGGCGCTTGGCATCGCCGATCGCCTTGCCGACGCGCTCGAAGGTGGCGGCGTCGGCGTAATCGCCCTGGATGTAGGTGAGGCGCGCGGCGAGGCGCTTGAAGACCTCCTCGTCGGGGCTGTCGACGGTGGCGCCGATCGCGTCCTGGGCGTGCCGGCGCAGCTTCTCGTCGTCCCAATCGTCGATCGCGACGCCGACGATCGGGCAGTCGAGCTTGCCGCGGGCCTCCAGCCGGTAGAGCGCGCGGAAGGTCATTTTCTTCGCCAGGTCGCCGCTGATCCCGAAGATCGTCAGCACGTCGGCCGCGGCATCGTCTTTGCGCCTGGAGCCCGTCTTCGCCATCGCCCGCCAGGCTATCCGAGTCGCTGTGCGGCGACGCCACGTGAGTCGCGTAGGGTAAGCCCAGGAAGCAAGACCGGATTGAGCATGGGAGGAGGGCTGCTGATGGAGTTGGGAATCGTCGGACTCGGTCGGATGGGGGCGAACATGGCCCGCCGACTGATGCGCGACGGTCATCGCATCGTCGCCTACGATGTCAACGCCGACGCGGTCTCGGCGCTGGCCGGCGAGGGCGCCGACGGTGCCGCCTCGCTGCAGGAGCTGGCCTCGAAGCTGAGCGGGCCGCGGGCTGTCTGGGTGATGGTCCCATCGGGCGAGATCACCGAGAAGACGGCCGAGGACGTCGCTGCGGTGCTGGAGCCCGGCGATGCGATCGTCGACGGCGGCAACTCCTACTACCGCGACGACATCCGCCGCGCCGAGATGCTGCGTGAAAAAGGCCTCGACTTCGTCGACTGCGGCACCAGTGGCGGCGTCTTCGGCTTGGAGCGCGGCTACTGCCTGATGATCGGCGGGCCGGACGGAGCGGTCGAGCGACTCGACCCGATCTTCGCCAGCCTCGCCCCCGGGGTGGAGTCGGCGGAGCGCACTCCGGGGCGCAGCGGCGATGTCTCACCCGCCGAGAACGGCTATCTGCATTGCGGTCCGAACGGGGCTGGGCACTTCGTGAAGATGGTCCACAACGGGATCGAGTACGGGATCATGGCCGCCTACGCCGAGGGTCTCAACATCCTCAAGAACGCCAACGCCGGCAAGGTGCAGCGTGAGGCCGACGCGGAGACGGCGCCGCTGGAGCAGCCCGAGTACTACCAGTACGACCTCGATCTACCCGAGGTTTCCGAGGTCTGGCGGCGCGGCAGCGTGATCGGCTCCTGGCTGCTCGACCTGACTGCGGCGGCGATGCAGGAATCCCCCGACCTCTCCGACTTCGCCGGCCGCGTCTCGGATTCCGGCGAGGGTCGCTGGACCTCGATCGCCGCGATCGACGAGGGCGTGCCGGCGCCGGTGCTGACGGCGGCGCTGTACGAGCGCTTCTTCTCGCGCGGCCTCGACGACTTCGGCGGCAAAGTGCTCTCCGCCATGCGCAAGCAGTTCGGCGGCCACGACGAGAAGGCATCCTGACCCCGTAACCAGGTAAGCGATGGCAATCGAGACCAAAATCCTTCCGGATGCCGATGCGGCCTCGCGCTACGCGGCCGAAGCCGTGGCGGCCGCGGGACAGGAGGCAGTCGAGGCGCGTGGGGAGTTCGACCTGGCGCTGAGTGGCGGCAAGACGCCCTGGGCGATGATCGGCCTGCTCGGCGAGATGGAGGGGATGCCCTGGGAGGAGGCGCATATCTACCAGGTCGACGAGCGGGTCGCGCCGCCCGGCGACGACGCGCGCAACCTCACCCACCTGGTTCAGATGCTCTCGATCGACCACCAGGCGGCTCTGCGGCCGATGCCGGTTACCAGCCGTGACCTCGAACTCTCCGCCGCCGAGTACGAAGTGCATGTTCCGGAGCGGCTCGACCTCGTCCACCTCGGTCTCGGCCCCGACGGGCACACTGCCTCACTCGTCCCCGGCGACTCGGTGCTCGAAGTCGACGACCGCCGCGTGGCGATGACCGGCGCCCCCTACCAGGGTCACCTTCGCATGACGCTGACCTACCCGGCGCTTGCCGCGGCGCGCCAGATTCTCTGGCTGACGCTCGGCGAGGCCGGGCGCGAGCCACTGGCCAAGCTGCTGGCCGGCGATAAGTCGATCCCCGCCGGCCGGGTCGAGAACGAGAACATGCTTGTCGTCGCCGACGAGGCTGCCGCCGGGGTCCCGGCGGAATGAGCGCGGGCCCGGCCGCGGGGGCGGGCGCGGCCGACTTCGAGACCCTGCTGTACGGCGAGGCCGACGAGGTTGCCACGATCACCCTGAACCGGCCGGACTCGCTCAACACGATCGTGCCGCCGATGCCCGAAGAGGTCGAGGTCGCGGTCGAGCGGGCGGTTCGCGACGAGGCGGTCAAGGTGATCGTCCTGCGCGGCGCCGGGCGGGCCTTCTGCGCCGGCTATGACTTCGGCGGCGGCTTTCACCATTGGGACGAGGCGCTGACCACCGACGGCAAGTGGGACCCGGGCAAGGACTTCGTCGCCGCAACCGCTCCGGCGCTGGCGCCGACGCAGAAGCTGATGAGCGTCTGGCGCTCGCCGAAGCCGGTCATCGCCCAGGTCCACGGCTGGTGCGTGGGGGGCGGCAGCGACTTTGCCCTCTGCGCCGACCTGGTGATCGCCAGCGAGGATGCCCGCATCGGCACGCCCTACTCGCGCATGTGGGGCGCCTACCTCTCGGGCATGTGGCTGTACAGGCTGGGGCTGACCAAGGCCAAGGAGTACGCGCTGACCGGCAAGCCGCTGTCGGGGATCGAGGCGGCCGAGGTCGAGCTGATCAACCGGGCGGTGCCCTTCGAGCGGCTGGAGCAGACCGTCGCCGAGGCCGCCCGCGAGCTGGCCTCGATCCCCACCTCGCAACTGGCGGCGATGAAGCTGGTCGTCAACCACGCCTACGAGAACATGGGCCTCGCCTCGACCCAGACCCTCGGCCCGATCCTCGACGGGCTGATGCGCAACACGCTCGACGCGAAGAGCTTCATCGAGCTCGCCGAGCAGCAGGGCGTCTCCGCCGCGGTCGGCGAGCGCGACGGTCCCTTCGGCGACTACAGCCGAGCCAACCCGGAGGACAAGCCCGACCCGAACAACGTGATCGAGCCCTGAGCCGAGTCAAGCATGGGCTTTGAGCTCCGCCAGGTGCGCTAAGCGCGGATCGCGTTTGCCCACCATGCGCTCGAGCCACTGTTCGACCTCGTCGATGCGGAGGTCGTCGGTGGCAAGCAGCATCTGCTCGATGTCCAGCCAGTCCTTGCGGCGGTCGAACATTGCCTTGCACACCACCAGGTGCTCGGGTGAGAGGATCGAGACCGTCGTCCCGCCGAAGGGCACGCGTCGCGCCTCCCGGCGCATCTCGTCGTGAATCGGGTCGTAAGCGAAGAAGAGGTCGACCGGGTTGTCTCCCCACCACAGACGGCACTGGCCATCTCGTTCCAGGGCTGCCGGCTCCAGAGCCTCGATCGCGACGCCGAGCGGGCCGAGTGCGGCGATGACTTCCTGCCAGTGCTCGGCCGGGACGAATACGTTGAGGTCGATGTCAATCGTCGCTCGCGGAGTTGCGTAGTAGGCGAGCGCCAGCGCTCCGCCAAGTGCGTGGGGGATCTTCGCCGCCCCCAAGGCTTCGTGGATCGCGATCACCTTGTCGGGCAGCGGCGGCTGTTCGCTGCTTGCGGTTCTTGGCTTCGAGTCATTCATCGTCGGCTCGAATCCAGCCGGGGAAAGCGCAGTGGTTTGCCTTTGCGCCCGCCATGCGGGAGGGCATCAGCAAGCAAGAGAAGATCTACGAGTGCCTTGCCGCGCTCCTCGAGCGAGGCCGCCATCCATTCGGCGACCCCGAACTCGGCCTCGCTCTCCGGCGGGGGCGTCGCGCCGTCGGCGCGGCCATGCTGAAGTAGGTGGAGGAGCATGCGCTGCAGCGTTGGATCCGGCCGGCGCCCCTTTCCCAGCTCCGCGATCAACTCACGAGCTGCTCGATCGGCGGTTGGACGAGCAACTGGCGCACCGGCTCGTCGTGCGGCTCGCCGGAGCTCGGCGGCGTCGATCGCCTTGATGGCCTTTTGCTGGGCTTTCTCGACAACGGAATCGTCCAGCTCGCGAAACGAGGCGAGCGTGCGGCTGCGTGGCCCCTTGGGCGTGTTAGCCGACTCCCGGATCTCGAACCGATCCGGCGGCTTGGTGGCCACGACGAACGTCATAGTGGGTAAATATTACCACTATTCGCCAAATGAGAGGAGATGCGGCAGCGCCTCAGACCTCACCCAAAGAGACGGCGTGGTTGGCGACCACTCGTCCCTCGGGGTCCCACTTGCTCTTGACTTCGCCGAGGCGGGCGCAGACGTCGGGCGGCAGGATCGCGTCGACGTCGCAGGGCCCCTCGACGAAGTTGTAGTAGCTGCCGTCGGCGCGCCAGGGGCGCATCGTCTCCTCGATCTTGGCCAGGTGGGCCGGGATCGCCTCGCCCAGCTCGGGCGTCATCGGCATGCCGACGCTGTACATGGCGAAGCTGGCGTCGAGATGCGAGAGGGCGCCGCCGCTCTTGTCCGGGCGCCCCAGGGCGCCACCGAGGTGGCGCAGCTCGCTGAGCAGCAGCGGCGAGCCCGAGCCAGGCCCGACGATCGAGACGAAGGCGTCGATTACATCGTCTGAGAGCTCGCGAATCGTCCGTCCTTCGCCGATCCCGGGCACCGGGTTCTCGGGGTCCATGTGGATCCGGCACAGTCCCGCGGCTGGCATCCAGGCGAAGGTGTCCATGATCGTCTCGCCGATCTCGCGCAGCGGCGCGACCGTCGCTTCGCCCTCGGCCTGGCCGCCGATGCAGGCGGCGTCGATAGTCAGCAGCGGCCTGCCGCGAATCGGCTCGGGCACGTCTGGAATCGGCGGCGGGGTTATGAAGCGGACGACCGAGGTGACCTCATCCGGGACGCCGGCGGCCCAGTCGCGATAGGTGCGGACTGCGTCGACTCCCACCTCGGCGGGGAAGACGAGGGCGCCCGCGTAGATCTCGTCGATCGGCAAGAGAGCGAGGCGCAGGGCGGTGATCACCGCGTAGCCGCCACCGCCACCGCGCAGCGCCCAGAAGAGGTCGGCGTCGTTGTCGGCGTCGACACGACGCGCTTCTCCACCGGCGTCGACCAGCTCGATCGCCGTAACGCGGTTGCAGGCGAAGCCGTAGCGGCGGCCGAGCCAGCTCAGCCCACCGCCGAGCGTGTAGCCAGTCACGCCGACGTCGGGGGCGGAGCCCGGCATCGAGGAGAGCCCGTGCTCTCCCGCGGCCTCGCTGAGCTCGAGCACGAGCACGCCGGCCTCGACCCGCGCGGTGCGGGCGTCGGGGTCGATCTCCACGCCGCGCATCCGCTCGGTCTTGAGCAGGATCGTCCCGTCGAGCGGCCCCAGCGGCGCGGCGCCGTGGCCGGTGCCCTGGGCGGCCACCTTGAGGCCGTTCTCGGCGGCGAAGCCGACGGTAGCGGCGATGTCGTCGGCGCTCTCGGCGAAGACGACGGCAACGGGCTGCTGATCGGCGGCCAGGTTCCAGGCGAGACGCGCCTGATCCCAGTCGGAGTTGTCGGGGGTGGCAATCCGGCTGGCGAGCGTCAGCCCGGTGAAGTCGCTCATGTGGGGTCTCCTCGAAGGATCGGTGAAGGGATCTAGTGCAGCTTCAAGCGGTTCACTGCGTCGCCTGCCCCGACCAGAACCTCGCTCACCATAGAGGGAGGGAAGAGGCCATGTGAGGAGATTCCCGGGTCGGCGTCGAGGCGGGCTGCGAGGGCTGCCGGATCGCCGATCTCGCCGCGGTAGTCGGCGATGACGCCGCCGTCGGGGCTGTGGGGCACGTCGCGCAGCTCGACCTCGGGGCCGAGGCGGGCAAGGGTCGAGCGCAGGCCGAAGGCCAGCAGCTCCAGCGGCACCGGGGTGCTGAGCGAGTCGACCGGCTTGCTCGAGTCGGCTATGACGACAAAGCGCTGGGCAGCCGCAGCGACGATCTTCTCGCGCTGGTGGGCGCCCCCACCGCCCTTGATCAGCCAGCCGTCGGGGGTCACCTGATCGGTGCCGTCGATTGCGATGTCGAGGCGCTCCAGCTCGCTGAACTCCTCAACCGGGATGGCCAGCTCACGCGCCTGTTTTTCGGTGGCGAGCGACGTGGCGACGCAGCGGATCCCGCTCAGCCCGCGGCGGGCGATCGCCGGCAAGAGGAGCGCGACGGTAGAGCCGGTGCCGAGGCCGATCGTCATCCCGTCCTCGACCAGTTCCGCCGCGGCCTCAGCGGCGATGCGCTTCTCGTCGTCAGCCCCCACGGCCGGGACTTTATGCTCGCGTGGCGATGGACGCACGCATCTGGCTAACGGGCAAAGGCGCTGAGCCGCGGTCGTTTGCGTTGGCGGGGCAGACGACGGTCGGGCGCGATCCCGAGGCTGACGTCTGCATCGACGACGACGCCGTCTCCTGGCATCACCTCGAGATCGAGAGCCGCGGTCGTGTGCTGATGGCCACCGACCTCGATAGCCGCAACGGCACCGCGCTGAACGGCGAGCCACTCGACCGTCCACGCCGCCTCCGCGACGGCGACGTGCTTACCGCGGGCGACTACCGGCTCGAAATCTCGGATCCGGTCCCCGGCAGGGCGGGCGCGACCGTTGCCGCGAGCGAGCCCTCGGTTGCGCTCAACGAGGAGGAGCGGGCGACCGCGGCGGCGCTCGTCGCTCCCTACCGCAGCGAGGGAGCCTTCGCCGGCCGTCCCGCCACGCGGGCGGAGCTCGCCGAGGCGCTCCACGTCAGCGAGCGCACCGCCCAGCGTCGCCTCGACGCGCTCGCCGCCAAGCTCGACGTCCCCGGCGACGCCGGCCGCGAACGCCCCCGCCTGGTCGCCGCCCGCGTGATCGAGCTCGGCCTCGACCGCTGACCCGAACCGGGCCAGACGTGGCCCGGTATGTGTCGTGGTTGTCGTTGGCGCGCTCGCTCCGCTCGCGCAGCATCGGTGGTGCAGGTTCCACCAACGAAAGGAATTGCCATGCGCCACCGATCGTTACTCATCTCAGCCCTAGCCCTGCTCAGCCTCGCCATCCCGGCGGCGGCGAGCGCGGCGCCCTCGACCGGAGCCGTCGTCTTCTCCAAATCGTCGACGGTCGGAGGTGTCGCCAAAGGCGGTCTCTTCGCGGTCCGCAGCGGGCATCTCAACCAGCTGACCGAGAATCCATCCGACACCGAACCGGCGTTCTCTCCCGATGGGCGGACGATCGCCTTCGTCCGTGCGGGGGACATCTACTCTGTCCGGCCCGACGGCTCCGGCCAGCGGCAGCTGACCAGCGGTGCGTCACTCGATTCGGCGCCGATCGTGTCGCCCGACGGCAAGCGGGTTGTCTTCGAGCGCCGCGCCTCTGAAGGCGCCCCGGCGGACTTCTTCAGCGTCAGAGGGCTGGGTGGCGGTCTGCACGCTCTGACGAGTGGCTCCGCTGACGACCACCAGGCCGACTTCTCTCCCGACGGTCGCGCGATCGTCTTTGTCCGCGACAGTGGCGATCCCGCCAACACCAGGGAGGACCTCTACTCGATCCTGCCGAGCGGGGCGCATCTTGCCCGCCTGATCAGGACCGAAGGCGTCGACGAGTTCAAGCCGCGCTACTTCGCCGGCGGCATCCTCTTCAGCCGCGGCGAGAGCAGCGAAGGGCCGGCGGCATACGCCGACGTCTACACGATGCGCCGCAACGGCACGAAGGCGAAGGCGCTCGTCGCCGGCGTCGGCTCCGCCTATGTCGAAGACGTCTCGTCCGATGGCCACACCCTGCTCTTCCGCCGCGACCAGGGACTCTGGTCGAAGCGGATCGGTCCGGGCAAGGCGCGCAAGCTCGCCCAGCTGCCGGATGGCTCGAAGACCAACGGCGTCTTCTCCTCCGACGGGCGCAGGGTCGCTGCCTTCGTCGGGGTCGAAGACCAGCAGTCGCTGGTCGCGGTCGATGTCGCCACTCGCCACCAGACCGAGCTCGCGGAAGGCTTCGAGGCCTCCGAAAAAGACGGCACCGTGATCGGTCCGGTGATCGCATGGCAGCCGGTGCCCCATAGGGGCTAGCTGATCGCGAGCCGACAGGACGTGCCGGTGCTAAAGGGTCCATATGGACACCGGAGCACCGGCACGTCCGCCATCGGCGGCTGTATAACCGCCCGGTGGCAGATCCCGCTATCGGCTCCGTCCTCGCCGGCTACCGCCTCGATGCGCTGATCGCGCGCGGTGGGATGGGGGTCGTCTACCGGGCGACCCACCTGGCGCTGGACCGCCCTGTCGCGCTGAAGGTGATCGCGCGGCAGTTTGCCGACGACGAGGGATTCCGCGACCGCTTCCTGCGCGAGTCGCGCCTCGCCGCCAGCCTCGACCATCCCGCCGTGGTCCCGGTCTTCGACGCCCGCGAGGAGGACGGCGAGCTGATCGTCGCGATGCGCCTCATCGCGGGCGGCGACCTGAAGAAGCGGATCAAAGCCGGCGGCTCGCTGCCGCCCGCGGAGGCGATCGGACTACTGGGCCAGATCGGCGCCGCCCTCGACGCCGCCCACGCCGCCGGCATCGTCCATCGCGACGTCAAGCCGCACAACATCCTGCTCGAAGGGAACCGCGCCTACCTGACCGACTTCGGCCTTGCCAAGGCGCTCGGAGACAGCGGCGTCCTCAGCGGCACCTCGGTCGTCGGCACGGTCGAATACATGTCGCCCGAGCAGTGGCGCGGCGGGAGCGTCGGGCCGGCGGCCGACGTCTACGCGCTCGGATGCGTGCTCTACGAGGCGTTGACCGGAGTGGTCCCTTACGCCCGCCGCGGTGGCGACGCCGAGCCCGAACTGCCCCAGGGCCTCGACGCCGTGATCGAACGCGCCGTTGCCAAGGATCCTGGCGAGCGCTACGCGACCGCCGGTGAGCTGATCGAGGCCGCGCGCGAGCGCCAGGGGGCGACGCCGGCGGCGACTCTGGTGCTCTCCCAGGCGCTCGAGCAGCCGACCGTGCCCCTGGACGGCGAGGCGAGCGTCCGTCCAACGGGGCTGCATCGGCTCGCCCCAAGGACGAAGCAATGGCTGGGTGCTTCGGTCGCGTTCCTCGTCGGCGCGGTCTCGCTGGGATTTCTGCTGTTGGGCGGCGACGGTCCCTCCGTCTCGGCGCCGATCGAGGTCGGTCGCCCGCCGCTCCGCCTCGCGGTCGATCCGCAAGCCGTCTGGGTCACGAGCGCGCTGGACGGCACCCTCTCCCGGATCGATCCCGGGACCGCCGCTGTCGCGGGCCGGCCCATTGATCTCGAAAAGGGCATCGCCGGGGTGACGACCGGCGCCGGCTCGGTCTGGCTCTCCAGCCTACGTCGCGGCGAGGTCCTGCGGGTCGACCCAGCCACTGGACGGGTGACCGCCAGGATCGACGTCGGCGGCCGTCCCGGTGCGATCGTCTTCGGCGGCGGCAGGGTCTGGGTCGCCGACGACGATGGAGCGGGGGTGACCGGGATCAGCGCGGCCGGCGCGCACATCTTCAAGCGCGGCCTGCCACCGCACGTCGCCCCGCTGCGTCTCGCGGTCGGCGCCGGAGCGGTCTGGGTCAGCAGCGCGTCCACCGGCGCGGTACGGCGCATCGACCTCTCCACGGCGCTACCCGGGGGACCGATCCCGGCGGGTCGCGGGCCTGCCGGAGTCACGGTCGGCGGTGGCCTGGTCTGGGTCGCCAACAGCCGCGTGGACCGCGTTACGCGGGTCGATCCCGCGACCCACGCTCTCTTCGGGTTGCCGATCTCCGTCGGCGAACGCCCCGGCGGGATCGACGCCGGCACTGAAAGCGTCTGGGTCGCCAACGCGGCCGAAGGCAGCGTCAGCAGGATCGGGATCGAAAGCGGTGAGACGGACGGCGATCCGATTTCCGTCGGTCCCGATCCCGGCGCGATCGCGGTCGGCAAGGAAGCCGTCTGGGTTGCCAACAACGGTGACGGCACGGTTACCCGTATCGAACCCTGAGGCGGCCGCCGGTTAATCAATAGGATCGGTCTCCGGTCATGGCCAAGGACATCGACCAGCTCTGCATCAACACGATCCGCACGCTGTCGATCGACGCGATCGAGAAGGCCAACTCGGGCCATCCGGGCACGCCGATGGCGATGGCCCCGGTCGCCTACACGCTCTGGCAGCGCTTCCTCCGCTTCGATCCCGCCGACCCGATCTGGCCCAACCGCGATCGCTTCGTCCTCTCCGCCGGCCACGCCTCGATGCTGCTCTACGCGCTGCTCCACCTGGCCGACGTGCAGGCGGTCGAACCCGACTACGAGGTCGTCGGCCGCCCCTCGGTCTCGCTCGGCGACATAGAGAGCTTCCGCCAGCTCGACTCGCGCGCGCCCGGCCATCCCGAGTACCGCTGGACCTCTGGCGTGGAGACGACCACCGGCCCGCTCGGACAGGGGATCGCGACCAGCGTCGGGATGGCTATCGCCTCCAAGTGGCAGGGCGCCCGCTACGGCGCTGAGCTCTTCGACTTCGACGTCTACGCGATCGCCGGCGACGGTTGCCTGATGGAGGGCGTCTCCAACGAAGCGGCTTCGATCGCCGGCCACCTCAAGCTCGACAACCTCTGCTGGATCTACGACAACAACCACATCACGATCGATGGAAAGACGCGGATCGCCTACGAGGACGACGCCGCCGCCCGCTTCATGGGCTACGGCTGGAACGTGACCAGGGTCGGCGATGCCAACGACATGGAGCTGCTCAGCCGCGCCTTCGAGGAGTTCAAGGGGGAGGATGGGCGGCCGACGCTGATCATCGTCGACTCCCATATCGGCTGGGGCTCGCCGCACAAGCAGGACACCGCCGCCGCCCACGGCGAGCCGCTCGGCAAGGAGGAGGTGCGGGAGACCAAGCGCGTCTACGGCTGGCCCGAGGACGCCCAGTTCCTCGTTCCCGATGGAGTCAAGGAGCACTTCGCCGCCGGTGTCGGCAAGCGCGGCGCCGAGCTGCGCGCAGATTGGCAGGCAAGGCTCGCCGCCTACGCCGGCAGCAACTCGGACCTCGCCGCCGAGATCGAGGCGACGCAGAAGCGCGCCCTGCCCGATGGTTGGGACGCCGGCATCCCCAGCTTCGAGCCCGACGAGAAGGGGCTGGCGACGCGCAAGGCCTCGAGCAAGGTCGAGAGCGCGATCGCCGAACGGCTGCCTTGGCTGCTCGCCGGCTCCGCCGACCTGACCGACTCGACCTCGGTCCGGCTCGACTTCGACGGTGCGGTCGACTTCGAGCCCGGCGCCTACGACGGTCGCCAGCTTCACTACGGCATCCGCGAGCACGAGTCGGCGGCGATCTCCAACGGCCTCTCGCTCTCCAAGCTGCGGCCGCTCTGGTCGACCTACCTCACCTTCTCCGACTACGCCCGCCCGGCGATCCGCCTCTCGGCGCTGATGGAGCTGCCGGTGATCCACCTCTTCACCCACGACTCGATCGGTCTCGGCGAGGACGGCCCGACCCATCAGCCGGTCGAGCAGCTCGCCTCGCTGCGGGCGATTCCGGGCCTTGACGTGATTCGTCCCGCTGACGCCAACGAGGTCGCCGAGGCCTGGCGGGTGGCGATCGACCGCACCCACCAGCCGGTCGCCCTCGTCCTCACCCGCCAGGACGTGCCGATCTTCGACCGTGAGAAGTACGCCTCCGCCGAGGGCCTGCGGCGCGGCGGCTATGTGCTGGCGGACTCCACCGTTACCGACGGAGTCGGTGACGGTGAGCCCGAGGTGATCCTGATCGCCACCGGCAGCGAGGTCGCGCTGGCGCTCGGCGCGCACGAGGAGCTCAGCGGCGAAGGCATCCGCTCGCGCGTCGTCAGCCTTCCCTGCTGGGAGCTCTTCGACCGCCAGGACGGCGCCTACCGCGATCGGGTCCTGCCGCCCAGCGTCAGTGCCCGCGTGTCGGTCGAGGAGGCCTCGACGATGGGCTGGGATCGCTATGTCGGTCCCGGGGGGAGGCGGATCGGCATGCACACCTTCGGCAGCTCTGCCCCGCTGAAGGACGTCCAGACCAAGTTCGGCTTCTCGCCCGACAAGGTCGCCGAGGCGGCTCGCGAAGTGCTTGGCGTGCGAAGCTGAAAACTGAAAGCAAACCGCGAAGGGAGAGCCATGAAGCCGACCGAGAAGTTGCATGAGCTGGGCCAGAGCCTCTGGCTCGACAACATCACCCGCCCGATGCTCGACGAGGGCGTTCTTGCCGGTTACGTCGAGGAGCTCTCAGTCACCGGGCTCACCTCCAACCCGACGATCTTCGACAAGGCGATCTCCGGTGGCGACGCCTACGACGCGCAGATCGCCGAGCTCAGCACCAGCGCCGTCCCCGAGGAGGGCATCGGCGCCACTCCCACCGAGCGGATCTTCTTCGAGCTGGCGATTTCCGATCTGCGCCGCGCCACCGATCTCTTCGCGGCGATCCACGAGCGCACCGCCGGCGTCGACGGCTTCGCCTCGCTCGAGGTCTCACCGCTGATCGCCGACGACACCGAGGCGACCATCCAGGAGGCAGCCGAGCTCCACGCCAAGGCCGAGCGCGACAATCTCTTCATCAAGATCCCCGGCACGGAGGCGGGGCTGCCCGCGATCGAGGAGTCGATCTTCGCCGGCATCCCAATCAACGTCACCCTGCTCTTCGACCGCGACCAGTACCTCGCCGCCGCCGACGCCTACCTGCGTGGGATCGAGCGGCGCATCGAGGCTGGGCTCGACCCCGACGTCGCCTCGGTCGCATCGATCTTCATGAGCCGCTGGGACGTCGCCGTCTCCGACGAAGCCCCGGACGAGCTGCGCAACCAGCTGGGGATCGCGGTGGGCGAACAGGCCTACTGCGCCTATCGCAGGCTGCTTGGCTCCCAGCGCCAGCAGCGGCTGTTCAACGAGGGCGCCCGCCCGCAGCGCCTCCTCTTCGCCAGCACCGGCACCAAGGATCCGGATGCCTCGGACGTCCTCTACATCGAGGCGTTCGCCGCGCCGTTCACGGTCGACACCATGCCCGAGCCGACGCTGAAGGCGTTCGCCGACCACGGCGAGGTAGGAGATCCCATGGCGACCGATGGCGAGGCCGCCGAGGAGAAGCTGGCGGTGTTCTCCGCGGCCGGGATCGACGTCGGCGAGCTGGCCAAGCGCCTCCAGGAGGAGGGCAAGGTCGCCTTCGCGAAGTCGTGGGACGAGATGCTGAAGACGATCGAGTCGCAGGTCGGGGCGCGCGCGTGAGCGAAGCCGACTCGGCGCCCCGGCGCGACGCCGACCCGGCGTTGCGCCGGGGAGAGGTATGGCCGGCGCTGGAGCGCCATCACGCCCAGATCGCCGACACTCACCTGCGCGATCTCTTTGCCGCCGACCCTGACCGCGGCGAGCGTTTGGTCGCCAACGGCGCCGGCCTCCACCTCGACTTCTCCAAGAATCTCGTAACCGACGAGGTACTGATCATGCTGGGTCAGCTGGCCCGCGAGCGTGGCGTCGAGGCGCGCCGGGAAGCGATGTTCGCCGGCGAGCACATCAACGTCTCCGAGGACCGCGCCGTGCTGCACGTGGCGCTGCGGATGCCGCGCGAGCGCTCGCTGATCGTCGACGGCGTCGACGTGGTCAAGGAGGTGCACGAGACGCTCGACCGGATGGGCGACTTCGCCGAGCGGGTTCGCTCCGGCTCCTGGACCGGCCACACCGGCAAGCCGATCCGCAATGTCGTCAACGTCGGCATCGGCGGCTCCGACCTCGGCCCGGTGATGGCTTACGAGGCGCTGCGCCACTTCAGCCACCGCGATCTCACCTTTCGCTTCGTCTCCAACGTCGACGGCACCGACTTCGTTGAGAAGACCCGCGACCTCGACCCGGCGGAGACGCTCTTCGTCATCTGCTCGAAGACCTTCACCACGCTGGAGACGATGACCAACGCCCGCACCGCGCGCGAGTGGCTGCTGGCGGGGCTGCGTGGCGAGGAGGAGGCGATCGCCAAGCACTTCGTCGCCGTCTCGACCAACGCCGAGGAGGTGGCGAAGTTCGGCATCGACACCGAGAGCATGTTCGGCTTCTGGGACTGGGTCGGCGGCCGCTACTCGATGGACTCGGCGATCGGCCTTTCGACCATGCTGGCGATCGGGCCTGCCCAGTTCGCCGAGATGCTGTCCGGCTTCCACGCGATGGACGAGCACTTCCGCGAGACCCCGCCGGCGGGCAACCTGCCGATGCTGATCGGCCTCCTGTCAGTTTGGTACGGCGGCTTCTTCGGCGCCCAGACCTGCGGCGTCTTCCCCTACGACCAGTACCTGCACCGCTTCCCGGCCTACCTGCAGCAGCTGACGATGGAGTCCAACGGCAAGCACGTCACCCTCGAGGGCGCCCGCGTCGACTACGACACCGGCGCGATCTTCTGGGGTGAGCCGGGGACCAACGGCCAGCACTCCTTCTACCAGCTGATCCACCAGGGGACGCGGCTGATCCCCTGCGACTTCATCGGCTTCATGCACTCCAACAACCCGCTCGGCGACCACCACGACCTGCTGATGTCGAACGTCTTCGCGCAGAGCGAGGCGCTTGCCTTCGGCAAAACACCCGAGCAGGTGCGGGCCGAGGGGACGCCGGAGGAGATCGTCCCGCACCGGGTGATGGAGGGCAACCGGCCCTCGAATACGATCCTCGCCGAGCGCCTCGACCCCTTCACGCTCGGCACCCTGGTCGCCCTCTACGAGCACAGCACCTTCACCCAGGGAGCCGTGTGGGGAATCGACTCTTTCGACCAGTGGGGGGTCGAGCTGGGCAAGGCGCTCGCTGTCGCGATCATCCCCGAGCTGCAGGCCGCCGAGGAGCCAAAGCTGAAGCACGACAGCTCGACCAACACGCTGATCCGCCGCTACCGTCAGGCGAGAGCGAAGGTGTAGGAAGTGCTCGGCTTCGACGCACTCCCGCTCGCGGCGTCGGAGTCCAACCTGCTCGCCGCGCGCGAGCTGATGGCGTTCACGCTCGCCTTCCACATCGTCCTCGCCTGCCTTGGCGTCGCCCTGCCGGCGATGATCCTCAGCGCCAACTGGCTGGGGCTGAAGCGCGACGATCCCGACGCGATGCGGCTGGCGCGGCGCTGGTCGAAGGCGATGGGCGTGACCTTCGCCGTCGGCGCCGTCACCGGCACCGTGCTCAGCTTCGAGTTCGGCCTGCTCTGGCCGAACTTCATGTCCCGCTTCGGCGACGCGTTCGGGATCGGCTTCGCGATCGAGGGGCTCTTCTTCTTCACCGAGGCGATCTTCCTCGCGATCTACATCTACGGCTGGAAGCGGCTCGGCGGCTGGGCGCACTTCTGGGCCGGCGTGCCGATGGTGATCACCGGCATCGGCGGCGCCTTCTCGGTTGTCACCGCCAACTCCTGGATGAACGCGCCGCAGGGCTTCACCCTCGACTCCGCCGGCAAGGTGGTCGAAACCGAGCCCTTCAAGGTCCTCTTCAACCCGGCCTGGCACTACGAGGTACCGCACATGATCCTCGCCGCCTACATGGTGGTCGGCTTCCTCGTTGCCTCGATCTACGCGGTCGGAATGCTGCGCGGCCGGCGCGACCGCCTGCACCGGCTCGGGTTGCTGATCCCACTCACGATCGCCTGCATCGTCACCCCGGTCCAGCTCTTCGTCGGCGATACCGCGGCGCGCGAAGTCGCCGACCACCAGCCCGCCAAGTTCGCCGGCTTCGAGTGCATCCAGGAGACCGGCACCCACCAGACCGAGTACGTCGGCGGCATCTGCACTTCGGACGGGGTCAAGGCGGCGATCCCGATTCCCGATCTCGATTCCTTCCTGGTCGGCTTCAGCGCCGACACCAAGGTCACCGGGCTGAACGACATCTCGGCTGACGAACGCCCTCCCGCCAACACGCTGCTCCACCTCGCTTTCGACGCGATGGTCGGGATCGGCACGGCGCTGCTGGCACTCGGTGCCTGGCTCGGCTTCGTCTGGTGGCGGCGGCGCGACATCCCGCGCACGCCCTGGTTCCTCCGTGCGGTTGCCGTTTCCGGCGTCGGTGCGATCCTTGCCCTCTGGTTCGGTTGGATCGTCACCGAGGTCGGCCGCCAGCCCTGGATCGTCCAGGGCTACATGCGCACCTCCGAAGCGGTGACGGAGGCGAAGGGGATCTGGTTTGCCTTCGCTGGGGTGCTCATCCTCTACGCCGGCCTCGGCATCGGCGCGGTGTTGGTGCTGCGGGCGATGTCGCGCCGCTGGCGCGAGCAGGAAGAGGAGGGGGACGAGTTCGAGGTCCCCTACGGTCCGTCGGGCGATCTGCCGGAGGCCGCGCGGTGAGCCGCGCCGACGTCGCGGTGGCGATCCTCTGGATCGGCGCGACGCTCTATGCGGTGTTCGGCGGCGCCGACTTCGGCGGCGGCCTATGGGACCTGATTGCGGGCGACGCCGAGCGCGGCGAGCGGCCGCGGGAGCGGATTCAGCGATCGCTGACCCCCGTCTGGGAGGCCAACCACGTCTGGCTGATCTTCATCCTCGTCGTCCTCTGGACCGCCTTCCCCGAGGCCTTCGGGGCGATCATGTCGACGCTGTACGTGCCGATCGCCCTGGCCGCGGTGGGAATCGTCCTGCGCGGCGCCGGCTTCGCCTTTCGCAAGTCGGTCCAGCGGCTCGAGTACCGCCGCGCGATGGGCGCGGCCTTCGCCCTTTCCTCGGTGCTGACGCCTTTCTTCATGGGCACGGTGGTTGGCGCGATCGCCGCCGGCAACGTTTCCCCGGAGGGCAACGGCGACGCTTTCTCGAGCTGGCTGGCGCCATTGCCGCTGCTGACCGGGGCGCTCTTCGTCGCCACGGGGGGCTACCTGGCGGCGGTCTTCCTCGTCGTCGATTCCCATCGCGCCGACGACACGGAGATGGAGGGCTATTTCGCCAGTCGCGCCCTGGGCGCCGGCCTCGTCGCCGGCATCTTCGCCATCGCCGGTTTGATCGCCCTGCACGGCGAAGCTCGCTACGCGTACGAGCGGCTGATCGTCGAGGGGCTGCCGCTCGTGATCGTCTCGGCTCTTTGCGGCTTCGGGGTGCTCGGTCTCCTGCTCAGCCGCGGCCGGCGCGGCCTGCGCCCGCTCGCCGTCGGCGCTGTAGTCGCGGTGATCTGGGGCTGGGGGGTCGCCCAGTTCCCCTACCTGCTGCCGACCTCGCTGAAGATTAGCCAGGCGGCAGCACCGGGGCCGACCCTCGACGCTGTCCTGATCGTCTTCGTCGTCGCCGCGATCGTCGTCCTGCCCGCTCTCGGCCTGCTCTACTGGCTCAGCCAGCGGGCACTGCTCGAGGAGTAAGCAGCGTGGCTGGGAGCGAATCGGACATCCGCGCGGTGCTCTTCGACATCGACGGCACGTTGCTCGTGACCGGCGGTGCCGGCGGTGTCGCCTGGCAGCGTGGCTTCGAGGAGCTCTACGAGGTCGAAGCCAACGTCGCCGAGCACACCGACGCGGGCATGACCGACCCCGAGATCGCGGCGATCGTCTTCCGCGAGGTGCTCGGGCGCGAAGGCAGCGTCGAAGAGCGCGCCAAGGCGATCGGCTGCTACCTCAAGCACCTGCCGGACGCGGTCGCCGAGTCGAGCGGCTACCGGGTGATGCCGGGAATCGAGGAGCTGCTCGACCGCCTGATCGACGGCGGATGTCTGCTCGGCCTGGTCACCGGCAACATCGAGGCCGCTGCCCACATCAAGCTGGCCCGTGGCCACCTCAACCGTTTCTTCTCCTTCGGCGGCTACGGCTCCGACTCCGCTGATCGCACCGAGCTAACCAAGGCCGCTCTACGCCGCGGCGAGCTCGTCTCCGGCGGCTCTCTCCAGAACAGCTCCTGCATCTCGGTGGGCGACACCCCGCGGGATGTCACCGCAGGCCACGGCGCCGGGATCAAAGTGGTCGGCGTAGCAACCGGCAGCTACTCGGCCGATCAGCTCAAACAAGCTGAAGCCGACTGGGCTCTTGTCGATCTCACCGCCAGCTTCCCGGCATAGAGACCATCCGGTAGGGCTGAACGTCTTGTACTTTTTCGGTGTCGGTAAAACGGGCGTCAGCAGATGGGCGATCCACCGAAAAAGTTAAGTGGAAGCCCTGCCGGATGGTCTCTATGGCCTGCCGGATGGTCTCCCTAAGCCAGCGAACATCTCGCCTGGTAAATCGACAAGAACCCATTTTCGAAGCCGTTCCTCGCCGCACGCAGGTACAGCCGCCAGACCCTCACCCGTTCGGGGCCGGCGAGGCGGATCGCCTCGCCGAGGTTCTCGTCGAGGCGGCGGGCCCAGTGGCGCAGGGTCTCGGCGTAGTCGTCGCCGTGCTCGGAGACGTGGCGGGTGACGAAGCCGGCCCGTTCCAGCGCGAGCAGGACGCGCGAGAGGTGCAGCGGTTCGCCGTCGGGGAAGACGTAGCGCTCGGAGAAGGCGGCGGCGTCGGGGTCGGTATGGCGCAATCGGGCGATGCCGTGGTTGAGCAGTCGCCCACCCGGCTCCAGCAGCCCCGCCAGCGTGTTCGCGTAGACGTCGATCTGCTCTTTGCCGACGTGCTCGACCATGCCGATCGAGGCGATCGCGTCGAAGCGCTCGCCGGCCAGGTCGCGGTAGTCCATGACGCGGATCTCGACCCGGTCGGCGACGCCGGCCTCCTCGGCTCGCCGCCGCGCCCTTTCCGCCTGCGGCGGCGAGAGCGTGATGCCGACGACGCCGGCGCCGTGCTTGGTCGCCGCCCAGAGCGGGAAGCTGCCCCAGCCGCAGCCGACGTCGAGCACCCGGTCGCCCTGCTTCAGCGCCAGCTTGCGGGCGACGGTCTCCAGCTTCTCTTCCTGCGCCTCCTCGAGCGTCTCGGCGCCCTCGGCGAAGAAGGCGCAGCTATAGGTCATCGATTTGTCGAGGAAGAGGGCGAAGAAGTCGTTGGAGACGTCGTAATGGTGGCGCACCGCTTGCGCGTCGCGCTCCTTGCTGTGGCGCCGACCGCTGAGCACGAGCTCGGCGGCGGGACGGCTTGGAGGCCTCTGGATGCCGGCCGCGCGCACCGCGCCGAGCGCCAGCCGCGCGATGTCGCCGCGATCCAGCGACGGCGGCTGCCAGCTGTCGAGCACCTCGATCACCGCGTCCATGTCGTCGACCTCGATCTCGCCGCTGACGTAGGCCCGGCCGAGGCCGAGCTGTCCCGGCGCGCGCAGCGCATGCGCGGCAGCACGCGGCGAGCGGATGAAGAAGGTGGGACCGTCGCCGTTGGTGGCGGGCAGCTTGGTCCCGTCCCAGAACTCGACCGTGAACGGGCGCTCCGGGATGCGGGTCTCGATCTCGCGGCGCAGGGGCGCGGTGCGGGCGAATGCCATCGGCTGGACCCTACATCCGGCCCGCCCCCGATGCGGGCGCATCGCCTCAACACTCGCCACCCGGACATTTGGCTGCAAGGCCAGGAATGGCAAGCGTATGATCGGCGCAGTGGGAGGCCCCCAGCCATCTGACATACAGCCCGTCGAGAACGAGACCCGTGACCGGATCATCACCGGCCTCGTCACCCTGGTGCCGTTCGCCGCCCTCGGCTTCGCCGGCTGGCAGGTCTGGGGCAAGGCGCTGCACTGGAGCGACGTCTTCCTCTTCGTCGGCATGTACGTGCTGACGGGGCTCGGCATCACCGTCGGCTTCCATCGCCACCTCACCCATCGCAGCTTCAAAGCCAAGCGCTGGCTGCACGGGCTGCTCGCGATCCTCGGCTCGGCGGCGATCGAGGGGCCGGTGATCTCATGGGTCGCCGACCATCGCAAGCACCACGCCTTCTCCGACGAAGTCGGGGACCCGCACAGTCCGCACGTCGACCACGGACACGGCTGGAGCGGCGCCATGCGCGGCCTCTTCCACGCCCACATGGGTTGGCTCTTCATCCACACCCAGCGCGGCAACAAGGAGCGCTTCGCTCCGGACCTGATCAAGGACCCGACGATCAACTGGGTCGACCGCACCTTCATCTACTGGGCGATCCTCGGCCTCCTCGTTCCCTTCGCGTTCGGCTGGGTGATCGGCGGCACCCTCTTCGCGGCGCTCACCGGCCTGCTCTGGGGCGGCCTGGTTCGCGTCTTCGTCCTGCACCACTTCACCTACAGCATCAACTCGCTCTGCCACGTCTTCGGCAACCGCGACTTCGAGACGACCGACGAGTCGCGCAACCTGGCGCTGATCGCGATCCCGACCCTGGGAGAGGCCTGGCACAACAACCACCATGCCTTCCCGACCTCGGCCACCCACGGCCTCGGCCGCTACCAGGTCGATCTCTCGGCGATCACCATCGACCTGATGGAGAAGGCGGGTTGGGTGTGGGACGTAGTCCGCGTTTCGCCCGAACGCATGGCAGCAAAAGCTGCCTCTTAGGGCGACGCTTCGGATTCGTACCAGTCGATCCAGCCATTGCACGCGGCGCTGAGCGGGACGATGCGGCGCTTGCCGGCGCGCACAGCGACCAGGTTGCCGACGTAGGCGACGTCGTCGTAGCCGCTGAGGCGTTGCAGGAAGCTGGGATCGGCGGTGGCGACTCCGAAGCGCACCCGCCCCCCGTGGCTCTCATAGACGCCCGCCGACCAGAACTGGCCGTCGTTGGCGAGGCTGATCGTGTTCGGGCGCTGCCCATCCAGGGCCGGCTCCAGCTCGCGTTCGAAGCCGGGCGCAGACAGGGTCAGCGCGAAGGGCGAGAAGTACTGGATGGAGAGCCGCCAGCGACCCGTCGGCAGCGCGAGCGTCTGCGCGGTGCTCTCCCCGGTCTGCAGCTGGCTGCCTTCGTCCCAGCGCGCCTTCGGTGCGATCGCCACGGCGGGGAAAAGCGAGGCACGGCCCCGGTTGGCAAGGAGGATGCGGATCTCGGGCGAGACGCAGCCCGCGCGGGCGCCGGCGTTGGTTCCCTCCAGGAGGACGTGGCGGTTTTCAGGCACGTCGTGGGTCCGTTCCCAAAGCAGGAAGGAGGGCGTCGCGGCGATGCGCTTGAAGCCGGGCGGAGCCTGGCTGTTCCAGGCGGCGCGGCCGGTGACCACGTAGGGGAAGCCATCGAGCGTCCCGCGCGAGAAGGAGTCGAAGTCGATCGGGCTGTAGGCGTCGCCGGTGTCGAACGGCTTCTCCGGGTTCTCGGCGACGCCGGGATCGGGGAACTCGACCAGCGGCACGTGGGTGTCGGCGCCGAGCAGCTCATAGGCCGCGTAGCGGTCCTGGCCGGCGTAGAGGATGGGCTTGCCGCGGAGGATCGGCATGAAGGCCCGCAGCTCGGCTCCGTGCCCGGGCGGCCCCACCGGCGCGTTGCGCAGGGCGAGGAAGCTCGAGTAGACCGCTCCGCCGACGAACGCGACTGCCAGCGCCGACCAAGCAAGTCTCGCGGCTGGACGCGCGGTCGTCTTTTCTACCGCTATGCGGGCGAAATGACGACCGCGCAGGCCAAACTCGGCGAGTAGAGGGCGGATTGCCACGAGCATGGCCAGGGGCGCGCCGATCATCAGCGCCTTGGCGTGCGAGTAGTCGCCGCTGGTCGGCAGCGCCGCCAGGTAGAGGGCGATACAGGCACCGAAGGCGATCGGCATCGCCAATTCACGCCGACGCAGCCACCAGGCCGTGCCGGCGATCAGGGCGAGGACGCCTATCGCTCCCGCCAGGGCGGTGAGGTGGGCACCGCCGGGCGCTTCGAGCCGGTAGTTCGTCGTCGGCCAGACTCCGAGCGCCTCTATCGGCGAGACCGGCCCGTAGGTGTTCGTCCCCGCGACTTTGTTGAAGCTGTGGACGAAGCCGAAGGGACCGATCAGCGTCGCCGCGGCACCGAGCGCGGCCAGGGCGAGGATCGTCAGCAGCGTCGCCGGCCGCAAGAGGAAACGCAGCAGCGCGCGCGGCGCCAGCGCCCGCCGCACCTCGGGCAGGGTGAAGCTCCAGAGGACGAGGATCGCGACCGGCCAGGCAAGGCCGGCAAAGCTGTAGGAGAAGAAGATGCCCCCGGCCAGCGCCAGCCAAGGCAACGCAAACCGCACTACCCCAGACGTGCCGGTGGAGAGAGGTCCATATGGACCCCTCTCCACCGGCACGTTCCCAGCCCGTTGGGAGTCGATGTCCCGCAGGCCGACTGCGACGGCGAGGACGAAGAGGGCCTCGGCCAGCTCCTTGAAGGCGCCCTGGGCGAAGTAGGAGGCTCCCAGGTAGGAGGCAGCGACCATCGTCGCTGCCAACAGGCGCCGCGCGGCGCCGAAGCCCGGCAGGGCAGCCAGCGCGGTCAGCCCGGTGAGGATGCCGATCGCGAAGATCTCGCCGACGAAGGCTTGTCCGAGACCGATCCCCGGCACCGCCGCGGTGGCGACGGCGAGACCGTGCGGGCCGAGCGGGTAGCCGGCGTCGGGAACCGGCCCGGCGCCGCTGCGCAGCCACTCGGCCCAGGCGAGGTGGAGGCCGAGGTCGTTGTTGAAGCCGACCCCCAGCAGGCCCCAGCGCCCGCTCACCGCAAACGGGATCGAGAGCACGAGGGCAACCGCAATCGTCACCGGCAGCCCCCGGCGCAGCCCTTCCCACCGCCGGTGGGCCGTATCCGGTCGATATGCGTCCGCTTCCGGCCCATCGGCGGGGGAGGGGCGGAGGAGGAAGACGATCGCGCCGGCGGCGAGGAGAAGCAGGGCCAGGCCCACCGTCGCCGAGGTGCCGTGACCAGGGGCACGGGCGAGGACGCCGGTCACCGACAGCACGGCGGCCAGGCCGACCGCCGGCTCCAGCCACGACCACGACCTGCGCCCCGAAATGAGGAGCAGAGCGCGCCCGACGAGCAGCGAGGCGACGCAGATCAGCGCCGCCGAGACGTAGGTCCCGATCATCAGAGAGGGCAACCTATGTCAGCCGCCCCCCGGCGCGCGGCGAGACCGGCCGCTCTCAGTACTTCTCGGCCGCTCGTTCGAGGGTCTCGCGCAGGTTCTCGCCACGCAACGGCTCGGCGTGGCCTGCGGCGACGACCTTTGGTTCCAGCGCTGCCAACTTGCGCACCGACTCCTTCGCCTTCGCGTGGTCCCATGCCCAGGCGGGATGAGGGACGCTGGCCTCGCCGTACGGCAGCGGTTTCAGCCGGGCGGAGTCGAGGAAGTAGACGACATCGCTGACCAGCGCCACGTGGTCGCTCTCGCGCCACAGCCCGATTAGCCCCGGGGCGTGCCCAGGAAAGTGGAGGACCTTGAACCCGGCAACCTCATCTCCCTCTGAGACAGTGCCGTCGATCTTCACCGCGCCGCCGTCCCAACGGCGCAACAGGAATGGGTAGATCCAGCGCACCGGCGCCACCGGCAGCTGCGAGAGGTTCATATAGGGGGCGATCGAGGAATCGCTTTCGGCGTCCGCCACGTCGTCGGGATGGCAGAACACCGCCGCGTCAAGTCCGGGTGCCGTGCCGCGATGGTCGGCGTGGGCGTGGCCGAGCACGATCCTCTTGATGCCGCCCAGCTCCTCGCCGGCCGCCCGCGCCTTCTTCGTCATCGCCTTGCTTCCGGCGTCGAACTGGACCACGCCGTCGCCGTCCTCGATGAAGTAGATGTTCATCCCCTTGCGCAGGTCGCCCTGCAGCAGCCAGACCCCGTCGGCGACTCTCTCCATGGCTCCAGCGTACCCCGGCTAGGCTCCCCGGCCAATGCCGATTCACTGGAAGATCGGGATGTTCGTGCTGGTCGCCTGCCTGGTAGCGGCGATGGCGATCGCGATCGTCCGCCTGGCGACGACCCCGACCGAAATTCTCGGCGACGGCTTCCGGGGGCTACCCGCCCGCCATGCCGGGCGCTAGACGGTCGATTCCGAATTCCCGCACCCACGGCTGACACGCCTGGCGCGGCGCTGGATCGGCACCCGCGACCTTGCGCGTAGCGCTGCTACGCGCGGCGGCCGCGTGCACCGCCCAGCTTGGCCAGTCGCGCCCCCGCGGGCACGCTAATTCGGAATCGACCGTCTAGTATCGCGGCGTGTTCACTCGCATCGTGGTTGGAACCGATGGATCGGAGACCGCCGCCGAGGCCGTGCGGCAGGCCGTCGACCTGGCCAAGCTCGCCGGGGCCCAGCTCAGCATCGTCAGCGCCTACGAGCCGGTTTCGAAACGCCGCCTCGAGGGTGAGCAGCAGGACGCTCCAGCGGACGTCCAGCACGAGATCGGCCCGCGCGAGGACGTCAACCTCGTCCTCGACGCAGCGGCTGCTGCCGCCAAGAAGGAGGGGATTGACGTGCAGACCCATCCTGTCGAAGCCCCTCCTTCGGAGGCGATCCTCAACGTCGCCGAGGAGACCAACGCCGACCTGATCGTCGTCGGCAACAAGGGGATGACCGGTGCACGGCGCTTTCTGCTCGGCAGCGTTCCCAACAACGTCTCCCACCACGCTCCGTGCAGCGTGATCATCGTCCGCACCACCTGAGGTCGTCCGACCAAGCAGATCAAGGACGCAGGGAGCGTGGCGTGCTCTGCACGCGAGCGACCGAGGACGCCGATATGCGCCGGTCGGACGACCTCAGGTGGTGCGTCCGTACGCCAGGTTTCTATTCCGTGGCCCTGCCGGCGTCGATCAGGCCGGCGCCCTGGCGATCGGGCTGTAGGCCAAGGTCGCGAGCGGTGCTGCGCAGGCGGCGGAACACCGCGTTGACCTTGCCCTCCGGCGAGAGGTTCTTATCGAGGACGCCACTGGCCAGGACCATCGCGGCGACCCCGGAGACGTGCGCCGCCGCCATCGAGGTGCCGATGTAGCTGCCCGGCTCGCCGAAGCGGCGCGGATTGCCGCCTTTGAGCGTCACTTGGTAGATCGAGCGGCTCGACACCGAGGGGCAGCCGGGGACCGGCGCGCCGCCGCCGGGCGCGAGGAGGTCGACCCCTGCGCCGGGCAACAGCGAGTAGCTGCCAAGGCAGCCGCCCTCGGTGGTCCCGCCAACGCCGATCGTGTGCGGGCCGGTGGCCGGCGGCGAGACGCAGGCCTCCGAGCCCAGGTTGCCGATCGAGGCCACGGTCACAACCCCGTTCCGGTAGGCGTTGCGCAGTTCTTCGTCGATGCCGGGGACATTCTTGCCGCAGCCGAAATTGAAGCTCATGTTGATCACGTCGGCACCATGGGCGATGGCGAAATGGATGCCGTGCGCGATGTCGCTTGCCTGCCCGCTGCCATGCCGGTCGAGGACGCGAACCGGCATCAGCTTGGCGCGGTAGGCGAGTCCGACCAGACCTATGCGGTTGTTGGTCTTCTCGGCGATCGTGCCGGCGACGTGGGTGCCGTGGCCGTTTTCGTCGAGGGGGACGCTGTCGTGGCCGACGAAGTCATAGCCCTTGACGAACTGGCCGGCGGCGAAGTCGGGGCTGCGGCGAAAGCGGCTGCCCTCGTTGCGGTAGGCGATGCCGGTGTCGAGCACGGCGATGGTGATGCCGCGGGCGCCGCGCCGTTTGGCTGCGATCAGGTGCTGCCAGGCGGCGACCGCGTCGATCCCCCCTGGCGATACCGGCAGCAATGCCGTAGCGGTCCCTTCCGAGGGCAGGAAGTTCCACTGCAGCGAGACCCAGCCCCCCGGCGGGCCGGGCGGTTTGGAGAGTGGTCCCGGGTCGTTGGCAATCGTGGAAGTGAGAAGCGGAGCCGCCTTCTTGCTGGACGCCGTGGCGGTGTAGTCGGGCGCCGCGTAGGCGACTCGCGGGCTGCGCCTTAAGGCCTGTGCTGCCTGCCGCACGCCGATGCCGGCGGGGAGGTCGACGGTCCACCCGCTGCGCTGTCCTCGCAACTTCAGCACCAGCTGCCCGGGGGCGAATTCGTGTGCCGGCGAAATGCCGGTCGCGGCAGCGGCGGGCGCGGCGGCAATGGCGGTCGCGAGCAGCGCGACGGCGGCGAGTATCGGAGCTCTTCGGATCATTTGTGTTGTCGCCGCCCGGCGGGGGCCCGGTTCTGTGCGAGCTATCGCTTCAACACCGGCCCCCCGCTGAAGTTGTCGGTGGCACATACTTTCGGATCGATGCCGGACGGGGTCCTAAGAGCCACTTTCAGCGACGCGCAGCAGCGCCTGATGGGCCTCGCGATCGAACGGGCTCGCGAAGCCGAGGCACACGGCGACGTCCCTATCGGGGCGGTCGTAGCTCGCGACGGAGAGCCGCTTGCGGCTGCCGGCAACGAGCGCGAACTGCGCCGCGACCCCACCGCCCACGCCGAGATCCTCGCGATCCGCGCAGCCGCCGAGGTGCTCGGCGGCTGGCGGCTCCCCGGCACGACCATCTACGTGACGCTCGAGCCCTGTGCGATGTGCGCCGGCGCGATCGTCCTCGCCCGCATCCCGGAGGTGGTCTACGGCGCCCCCGACCCCAAGGCCGGAGCCGCCGGCAGCATCCTCGACCTCCTCGCCGAGCCCGCCCTCAACCATCGCCCGCGGGTCAGTGGCGGCGTTAGAGAGGACGAGTGCGCGGCGCTGCTGCGCGAGTTCTTCGCTGCCCGGAGATAGCGAAGCCAATACCCTTCGAGCAGGACCCCGGAGAGGTGTCCGAGTGGCTTAAGGAGCGCGACTGGAAATCGCGTGGGCGGGGTTAACCCGCCTCGTGGGTTCGAATCCCACCCTCTCCGTTCAGGCAGTTTCGTGAGCTTGCTTGAGCGTCGGCACCGGTGCGGGAGCCGCATCGAGCGGCAGGACGATCGTTTCGGACTCCGGTGCCGGGGCGGCGGGACGGTGGCCGCGCAGGCGTTCGTGGCTGCAGACGACGTAGCACCACTCCATCAGGCGCATCCTCGACGAGGGGTCCATCTTCTCGATCGTCGCCCCGACCAGGTAGCGGCCGTCGGCCTCGCGGCAGGAGCGGACCTTGACCTGGGCGGCGACCTCGTGCGCCTCTCCGGTCGCCTCCTCCAGCTCGAGTAGGACTGCGGGCCGTTCGCCGACGCTCACCGGTGCGTCGAGGACGAGGCCGACGCCGGCGGCGCTGGCATCGACCAGCTGGCCGCCGATGTGGCCACCGGCAGCGAAGCAGTGCGCCGGGGCGCTCCCCTCGAAGCGGTAGACCTGGCGACGCTGGTGGCGCCGGCCGACGGCGAGCAGGGTGCGCAGGACGCGGCGCAGCTCGATCAGGCCGAGCAGCGGCACAATCACCGCGGCGATACCGGGCAGGTCGGGCAGCGGGCCGACCCCGGCGAGGTCAAGCAGGCGCAGTGCGGTGCCGCAGGCCAGGACGACCCCGGCGAGGATCACCAGGCGCAGCTTGCGCACGGCTGCGATTCCGCCGCCGTCGACTCCTTGCTTCGGCGTCACCTTGAAGGCGGTATGGCCGGGGCGGAAGATGCAGCGCAGCGCCCGCGTGTAGATCTCCATCGTCAGCAGCTCGTAGTGGGCGGTCTCGCCGATCTTCATGTAGCCGCGGGTTAGGGCGGAGCCGGCGAGCAGGTTGAGGCTGACCGCTGGCAGCCAGAGCGCCGCCAGCGCCACCACGCTGATCTTCATCGGCAGCTCGCCGGTCCACATCACCAACCCAAGGGTGGCCAGCAGCAGCAGGCGCATCGGCGGCGCCAGGTAGGCGGCGAGGCTGGCGAAGTAGGAGAGCCGCTGCAGCGGCCGCAGCTCGCGGGCGCGCAGGGGGGACTCGGGCAGGGTGAAGACGGCGAGGTTGCCGCGCGCCCAGCGGTCGCGCTGCAACAGGTAGCCGTCGAGGTCGTGCGGGGCCAGGCCCTGGACCAGGACCTCGTCGTGGTATCGGCTGCTCCAGTCATGGCGCAGCAGGCGGATCGTCGTGTGGAAGTCCTCGGCGATCGTCTCGGTGGCGACGCCGCCGATCTCGAGCAGCGCTTGGCGCCGCAGCAGTGCTGCGGAGCCGCACCAATAGGCGGCGCCGTGGCGGTTCTTGCCGGGGCAGACGACGCGGTAGAAGAGCGACTGCTCGTGGCGGCCGACGACGTAGTGCTGGACCGAGTCGTGGTTGAAGAAGTCGTGCGGGCTCTGCGCCAGGGCGACGCGCTCGTCGTCGAAGTAGCCCACCATCGCGTCGAGCGCGTCCGGCATCGGCACGTGGTCGGCGTCGAGCATCAGCACCAGCTCGCCCTCGGTGCGGGGGAGGGCGGCGTTGATGTTTCCCGCCTTGGCGTGGGAGTTGTCGGGGCGGGTCAGGTAGGTGGCGCCCGCGACCTGCGCCAGCTCCTCCATCTCGGACCGCCGCCCGTCGTCGAGCAGGTAAGTCGTGTGCGGATAGGTGAGGGCGCGGCAGCCGGCCAGCGTCGCCGCCACCACCTCGAAGGGCTCGTCGTAGGTGCAGACGTAGACGTCGATCTTGCGCCCCGGCGTGGCCGGCGGGCGCACCGCGGGAGGCCGGGACCAGGAGTACCAGGCGAGGGTGCCGAGTGCCCAGAGCCCGTAGATCTCGGTCACCAGCAGCATCGCGAAGGCGACGGGGCTGGCGCCCTGGCCGCTCCAGCCGATCCGCCAGGTCAGGTAACCGACGCCCCAGATGAGCGCGCAGAGCGCAAACGCCCGCAGTGGCACGGGATGGCGGTCGAACCACCGGCCGATCCGGGTCTGCTCGCTGCCTTGCATGGGTCACCATCGGCGAAGCTCACCACTGCCTTGAGTCCTGCAGTGGGAGCGCTCCCTCCGTAGAATCAACCGCCGCACCGAGTTCCCTGGAGGGGTGCCGGAGTGGTTGAACGGGACGGTCTCGAAAACCGTTGGCGTCGCAAGGCGCTCGTGGGTTCGAATCCCACCCCCTCCGTTTTGTTGCATCCGCCGGAAGGGTCGAGGCCGGTCGAGTCGAAGCTGACGCCATGAACAGAAAGCTCGATGTCGGCGGCACGCTCAGCCAGGCCTTTTCCACCTACGGCTCGCAGGCCGGAGTGCTCTTGCCGGTGGCGTTCTGCCTCTTCCTCGTCGTCGCCGTGATCAACGGGATCCTTGCCGACAGTCTGATCCTGCTGCCGCTCGCCCTCGCGGTCAGCGTAATTGCCGGAACGCTTTATCAGGGGATGGTCGTCGGGCTCGTCAGCGACGTCCAGGACGGTCGCCGCGACTCTTCCATCGAGGACCTCATACGTTCCACCGGCCCCGTCATCCTGCCGCTGATCGGCGCCGGGATCTTCGCCGGCATCGCGATTGGCATCGGCTTCCTACTCTTCATCGTCCCCGGTCTGATCCTGCTGACGCTCTGGTCGGTGATCGCCCCGGTGATCGTCGTCGAGAGGACCGGCGTCTTCGAGGCCTTCGGTCGCTCCCGGGCGCTGGTCCGCGGCAACGCCTGGCAGGTCTTCGGCGTGATCGTCGTCGTCTTCCTGATCGTCATCGTCGTCCAGACCATCCTCGGGGCGATCGGCACCGGGATCGAAGACAGCATCCTGCTGCGGATCATCTTCAACGTCATCGGCTCGACCGTGACGGCGCCGATCGTGGCGCTCGTCGCCGCGGTCATCTACTTCCGCCTGCGGGAGATCGAGCAGGGCGCCCAGTCCGCCGCGCCTTCTCAGCCCGCCGTCCCGCCGCCGCCTCCGGCAGCGCCGGGCCCCACCGTCTAGCCGGACGATCGGGGCAAGGGCTCCGCGGTCGTACGAGCCCGCTTGAGCAGCAGATCGCGCTCGCGGGCGTTCTCGGTCATCGCCGCTGCGCGCTCGAATTCGTCCCTCGCCTCCGCGGGGCGTGCGAGCCTGGCGAGCAGGTCGGCGCGGACGCTGTGCAGCAGGTGGTAGCCGTCGAGCGCGCCTGCGTCGGCCAGCACGTCGACCAGCTCCAGGCCCGCCTCGGGGCCGAACGCCATTCCAACCGCGACGGCGCGGTTCAGCTCGACCACGGGGGAGGGGGTGAGCTGGGCGAGGGCGTCGTAGAGCGCCGCGATCCGCACCCACTCGGTTTCCTCCGCGTGCGGCGCCCGCGCGTGGCACGCCGCGATCGCCGCTTGCACCGTGTAGGGGCCGAAGCTGCCGCGGCCGAGCTTTTCGGCCCGTTCCAGGGCGGCGAGGCCGCGCCGCACCAGCAGCGGGTCCCAGCGCGCCCGGTCCTGGTCGAGCAACAGCACCGGCTCCCCGCCCGGGCCGATGCGTGCCCTTGCCCGCGACGCCTGGATCTCCATCAGGCCCACGAGGCCGTGCACCTCGGGCTGCTTGGGCGTCAGGCCGGCGAGGACGCGACCGAGGCGCAGTGCCTCCTCGCAGAGGTCGGGCCGCATCCAGCTCTCGCCCGCGGTCGCCGCGTAGCCCTCGTTGAAGACGAGGTAGATCACCTCCAGCACCGACGGCAGTCGCTGGTCGAGCTCGCCGCCCTGGGGAACCTCGAACGGCGCGTGTGCCTCCTTCAGCGTGCGCTTGGCCCGCACGATCCGCTGCGCGACCGTCGACTCCGAGACGAGGAACGCTCGCGCGATCTCCTCCGTCCCCAGCCCGCCCAGCAGGCGCAGCGTCAGCGCCACCCGCGCCTCGGTCGAGAGCAACGGGTGGCAGCAGGTGAAGATCAGGCCGAGCAGGTCGTCGCCCAGGCCGCCCAGCACCGCCTCGTGCTCGGCGGCGTCCATCGCCATCCGCATCCCCGCCTCGCGCGCCAGCTGCCCGCGGCGATCCTCGAAGCGCTTGCCGCGCCGCGCCAGGTCAATCGCCCGGTTCTTCGCCGTGGCCGTGAGCCAGGCGCCCGGGTTCTCCGGAACGCCCGACTCGGGCCACCGCTCCAGCGCCGCCACCAGCGCGTCCTGCGCCAGGTCCTCGGCGAGGCCGACGTCGCCGCTCATCCTCGCCAGGCCGGCGATCAGCCGCGGCGACTCGATCCGCCAGACGGCCTCGATCGCCCGGCCGGTATCGGAACCCGTCTCGGGGCCGCGGCTCACGTCTGCTCGGGTGGCCTCTCCGAGAGCTGCCCGGCTGCCTGCACGTCCTCAGGAAAGTCTTCCATCTCATAGACGCGGCGCACCTCGATGAAGTCGCCGTCGGCACCGGGACAGCGCGAGGCCCACTCGACCGCCTCGGCCTTCGAGGACGCCTGAATCAGCCAGTAACCGCCGACGACCTCCTTGGCCTCGGCAAAGGGACCGTCGGTGACGGTCGGGGTGCCGCCGCTGAAGCTGACGCGGGCTCCGTCGACCGGCGGCCGCAGGCCGTCGAGCGAGAGCAGCACGCCGGCCTTGTTCAGCTCCTCGTTGTACCGGGTCATCGCCCCGACGTCCTCGGCGCTGGGCTCCCAGCTCTCCGCGTCGGTATCGATCCCCGGGTACATCAGCATCATGAATCGCATCGTCGTCTCCTTGGTTGTGGGTTGCCTCTACCCCTACGACGAACGGCAAACGGCGAAATCGACACGGCGGGAAAAATCTACTTCGCGCGGATCCCCGGTCAGCGCTTGGGGCCGGTCTCGCAATCGTGCGAGCGGCCCCAGCCGGGCAGGCCGTCGCAGGCGTCATAACCGCCGCCGCCGTAGAGCTGATCGGCGCTGGGACCGCCGTAGAGCTGGTCGTGACCGCCTTCGCCGTGGCAGCCGTCCTGGCCCGACCCCATCCGGCAGATGTCGTCACCTGGGCCGCCCCAGCAGCCGTCGCTGCCGGCACCGGTCTGGCAGTAGTCGTTACCGGCGTCGCCGACGCAGTCGCTGTTCTGCTCGCCGGTGATGCAGATGTCGTCACCGCCGCCACCGATGCAGCGGTTGCGGCGCGCCCCTTCCGAGTAGCAGGTATCGGCCTCCCCGCTGCCGATGAATTTGTCGGAGCCGTCGCCGAGGTGGACGGTCAGGGGGACCGGCAGCCGGTCCGACACTTCGACGAAATCGCCCGACGGGCCCATGTCGAGTTCGACCCCGCCGGCCCCGGCAAGCCGGCAGACGGCGAGCCTGCGGTTGTGCGCGAGACGGCAGCCGGGACCGGCGTCGGGCCCCATCCACCCGTGGACAATCAGGTTGCCGCCACTCATGCTCAACTTCAGGTGAGAGCCGGAGGCGGCTCCGCGCACGACGACCTGACCCTGCGGCGACGCGGATGCGCAGCCGAGAGTCAGCACCAGCGCAGCAGCCAGCGCTAGGGTCGCTGTTCCCCTGGCAAAGATCGCGTAGACCTTAGAACACTGCGCCGATCGATTAATTGCGGCCTTCGGGTATACCCCCGTACCTTTGCGGTACTTTTGAGTGGTGGACCGCGATGTTCTGGACGAGCATCGTCTTCGCCGGCTGATCGATGTCGGTAGGGCTCTGGTCGCTCAGTTGGACCTCGAGGCGGTGCTGAGCGAAGTGGTCGAGGTGGGGCGTGAGCTGACGGGCGCGCGCAACGCCGCCCTCGGAATACTCGACGAGGGCGGGCAGGAGGGCGAGCGCTTCATCTACGGACATCCGCCGGAGCACAGCTTCCTCGGCGTCCCGATAGTCGTGCGCGGGCAGGTCTACGGCAAGCTCTACCTAACCGAGAAGGAGGGTGACGTCGACTTCGACGCCGCCGACGAGGAGGCGACGACAATCCTTGCCGAATGGGCTGCGGTGGCGATCTTCAACATCCGCCTCTACGGCCAATCCGAGGAGGAGCGAGGCGCTCTGGAGCGTGCCGTGCACGGGCTCGAGGCGACGACCGAGATCGCCCGTGCCGTCGGTGGGGAGACCGACCGCGCGCGGGTGCTCGAGACGATCGCCAAGCGGGCGCGCACGCTGGTCGGCGCCCGCTCGCTGCTCGTGCTGCTGCACGACGGCAGCAGCAGCGAGGTGGTCGCCGCCGCTGGTGAGTGCGGCCCTGCGCCTGTTGGCCGCCAGGTGACAGTTGAGGCCGGGAGCGCGGCGGAGACGCTGGCGGCGGCACAGAACATCGGGATCGGCGCGAGCGCGGCGCTGCTCGCGCCGCTTGACTTTCGCGGCAGCACACTGGGCGTGATCGTCGCTCTCGACCGGATCGAGGAAGGCCCCCGCTTCTCCCCCGAAGACGAGCGTCTGCTTGCCGCCGCCGCCACCAGCGCGGCAGCCGCCGTCGCCACGGTCCAGTCGGTGACCGAGGACCGCCTGCGCCAGAACTTGATGGCGGCGGAGCGGGAGCGGGCACGCTGGGCGCGGGAGCTGCACGACTCGGTTCTGCAGGGGATGGGATCCCGCCGCCTGCTCCTCTCCTCGGCGCTCAAGAGCGGCGATCCGAAACGGTTGGTGAGTGCGGTGGAAGACGGTCTGCGCGACGTCGTGCGCGATATCGACGACCTGCGCAGGTTGATCACCGAGCTGCGGCCCGCGACGCTCGACCAACTGGGCCTCGTCGCCGCTCTGGAGGACCTGGTCGAGCGGGTGCGGCACAGCGCCGGGGTCGAGCTGGCAACCGACCTGCGGATCGACTCCGAGCGCCTCGACCCCGAGCTGGAAACGGTCGTCTACCGGCTTGTGCAGGAGGCCCTGAGCAACATCGGCAAGCACGCCGCCGCCTCCAGTGCCGAGCTGCGAATTTGCGGTGAGGAGGAGGACCGGCTCGACGTACTCGTCGCCGACGACGGGCGGGGCTTCGACCCGACGCGCGAGTACAGCGGCTTTGGTTTGACTGGGATGCGCGAGCGGGTCGAGTTGGCGGGCGGGGAGCTGCGGATCGAGTCGAAGCCCGGCGCCGGCGCGAGGGTGATCGCTTCGCTCCCGCTTGCTCCCTCAGGTCTCGACGAGGCCTCGGGAGAGCGCGCTGCGAACTAGCTCGGCGCGACTGCTGACGCCGAGCTTCTGCTGGATGTGGGCGCGGTGGGTCTCTACGGTGCGCACGCTGATGTAGAGCTTCTCGGCGATCTCGGCATTGGTGTGGCCGAGGGCTATCAGGCGCAGGACGTCGGTCTCGCGCTCGCTCAGATCGCTGGCGACGATCTCCGGTTCGGCGGCCAGCTTCGCCCCCAGCGCCGGTTGCAGATAGGTCTCGCCGGCGGCGGCGCTGCGCACGGCCTGCACGAGTTCGTCGTCGGCCGCCTCCTTGAGCACGTAGCCGAGCACTCCCTGCTGCAGCGCCTGCCGCGCGAAGGCGGGCTCTTGCTGCATCGTCAGGACGACGATCCTGGTCTCCGGCGAGACCTCGCGCATCTCCCCGATCGCCTCCAGGCTGGGCCGTCCGGGCATGTTGAGGTCGAGGATCAGCACGTCGGGCTTGTGGCCGCGCAGGTAGCGGATCGCCCCCTCGGCGTCCTCCGCCTCGGCCACGACCTCGAAGTCCGATTCCTCCTCCAGCAGCACCCGCAGCGCCCGCCGCACGATCGTGTGGTCATCGGCCAGGACGATCGAGATCCCCTCCGCCATCGACTTGATCCTAAGCCCGCTCGTCGCCTCATACCACTCTCGTTCCTTGACAATTCCATACCCGTATGTTTATCCTCTGTCCAGTTTGTTTGGGAACGTGTTTGTTAGTTCAAGGAACGAACACGTTTGCCAGACACACAGGGACCAATAACCGAGCTTCGCCACAAGGGAGCCGCAAGGGAAGCGGCAGGCAGAGGGGCTCACGGGACAAGGAGAGAGATTTGATGTTTTCGCCACTACGCAACCGCTTCGGCATCCCAGGCGTGATCTCGATGATCGCCCTCGTCTTCGCGATGTTCGGCGGCGCCTATGCCGCGACGAACAACGGCGGCGGCAAGGCCACCGCCTCGGCCAAAGGCAAGCCAGGCCCACGCGGCCGGCGGGGCAAGACCGGCCCAGCGGGCCCGGTTGGGCCCGCTGGTGCCAAGGGCGACAAGGGCGACGCTGGCCCGCAGGGCAAGGAAGGCCCGCAGGGCAAAGAAGGCCCGGAAGGCAAAGCGGGCAAAAACGGCACGAACGGCAAAGAAGGCTCTCCCTGGACCGCTGGAGGCACCCTACCGCCGGGCGCCACCGAGACGGGCACCATCGGGACGATATTCGTCCCGGGCGTGAATGCCGCCGAAGAAGAAGAACCGAAAGGGAACATCAGGACCTCGCTGTCGTTCCCCATCCCCCTCCCCGTCCCTCTGGAAAGCGAAGACGTTCACTTTGCCCCCGATGCTGGATGTACGGGGTCCGCGGAAGAACCGACCGCCGAGCCCGGAGAACTCTGCGTGTACTTAACGCAGGGAGACCAACCTTTTAAAGGCATCGCCAACCCGGCTGGTGGGGGTGGAGCCTCGACCAGCGGCGCCGTCCTCTCGGTCCCTTTTGGTCCCGCGGAAGGCCCCCTATTTGGAACCTTCGCCGTTACCGCTCCCGAAGGCCCGTAGTCACACCAGGGGGCTGACTTGGAACTCCGAGCCGCAAACGGGTCCGAACGGCTCAGAGCCGTTCGGACCCGGTCAGCCCGGCCCACGCCGCACCTCCACACCAACCGCAGAGGAGCAGCTCGATGAGCAGACGCAGAAACCGACTCAACCTCGCCCCCGCCCCAGTTGCTCTGGGCGCCCTCGCCCTGCTCCTCACCTGCGCCGCCCCGGCCCTTGCCGGCACCGCCACCGACCAGCGGCCGCTGCTCTTCGGCTTCGACGGCGCTGGCTCCTCGATCGGTGCGCTGACGGCGCCCGAGGGGATAGCCATCGACGAATCGACCGGCGACGTCTATGTCAACAACCAACCCGGGAGCGGCAAAGGGCCGGGACCCTTCGACCCAGAACGGATCGTCTGCAAGTTCGACATCGATGGCAATCCGCAGAATTTCACCGCTGGCAACTCGGCCGGAAAATCCTGTTTGGACGGCCGCGAAACCCCGGGCGGTGCATTCGGCGTCGAAGGTTCCTTCGAGCAGGGGGCGTTCAAAGCCGGAGTCGCCGTCGACAACTCCGGCGCCAACCCGGGCCGCATCTACATCGCCGAGGAAGGTGGCCCAATACACGCCTTCGCGCCGAGCGGAACCTACCTCTGGACCCTGCCACGTGCAACAGCGCGGCCCTGCGGTATCGCTGTGGACCGCGAAGGTCACCTCTGGGTCGGTAACGGCTACGGTGAAGGCGAAGACGGGCACAAGGTGCTCGAGTTCGCCAACAGCGGGGGCCCTCCGGCGAAGATCGGCGAATTCACGGTGACTGGCGGCAATAAACGCGCGTGTTATCTCGGAATGGATGAAAGCGGAAAAGATTTCTACGTACAAGTCGGAGGATCCACGGTCGACAAGTACGCCGAAGAAACCTTTGACTCGACCCATGCCACCCAAGAACAGAACTTCGGCCTCACAGTCGACGCGTCAAAACCGAGCGGCCATATCTTCATCGTCAACGCGGCCAACTTCGAAGAGTACGAACCCTGCGCAACGCCAGCATGCTTTGGCACGACGCTCGGCGGCAGTCCCTTCGGGGCCGACCTGATCGGCAGCGCCCGCGGCATCGCCTACAACCCCTCAGAAGACCGGGTCTACGTTTCTGACCTCGCCTCGAACACGGTCAAGGTCTTCGGCCCCAGGGCCAGCGGCACGGTCCCCGACGTGACGATCGGCGAAACCGATGAAATCGGACAGAACGCCGCCAGGGTCCACGGCACGCTCAACCCCCAGAGCGTCCCCAACTCCTACCGCTTCGAATACAAGGTCGGAGAGGGGGCGAGCTGGGGGCTGGCGCTGGCCTCGCCCGCAGTCTGCCTGGAACCGGCGCCGCCGCTGGCCGAAGACAGCGCTGATCATGCGGTCGCCTGCAAACTCCTCGGCCTCAAAGCGAACACGACCTATCAGGTCCGTTTGGTCGGCGAGAACACCGAAAACAACCTCAAGGCCTACTCCGCCCCGGCCACCTTCAAAACGCTGCCGCCGCCGGTTGCCAAAGTCGAAGGCTGCTCGATCTCGACGGTTTCGACCAGCTCGGCCCATGTCGCCTGCACCGTCGATCCGCAGAAAGACCAGACGACCTGGAAGGCGCTGAGAAGCCCCCAGCCCGACGCGAGCCAATCCGAATGCAAAGGGCTCAAAGAATCCGCCTTCACAGTGGGCAAAGAAGACACGATCCCCGCCGAAGAAGCCGGCACCGTTCCGATCGCGGCCGATCTGGAAGGGCTCCAGTACGCGGAAACCAACTGCGTACGGATCGTCGCCACCAACGGCGGCGGCACCAGCACGGTGGACCTGATCTTCACGACCACCACCGACCATCCACCGAGCGAACTCGAAACCGCCTTCGTCGCGCCGCGCACCGATACGACCGCGCGCCTCAACGGCCGCCTAAACCCAGAGGGCGACGCCACCTTCAGCTACCGCTTCGAACTGAGCACGGATGGGGTCGACTGGACCCTGTTGCCCGTGCGGGAAGCGAGCGTCAACGGGAGGGAGAAGGTAGTCGTCGCCGATCAGATCGGTGGCCTCAACCCTGACACCACCTATCACTACCGCCTCGCCTCGGCCGAAAACATCGAAGGAGGCGGTTCAGCGACAGCGGGCAAAGAGAAAACCTTCACGACTCGCATGACCGCAGAAGTCACCCTGCCCCCCAGTGCCCTCGGGCAGCCCGGCAAGCGCGGCATCGAGCTGGTCAACAACCCCGACAAGGGCGACCAGAACGCTCTGGCTGTAGGGCCGCAAAGCGAAACGCCACCGCTGAGCGCCGACGGCAACACGGCGCTTTGGAGCGTGTACGCTGGGGCACCGGGCGCAAATACCGGCTTGGGCGCTCCGTTCCTGGCCGACCGGAGCGCCGGTGGCTGGCACTCCAAGAGCCTCGTCCCAAGCACGAACAAACAGATCGGCGGCGGCGAATTCGCCTATCTGCTGGAGAACGCGACCCCTGACTTCTCGCACTTCATCCTTCAGGCCGGGAAAACCGACGTTTTCTTGCAGCCGCCGATAACCGTGCTGCGGCTCGACCGCGACAGCAACCAGGAGATCCTCGCAACCAAACAAAAATACGACGAACTCAAAGCCGATCTAAGCGACGATGCCACTGACGTACTGACGGTAAATCGCGCAACCAACCAGCTCGAGGACATCGGCAGTGGCAGCGCCGAAACGATCAGCCTGATGCCCGGCGGTTCGCCTTCGACCTGCGGGGTGAGCGGTTTTACCTCCGGCGGTGGTGCGGGCGATCGGAACTGGAGGCCCAATTACCACCGGATCGCCGCGGCCGACGCGTCCCGCGTCTACTTCGAGGTCAAGCCGGACGGCAAATGCGCCACCGGCCACGAAGGCCTCTATGTGCGCGACCGCGAAAGCGAAGAAACGACGCTGATCGACCCCGGCACCGCGAGCAGCGACTCCGAAATCATTCGCTCGAGCGCCGACGGCCGGCACGCCTACTTCGTCACCCACAGCAAACTCGACCCAGCCGACAAAAACGTCGATGCCGACGTCTACCGCTGGGATGAGGATGCCGAAGGGTCGAGCTGCCTGACCTGTGCGGTGAGCGTCGACGCGAAGGTGGGGGTCGGCGGAAACGAAGTCGTGGTCTCCGACGACCTCTCCCACGTCTACTTCTCCTCCACAGAGCAGCTCGTGCCAGGCAGGGGGCAGAAAGGCCGCGCCAACGTCTACGCGCTGAGCGGTGGGCAGCTGCGCTTCGTCACCGACGCGACCCCGGCCAGCGTGTCTGGGGGACTGTCCGAACCAGAGAATTCGCTGCTCTCGGCGGACGGGAACGTGCTGGCGTTCACGGCCTATGCAAGCCGCAGGCTGAGCGCCGATGAAGTCGCCCCCCGGTGTACCGCTCTGAAGGGCCGGGGGCTAGATGGATTCCCACCGTGCGAAGAGCTCTACCGCTACGACGACCGCGACGGTAGCGTCGAGTGCCTCTCCTGCGCACGCGGCGGCCTCACCACGCACATGATCGGAACGCCGACCGGTTCCAGCGACCCGAAGACCGATTTCCAGCTCTCGGCCGACGGCAGCACGGTCGCCTTCACCACCCAGGAGCGGCTGCTGGCGGGCGACGTCAACAACGACACCGACATCTACGAATGGCGTAACGGCGTAGTTCGCCTGATCACCGACGGGGTCAGCGACTTTCAGGAAGGCGAGGCCGCGCCCCAGGTGGCGGCTGTAGACGCGAGCGGCGCCAACATCCTCTTCGCCGTGGTTGAGCCGGGGCTGACCGGCTTCGAGCAGGACGGCCTGGTCAACATCTATGACGCGAGGATTGGCGGCGGCTTCAGGCCCCCCGCCCCCCAGGCCCACTGCAGCGAGGACTCCTGCCAGGGGCCGCTGCGGCCCCCGCCACCCCAGCGCCAGTCCTCGAGCTCATCGTTCAGCGGCAGCGGTAATGCCGCGAAAGGGCAGGCCAAGCTCAAGTGCGCCAAGGGAAAGGTGCGTCGCAAGGGCCGCTGCGCCAGCCGCCACCCGCACAAACGCCACCACAGGCGAGCTAGCCACGCCGAGCAAGGGAGGACGAAGTGAACCGCCGAGCACTGCTCTTGGGCTTTGCCGCCCTTGCCATCACGATCTTCGCGATCGCGCCGGCCATGGCTTCAGCCGCCGCGAGGTACGACGTCAAGACGACCTGGAGCGACACGAACCTGCCCCCGGGGGGCGTGGGGAACTTCGACCTCTGGGTCCGCAACATCGGCGACGCCACCGGTGAAGAAGACCTGCTGGTCAAAGACGAACTGCCCGCTGGGGTGATCGCCACCGCCATCCACTTCTACCCCGAATTCGCCCCGCTGCCTGACGACAGAGCCGGGCTCTACTGCTCGGGGGCGGGGACTGGAACGGTCCAGTGCCTCTTCCCCGGGCCGGTGGTATCCGAATTGATGCAGGCGCCTGGGCTGGAAACGGGAGGCGGCGTGGCGCGCCCGACCGGCTACATAACGGGGTCGGTGGGGATCGAGGTGGCCATCGACCCCGGCGCCTCGGGAACCGCGGCCAACACGGCGACGGTCTCGGGTGGTGGCGCGGCGCAACCCGACACGGACGTCGACCAGGTCCCCTTCAGCGAGACTCCGGCGCCGTTCGGGATCGTGCCGGGCAGCTTCGAAGCCGACTTCTTCGACGCCGCCTTCCCCTTCGGCGAGCCCTCGCGCCAGGCGGCCGACCATCCCTTCGAGTTGCGGGTCAACTTCGAGCTCGACCTGCTCACCGGCTTGAAGCTCAACAACACCGAGCTGAAGAGCTTTCCGCACGGCTCGCTCGCGACGGTCGAGGCGACACTGCCGCGTGGCATGATCGGCAACCCCGAGGCGACGCCGAAGTGCGACCCGGTCAAGTTCGCCGAAAAAGGCGCGACGGGGAACTCCACCGCCTGCCCGGCCAACACCCAGGTCGGCTATCTGAATGCCGAGACGGTCGGGGATGTCACCCGGCATCAGGCCCTGACCCGGGTGGCCATATACAACATGGAGCCTCCCAAAGGCCAGGCGGCCGACTTTGGTTTCAACGCCGGCGGCTTCGTGCAGGGCCACATCTTTCCGACCCTCGACCCGGCCCAGAACTACGCGATCAAGACGCTGACGCCGAATATCTCCAACCTGGTCCCGGTGACCGGCTCGGAAGTCGTCTTCTGGGGGGTGCCCGGCGATCCCGTCCACGACAGGTTCCGCTCCTATCCGCAGGTGCAGCCAGGCAGCATCGCTCTCGGCGCCCCTTTCGGATCGGCGGCGATCGAGCCGCTCTTCACCAACCCGGCCGACTGCGGCTTCGACAACGGCGCCACGAGGATTCGGCTCGAGAGCTACACCGAGCCGGGCAAGCTGACGCCGGCGCAGGAGTACGGCAACGCCCACAACGTGACCGGCTGCGAAGACCCGCGCTTCCGTTTCGAACCCAAGGTCGCCCTGCAGCCGACCACCAAGGACGCCGGCGCCCCGACCGGGCTCGACGTCCACCTCGAAGTGCCGCAGCGAAACGAGGAAGTCGAGGACACGAAAGAACTCTATGCCGAAAACGGCGACGTGCAGGGGATCTCGACCCCGCCGATGAAGAAAGCGGTGGTCGTCCTGCCGCAGGGGATGACGGTGAACCCCGCCGCGGCACAGGGCCTTGGCTCCTGCAGCCCAGAACAGATCGGCCTCGGGACCGACAGACCGGTCACCTGTCCAGACTCATCCCAGTACGGGACGCTCACCCTGCACACGCCGCTGCTCCCGGTCGATGCTCAGCCCAAGGGCTTCGTCTACATCGCCAAGCAAAACGACAACCCCTTCCACAACTTCCTTAGCCTCTACCTGGTAATCCAGGAACCCGAACGGGGCATCCTGGTCAAGGTCGCCGGCAGGGCAGACCTCGATCCGGTCACCGGTCAGATCACGACCACCTTCGACGACCTGCCCCAGTTCCCACTTTCGGACATGCAGCTGACCTTGAAGGGCGGCCTCAGGGCGGGCCTGGTCAACCCGCAGACCTGCGGCAAGAAGACGATTCAGGCCATCTTCTACACCTGGCAGGACCCGAGTACGCCGCACACGGTCAACAGCTCCTATGACGTGACCCGCAACCCCGACGGGTCGCCTTGTCACAACTCGCTCTCCGAGCGACCCTTTGAGCCCAAGCTCTCAGGCGGCACGGTCAACAACCTGGCCGGCTCCTTCAGCCCGATGGAGCTGCAGCTGACCCGCTCAGACGAAGACCAGGAGCTCTCCGGGGTGGAAGGCACCGCGCCCCCGGGCCTGCTCGCCTCCCTTAAGGGCGTCGGCCGCTGCTCCGATGCGACGATCGCCGCCGCAGCCAACCCCGATCGGACCGGCATCGAAGAGATCAACAGCCCCTCCTGCCCGGCTTCGAGCCTGGTCGGCACGGTAGACGCCGGCGCCGGAGTGGGCCAGGTCCTCACCTACGTCAGCGGCAAGATCTACATGGCAGGCCCCTATAAAGGCGCCCCCGTCTCCGGCGTGGCCATAGTCCCGGCGGTAGCCGGCCCCTTCGACCTCGGCACGATCGTTACCAGGGCCCCCGCCTACGTCAACCCCAAGACCGCCGAACTGCACCTCGTCACCGACCCGCTGCCGCTGATCTTCAAGGGGGTCCCGGTCAGGGTTAGGGACATCAGGGTCCACCTGGACCGCTCCCACTTCACCCTCAACCCGACCAACTGCAAACCGTTTGCCCTCTCCGGCACGCTGTTTAGCTCCGAAGGCAAGACAAGGCAGAGCGCCACCCCTTTCCAGGCCGCCGATTGCTCTGGCCTGGGATTCAAGCCAAAGCTCATCACTCGCCTATTCGGTGGTACCCACCGTGGCGCCCACCCGAAGTTCCGGGGCACTTTCAAGGCCAGGCCGGGCGATGCCAACGTGAGCGGAGCAGTGGTAACCCTGCCCCGTTCTGAGTTCCTCGACCAGGCCCACATCAGGACGATCTGCACCAGGGTCCAGTTTGCGGCCGACCAATGCCCGGCGGGATCGATCTACGGCCACGCCGTGGCGACCACCCCCCTCCTGGACGAAGCGCTGCAGGGCCCGGTCTACCTGCGCTCCTCCGATCACGACCTGCCCGACCTGGTCGCCGACCTTCACGGCTTAGTCGACGTCGAAGTGATCGGCCGCATCGACTCGATCAAAGGCGGGATCAGGGCAAACTTCGAGTCGGTCCCAGACGCCCCGGTCGATCGGTTCACGATCACCATGCAGGGTGGCAAGAAGGGACTCCTGGTCAACAGCAGAGACATCTGCGCCCACACCTACAAGATCAACGCCGAATTCAAGGGACAGAACGGCAAGGAGGCGACCCTCATCCCGAAGCTGCAGGCTGCCTGCAAGGGCAAGGCCAAGCGGGCACGCAGGGGCGCCCGCCGCCCCCGTTGATGCGCGCCGCAATCGTGGTGGCCCTTGCTCTGCTCCCATCGCCCCCGGTCGCCTCGGCCGAGCTGGTCCAGGAGGGGGCGGTCCGCGTCGCGCTCAGCGGCAGCCTCTCGCCCAAGCGCCTGCCCAGACATGGCACAGCGCCGATCTCGGTGAGCATCGGCGGCCACATCTCGTCCACTTCCTCAGCAGGCCCACCGCAGCTGCAGGAGGTCACCTTCGCCTTCAACAGAGTAGGTAGCCTCGATTTGGGGGGCCTGCCGCGCTGCAGGCTGGGCCACATCAGCCCTTCGACCACCCAGGAGGCGCTTCTGGCCTGCAGCGGCGCCCTGGTCGGCGAAGGCCACTTCTCGGCCAACGTCCGCTTCCCCGAGCAGTCCCCCTTTCCATCGAAGGGCAAGGTCCTGGCCTTCAACGGGGTGCTCAGGGGCTCGCCGGTGATCTTCGCCCACATCTACGGCACCGAGCCGGTTCCAACCTCCTACGTCCTGCCGCTTTTGATCCACCGTGGCAAGGGGATGTTCGCCACCGTGATGAGCGCGTCCCTGCCCCACGCGACCGGGGAATGGGGCTACGTCACCGGGCTCGATCTGAAGCTCGGTCGCACATACTCCTCCCACGGCAAGAGCCATAGCTTCCTCTCCGCCGGCTGCCCCGCTCCCAAGGGCTTTCCGGGGGCGCTCTTTCCCCTCGTTCGCACCAGCTTTGCCTTCGCCGGGGGAAAGGCCTTGACCGCGACCCTTACCCGCAGCTGCAAGGCGAAGGGATGAAGCTCAGCTACGCAAACGTAGTCTCAACCCTTGCCCTCTTTTTGGCCCTTGGCGGAGCAACGGCCTACGCCGTCAATCAATTGCCCCCTGAGAGCATCGGCGCCAAGCAACTTCGCCCAGGAGCGGTGACGGCAGACAAGATCAGAAAGCACGCGGTAACCGCGCCGAAGCTCATGTCCCAGGCGATCAAGAGCGGCAAGATCGCAAACGGGGCGGTGAAGGAAGCTAAACTGGCTAACGCCTCGGTCGGCAACGCCAAGCTCGCCAGCGGAGCGGTTTCGACCGAGAAGATTGCAGGCGATGCCGTAACCGGGGCGCAGGTCAACGAGGCAACGCTCTCCCTGGTGCCCTCGTCCAACTCGGCCAACACCGCCACCTTCGCCGAGTCGGCCAATCCCATCGCCTTCGCCGCAGTCGACCAGGAAGGCAACGTCGACACCTCGATTTCCAAGGGCACGATCTCCGTCTCCCAGGGCAAAGAAGCGGGCATCTACTGCGTCTCGGTGGCGGGCTTCAGCCCCCGCGGCGCTCAGGCAACCCCCCGCTACAACGGCTCGGGCAACCTGACCGTCTACGTGACGATCGGTGGCACTGGGGACTGCCCCGCCCCACAGGTCGAGGTGCAAACCCACAACGGCGGCCCCGCCAAAGCCCCCTTCTACATCGTGCTGTACCGGTAGGGATGCGAGGCGCTTGGGGAGCGGCGGCTCTTGCCCTGGTGGGGTTGGCGCTCTTCGCGGGCGGCTGCGGCGGGGGGAGCAGGGAGAGCAACATGACCTCGAGCGAAGCGCGCAAGGGCGGTGAAGCAAGCATCGAAGAATTCGGCGCCGAGGCGACGGGGTCGGAGAAGGAAGCGATCCTCAGCGCCTTCGAGGGCTACCTGAACGCCCTCGCCGAGGAGGACTACCGCACGGCCTGCTCCTACCTATCCGCCACCGTGCAGGGCTCCCTGAGCCGGCTCACCTCCGAATCCCCGAGGGCAATGGGTTGCACCGCGATTCTGCCCAAGCTGCTCGCTCCGACAGTGGCGGCGCTCGCCAGCGCGCTGGCGAGCGGTCAGGTCACCAAGGTCAGAGTGGAAGGCGGCCGTGCGTTCGTCGTCTTCCATGCCCCGGGCGCCGAGCTTTACCAACAAACTATGGTCCGAGAAGGTGAGGAGTGGAAGGCGGTAACTGTTGCCTCGTCCGTCCTCGTCCCCTTCGCTGCTACGCACGGGCAATAGTCGTCGGTGCGCCGGTCGATCGACGCCCGCTCCGAACTGCATGCCCGCCTGCTTGAGCGCCGCCCTGAGATCGAGCAGGCGGCGGTGGCCCGTGTCTATGGAGTATCCGATCCCACCGAGACCTTTGGCCCCGAGTACGTCGAGGGACTGCGCGCGGCGGTTTCCGCGGCGCTTGACCACGGCTTTGCCGCGATCGAGCACGGTGAGGAGCGCTCGCCGCCGCCACCGGCGACGCTGCTCGTCCAAGCGCGCATGGCGGCCCGCAACGGTGTCAGCCTGGAAACTGTGCTGCGTCGCTACTTCGCCGGCTACACCCTGCTCGGCGACTTCGTCATGCGCGAGGCCACCGACGGAGACCTGCTGCAAAGCTCCGCGCTGCAGCACGCGCTGCGAGCCCTGGCGGCCCTCTTCGACCGCCTCATCGCCGCCGTCACCGAGGAGTACACCCGGGAAGCGAAGGGGCGACTCGATTCCGCCGAGGAGCGCCGTGCCGAGAGAGTGAAAAGGCTCCTCGCCGGTGAGCTGCTCGACACCTCGGGCCTGCAGTACGACTTCGGGGCACACCATCTCGGCGCGATCGCTGTCGGCCCGGGGGCGGGGGAGGCGGTCCGGGCTCTGGCCGGGGACCTCGACCGCCGCCTTCTGGCGGTCGAACGTCGTGGCGAGGGTGCGCTCTGGGCCTGGCTCGGCGGGCGGCGGGGGCTCGGCCCCGACGACCTCGAACGACAAGTCTCCACGAGCTGGCCCGCGGGGGTCACGCTGGCGCTTGGCGAGCCCGGCCAGGGCCTCGCCGGCTGGCGCCTCACCCACCGCCAGGCGAGGGCGGCTCTGCCGATTGCCCTGCGCAGCCCCTGCAATCGCATCCGCTATGCCGACGTCGCGATGACTGCCTCGATCCTCCAAGACGATCTCCTTTCCACCTCGCTGCACGAGCTCTACCTGGCGCCGCTGGAACAGGAGCGCGACGGAGGTGAGATGCTGCGCCAGACGCTGCGTGCTTACTTTGCCTCGGGCTTTCATATCTCCTCGGCCGCCGCCGCCCTGGGAACGAGCCGGCCGACGATCACAAAGCGGCTGAGCGCAGTCGAGGAAAGACTGGGTCGTCCTCTCGGCATGTGCAGGATCGAGCTGGAGGCGGCGTTGCGCCTCGACGCCCTCGGCGGGTAATTAATTGACAAATTGGAAAGCTCTGCAGCTTTTCAGTGTCATATTGAAAAGACTACGCCCGTCTCCCATCCGTGAGGCTCAACTGAACTAGGCATACCACTAGTCAAGCCCGGTGGCCCTCGATGTCGCCGGGAGAGGGAGGCAGAAGTGAAGATCGCAAAGATGATCGGCTTGGCCGCCATCGCGGCGCTGGCCTTGACCGCGTCGCTCGGGGCCGGTTCGGCCCTCGCGTCGGCAACGGCACTGTGCAAATCGACGGCAAACAACCCATATTGCACCGCCGCAAACACGTATCCCGGGGGCACCGAACTCAAAGCGAGCTCGAGCACTGCCAAGGTCGAAGGCAAAGCATATGGTGGCATCAAAGCCAATTTCGAATGTACCGAATCGGCGCTGGAAGGGAAAACCGTCAGCGGATCTGGCGAACCGCTGCCAGTTTCCGTCTCGGCTTGGACCCTTGGAGGATGCAAATTAGTCCTCCCTGAATCTGGATATACCATTGCCTGCACGGCAACCGCAGTGGAAAGCGCGCCCTATTCCGGGTCTCTGTCTTGGACGTCCGGGACCAACGGGACGCTGGCAATCGGAAGCGGGGGCAAAGGCAACCCTGGCTGGAAATTCAAATGCACTGGCTTTTTCCCGATAGATTGCACCCTCAGCTTCGCTCCCTCACTGGACGTGAGCGGCGGCAGCCCAGCCACGATCGTCGCCTCCTCGGAGTCGATGAGCGGGTCGGGGAGCCCATGCCTGGAAAAAGGCGCGTCGTTTACCGGAACGTACTCGGTCGCCTCCCCCAAACCGGTATACCCTGCCAAACCGACGGAATCGCTATCGGGCCCGACGGCGCTCTGCAAAATATCCGAAGGTAAATGCCCAGCAGGTCAACTCTACCCGAAAGGGACCGCAATCAAAGCGGAAACGAGTGCGCTGACCATCAATGCTACGGGCGGGGCTATCGCAAAAATTGCCTGTACCCACGCGACTCTCTCTGCCGAAACTACCGCCGCGAGCGGCGAACCACTGCCGATCTCGGCCACGTCATTCGAACAGAGCGGATGCACTGTTTCCGCTAGTTCTGGTGAAACACTCGGATGCTCTTTATCCGCAGTTTCAGGCTCCGCAGGCACGATCAACTGGAGCGCGGGCAGGGATGGATTGTGGGAAGCTCCGGGAGCAGGCTGGAAAACCAACTGTGGCGAAGGCAGTCCTGGTAATTGCAGCTATACGCTCAAAAGCGGTTCTCCGACTCTCCTCGAAGGCGGTAATCCCGCGCTGATCACCGCAAAAGAAGTGAGCTTGAATATCGACAAACCCGGCTACTATTGTGGGTTTACTGCGACCCTTACCAGTACCTTCAACGTGACGTCGCCGAAACCGGTGTTCGTTACGAAGAGTTGACGTTTCGGCGAAATTGACCGGTTTCAGTTCGAGATCGGCATAGGTGTCCGCGCG